>Ga0364866_10667_pt2 | contig 15838 bp, 4 predicted proteins | sample ExccelAu500001D3_3_FD_206913 | JGI IMG/M metagenome (GOLD analysis project Ga0364866, IMG submission 206913) | Enriched cells from Trout Bog Lake Hypolimnion, Wisconsin, USA - BchlTB.Aug13.5000.01.D3 | ecosystem: Environmental > Aquatic > Freshwater > Lake > Hypolimnion/Profundal zone | place: USA... | reverse complement strand
TTGCGCCCAACCTAAAATTCAGAATCGACCCTGATGTAAACGCATAATTTGAATTGCTCAAAACCCATTCAGCACGTCAATCAACATTCGCAACCGGCCATACTGCCGTCGGTCGAATCCGAACGCGATTCGCGGCAGGTCCAGGTGTTCGTTGTGCTCAACCTCCTCGGGCGTCGGCGGCACGACATGGAATTTCTCGCCAATGATGATGTCTTCGAAGTCGTCGTTGAGGCATTCGATGGCCGATGGAGTTGGCTCATGTTTGAGGCGAATAACCAACAAATCTTTGACCGAGCGGGTGGAGTGATAGTTGCGATAGAATCTCGTGATGATGCGCACCGCGTGCGTGGCATTGTCCGCGATTTGGTAAAGGCGCAGATCATCGGGTGAAATCAGTTGGGCCCGCAAAAGATGTTCCCGGATATTCTTGTCCCACGTTTTCCAATACGTCCCGCCGGGGCGGTCCAGAAGAACCAGCGGCACAAGGCGGCCCTTTCCCGTCTGCATCAGCGTCAGCGCCTCGTAGCCCTCGTCCAGCGTCCCAAATCCGCCTGGGAACAGGACAATCGCGTCGGAATGACGAATGAAAGTGAGCTTACGCGTGAAGAAATATTTGAACGAAATGAGCTTCTTATCTTTGTCAATAATCGGATTCGCGGTTTGTTCCCAAGGCAGCTGAATATTGGCGCCGAAACTCATTTCCAGCCCCGCGCCCTCGTTGCCGGCCTGCATGATGCCGGGGCCTGCGCCCGTGATGACCATGTAACCTTCCTGGGAAATCCGGCGCGCGAAGTCCACCGCTTCCAGATACTCCTGGCGCGTCGGCAAGGTGCGCGCCGAGCCGAAAATGGTCACCTTTGGCTTGTGGTCGTAGGGCGCGAAGAGCCGGAACGCGTAGCGCAACTCGCGCACTGCGGTCCGAATAATGCGGGCGTCACCGCGGTCTTTGACATCAGTCAGCAGCTTGAGGGCATTGACCATGATGTCCTCAACCAGGTCGGTGTTATAGCCGCCGCCCTTGTCTGCGATGATTTCCTGGATGCGACGGCGAAGGGCCGGGTCCAGCGGGTTTTTTTCCGATTTGTCCACTGAGTAAACTATGCCGTTGCGCCAATTCGGCAACAAGCCTTAATCTTTCGCGTGGCGTCGCGGCAACCGACCTCGGATTCCGCGCGGCCCAACGATGACCGATTACAAGAGCACATTAAATCTGCCGCAAACCGGCTTTTCGATGAAGGCCGACCTGGTGGCGCGCGAACCGGAGCGGCTCGCCCGCTGGGAGGCGCAGAATCTGTACAAAAAAATCCAGGCCCGGCGCGCCGGCGCAAAACGGTTTGTATTGCACGACGGCCCGCCTTTTGCCAACGGCGACGTCCACATTGGAACGGCGCTGAACAAAATCCTGAAGGACATCATAATAAGGTATCGCAGCGCGCGGGGGCAGGATGCTCCATACGTGCCGGGTTGGGATTGTCACGGTTTGCCGATTGAATTCAAAGTCACCCAGGAAATGCGAAAAGCCGGGCAGACCACCGCCGATCCAGCCGTGATCCGGTCGGCTTGCGAAGCTTCGGCTCGAAAGTTTATCGATCTTCAACGCGGACAATTCAAGCGCCTGGGCGTGCTGGGCGAATGGGAGAATCCGTATTTGACACTTGACCGCCAATACGAAGCGGACGAATTGCGGCTATTCGCGGACATCGTGGAAAAGGGGCTTGTTTATCGCGGCAAGAAACCTGTGTATTGGAGCATCCCGGCGCGAAGCGCGCTGGCCGAGGCGGAGGTCGAGTATCACGACCACACCAGCCAGAGCATCTTTGTGAAATTCCCGGTGGTTGGCCAACCCGGCAACTTCGTCCTCATCTGGACGACCACGCCGTGGACACTGCCGGCGAACCTCGCTGTCGCATATAATTCCACCTTTACCTATTCGCTGGTGCGGGTGGGAGCCGAGCAATACTGGATTCTTTCGTCGCTGTTGCCTTCCGTAGCGGAAAAATGCAAATGGGCCAATTACGAAACCGTTCGCACTGCGACAGGCGGCGAACTGGCGTCTCTCCGCTACGATCATCCGTTTTGCCGCCGTGTCGGAAAGCTCCTGGCTGGGGACGCATTTGTTGAAAGCTCCGCCGGAACTGGTTTTGTGCATGTTGCGCCTGGGCACGGGCTGGAAGACTACAACCTTGGACGGCAAAACGGACTTCCGATCTACTCGCCAGTCGATGACGACGGCTGTCTCGCGTGGACCAACGAGCTTCCCGAAGAGGAGCAAATGCCCCGTGAAATGATTGGCAAATCCATTTTGGAGAAGCATGGAAAGAGCGACGCCAACGTCGCCGTGCTCCATGAATTGCGCGCCCGAAACGCGCTGCTGCACGAGGAGAATTATCATCACAGCTACCCGTTCTGCTGGCGCAGCAAGACGCCGATCATCTTTCGCGCGATGAACCAGTGGTTCATTGGCATGGAGCGCCCGTTGGGAGGCCAATCGTTTCGCCAGGCTGCGCTGAGTGAAATCGACCGTGTCAGTTGGATTCCTGAGTGGGGTGTCAACCGTATCAAAGGTGCCGTTGGCACGCGCCCGGATTGGTGCATTTCGCGCCAGCGATCCTGGGGAGTGCCGATCCCGGCGTTTTACGCCGCAGATGGCGAGGCCATTTTGGGCGCCCAAATAGTGCGCAATGTCGCGGACCTGATCGAGAAACACGGCTCCAACATCTGGTTCCAGAAACCCGCGGCGGAATTGTGGGCGGCGGTCAGGCCGGCGAATTGGAGCGGCCCGGAGGCGTCGGCCAAGTCCAACGACACACTCGATGTCTGGATTGATTCGGGATCGTCGTCGCGCTCGGTCCTGATGCGCCGTCCTGAGCTGGCGCCCCAGGCGGATGTTTATCTGGAGGGCAGCGACCAGCATCGCGGCTGGTTTCAATCCTCGTTGTTGTTATCGCTCGCCGGCAACGGCGCGGCGCCGTTTCGTTCGGTGCTGACGCACGGTTTTATGGTTGACGCGGAGCGCGAAAAAATCTCCAAGAGCAAGCAAGGGCAGGGGGCCTACGAGAAACCGCAGACGGCCGAGGCCTACGTCTCCAAGTACGGCGCCGACGTGGTTCGCCTCTGGGTGGCGTCCCAGGACTATCGCAGCGACATTGTCGTCAGCAACGAACGAATCAACAAGGTCGCGGAAACGTATCGCAACCTGCGAAACGCCCTGCGCTATGAGCTTTCCAATCTTTACGACTTTGACCCGGCGAGACATGCCGTGCCCGATGAGAAATTGACCGGCATCGATCGCTGGATTCTGGCGCGCTTCTCGGCGCTTGAAACCGAGGTTGCGGCGGCGTATGATCACTACGAGTTCCATGTGGTTTACCAGAAAATCAGCCAATTCGCCACGGTCGAACTTTCGGCCATTTACCACGACTTGGTCAAAGATCGTCTTTACACTGATTCGGCCAATTCCCGGCGCCGGCGTTCAACCCAAACAACTCTTCATCGGATGCTTCGGGGCCTGTGTGAAATGCTTTCTCCCATCCTTGCCTTCACTGCGGACGAGACGTGGGAGTTTATCCCGGGAGTGGAGACCTCTTCGGTACACCTTGCCGTCTGGGAGCCGGTTGGTTTCGAGTTGCGCCGCGAAGAATGCGAACGCTGGGCTAGACTTTTCGAGATTCGCGATTCGGCCTTGCTCCAATTGGAAAAAGAGCGCCAGGCGAAAAACATCGGAAAGGCCCTTGACGCGCGGCTGATCGTTTCGGGCGCGCCGGAATACTCGCGTGTATTTGACGACGAGGGCCGGGAATCGTTGCGGGAGCTTTTAAATGTATCCGAGGTGGTCGTGCGAGATCAACGAGATGCGGCAAACATTTCCGTCGAGGTTGCCAAGGCGGAGGGCCAGAAATGCGAGCGATGCTGGCATTGGGAGCGGGACGTTGGCGCCGACACGCGGTTCCCGGGCCTGTGCGGCCGGTGCGCCGCCGTCATCCGCGAATTGCCAGGCAACTGATGAAATATTCGAAAATTAGCACACCGGTTTGCGCAATGCTGCTGGCGGCTGTCTATCTTGTCAGCGGCATGTTGGGCAAGGCGTCGTCATTCATGGGTGGCGAGGTGGCGCTGGTTTGGCCGCCGGCGGGAATTGCGCTGGCTGCGGTGTTGATTTTCGGCTACCGCATCTGGTGGGGCGTCCTCGTCGGGGCTTGGGTGTTTACGTTCATGCGCGGCTCGCCGTTTGGGTTTTTTACCGTTGCCACGGCCATCGGCAACACCGTCGGGGCGCTGGTGTGCGCGTATCTGTTGGAGCGTTTTGTCGCCTTCGAGAACTCAATGGAGCGTGTCAAACATGCCGCGGGCTTCATCCTTTTTGCGTGTGTTCTGGGCACAACGGTCAATGCCCTTTTCAATGTTTTGGGCCTTTGTTACAGTGGAAAATTGCCGTGGGAGGACCTTTTTGCCAACGTCATCATCTGGTGGGTGCCCAATGCGATGGGTGTCCTGGTAGTCACTCCGATTATTCTTGCTTGGTTTTGTCCCGGTTCATTGCGAGTCAATCCCAAGACGGCCGTGGAAGCGGTTTGCTGTGCGATCGGATTGGTCGTCGGAACGGACCTTTCGTTTAACACATGGTTTGTCAACAGCGTCGGAAGCTATCCGATGGCGTACCTCCCTTATCCGTTTCTGGTATGGGCGGCGTTGCGTTTCGGCCAGCGGGGAGCGACCACCGGCACCTTCGTTGTCGCCGGTTGGTCGATATACGAATTGCTGCGCGGTCGCGGGCCATTTTGGTCGGGAAAGGACGAAACCAGTTTGATGCTGATTGGCTGTTATATCGGCGTGGTTGCGGTTGGCAATCTACTCCTGGCCGCCACCGCCATGGAACGCGAAATCGCCGTTCGCGACACGCGTGAAAGCGAGCGCCGCTACCGCGGAGTCGTTGAGGACCAGACCGACCTGGTCTGCCGATTCCGGCCCGATGGCAAACTGCTTTTCGTGAATCAGGCCTATTGCCGCTTCCACGGCAAGTCGCGCGAGCAATTGATTGGAACGAGTTTCTTCCCGACTCTCTCTGAACAGGATCGGGAGATTCCGATGCAGCAGTTTTGCAGCCTTACAGCGGCGGAACCCATCCAGGCTTACGACAGCAAAATCCTTCTCGGAAACGGCAGGCTGGTCTGGCAGCAATGCACGGTGCGGGCGCTCTTTGACGACGCGGGAAAAATCACAGAATTTCAGGGCGTCATTCAGGACATCACCCGTCGCAAGGAATCCGAGGAGGCGTTGCGCCTGGGCGAGGAGCGTTTTCGCGCCATTCTTCATAGCGTGGTCGATGGCGTGATTGTGCTTGACTCATCCGGAAGCGTGACTCTTTTCAATCCGGCTGCGGAGCGCGTCTTCGGCCGGCTGGCTGGTCAAGTGCTGGGCCGTCAATTTCGGGAATTGCTCGCGTCCGACGACTGGCAGAAATACGAAGGCTATCTTCCCCACGTCGGCGAGAACGCCCCAAAGGTCATCGAGGTCGGCGCCCTCCATTCCAACGGCGGCACCGTGCCCATCGACCTGGCGGTGAGCGAGGTCGTGCGCGGCGGCGTCCAGATGCGGATTGTCATCGTTCGCGATATTTCCGAGCGCAAGCAACTGGAGGACCAATACCGTCAAGCACAAAAAATGGAGGCCGTCGGGCGCCTCGCCGGCGGAATCGCGCACGATTTCAATAATTTGATGCAGGCGATCATGGGATACATCAATTTGCTGGACCGCCGCCTGGCTCCTGGCGATCCCAATCACGAAACCGTCGGCCACATCCAGAAGTCGCTGGCGCACGCCAGTTCGTTGACCGGTCAATTGCTGGCGTTCAGCCGCAAACAAGTGCTCAAGCCAAAGGTGGTGGCTTTGAACAAGATCGTCGGAGGCATGAATCACCTGCTGGAAAGACTTCTCGGTGAAACCCTTCATTTGGAAGTTGATCTGGCCCAACCTGTGCCGTGGATCAGGGCCGACCCGGGGCAGATCGAGCAGATGATTCTCAACCTCGCCATCAACGCGCGCGACGCGATGGCCTTGGGCGGCACTTTGGGCATCAAGACTGCCAATGTCACGCTTGCCGCCCCCAAAGCATTCTCATCGGGCCACCTGCCGCCGGGCGACTACGCGCTCTTGAACGTTTCCGATACCGGTTGCGGCATGAGTGCAGAAGTTAAGGCGCACCTGTTCGAGCCTTTCTTCACCACCAAGGAAACGGGGAAGGGCACAGGCTTGGGATTGTCCAACGTGTACGGCATTGTCAAACAAACGGGCGGCGATATCGCCGTCACGTCATCCGTCGGCAACGGCACAACATTCCACATTTATTTGCCGCGCTTCGAAGCCAGGCCCGAAGAGGAGGAATCGTCGCAAGTAGCCCCGGCGACCGATGGAGGAAGCGAAACGGTCCTGTTGGTCGAGGACGAGGAACTGGTTCGCATGATGCTGGTCGAAGTCTTGAAGGCCGCCGGTTATTCGGTGCTCGATGCCCGGCACGGCGAAGATGCTCTGGCCCTGGCCGAGAAGTTCCATGAGCCGATTGACCTGCTGGTCACCGATATGACGATGCCGGGCTTCAGCGGATCGGAGCTGGCGCGGCGCCTGGGCGAGAAACGTCCCGAGATGCGCGTGCTCTTCATCTCCGGCTACACCGATCAAGAAACCGCGCAATGGGGCAAGCTTAATCAACCGGTCCATTACCTGCAAAAGCCCTTTCATCCGGACGCGTTTTTGACCCGGGCCCGCCAGATTCTGGACCGCGCCAGAAAATGATCCGGCCCCAAGCCAGGGAATTTGTCTTGAAGTGGATTTCCGGGCGCCAAGGCTCCGCCGCGGAATTGGTCCGCGCGATTCAGGAGGAAGTCGGCTGGCCCGCCCGCCTTGCGCTGGCCCCGATTCTGGATGAACTGCGCGGCAGCCGTGAACTTCCCGATGCCGGGCGAAAATATCTGCGTTACACGTTGAGCGGCGGCGAAGTGGCGCGCGCTTTGGCTGAAGGGATGGCGCCAGATCACGAACATCAATCGTCGCTGGACGCGCTTTTCGGCCGCAGCCGCCGTTTTCGGCACACCAGAAAATTCGCACAGGCCGTCGAATTTGTTGCGAGGTTCCGCGAGTATTCGCCGTTCAACAACATGCTCGTTTATTTGCAAAATCCGGTGGCCACCTACTTCGCCACGGCGCGCCATTGGCAGAAGGCCTTTGGGCGTTCGGTCAAGGAAGACTCCCGCGGCATGGTTTTGCTGGCTCCGCGCACCCCGGTTCTGCTGGTCTATGACATCGCCGATACCGAAGGGCCGCCGCTTCCGGATAAACTTGGCGTGTTCACCCAAACCGCTGGACGTTTCAACCCCGCGCTTCTGGACCGCACAATCAAGAACGCGGAGCGCGACCGCATCCGTGTCGAGCGGAAACCGATGGGCCGGCTGCGGGGCGGTTTCGCCACCACGCGGGTCCACGATTCGTCCTGGAGAATGCGCGTTGTACTGAGGGAGGATCTTGACGCGGCGTCAGCCTACCCGGTGTTGTGCCACGAATTGGCGCACATCTATCTCGGCCACGTCGGCGTTGACCAGGAAGGACGATGGCCCTATCGCCCAAATCTGACAGAAGCGGTCGCCGAGATCGAAGCCGAATCCGTCGCCCACATCGTGTGCCGTCGCGCCGGCCTGGAGACCCGCTCCACCGAGTATCTCTCCAGCTATGTCGAGGACAATTCCGACATCGACGCCATTAGTCTTGACTTCGTTTCACGGGTGGCGGGCCGGCTTGAGGAAATGGGCCGCCGCCTCCTCCCGCCGCGCGAAAAGAGCGGCGATGCTGCTGGCATTTGACTCGATACCGCTCTTGCGAAACGTCAGTGGCTGGGATACTATTTCGATCATGGGACGAACTGAGAAAAGCGCGACCAGAGCTTGGCGTAAATCGCGCGTGGCCGCCCGGCTTTTGCTTCGCAAAGAAGCCGGAACGTTGGCTGCCTCTTGAACAGTGCGTCGGTGCCAAATAGGAACTTACCGGCTTATCCATCACTCGCCGGGCTTACGGCTTAGTTCTCCAGCAATTTGAAGTACATCTGCGAATTGGTCGGCGCGATTACGTAAGGCGAACCCGCTGCGTTTGTGCTCCACGGTCCGGCGATGTTCGTGGCTTGCAGAAGCGTGCCTTGCGACCACGTCAGCGTCAGGCTTCCAGCTCCTGATGGCGCAATATTGATCGGAACGGGTGTTACGACTGTGCCGCCTACCACCGTGCTGGCGCCGGGAATGAGGGGAGCAGTCTGGACGTTGCCCACTTCATCGTAGGCAACACTGTAAAACGCGTAGGTCTTTGAAGCTATGCCGGCGAAAAGCGCTGAAGTGTTGGTGGTGTCCAGCAGCCACGGTGTCCAAGGCCCGCTGTCGGTGGAAACATAAATGTCGAAGTCCGCAATCCCCGATCCCACATCCTGACCGGTCCACGCAACGGTGAAAATGGACGCAGAACTCGCCGGCAACGCAGTCATGGAACTGGTGGGCGGCGTGGCGTCCACCAAATTGGTAGTCGTCGGCGTGGCAATCGGCGCGTTGACATCGAAAACGATGCTGGCCTGGTTGGTGATTTGCGCGGCGGTAGCCAGCTCGTTGCTGGCCTCAATCGTGTACGTGACATATCCTTCGCCCTGGCCTTGCGCGTTGTCGGGCGGCAGGAACCCGGCCAGCGGATCTGTCACCAATTGCCCCGTCACCGGGTTAATGGACTTCATCAACCACGTCAACACTCCGTTGGTCGGATTGAGCGACGCGGTGACGGACACCGGGTTGGGATCCGTGCTGACATTGACGTTGGTCGAAAAGGTTTGAACCCCGGGTGGAATGTCGATAACCACATTATTGAACCCGATGGCAGTCAACTGCAAAGTAGACCAATTGAGGTTGGTCGTCAGCGCGTCGGAAATGGAAACCGTTTGCGCGGCCGCGCTGGCGTTGGTCTCGTTCGCAAAATCGATGGTGTAGGTTATCGCATCACCCGGCGCCACCCAATCCGAAGAGCCGACGCCTGTGGCAAACTTGACATTGGGATCGGACGACTGAACGCTGGAAACGTTTTGGCTCGGTCCCTGATAAATGCTCGGCAGCGATCCCGCTGACGGCGGGTACAAGGACAAACCGGTTGTGCAGCCGCCGTTGGCAAGTTGCGCAAACGCGTAGGCCAGCACGTCCTGCAGAAGATAGAACGACCCGGGCGCGTTTGTGAGCGCCATCTCCGTGGAGTACGAGTCCAGCAGGCTCACAAAGCCGCCCCAGGTTGGCCCCGCCTTCGCCTGAAAATTCGCCCAGATCTCACTCCACGCGCTGGCGCAGTATCCCGGAGGTTGCAGTGATGACTCCAGCGCCGTGTAATTGATGAGGTTCGTGGCTGCGGCTGTGATATAGCTGACTGAAAACGGAATGGTTCCAGACTGCAAGTATGATGCGGAGAAGCCAATGCTCCAACCTTGAGCCGACGTCAAAGTTCCAGCCGGCCCATCGAAGCTGGCTCCAATCAGAGCCAGATTATTTGTAAGATAGTTGGCGCTCCCTTGCGGCGCCATCCCCGCCACGCCGCCGCTGCTGACCAGGATAATCGGCGCCGGCAGATCGACAACGCCGGCGTTCCGATAGGAAATCGTTCCCGTGAAACTTCTTCCCTTGCGAAATTCCGGGGGCAACGCCAACTGAAGCGAAAGCGAACCCGCGGCCGCCGTATTCGTGTCGCTCGCTGCAAATATGGCATTGCTCAACGTCAGCGTCTGTCCGCCCGGCTGCGCGACACTAAGGCTATAGTATCCGGCCGCCGCCCCGCCCAGGTTGAACGTCGCATACGCGATAGTGGGGTCCGGTGATTGCGCCGCCGTCGCGTTGAACTTTCCGCCAGGTCCAGCCAGGCTGTAAGTGTCATTGGCTGCGAGTTGACTTCCCAGAATCAGAAGCGTCATCGGGCCGGAATTGGCGATAGACGTCGGGCTTGCAGCATTAAGCGAAAACGCCAGCGATGTCGCAGTGAGCGTGTAAGTGACCGGTGAAGAGTTCAGCGAAACGGCATACACAACCACGTAATATGTCGTGCCCCCTGCGGGCAAGGCTGGAACGGTCAGCGAAGCGGTTGCCGAATCAAATTGGCCGCTTTGGAAGTCGAATTGAGACGGATCAGGCACGTATCCTGCGCCCACGTACAATTTCAACGCGCTGCCAACCGTACCGGTCTGGGCATTCAGCGCGAACGATCCGCCTGATGCGGCGACCGCAAACACGCTGGTCTGGCCCGCTGCTGTAAAACTGTTTGTCACGGGCGTTCCGCCGACCGTCAACTGCGCGTCCTCCAGGGTGGATGTTTCCGCCGCAAGCGTCGTGTTGTTCGTCCAGTTCGCTCCCTCAAAAACGTCGCCCTCGCTGTTGACCTGGACTTGCCAGCGGTTGGCGCCTTGTTGGCCGCCGGGAACCACTACGGTGGCCGAGGCGGCATAGGTTTGCCCAGGGCCCAGCACCGTGCTTTGCGCCACCAACACAGTCGCAACCAGAGAGTCGCCTCCTCCGTCTCCGGGGGCCAATGAAATGGTGTCATACCACGGGCCAATTGCATTGCCGCTGCCGATGTTCACATCGCTCCACTGGACGGTCACGATCTGCCCGGCCATCATACTCAGCGGACCGTTAACGGCCGTGGCAATCAGATCCACGTCCGAAGGCGCATTTTCCACAAATTCATACGCGCCCATGTCAGGATAGACACCGTTGGCGTTGGTGATGCCGGTCTTGACGAGCGTGCGCGGGTCGTTGTAGGCGGGCGCGCCCAACAAGTCTGCCAACGGCGCCACCGCGCCATCGCCGGAGTTAATGCACGGAGAGCCGTAGTTCAGTTCATAGTTCCCCTCCTCGGCATTCACGAAATTGGGGTTCTTGGAGATGTTGCCGTTGACGCCGGTTTGGTCGGAAACCCCCGTATAATTGACGCCTGTGGCGGACCACACATCGCAGTACTCGAGTGTAGTCAGCGAACTGCCGCAGCAATATTCGACCCCAGTTGTCACACTGTCGGAGACAATGGTGTTGGCCAGATACATCACCCCGCCGTGAGCCCATATCCCGACGTTGTTGTTATCAAGCGTGCAATTAATAATATTGACAGTTGTCGGCCCGTTCAATCCGGGCTGGATTCCCCGGTCGCAGCCGGTGATGAGACAGTTGGTGACATTGACGGTCCCGTATTCCGCCTGGATACCTTTGTAGAGACCTTGGTTCAGGATTGAATCCGAAACCGACAGCACCGAGCCTGGCCCCGTGATGCTGATCAGGCCGCTGTTGAGGGAATCCGGCCCGCCCCCGTAGCTAATGGAGACATGGTTGAAGGTGGCATTGCCGCCATTGAGATAGATGGAGTCCCAATCGCCGGCCGCCGGCGTTGTCGTAACGCCGTTCGTATTTGCGCCGACGCTTTGGTCGTTGATTGAAGTGAAGACGATGGGTTGGGGGATGGTCCCATTGGCGACAAGCGTTCCGCCGGCGTTCACCGTCAGATTTAATCCGAGGCCAAACTTGACGATGGCGCCTGGATCAATCGTCAGGGTCACGTTCGTCGGGACGATGATGTTGCCATTCACGAGATACTCGCCATCGCTATACCATTCCTGATTTCCTGTAAGGGTTCCGCTGACTGTTTGAATGACGTATCGGACTTGGACGTTGGCGTTTGCTTTGAACTGTCCCAAGGCCGTTATGCCATTCCAATCTCCAGGGACCGCCACCGACGTGCCCCCGTCTTTCTCGCTGTCGCCCCCGACGGTGGCGTCCGCCAACGATGTAAAAACGATCGGCGCGCCAATCGTCGCGCCACTCGCGTCCAGAATCCCGCCCGCCTCGATGATAATCCCCGTGCCCGGCGCAAATTTAATGACCGCGCCGGGTGCGATAGTAAGAGTAACGCCGCTGGGGATGATGACCGTCTGGTCAACCGCGTTCACGGTATTGGTTCCCCACGTCTCGTTGGTGGACAAAGTTCCCTCGTGCCAGGCCAGGGAATTATTGATCAATTCACTCTGGGAAATCTGGCTCAGAGAAAGGCCGGATGGACTCAGGAGGTTTAATGTCAGAGTGTAAACTCCGTCGGGCACAGTCGCCGTATTCCATGATGTGCTTGTCGAGTTTGAGGTAATCTGGTCCAGGTACGTTACACCGCCTTTGGTAACAATGACCGCCCAAGTGTCGCCCGAATATGGAGCGACGCCGGCTGACGACCATGCAATCTGCACAACGCCATGCCAGGCCTCGGAAACATTCGAGAAGTCGAGGTACGGTTGCGTGGCAATATACACACTTCCGTTCTTGCCGTTTGCGCCGCCTCCGCCTTGTCCGCCGAGGGCAGTCACGTTGTTGACTGGGAGATCCATCGCTGTGCTGGTGTAAATGGCGATGCGGCCGCCACCCCCGCCACCTCCCAGACCGCCGCTGCCCGTGCCACCGTTGGCTGAGATCGTGCCGTTGCCAGTGAGGGTTCCCGCATTTAAGAACACTCCACCGCCGCTACCCCCACCGCCGCCGCCGTTGTTGTTACCGCCATTAGCCATTATCGCCCCATCAATTTCTGCGCTTCCGGCAGTGATCTGGGTCAGCCCGCCACCGGAAGCCCCGCCGTCGCCGGTTGCGCTACCCGAACCCAGATCATCCGGATCGTGATAATCCCCGTACACGGCGTTGGCAGAATCGCTCCCCGCGACTCCACCCAGACCACCATACGAGCCGCCGCCAAATACTGTCGCCGCTCCTTCAGTAGTATCGCCGAGAGTGTAACCCACCAGGTATCCGCGATCCGAGACGTTGATGCTGGAGGTTTCATCCACAAGCAGATTATTCGTCACGGTCAGCATCAATGAGTAAACCTCGCTCGTTGTCGTGAACTGGTGAGTCATCGCCGCTCCGTTTGTAATGGAAACAGAATTGGCGAATATCGCCATTTGATGCTCCGGCGCCACGACGACGTTCGTCCCGCTGATCGACAGCGTGTCCACTTGAACAACTGTGTCCGTTGCCGCTCCAAGCGGCGTCCATTGTCCGGCGGCAAGTCCGTGACTGGCGATTATCAACTCATCGGGACCGCCGGTTTGCTTTAAATACACGGTTCCCGCCGCGCCCGACCCTCCTGAGGCCGTGGTTGCCCCTCCGATAGCTGTCACGTTGCTCGATAGATCGAAAGTGTTCGAGGTGCAATAGATCGCGATACGTCCGCCGCCGCCTCCCCCACCCAGACCGCCGCTGCCAGCGCCGCCATTGGCTGCGATTGTGCCGGCGCCGCTGAGAGTACCCACATTCAACAATATCCCGCCGCCACTTCCGCCGCCGCCGCCACCATCGGAATCTCCGCCGTTCGCTTCGATCGCCCCATCGAGTTGTGCGCTTTTTGCGGTTATCTGCACAAGGCCACCGCCTGTTCCTCCGCTGTCATTGTTGCCAGCGCCCGACCCCAGGTCGGAAGGACTATGATAGTCACCATAAACCGCGTTGTCCGTGTCGCTGCCAACAGCTCCCCCCAATCCCCCGTAGGAGCCGCCACCGAAGCTGGTCGCGGCACCCGCATTGGTGTTGCCTACTGTGTAACCCGCCAAGTATCCTCGATCTGACACATTGATGCTGGACGCGGCATCCACCAGCAGGTTGTTCGATATGTCCAGCAGGAGTGAATAGGATTGCGTGGGAGTAGTCGGCGGATGGGTCAGAACCGCTCCATTCACCAACGATAGATTTCCCGCTTGAATTGGAGCGCCCGACACCGTCGCCGCAACGGTCCCGCTGCCGGAGAGGACGAGTGAATCCGCGGTAAACACCGTATCGTTTGTGTGCCCGAGCGGAGTCCATTGCGTTGTAGGCGCTCCCTGGTTGTTGATGACCAACAGACCGGCGCTGCCCGTCTGCTGCAAATAAACCGTTCCCGACGCTCCCGAACCGTTCGCCGCAGTCGTATGGCCTCCAAAGGCCGACACATTGCTCGAAAGATTGAACGTGCTAGCGGAATAGTAGATGGCCACACGTCCGCCGCTCCCGCCCCCTCCGAGGGAGCCACTGCCCATGCCGCCGTTGGCTGCTATCGTGCCTGCCCCGCTGAGGGTGCCTACGTTTAACAAAACGCCGCCGCCGCTGCCACCGCCGCCACCCCCGCCGAAGCCCCCGCCATTGGCCAAAATCTCCCCGTCCACTTGCGCGCTGCCAGCGGTGATCTGCACCAACCCGCCACCAGTGCCTCCGTTGTCTCCGACGCCGCCTCCCGAACCCAAGTCAGATGGATTGTGGTAGTCGCCATAGGTTACGTTGGCAGTTTCACCGCCGAGCGCGCCGCCCAAGCCCCCGTAGGAGCCCCCCGCGAAGCCAGTCGCACCGCCCGCGTTTGTGTTTCCCACGGTGTAACCTGCCAAATAACCCCGACTCGACACATTAATGCTTGAAGTGCCATCTACCAGCAAAGTATTTGTTGCCGACAGCAACAATGAATTAGTTAGAGTGGTCGTTGTCGGTTGGTGCGTTAGCTCCGCTCCATTCGTAATTGATATGGAGTCTACCAGAATTGCCATTTGGTGCTGCGGAGCCACCACGACGTTTGTCCCACTGATCAATAGCGTCTCCACCCGAACCGCCGTATCGGATGCCGCACCCAATGGCGTCCATTGACCGGTGGCTGCTCCGTGGTTTGCGATCACCAACAAACCGGGACTGCTGGTTTGCCGCAAGTACACTGTCCCGACCGCCCCTGAGCCTCCTGGAGCGCTGGTCGGCCCTCCAAGCGCCGTCACGTTGCTCGAAAGATCGAAAGTGTTCGTGCCGTAATAGATGGCGATACGCCCACCTCCGCCTCCTCCGCCGTCACCGCCGCTTCCGTTGCCGCCATTGGCTGAGATCGTTCCACCGCCGCTAAGAGTGCCGACGTTTAACAACACACCCCCGCCGCTTCCTCCGCCACCTCCCCCGCCGTTATTTCCGCCGTTGGCCAGGATCGTTCCGTTCACTTGCGCGCTGCCGGCGGTGATTTGAACCAGCCCGCCGCCCGGTGCTCCAGCGTCTCCAGTGCCGCTTCCAGAACCCAGGTTGGTGGGACTGTGAAAATCGCCGTACACGGCATTGTCCGCTTCACCGCCGGCAACTCCCCCCAAACCGCCGTAGGAGCCGCCTCCGAAACTGGTCGCCGCGCCGGCATTCGTATTGCCGACTGTGTAACCTGCCAAATATCCTTTGCCCGACACGTTGATGCTGGAAGTGTCATCCACAGCGAGGCTGTTGCTGACCGTCAGCAGCAGCGAATAGGGCTGGCTTGGGGTTGTCGGTTGTTGAGTCAGTTCCGCTCCATTGGTGATTGACATGGAATCCACCAGAATTGCCATTTGATGCTCTGGCGCCACCACGACGTTGGTACCGCTAATCAATAGCATCTCCACTTGAACTGCTGCGTCGGTCGCCGCTCCAAGCGGCGTCCATTGCGTTGTCGGTGCTCCATGATTGTCAATGATCAATCGTCCCGGACCGCCGGATTGTTGCAGATAAACTGTCCCGACCGCCCCTGAGCCTCCTGGTGCGCTGGTCGGCCCTCCAAGCGCCGTCACGTTGCTCGAAAGATCGAAAGTGTTTGTGCCGTAATAAATGGCGATACGCCCGCCTCCGCCTCCTCCGCCGTCACCGCCGCTTCCGTTGCCGCCATTGGCTGCAATCATGCCAGTGCCGCTGAGTGTACCCACGTTTAACAACACACCCCCGCCGCTTCCTCCGCCACCTCCCCCGCCGTTATTTCCGCCGTTGGCCAGGATCGTTCCGTTCACTTGCGCGCTGCC
>Ga0364866_10776_pt1 | contig 15909 bp, 20 predicted proteins | sample ExccelAu500001D3_3_FD_206913 | JGI IMG/M metagenome (GOLD analysis project Ga0364866, IMG submission 206913) | Enriched cells from Trout Bog Lake Hypolimnion, Wisconsin, USA - BchlTB.Aug13.5000.01.D3 | ecosystem: Environmental > Aquatic > Freshwater > Lake > Hypolimnion/Profundal zone | place... | reverse complement strand
TCGGACTCGCGATCGTTAAAAGCATCCTTCACGTGCATCGAGGAAAAGTCACTGCTTTTAGTCAAGTAGCTAAAGGAACCAAGATCAGAACCGAATGGCCTGTCTGTTAGAGTTGAGGTTTGTCTTGAACCCGATTTCTATACATTGCGAGGAAGAATTTGAGTCATGCCTGTTAAAAAAGTGATTCCAGTAGGTACGAATTATTTTCCAGCTTTTTTATCAGTGTGAAGTTGCTCCATCGTAGTCTTACAGTCAGGAGAAATGGTGAATGTTTTTTTGTGATTTTTTTTATAGGCATGAATGCACTTAAGGAGTCCTTTGCCGACTACCTCTGTACCACAACCGGCAGTTTGGGCCTCCTGGGTGCAGGCAGCATCTACGGCAGAACGGTCAGCCTTGAGGGTTGCATCGATTGCGAACGCTGAATTTGATAAAGTAAAAAATGTAATTAAGACGAACATGATTTTTGGTTTACTCATATTTTTTCCTTTATTGAGACGATTTTGGAATACACTGCTCATTCTAAGTTACGGACCTTGGCAATACAAGCTTTTAGCCTTCGATAGATAGTTCTATATGCAGTAAGTGTTGTGCCCTAAAGTTGCCCCTAGGTAATCTATCTGCAAAACTCTCAGTCGAGTGCTTCAAGATCATGAACCCAATAGTACGTGCATCCACCGTCAAAGCTCATGATTTGCCCATCGGACTCAAGCGAGTCGATGTGCTCAGATTTGGCGATATCCCAGGCCACCGGATCTAATTCACGGAGAGCCGTAGCCGTATCGTAGGCCAGATATCCTATGGAGGTAGTTTCTGGATAGATGTCGCGAATGAGTTCTTCAAAAAGTTCATCGGCATCGATTGGTGTGAGTTCTTCATTGATGATTTCTCGGATGGCAGATTCTAGTCCCCAGTCCAGGCCGTGCCCACGGTGCAGGGTCATGAGATCATCACTGAAGCACTTCGGGCATCGACCCGTTGGGCATTCGATGTGGTCGCTTGAGCAATAGGGGATGGTGCGTTTACGAGCGAGGGTTTCTAGTTTTTCTTGAATTTCGGTTTTCATGGGTCTCTCCTTTTTTTTTATGGAGCCCTTTTCAGGGCTTTCTCGCCCCAACCGGAAAGCCTGAAGAGGGATCAGTGAAGTCGGAGGGTAGGACTTAGGACTTCCCTTCGGGGCGGCACGCGTGACAGAGCGAAGCGATGGCGCGTGGGCTGCGGAAGTCCGTGAAGAGTCCTGCCCGGAGCAAGCGGCAGAAAACAAAAAGAAGGAGAGAGCCTATTTTGAAATTCAAAGTACGGAACCGAAGCGGAAACTTAGCGCGACCCTTTGAGCAACATCGGCATTCCCCATTTCGATGCCTTGGTTTCCTGAATGAGGTGACCTTGTGCCACTCGGACTTCGCGGATGAGGCGGGGGACCTGTCCGGTGGATGCAGCAAGGACAACAATCACCGCAATGACTTCAATCAGTTTATTCATAAAGACCTCCAAATCGTCATCGCCGCTGACTCGGTTTTTTCAAGTGGGGTCCATTCCACGTGAGGGTTTGGGAAATTGTCTTGGCACTCCAAGTACCACCGTTTTTGCTCGCGATCTTCCGGTCATTCAAATGGGCGGCAATTTTGTGTAGGCTCATACCCTCGGAACGAAGGTGGAATGCCAGCTCGACCCAATTCCATTCGCTCGGATTGCGTTCAAGGGTGCCATTGTTTCTGGTCCATCCGTAGGGCGTCTGAGAGGATTTTGGCTGTAGGGCCGAAGACGCGATTTCGCGGTACGGACCCACCTTTTGGGTTCTGCTTATCCGGCGGACGGTTATCACAGATAAGCCGACCCGCTCCGCAGTCTGTTCAAGGCTTAAATTATCGCTCTGCATACAAGTCTTGATTTGGGCCTGAATTTCGGATTTACTTAACTGTCTTTTCCCTTTATTTTCAAGGGAGTTGTGTCTCTTTTTATGGCCATTGTGATTGGTCGGAACAGGGAGATCAAATGGGTAGGCCATTGGTTCAGTGATTAACCCCTCGGTCACCCCATTTTTCAAATCAAAAAAATCACAAAATGCAAAAAAACTAAAAATCATAACTGCTTAAAATCATTGAAAGGGGCCGATGATCACGGGTTCGATCTTTCGTGAAATTTCACGAAATGTGAACCGTTTGCTACTTCGATGCTACTTGCTTGCTACTTTTCTAAAATGGAACGGCTCGGGATTTTTAGGGATCTTGGGCCGTTCTTTTTTAAAGCGGTTGAAGTACGGGTTTGCGGGTTGCCGGGATAGTTACGGTCTTTAGAGTCTACCAATTTCAGAGGGCGTAATTTTGTCACAACGACTTAATTTACTTTGAAACAGATTTGGAAAACCTATGCAAAGTTTACCCAGATCTAGATTGAATATGGGCTGTTGTTCGCTCTTGGCAAAAACAATGACTGCATTGGATTGATCGATCAGAGTATCCTTAACCAATTCCGAATCTGTAATATACCAGTTCCCAATTATTAGCATTAATTTAGGAATGCTGTGGGCCTCACTCCATTTGTCTAGATAGATCCCTTTGTCCTTGAGGTAAATATTCCAGAGAACCCTTCGCGGAAACTGTGCTAAATCACTTATGGCCAACCTAGTGCCATATGTAATTTGATAAGGCGTTAATGTTTCACCCGGCAAGGCATATTTAGCTTCAAAGCGAGGAGTATGAAATTCATCACCAGAATCAGCGAGCGGCATCTCACGACCTAAGTCCACCGCGTTCGAATTAGCATTAAATGAACTGACTAATAACACTGTAAAAACAAAGCAAATGATTTTCATAGGTACGACGTAGCAATGAGGGGTTAATAGGTCAATTGGGAATTTTCGCTCACTGAATGGTAACAATAATAAAATGTCGAGAAATGGCCACCCCTGGCGAAATTTGGCCATTTAGCATTTTGCCTGATAAGTCTTTTGAATCAGGGCGAAATTTTAAATTTATCCAAAATGAAGGTGGCCGTTTTTCGCCATTTATTAAACAATAAAGCCATGCAACTAACTGAAATCATTGAGGCACGGTTTTGGTATGTTCTTGGCAATATTAAGAGTGTGAGGTTTAAGACAGTGGAATTACATGAAGTTCTTAATTTTTAAGAAGTTTGTGTATAGAGCGGGCTTTATAATGGATTTTCACAAATACCATAATATTTAAGGTATTTGTGAAAATGACCGAAATATCATATACTACATATATATTATGGCATTTGTGAGTGGGGGATAAAATGAAACAAAACGCGGATCCAGATAAACAACTCTTCGAGATCGCAGAAGCACAGAGAGGGCTTTTTACGGCTTCACAGGCCGAAGAGGCTGGCTTTGTGCAAAACAACCACGCCTACCATGTCAAGCAAGGAAACTGGCAAAAAATAGATCGTGGCATCTACCGATATGCCCTGTTCCCATATGATGCTGAACAGCAACTGGTACAATATTCACTGTGGAGTAGAAATAAGGCAGGTGTTCCGCAAGGAGTTTACTCGCATGAAACGGCACTGAAGCATTACGAGCTTTCTGATCTTGCAAAATTTCACTCAAGCGGGCCCACCTGATTTCAAATCCCCGGATCCACCCGATTTCATGAAAGCGGGACCACTCAATTTCACCTGAGCGGAGCCACCCGATTTCACGGGAGTGGAGCCACTTTTGGTTGCGTCATAACCCATTCCGTCGTCCCCTCGTGGCACCACCACAGGAGGGGGATTTATGGAATTTGAAAGGGCAAGTATGGCGCAAATTATTGAGATTCAGCGTTTAATAGAGTCAGGTATTTCTGACCGGCAGATTGCGAAGGCACTGAAGTGCAGACGGAGCCTGGTCGCGGGCATTAGGCATCAGCAAGTCACTCCTGAACTCATCAGTCAGTCGAAGAAAGTCGCGAACCACCTTCCACCCGGTTGGACGCTATCAGTTGACTGGACGATGGTTGAAAAAGACATCCGCGAGGGCCACCAACTAAAGCGGATCTGGGAAGAAGTGGCATCTTCGGTTACTTCGCATTCAAATTTTTTCAAGTACATCAAAGTCCGCTTCGCCGGCCTTCTTGATTCCACTGTTACACTACGGGAGTTTAAACCGGGTGAGCATTGTGAGGTGGATTACGCCGGTGACAAGATTGATTGGATCAACGCAAAAACCGGCGAAATTCACCAGGCACACGTTTTTATCGGCATTCTTTGCTTCAGCCAAAAAATATTTGCCATCGCTCATGAAAACGAAAAAAAACCAAACTGGCTTGATGCCCACCGAAGGATGTTTGAGTTCTTCGGTGGTTGCCCTCGAGTCGTGGTACCGGATCAGCTAAAAAACGGAGTCATCAAATCGCATCGTTATGATCCAGATCTGAATCAGGATTATGTTGAACTTGCAACCCACTACGGTGTCGTGATTCTCCCGGCCCGCTCCCGGCATCCGCGCGACAAGGCGTTTGTTGAAAACGCAGTTGGGATCTTGATGAGGTATTTTAGGTTCATCTACAGGCGGCGCACGTTTACTTCACTTGCTGAAGTGAACCAGGCACTGAAGGAGGCCGTTGATAAGATCAACGGAAAAACTCACACTCGTTTTAGAGTCTCGCGTGAAGAGCGCTTTAAAACCCTCGAAAAATCCGTTTTAAAATCATTACCAGTTGAGCCTTACGCAATCGGCGAGTGGAAAACATTGACTCTGCACCCTGATTGCACGGTCCACGCTGATGGAAACTATTACTCGGCCCCGCACATTCACCGGCACAAGGAATTGCGAGTAAAAATGAGTTATTCATTTGTTGAGATTTATCTTGATCTTGAACGGATCGCCATTCACGAGCGGGCCCGAGGCCGCATTGGTGATCGGGTGATCAAGAACGAGCATCTTCCTGAAAATTCCCGCGCCTACCGCGAGTCAACGCCACAGATGATTTTATCGCAAGCCCGGTTCTCCAATCTTGAGCTTCACAAACTGATTGATGAGCTTTTTAAAGAAGATGCACTTGCCCACTTACGCCGGGCGCAGGGCATGGTTCGTAAAGCCTATTCAACGATACAGGGGCACGGGCGTGAAGTTTCGGCGCCATGGATTGTCGGGGCTGTTGCGAACATGCGCAGGTTTAATCAAGTTCGAGTGCGCGCGTTTGAGGGTTTTATTAAAGCTGAAATGAAAAAAACAAATGATTCCAAAGAGGACCGCACCATCGTGCGGAAGTCAGGAAATCCAATGGTGCGCGGACATGGGACACGCGCGCAAGAGGAAGAAAAAATAATTGTTCCAGAACAAACGCAATTGAAGCTGATTTAGGCTTCAAATAGAGGAAAAATAAAATGTCATTAGCACAAGTAAGAAACAGAATGATGGATCTCAACTTCCGGGGAATGCTCCCGATCGTTGAGGGGGTAATTGATCGGATTCAAAAGGGGGAACTTCATGTAACGGAGGCGCTGGATCTGCTGTTAGAGAATGAATGGAGCTATCGGCAGGAGCGCGCCACCGTGACCCGAAAGATCCGCTCTAAAATCAGGTCCGGCGCAAGTTTGGAAGAGTTTGATTTAACTCTTGCCCGCGGAATATCGAAAGCCGACCTCAAGGAACTGGCCCAGTTTGAATGGTGTGACCAGGGGAAGCCCGTAATCTTTATTGGCCCCACTGGAATCGGAAAATCATATCTCGCGCGTTCACTCGGACTACTGGCCTGCGAACGCGGAAAGACGTCGCTCTTTCTGACGATTACGGATTTTTTAGAAAATCAAACCATCGCTCGGAGTTGTAATGGTTATTTAAAATTCCGGGAGCGGCTGGTTCGCCCCGACATTTTAATTCTTGATGACCTTGGAATGAGGAAGTTCAGTTCGCAGGAGGCGGAGGATCTTCGGGACGTAGTTGAGCTTCGTTCTTACGGTAAATCGACCATCATTACGACCCAACTTCCGACTGATCATTGGAGTGAAGTCATCGGAGATGAAATTATTCGGGACGCTCTGATTGATCGGCTCGTTCCAACCGGAAGAATCATCGAAATGGACGGTCCAAGCTACCGACCTCAGCTCAACAAAAAACTGGAAAAAAAGACGGCGAAAAAGTAGGCTCGTCGCTGACGCTCCGAAGTGGCTCCGCTAGCATGAAATTGGGTGGCTCCGCTTGATGAAATCGTGCAATCTCGACACAAAAAAGATTCACCTCACAGTTCCGAAAAGTTTTCGCCGCAACAGCCAGATTCCGAAAATACTAGAACTTCATTTTGCGAATCTGTCGAAGGAAGATGTAAAATCTGCACGAGGTTATAAAGTCACCACCGCTCTCAAGACTCTGCAAGACATTATTGAAGTCAAAACGATCTCACATGACTTCATTGAGCAAGCCATTAAAAAAGGGCTTGCCACCAGATCTCAAATCAAAAACATGGTTCAAAAAATACAGATCGATAAAAGCTTGAAGCATGAAATCGAAAAACTCTGCAAAGGTGGTGCAAAATGAAAACGAAGACTTGGGATTACGTCAATTAAGTTTCATGATCTTCGAGCCACGTTTATCACCAGTCTTCTGGCCCGAGGTGAATCCTTGGCTAGGGTCATGTCTATCGTTGGGCACAGTGAATTAAAAACCACAAACGGTTATCTCAGAAAAGGCGGGGTCGATGTCCAAGGTGGAACCGATAAGCTGGGTTATAAATTACCGAGTGAGTCCGAGGGTGAGGTTATTTCTATTGCAGGGAGGATCAAGATACAGTTTTAGTGGAAAATGGTGGTGGTGGGGCACCCATGCGAACAACTCATTGAAATCAATATGTTATTTTGTTTATAATAAGTGCATTATAACAAGTTAAGTTTGTTATTTATTTAATAGTATAAACTAATGCTTGTTTTTTTTTATCTTTTATATAAAATAACAAGTATGGCTAGTGAAAAAAGAGGAAAATTAAACAAATTACTTCGAAATTGGCCCTCCGGCATGATTGGTACGATACCCTGGTTTGAAGGCCACGGCATCTATCAACAGCTTCTTCACGATTACAAAAAAAACGGCTGGATAGAACAACTCGGTAGTGGCGCTTATCGGAAGGCCGGCGACCGAGTGAATTGGGCTAATGGACTAAATGCCCTCCAGGTGCAGCTTAAACTTCCAATTCATGTAGGTGGAAAATCCGCGCTCGAACTTCGGGGCTTTGAACATTTTGTCACCGCAGGTGAGGGGGGCTTTCTCTACCTTTTTAGCGATAGCCCTACAAAGTTGCCCTCTTGGTTTAAAAACGGACGATGGGATCGACGTGTCTCTTTTAAATTACTGAGACTATTCCCGACCGAACCCAAAATTGGTCTTTCAAGTCACAGTGTCACTACTGTTGAGATTTCGATTTCCACTCCAGAGCGGGCAATACTGGAAGTGCTTGAGCTAGTACCGAAGCATCAATCCTTCGAGGAAGCACGATTACTCATGGAAGGCCTAGTCGGGTTACGTGCCAAAATGGTACAGAGTCTTTTGGAGCAATGTCGTTCAGTGAAGGCGAAGCGTTTGTTTCTTTATCTCGCTGAAAACTGCAATCATACTTGGTTCAAGAAACTTGATCCTGCTCGGATTGATTTAGGACGCGGCAAACGGGTCATCGTACCTGGCGGAAGTTTTGATTCAAAATATCAAATTACGGTTGCTCGAACCGGGGGAAGTCAGGTTAAAACAACTAAGGGAAAGGTCGCATGAATCGAGAAAGCACTTATTTTAAAAGAGCCGGCCTTATGCTCAAAGTTCTGCCCTATGTTGCAAAAGAAACCTGTTTTGCGCTCAAAGGCGGGACGGCAATAAATTTCTTTCATCGAAATATGCCACGATTGTCGATCGACATTGATCTTACTTATCTTCCGATCGATGAGTGGGCGTCGTCATTGCTGAAAATGAGCGAGGCACTCCAGCGGATCAGTGCAACTCTCCGCAAAGCCGGTTTTAAAGTGCAGGAAGGACGAGCGGCCAATCGCGTCTCCAAACTTTTTGTTTCGGATGGCGAGAGCCGGATTACAGTGGAGCCCAATGATGTCATTCGGGGTGCCGTTCATCCTCCAGAAAATCGGGAAACTGCGCCTTTGGTGGAAGAAATGTTTGAAACATCGGCAACGATTCAGACCCTGACGCTGGCAGAAGTCTATGCCGGAAAGCTCTGTGCTGCCCTCGATCGACAACACCCGCGTGATCTGTTTGACATGAAACTACTCTTTGATCATGAGGGAATTACGGAGGCGATTCGCCGAACGTTTGTCGTTTATCTAAGTTGTCACGATCGTCCACTGAACGAATTGATTGAACCCACGCGAAAAGACCTGCGAGAAATTTTTGATCGTGAGTTTGTAGGCATGACCACAGCGCAGATCGCCTTGGAGGAGTTACTTGCAGTGCGCGAGCGCTATATTGCTGAAGTTAAGAATGGTCTGACCCAACCGGAGCGACAGTTTTTGGTGTCGCTCAAAGAGGGGCAGCCCAAATGGGAACTTCTTGATCTCCCTGGCATTGAGAACCTACCGGCAGTGCAGTGGAAACTGCTAAATATCCGCAAGATGGATAAGCAAAAGCAGGTCGAATATGTGAAAAGGCTACGCGATAAATTGGGCGTGTGACCGGAGGTGAGTGGATCGTTTCTTTGTGATTTTTTTAGTCGAAAGAGTTTCTTTTTTAGTCACGTGGATTTTCTTTCATGTAGACCTCTCTTGAGTCAGCCATAACGATTTCAGGTTGCACATGCATCTCATCGTCGGGAACAATCGCTAGCCGCATGCCCCAACCTTCAAATGTCATGAGCATTCTACCGAACTCTTTCCAGGAAATGATTTTGCCGTCAACTTCGATTGCAGGTTCCATCATCCCATCTTCAGTATCTGAGTTGCTGCTAATGTAGGCTCGAAGGACATCCCCATTCATTGACCATTGGTCGCAACGTTCATCAAATTTTAATTGCGGTTTTCCAGGGGGAACTTCCACTGCAACGTGGTCATATTCCATCCGAGCATCTAACATATTCTCTGCTATATTGTTGTGGAGTTGAAGGAGTTCTTCATCGTTCATTTTGTGGATTTTTTTACCGACCTTAAGATTCATGGGGAAATGTTTATCATAGGAAGATCGGGGTGAAAAGGGGTGCTCCAAAATAAGGATGGTGAATTAGTTCAGAATCAATCAGGGCGCGACTTTGAAAATACGCTCTAATGCAAACAACATTTTTTGTATTTCTTGCCTGAACCACATGGGCAGGGATCGTTTCTCCCCGTCTTTTCCTCTGAAATTCCATCATAGTCATCTGAACCAGTAGTATTGCCCATGACATCGGTCATAAACATTCGGGCTTTTCGCTCTTCCTTGAAAATCTGCCCAAGTTCGTTGAAGTTGTCCTCAATGGATTTTTCTATTCGGGTCATCTCTTGATCAGCGGCCGGGAGCTGGGCGATATCTTCGAATTTATCATCTAGTGAATCAAGAAGGCTTCGGATGTCATTTATGCAATCTTGGATGTTGGTAAGTAAAACGAGTGATCTTTTGTGTTGCTCGTGGAGATAGAGGCTATTCTTATCTTCATCAAACAAAGGCATCAGTGTTTGAAGTTCAATCTGGCGGTGTCGGATTTTTCGCAGCAGTTCTGCGTAGGTCTCGGTTTTATTAAATTTAAAGAGCCGAAATGGATTCAAGGAATCTTGATGATCAGCAAGCTGGTTATGAAGCGCAAGAAACTGCCCGATAAATGCCTCAGTCGTTGCCGTGTCCGCTTTGGAATTAGGCATGACTTTGGTAATGATTTTACTAGGAGGGGTGAAGTCCAGCGACCAAATGTTTTGCATGATCATGGCACGAATTTCAGGTAATTCCTTCTCTGCGCCAACGGCATTCAAAAGTTTTGTGAAATCAAGGTCGTTTTTGTAAGAAGGTATTGACATCTGTGTCATGAATTTATCACAAGAGATGGACGATTTCTAGATTCAAAAGATTAAGCTTTTAGTAGGTTTTTGCCTATAAAAATGCGAATGTTGGGTTACCTTGAATACCTCGTCGTAATGGGGTAAAATGAATTCTAGAACTAATGGTTCAGAGCCTGACAGCTCATTTGCTCTTTCTCAATCGAATCGCATGCGAGTGGCTTTCAACAAGCGTCTCGGATTCTAATTGCAAGACTTGAAGAATCTCTTCGTAAAGAAGGGTAGTTAAGATGGCAATACGAACGTATATAGAAGATGGAAAGAAGTTGTACGAGGTCTATGTAAATGGGGCGGACTCCAGAGGAGTCCGCAACCAAAGGAAACGAAGAGGAATTGAAACACTAAGGAAAGCGGAAACAGTTGAATTTGAACTGATGCGTGAACTAGCAACTCTTAAGGAGGGGCGGAGCATGTATCGCTGGACTGAGTGGTTTGACGAATGTATGAAGCGCATGAAACTAGAGTTCATGCCTTCAACAATTGCCGGATATGAATCCCAGCTCAGAAAATGGATTCATCCACACTGGAGTGACACTGATCTGAACAAGATCACTAAAGCCGATGTCTACGATGTTATTTTTACTAAATGCGAGAATGTTCAAACGCAGTTTACGCGTAGGAATATTCTCAAAATGGTAAAAAGAATATTTCAGCTAGCGGTGGAGGAGGGTGTGCTTGATCGTAATCCCTGTGCTGGGATCAGCGTTCGAGTCACAGAAACTGTCTTGAAAGTGTTGACCGTTGCAGAAGTTGATATTTTTTTACGAGAAGCGAGTCGTGCTTACCATAGATTCTATCCAGTCTGGGCCATGGCCCTGATGACGGGGATGAGATCGGGTGAGCTGTTCGCGCTCAAGTGGACGGATATTGATTTAGATGGCCGAACGGTTTCAGTTTCTAAATCATGGAATTCCAAAATTGGAATCACCCCGACCAAAACTCGTAGAAGTAGAATAGTCCCGGTGTCAAATGACCTGGCTAGGTTTCTCAAAGAGAGAAAACTTAAATATGGCACCGAAGAATTCGTACTCCCAAGACTCAGTGAATGGGAGCACGGTGACCAAGCACGGGTGACTAGAGATTTCTGCGAAGGGCTTGGGATTACTTCAGTTAAGTTCCATGATCTTCGAGCCACGTTTATTACAAGTCTCTTGGCCCGAGGTGAATCCTTGGCCAGGGTGATGTCCATCGTTGGGCACAGTGAGTTAAAAACTACGAACGGCTATCTTAGGAAAGCCGGTGTCGATGTCCAGGGTGGTACCGATAAACTGGGTTATAAGTTACCCAATGAATCCCAGGGTGAGGTTCTTTCTATTGTAGGAAGGACCAAATCTTGAATTTAGTCGTTGATTATGGGATGCTTCTTCTTGCTTCTCGCAGTATTCGATGTTTAATATTAACAAGGGGTTGTGATCCCCGGGGTTAGCCACCCCATTTAATTGTTTGATCGAAAATTTGATCCCCAGATTCACAGTCGATGACGGCTTGAACTGGGGATTTTTTTTGCCATACGAAACCGGGATTTTTTAGATTCAAGACCAGTTCATCCTTTTCGACCTGAATGCTCTCTAGGAGGCTTGTTACGAGGCTTCTGCGGGTGGCGAGTGGAAGAGTATCAAAATGTTCATGGAATTGTTTTAGAGCCATCCTGATCGCTTCTGGTGAGAGCAAGGCTGTATCCGTTTGATGGCCGCCATTTTCAAAAATTTGTATCTCCCGTTCGATTTTTTCTATTTCGGCGTGAAGGCGAGTCAATTTTTCAGCCCACATTTTTTTGTCGTCTGGAGAAGGTGCCGATAGAATTTGGTCCATTACCTGATCCAACTTAGTGATGAGGCTGGTGTGTTTTCTCTTCGTTGTCAGTAATGCGTCTCGGTAGTTCGGCTGGGCTTTTTTGAAGTCAGCATTGGCCTTTTGGGCAAGGACTTGAATCGTTTCATCTGACGTGGCGACTTCCTTTAACTTTTCTAAAACTATCCGCTCGATATCAGCACCCGGTAACGATATCTGGGTTTACTTTTTCTTGATACCGCATGGTTGATCGACTTAGACCCAACACTTTCGATGCACGACGCTCGCTCACTTCGTGTGTAACCACTAAGTGAACTGCGGACGCTCGCTTCGCCTTGGGCCTTACCACTTTTTTGAGTTAACATCCTTCAGCATTAGGTTATCGAGGCTTAGGTCGGCAACCAGTTTTTTAAGCTTGGAATTCTCGGCCTCTAACTCTCGAAGTCGTTTCGCCTCAGACACGCCCATGCCTTTGTATTTTTTCTTCCAGTTATAAAGCGTGTGTTGGCTCACGCCGATTTCTCTCGATAAATCTTTGGCGGGGGTGCCGTTTGTTAATCTCGTTACTGCTTTTACGATTTGTTCTTCCGTGAATCGCTTCTTCATCTTTCGTCTCCTTTGTGTAGCTTGACACATCGAGACTGAAATTCAAGTTGGTACGGTTTTTTCAGGTAGGCTCAGGAGCCGTGGCGAGATAAAAAATACGATTCGTTTTTTCTTTCCACGACCTTTCCATGAGATCCAGTTCAACTGAAAGTTTGAGATAGGCTTCAGGAAGTGTAAAATCGAGGGGAAAGTATTTCATCAGCGCCGAAAAACGGCGCCAGGTTGCTTCATCCGTCTTTCCACGACGTGAAAACTGGTCGACTCCTTCGTGGAGATGATTCTGAAAGGCGGTTTGATCCCATTTCATTCGATCCACGCCGATGATCAAGAGTTTTTCGGGCAAGTGTTGATCCAAAAAAAGGTTATAAAGGGCAGGAATGAGCTTGCGATGAGTGAGGTCGCCTGCGGCACCCAGAATTACAATGATGGCTGGATTTGGATTCATATCAGGGTTGGTCCCAATCGCTGTGGAAAGAGCCGTTTTGGTCGATTCTTTCATAGGTGTGGGCGCCGAAGTAATCCCGCTGCGCCTGAATCAGATTTGCCGGCAGCCACGAGCTTCGGTAGGCGTCGTAGTAGGACAATGAGGCCATCATGGCTGGAATCGGAAAGCCGAAGCTTGCTGCGATCTGGACAATATTTCTTAGATCATTTTCTCGTTTTCCGACTTCGCCACCCAGATGAGGATCCAGAAGCAAATTCGTAAGTTCCGGCATTCGATGAAAGGCGGATGCGATTTCTTCCAGTACTCCTGCTCGAATAATGCAACCGCCTCTCCAGATACGGGCGATGGCTTCAAGATTTAAATCGTATTGGTAAAAGGTCGAGGCTTTTTGAAGCAAACCCATTCCTTGTGCATAAGTCATGATTGAGCTTCCATAATAGGCGTTCTTTAGCTGATTGATCAATTCAGCCCGTTTGAATGAGGGATTGAATGCAGGGCCGATGAGGGATGTGTTCGCCTGTTTTCGGTCCGTATCGAAAGTAGAAAAGTCCCGCATGGCAACGGCGGCGTCCAAGGTGGGAACGGGGACTTGGAGTTCCATCGCATTTTGACAGGTCCACATTCCTGTTCCTTTTTGTTTCGCGACATCGAGGATGACATCGATGAGGCGTTTGTGGGTTTTTTCGTCTTCTTTTAGAAATATTTTTGATGTGATCTCCAGCAAATAAGAATTCAGTTCGGACGAATTCCATTCCCGGTAAACGGCATGACATTCATCGTCGGACAAATGAAGCGCTGACTTCATCAAATAGTAGGTTTCGGCAATGAGCTGCATGAGTCCGTATTCTATGCCGTTGTGAACCATCTTTACGTAATGCCCGGAGGAACGGGGTCCCAGGTACGTGACGCAAGGTTTTCCGTCCACCTTTGCTGCAATTGCCTCAAAGATGGGGCGAACTCTTTCGTACGCGGTTGCATCTCCACCCGGCATCAGACTCGGACCTTTTCGGGCGCCCGCTTCTCCACCCGACACCCCCATTCCAAAAAAGCAGATGCCTTTTTTAGCGAGATTTTTCTCACGACCGTCCGTATCCTTAAAGTGTGAATTACCGGCATCGATCACCAGATCTCCGGGGACGAGCAGGGGGGTGATCTCATCGAGTACGCGATCGAGGGGTTCTCCTGCAGGCACCAAGAGAAGAACCGCACGGGGCTTTCGCAATTGACTTACGAAAATCTCCAGGTCGTGTGTGGCTCCAAAGCTGGCGATGGTCTTGGGTTCATGGCCCACGAGGTTGACCTTGTTCTGATCCTGATCCAGGCCTATGGCGCTAAAACCATGGTCGGCTATGTTCAGAAGTAGATTCCGTCCCATGGTCCCTAAACCAATGATGCCCATATCGTATTCGGTTTTCATAGGCGGAGCCCCAAATCCTTTAGATGCGTTTGCGTGCTGATCAAGTTCGTGTGATGGATGCTTTTAATTCCCAGGGTTGCCGCGATCTCCACAAACATCTTTCGCTCATCAATGTAGACGATTTTTTCGGGGGACACCTGGGCTGCGTCGAGCGCAATCCGATAAATATCTACATCGGGTTTTCGGATGTCAGTACACGAAAAATTCCGTTTTTCAGAAAAAACCACCCGATGGAGATATTCATCCAGGGTTAACTTGCCTTCTTCGTAGGTATCGAAAGTCAGGTGGTGGCGTTCATCCAAATCTTCAATATCCAGACCAAAATTCTCTGCAGCTCTGCATCGACGCGGACGATCCCATCCGTTGGTGCCGAGGACGCCGCCGATATCCAAAAATATGGCACGGATCTCGGGGTGGCCAGTCACATCACTCACCATTTCGTCCGCCTTTCCTGTTTCAGAAAACTGCAAGCGATGTGCCTGGATTCTATTTTAGTCTCTTATTGTCCGCTTCCCGTTTGGATCTCATGTAGGTACTTGAATCGATGCAATAGGTTTTTGGAATGAACGATGTCTTGGCCGGTTTTAAAATCGGGGTTCGACCTTCTTCATGCGGGTTTTGTCTGACTCGGAATAGAAAGGCCTGATTGCGCAGGCGATGGGCTGTACGGTTTTGATGCGAGGAGGGGGCTTTGGGTGCGAAGTACTGGCTGAAGCGGTTCCGGACATCGATTGGATCAGAATCAATAAAAGCAGTTGAGTTTTCATCTTGAAAAAGTTAAAAATTTAAGAGTGTTGCAAAACGAAACAGGATTGTTGTGATAAGGTATTTTCAATGAAGAACCTCTCCCTTTCTCTCCAGTCTTTTTTCATCGTTATGATGGCAATCGCGATTTTTTCGGCGTGCGCCACCCAGCCCGCTCAGGGGCCTGTCCCGGCAGATTCTTCACTGGTTTCGGACGGTGCTTCTGTCGATTTTCATCATCGTGCTTCTCGAATGATTGAAGATGCATCGAATCTGACTCCGGAAGAAAAGCAAGAAATTTTAAGTCTTCAGGCTAAAATTAGAATCGTCTTTGAAGAAAACACCAAGGAATATCTCAAATGCAGAGAGCGTTTGGTTGAGTTGGTCCTGGAGCGAAAGTACCAATCGGCCGAGGTTGAAAAAATTAAAGGAAAAATCCGGGATTTGGAGCATCAACGAACCAATACTTTATTTAAGGCGGTGGATGAGGCGAATCAAATTTTAGGACGCAGCAGCTCGAATGATGCAAAGGCATTAAGGGATTTTGTGGATGAACTTTGGGGCGAAGCTCTGAATTAGCAAAAATCGCCGAGGATGATCAAGCCGTTTTCCTTAATGCGTGTAGATCGCCGAAAAACTCCAGAATCTCGCTTTCTTTGGCCACTGCATCCCGGTAGCCGAGCTTCAGCAGCGCATGAATATAATCTTTTTCAAAAGCGAGATAACTCATTAAATCCCAGTTCTCCAAGTCGGAAGAACCCAAGCCTCGCAGCAGATGTCTGACCGATCTCGGAAAGTGGCTGTAAAGTTCGGAGGCCATCAAGCCGATGTCTTCTTCGGGTTTGATGACTAGAATTGGAATTTTACGTAATTGGTCTGGCTCCCGCGCCAGCTGTTCATCCGTGAGTATCGAAAGAGTGCGATTAATTCTTTGAAAGCGTTCGATGTCCTC
>Ga0364866_10754_pt1 | contig 15926 bp, 11 predicted proteins | sample ExccelAu500001D3_3_FD_206913 | JGI IMG/M metagenome (GOLD analysis project Ga0364866, IMG submission 206913) | Enriched cells from Trout Bog Lake Hypolimnion, Wisconsin, USA - BchlTB.Aug13.5000.01.D3 | ecosystem: Environmental > Aquatic > Freshwater > Lake > Hypolimnion/Profundal zone | place... | reverse complement strand
TTCGATGTCAACAAGTTTCGCGGTTTCCGCGGCCTTCGCGGGGTCTTTGACGCGGATAGTGTACCAGCCGACCTGGCCTTTGGCTCCAGCGCCGCGAGCTTCGTCAAAATAATCGTAGCGGAAAAACATGGGCGTCGTGTCGGTGGTCTTCTCCTTTGCGTCGAACACTCCAACGATGTCGAATTCCCACGTGTGGTTGCCGTTTGCCTGAGCCCAGATGGGAGATTGGATCGGAATTTTATCGCCGATTTTCCAATGGAACTTGTTCATGGTTTGCCGTCCAACGACCGCGCCGGTGCGGGTTTGCAGCCATGCCTTCATCTGCTCCGGCGGCAGAGTCATTTCCGGGTGAATGTCAAAAAACTCTTCGGGCACCACCGGAGATTGCATGAAAAAGTTCTTCGGGTCCTGGTAAACGCCGCCGAACCAGGTTTGATGAGTCGCCAAAACGACGCCGGGGATACGCTCCATCCGGGCTTTGTAACTCACCGGCAGTAGCTGAATGATCGAGACTTTGTGACGGACGACGAGGCGGTCCGCACCCGCCATCTGAACGCCGCCGGTGAGCGCGGTTTTGATTGACGAGAGAAAACCAAAAAGCACAAACGCTACGAGCACGGACAGGATTGTCAGAAGCGTGCGCGCCTTCTTGCGGCGGAGATTGCTCCAAATCAGAGGGAGAAATTTCATTTTTCGGCCTCGGTGCCCAATTGGCCCTTGTCGAGATGCACCGTGCGCGCCGCGCGCGCGGACGCGTGCGGATCGTGCGTGACCATGATGATGGTCTTGCCGTGTTCGTGGTTCAGCGCCTGGAGTAAATTCAATATCTCGTCGCCGGCTTTTCGGTCGAGGTCGCCGGTCGGTTCGTCGCACAGCAGGAGCGTGGGATCGGTGACAATGGCGCGGGCGATTCCGACACGCTGCTGTTCGCCGCCGGAAAGAGTGCGCGGATAGTGTTTGGCGCGATGAGAGAGGCCCACGACCGCGAGGGCGACTTCGACGTGTTTTTTGCGTTCCGTTTTGGAGAGGTGCGTCAGGAGCAACGGCAATTCGACGTTTCGCTCCGCGTTCAGAACGGGCATCAGGTTGTAAAGTTGAAAAACAAATCCGACGTGCCTCGCGCGCCAATGCGCCAGTTGCTGGTCTGAAAGCTCGTCAATACGATCCTGGCCTACGTGGACGGAACCTTTGGTCGGACGATCCAAGCCGCCGATGAGATTGAGCAACGTGCTTTTGCCGGAACCCGACGGGCCCATGAGCGCGAGAAATTCGCCGGTGGCGACCTGGAGGCTCAAATTCGCCAGCACATGAATGTCCTCCGCGCCGCGGTGGAAGACTTTTTCCACGTTGTCCACGCGGACCAGGGGGGCGTTGGATGTCGTCTTGTCACTCATGTTTTTTTTCCTTCACCGCGGCCCCATCTTTAAGTCCGGCGGGAAAGTCCGCAATTACTTTTTCGCCTGCCATCACGCCGGCGCTCAAAATGGCGTCAGTTCCGTCTGTGTCGCGGATAGTCACCGCGCGGCGTTCGGCGCGGCCATTTTGCGCGATGAAAACGATGTCATGCCCGTCATGGCTTTGGAGGGCGTTTTTCGGAACCAGCACGGCCGGGGCCACAGCAACAGTGGCCGGGCCAGACATTTCTTGAAAAGCCACTTTGACCGACATGTCTGGAAGAATGCGAGGGTCGAGCTTAATGAAACCGACGCGGACTTTGACGGTGGATTTCTGGCGATCGGCGGTGGGAATGATGGCGATGACTTTGCACGGGATTATCCAATCGGGATAGGCGTCGAGAGTCGCTTCGGCGGGTTGGCCGGCTTCGACGCGGTTGATGTAACTCTCGTTGACGTCGAGTTCGATTTCCAGCGAATTCATATCGACAACGGTGCAAATTCCCGTGCGGGTGAATCCGCCGCCGGCGGAAACGGGGGAGATCATTTCGCCAGGCTGCGCGTCCTTGGTCGTGACCACGCCATCGAAAGGCGCGCGGATGATAGTGTCTGCCATCTGCTGATTCCATTGGGCGACCGTGCGTTCTGCGGTGGTGACGTCCAATTCCTGCCGGGCCAGCCGCGCCCGAAGAGACATGGCGTCGGACTCCGCTTTGTCGAGGTCGGATTGCGAACTGAGGTTGACCTTGGCCAAGTCGCTAACTCGCTGGAATTCGCGGTCGGCTTGTTTAAGCAGGGCGCGCGTTTCTTCGAGCAAGAGGCGTGTCGATTCCAACTGAGCCTGGGCGATGTCCAAGCCCGTTTTTGTGTTGGAATCGTCCAGACGCGATAAAACCTGTCCTTCTTTTACTTTCATCCCTTCCTCGATGAGCACTTCTGTCACCTTGCCGGTGACTTTGGCGGAAACGGTCGCTTTTCTTCGCGCGGTGACGTAGCCGGACGCGTGCAAAACGGTTCGGTCCGCTGGGCCGCCGCCAGTTTGGCGGGCGAGGACAGTCTCCACCTCCACAGCGTCGGCACGTCCGTGCCACCAGAACGCCGCGCCTGCCAGCGAAGCCACAATAATCGCGGTAATCGCCAGCCACGACCAGTTGGACGATCTCGGAGCGTCCGGGCGACGTTCGATTCGCAGGTCATCCAACGAAGGTTTTGGCGAACTCATACGCGGTCATCATACGCAAACAGGGGCGCGGATGCCAGCAGACATCTCAAGTGGAAACAAACGGATTCTCAGTCTTGCAGAATGGAAAATGCTTTGCGTTCCGGGTTGCCACTATTAAACCGTACTCTCGGGCTATTGCTCCGATTTGGGTGTCTCTGAGGTCAAAGTGCTTCCACCAATCGGAACCGTGCTCGGCCTCCAATTCGCCCGCGTAACGCCCCCACTCGGTGGCCGATGGCCCGTCAAAATCGAAAAGTTGACCGGCGTAATCCTCCAGCAGAAATTGATAAGCGGCTTCGAGCGCGGCTTTGCGTTTGCCAGTTACCAGGCGTTCGATTCCAAAACGAATTTCCGCGAGCGTGATCGCGGAGAGCGCGCATTTTCCCTTGCGAGCAGTGAGCCAGGCCAGGCAATTGGCATCTGGGACCGGCTTCGAGCCCTCCGTGGCAACATTTGTATCGAGGAGGTAGATCATTCACGAGGGGGTGAAGAATGCTTGCGCTCCGGGATGTCCAAGCCCTTGAGGCCCACCAGATGATCCACCAAGTCCATTTTGGGCGCGCCCTTGATTGGGCGAAAGACGATTGCACCGCTCTTGGTTTCCAAGACCGAGAACGAACTGCCGTTGCCAAAACCGCGTTGGTCGCGAATGCTCTTGGGCACCACGATTTGTCCTTTTTCGGACATGCGAATAATAGTCACGGTAGGAAATTACTACACAAACTATAGCGCTGCAAGGGCAATGCGCCTGTGTGCGATAAGAGTCAGGGCGGACGCATCTTCCATTTGGCGCACAAAGTTCACGAAGAGAAGGCCCTTTTACCGATCGGATGCGTGTGCCCGGAGGAGTCCCGCGAGCCTTGATTGACCTTGATTAGCCTTGATAGCATTTGATCCGCGTTGGTCGTGGAATGGTAATAAAAGACTGGTTTGCAATGGTTTATGAAACAACCACGGCAGAATGCCAAAAAAGCCGCAACCTTTATCAACCCTTATTGGCCGCAACCCAAGCGCGAGCCTTGTTTTCAATGAGCAGCCCCGAAAGCCCTGATTCGGCTTCGACGCCCACAATCGCCAGATTACCACTTTTTTTTGGGATTGTAAACAGATTCGGTTTCTCGGCGCGGGGCGGCGCGCAATCGATTGCGACAGTTTATTTAGATGCGTCGGCCGTGCGATAAGAGTTGACCAGTAGCGCGGTATTATTGGCATCCTAACGGGATGAGAATTCCCGTGTTTATTTGCAGTCTTTTGTTGCTGGCGCCGTGCTCTCGCGCCGCAGATGGCGTCTCGTATCAGGGTGGGGCCGGGCCGGGACACGGCAAGCACATTGTCTTTCTCACGGGCGACGAGGAGTACCGGTCGGAGGAGGGTTTGCCGATGCTGGCGAAAATCCTCGCCGTCCGCCACGGATTTGATTGCACCGTGCTTTTTTCGATCAATCCTGCGACCGGAGATATCGATCCAGATTGCCAGACTAATTTGCCCGGGATCGAGGCGCTCGACACGGCTGATCTTTGCGTGATGCTGTTGCGATTTCGCGAATGGCCGGATGCGAGGATGAAACATTTTGTCGATTACCTCAACGCGGGCAAACCGATCATCGGGCTGCGCACGAGCACGCACGCGTTCTCTTATCAACACGACAAGAACAGCCCTTATGCCAAATATGATTGGAACAGCACCGTTTGGCCGGGCGGCTTTGGCCGTCAGGTGTTGGGTGACACATGGATCAGCCATCACGGCGAACATGCGAAAGAAAGCACTCGAGGCATCATCGTCCAAACTGTGGCGGATCACCCCGTGCTGCGCGGTGTGACGGATTTGTGGTGGCCGACGGATGTTTATACAGTATCGCATTTGCCGGCGGACGCCACGGTGCTTGTATGGGGTCAGGTGCTCGCGGGGATGAAGCCGGATGATCCGGCTGTCATGGGCCCGAAGAACGATCCACTGATGCCGCTAGTGTGGGTGCGCGACTACAAGGGCGATTCGGGCAATGTATCGAAGATCGTCGCCACGACGGCAGGTGCGGCGATTGATTTGAAGAACGAGGGACTTCGCCGATTGCTCGTCAATGCCTGTTACTGGACTCTTGGTATGGAGGACAAAGAGCCGGCCAAGGCGGATGTGAGTTACGTGGGTGAATACAATCCATCCTTCTTCGGTTTTGGCAAAGGTAAGAAGGGGGTCAAGCCTGAGGATTTGAAAATGACGGCCGCGCAGTAATGCAGGCCAGGCATTTTCGTGCAAGAAATCGATTGTCGGGAATATTGGGGCGGAACGGCAGCTCCGCCCTACCTCATTCGTATTTTGTGTCTTTGGTGTCCATGTGGGCGGCGGGGGACGGCAAATTGACCTGTGGGTGGGCGCGGAGGTAGTCTTCCACATTTTTCGTCACGATGAGTTGTCCCCACATGATCATGTAGTGGCCGGGGTAAGTGCAGAAATATTCGTAGTCTCCCACTTCCATCGGCGCGGTCAGCTTGAGAGCGGTCTTGTGGCGGGGTTCGATCAGGGCAGTCGCGGCGAGAATATCCGAACTCTGTGGGATGAAGGCGCGGCCTTTGGCGTCCAATTCATCGGGCTTCATTTTCGCGGACAGCAAGCCGACTTTCTCCCTCGTTCCGGGGCGAACTACGACGAGGTTGTGGGGCATGAAATCGACGTTTTCAAAGCGAATTTCAAACGGCTGTCCCGCTGTTACCACGAGACGTGGCGTGTCATAACGCATTTGTTCACGGACAGTGCGAATCAGAAATACGGGGACCCGCAAGGCGCGCAAATCGCCCTGAAATCCGGCGGACGGCGGAGAGGGCAGGGAAGCGGCGAGGTCGCCTGCCAACTGCACGGTTTCAATATAGTCTTGACTGGTGCGGTCGCTCACCGGGATGGTTTTGGCCCAAGCTACGAGACCAAGGGCCGCATCGGCGGCGGCGGGCCTGACACGCGGCCAAATGGCGGTTGGAAGAACGCGGAGAGCCTGCGCTGCGGAAGGCACTTCTTCGCCGCGGTGAATGAGAGCGGCAAGCGCAGCAAAACTCGCTTCCGGATTGTGATTCATGCTGGCCAGCGCGCGAATCGCCGCACGGCGAATTTCACCCCGGCTCCCATCCGTAAGCTGCCACTGCGGGCCGCCAGAAGGCGCAGATACGTTGTCCAGAAGCGGGAGTACGCCATCGTAAGGTTTGGAGCGCAGATCTGAATCGTTTAGGAACGGGATGCCGTTGAGCATGTCGGCGAAAGCGGCCGGAGAGGAGGAGGACTCTTTCCAAACCGTGTCAAATGAATTATCGGCCAGGGCCGTGGCGGCCCACGCGGCCTGGCGCACGTCCGGGGCGCGGGCGGTCAATGCAAGCTTGGTCAGGCTTCCGCGTTCGGTTCTTAATTGGTCGCGCGATTGCCACGTCAACAAGTGGGCGAAACTCGCCTGCGCGGATTCGTCGGTGTCGAGATTTGGGCCAAAGAGAGCAAACAACTCGGCGACGCGGCTCTTGCCGGTTTTCTTCGCCAGTTCGCTCAAGGCGTTGAGGCGTTCGGAATCGGTGGCGTCCTTGCGTTCCACCAGGGCGCTTAATGTGGGAATAGTGCTAGGCAATTTCAGCAAATCGGCGCTGTCGAACGTGCTGATGAGGTAATTGAGACCGGCAGGATTGTCGGCGAAGATGGATTCGTGGCTTGAAATGGCTTCGAGCACCCAGGGTTTGAGTTGGCGCATGGTTTCCCCCAGTGTGTAGTTGAGGTAGTAATCGGTGGAATGCTTTAACGCAGTCAGCGCCGCAGCCGCCGCATCTGCGGTGCGGAAAAAGCTGGCATCGCGCACCCCCTCCAGGCGAACGCGCGGGTTGGGATCGTCAGCGAGATTCTTGACGAGACCGAGCGCGCCCGGCACGCGATCGCGCCAGTAACAGAGGACTCGTCCAGCGGCGGCGCGGGCTTCCGGCTGCGGGGAATGGAGGAGGCGCAGGAGGAGATTGGTGTTGACGACGTTGTGCCAATCATAAACCCATAGCGCCTCCAGGAGGTCGTGCTCGTGATTCTGGTCTTTGGAATTGAGTGTCGTGATCCACTTATCGACGGCGTTGAGGACCTTTGCTGTCGGACGGCCGCCGAGTTCGATTTTGGCCAGTTCGCGAGTCCGATTCTCCGGCTCCTTTAACAAATCGAGCAAAGCAGGAATGGGCTGGCCCGCGATTTTCGGTTGCGTCAACAACGGGCGATCTTCATAGGTGATGCGATAAATGCGGCCGTGGTCCTGTTCGCGATTCGGGTCGCGCAGGTGATGCTGCATGTGGCCGATAAGCGGTTTGTGCCAATCGCAAAAATAAATCGCGCCATCGGGTCCGATGTTAACTGCGACGGGGCGAAAATTCGGGTCCGAGGAACTGACAAGACTTTCCTGGATCTCGCCTTTTTGGCCGGACCCGTTTTCGGACATTTTGACGAGGTAAATGCCTTGGAAACCGATGACGTTACAATTTAAGAAATCACCCTGAAACTCGGGCGGGAAGTGGCGGCTGCTGATCAGCCCTGTGCCCGCGCAAGGACGGGAGGGGCGCTTCCAGAATTGCGCCATTTCCTCGTGTTTGCCGGGATAATCAATATGACCGCTAAAAGCCGGGCCAAAGAAGCTTTCGTTGCCGGTGGCGTCGGTAATGAGATCGTTGCCCCAGTAATCGAAGACGCGGCCATGGGGATTCGCGAAGCCGTAGGAAACATAAGTTTCAAATTTTCCCGTCCGCGGCTCAAAACGGTAGATGGCGCCGTCGTTGTTTCGCACCGGGCCGAACGCGGTTTCGACGTGGGTGCGATGGAAAACGCCGTCGCTGAGATAAATCGCGCCGCCAGGGTCCAGGCAAAGGGAGTTGGCGGTATGGTGCGAATCGGCGGAATCGATGCCCATGAGGACTCGCTCGATAGGACCGGCTTTGCCATCCGTTTCCGGCACGTACCACAAATCCGGGGCCTCCATTAGGAGGACGCCATTCTTGTAGAATTGGAAACCGGTTGGCGCGTTCAAGTCATCCATGAAATGTGTGATTTTGTCCGCTTTACCAGTGCCCTTGGTGTCTTCGAGGATCAGCAGGCTGTCTCCGACTTTGCTGGTGGGAGTGCGTTCAGGGTAATTTTTCCACGCGGCGACCCAGAGCCGGCCTTTGGTGTCCCACGCCATTTGGACGGGGCTGACGAGTTCTGGGAATTGCTCTTCGCTGGCAAAAAGGTTGACCTTCATGTGCGAGTGAACCTTCATTTTGCCAATGGCTTCCTCGGCATTGAGATAGACGTACGAGCCGTCGGCATTAGGGCCGGGGCGGTCGCTTGGGACGGGGGTGACGGGCGGCAGATTGGAGTCATCGACGGCGAGGTCGTGGCCGGTGGCCAAAGCCCAAATGCGCTTATCGCGATTGGCAGTCAACACATCGCGCTGCACCATTTCCTCCTGCATGACTTTAAAATTGGAGATGTACGGGCCGGAGGCGTTTTGATCGGTGATCATGTTTTTGCCGGGAGCGTAGGCCAGGGCGGACCGTCCGCCATAAACGTTGTTGCCGTCGATGGTGCGGTAGCGTGATTCCCATTGTGAATTCTTTTCATTGACAGCGGCCCTGAGCCTGGCTTCGTCCAGTCCCTTGACTTCGGATTTCTCCGCCACTGAGAGGCTCTTGGCAAACGCAGGCACGATTGAGCGCGCCAGCAGTTGGTCGCCCTCATCGGTCAAGTATCGGCCATTGACGGTCAGCGATTGGCCGCGTTTTGCTGCGGCGGCAAATATTTGTTGGGAAGGCGCGAACAAATCGATAAACGGCACGCCATTTTGCCGGGCAACCTGGGCCATGGCGGCGGCGTACATTTGGATGTTGGCATTGTTGGCTGACGGGTCGGGGAAATTGGGATCCTGGGTTCGTTCGCACGCAGCCGGGGAGAAGAGCACGATCCGCGGATGGCCCTTGCCGGAATAGTTTTTCTCCAGCGTTGTTTTCAAGAATGAATCGAGGTCAGACTTGAACTGTTCCAACCCGGCTTTTCCTTTAAAGGACTCGTTGAAACCAAAGAATGCGAAGATGACATCGGCTTGCACTTTTGTAAGCCAGTCATCGGGTGTACCGAAACCCGCGGGCCGATGGCGCAGCGCGACCTCATCGGCGGGCACCGCGAGGTTGCGGAAGACCAGATCGCAGTCGGGATATCTGGTGTAAAGATAGGTTTCCAGCCAGCCGGAGTGTTGGAAGCGGTCGGCCATCGCGCCGCCGATGATTGCGACGTGATCGCCGGGTTTGAGTTCGGGTGCGGGCACCGGTTGGGCGTGTCCGAGGGATACGCCAATCAGAGCGAATACGGACAGTATAACTTTGAGTTTCATCTTTTCGGTTCTGAGGACATCGTCGTTTGACGGCGGAATTAAATCAATATTCATCCGTGCAATACTTGGGGCAGATACGTTCACAACCTTGGCATTTAATTCAGTTCGCCGAGCACTCGATGGCCGTCGCAGAGAGCGCGGGCAGCCGCACCGCGCCTCCCATTACTGGCAGACTGACCATCCTGACCCTTTCCGGCTCCTGCCAATGGTTTTCGACGTCGGGCTGTCGGCGATTCATCACGTCGGAGACGCCTTCGGCTCGGATGACGTGTGGAGCGGAGTCGAAGCCGCTGAAGTCAGGAACCAACACTAGCGGGTCGCGGGTCGGATTGACCGCGAAAATAACAACGGATTTTCTGTCATCGGAGGCGCAGGCGAAGATGTCCAGCTTGTTTTCATCATGTCGGATTTCAAGCGGAACGGGCTTGGCATGGAGCGAATAGAGTTTCATCACATAGTGGCTGGGCTGGCGGAGGACGCCTGTTCCCGATGCGGAAGTCAAGATGGTGGCGCCGCAAAAGCTGTTGGCGAGGTTGGAGCGGTTGGCGATCTTGACCTTGTCGGAGTGCCGCATCATCAGGTTGATATAGCGGGCGTTTTGAAGCCCTGCCGACAGCGTGGATTGCCGCGCGCGGCCCAGGCCCCATGCACCCGCATCAATGTTCCATTCTGTCACTCCCATCTTGATGTGCGAACAGCCTGGGGTCTGATCAATCATTTTTCCAATGCGCTCAAAGTCTAATTGGCACTCATTAAGATCGGTCGTGTAATGGTGCGGGCATACAAAATCAACGTCCTTGCCCACGCGCTCCAAAAGCTTCTGCGACGGATAGGAAGTGAGGATTTTCGCGCCAGGATCGCCGGAGCGGACCGCCTTGATGAAGCTGGGGAATTGATCGAGGTAATTCGGGTCGTTGCCACTGATTTCGTTTCCGATTTCCCAGAACTTGACTTGATACGGGGCAGCGTGTCCGTTGGCCGCGCGTTTGGCGCCCCACGAAGTGCCGGGGCTTCCATTGCAATACTCGACGAGGTCGCGGGCGCTCTCCGGGCCGTCGGAGAAGCTGACGCAAATCAACGGTTCGGCGCCGATCAACTCGCAGAATTGGCAAAACTCGTCCATTCCCACGTCGTTGGGATCGATTCGGCCCCAATTCTCGTTGGCCCACGGAGTGCGAAGGTCGCGGTCCCCAATGCCGGATTTCCAACGATAGCGGCCCGGGTCCACGGTGGAGCCGCCCCAACGCAGGACGCCGGGGCGGATTTCCTTGATGGCTTCAACCACGTCGGCCCGCCATCCGTTCCTGTTGTCGCCGGGCATTAGTGAAAGTTTGTTTACCCAGAGGCGGCCCCGGCCTTCAACGCGCAACTCGAAAACCGCGTGATCGGTCTGGCCAATGGAGGTCATCTTGACCGACTGCTTTTGCCAATCGGATGAGGCCGGGGGAAGCTCGGCGGAAGCCAGTGTGAGCCATTCTCCTGTTGGCAGCAGGACCTTTAGGCGAGCGGTCGCTTTGATCCCGCTGTCACCACGCAGATACGCCGTGAAACGATAATCCATGCCCTTTCGCGCTGAAATGCCCGATTGGGTCAGGCTGGCCGGGCCGCGACCGGCGGCAAGTTTGGCGCAACGTTTTCCATTGAAAGGATTGTCGGTGTCATAACTCCAAGTCGCATTGGTGTCCCACTGGCGGTCGCAAATGTCGAGGGAACCGTCGTAATAAACCCAATCCGCCGCCGGGACTACACCGGCGAAGGAACGGTCATTCAATAATTCGGCCCAGGAGCCTGGCACGACATCCTCCAGCAATTCCATGAAATTTCCAAACAGCGTGGGTTCTATGCGCGCGCCCGGGAGCGGTTCCGCGCGGATCGTGACGTTGACGCGTGAATTCTGAGCAGTTATTGGAAAGGCGGCAGCCATGACAGCCGTCGTGACAAGGATTTTGAGCGGAGAATTCATGGGGTTACTCTAATTGCCCGCGAGTGGAAGCCAAGCATGTCTTAATTGGGCAATTGTTTCCCGCGTGGCGGCTTTACAACGCGGGAAATTTATTTAGGCTCGTGAAATGCTCAATCGTTTCTCGACGCCCATTCTCGTAGTGGGACTGCTTTTCTTGTCGCATATTCCTGCCCAGGCCCAGCCTTTGCCAAAGATCAAACTGCGTCCCGTTTTTTCGGCGTTGCCGCTGGACCGACCCGTCTGGATGTGCCAACCCCCGGATGCCTCGGGGCGATTCTTTGTGGTGGAGCAACCGGGCAAAATTCTGGTGATCCCGAAGGGTGGGAACGGAAGCCAGGTGAAGGAGTTTTTGAACATTGAAGATCGGCAAACTTACATCGAGGCAGGACAGAACACCGGCATTGGATTGATGAGCATGGCGTTTCATCCCGGCTTTGCCAGCAACGGACTTTTTTACATTTTCTACGCCCAGCAGAATAGCAATCAGACGGGACAATTTCCTGGGCGCAATGTGATCAGCGAATTGAAAGTGTCGGCCGCAGATCCAGACCGCGCTGACATGGATTCGGAGCGCATCCTGCTGGAAGTGCCGGAGCCATTCAGAAACAACCAGGGTGGGTTGCTGAGTTTTGGGCCGGATGGGTATCTTTACATTTCGTTGGGCGACGGCGGGTCTAATAACGATCCTTTTAACAGCGGCCAAAACGTGTGCTCGCTGCTCGGCAAAATCCTGCGCATCGACGTCAACACCCGTTCCGGAAAAGGCAAGAAGGAATTGCCGTATGGAATTCCCAAAGACAATCCGTGGGTGGGCGAACCGGAGATGGGGAAAAACTCGGGCGCGCGCAAGGAGACTTATGCCTGGGGACTGCGAATGGTCTGGCGCTACAGTTGGGATCGCAAGACGGGAGACATGTGGGCGGGCGACGTGGGAGAAAGCAACTGGGAAGAGATTGATCGCATCGTCAATGGCGGAAATTATGGCTGGTGCGTGCGGGAAGGGGCGCATCATTTCAAACCGGGCGCGCCGGGGGCGCAGTACATTGACCCGGTGATGGAGTACCCTCATTCGGCCAAGCTCCTTGCGGAGTCCGAATTTCCAAAACATGCGCCCGGCGTTTGTGTCATTGGCGGCTACGTTTATCGCGGCAAAAAATATCCGTCGCTGGACGGCATTTATATTTACGGCGATTTCGTGTTGGGGTCGATCTGGGGTTTTCGATATGCGGAGGGCAAAGTCACGGACTACGGGACCTTGCTGGAGCAACCCAAGAACATCAACAGCTTTGCGGAGGATGCGGATGGGGAATTGTACGTCCTCTCGTTTACCGACCATACCAATGGGCGCATTTATGCAATTGAGGCGGAATGAAGACTATGAAAATAAATCGCCAGTTTTTCCGATGGTCGGTTTTTGTGGTGATTTTGCTGGCGGGACTCGAGTCGGGGCGATTGGAGGCCGCCGGGCCGTCGGAAAAGATTTCGGCGGCGTTACAACCGTTTGTTGACAGCCATTCGCTGGCTGGGGCGGTCACGCTGGTGGCTTCGCCGAACGCGATTCTCGCTGTCAATTGCGCCGGTTATTCGGATGTTGGCGCGAAGAAGGCGATGCAGCCGGATTCAATGTTCTGGATCGCATCGCAATCGAAGTCGATGACGGCCGCGGCGTTCATGATGCTTGTCGATGAAGGAAAAGTGAACGTTGATGACCCGGTTGAAAAATACCTGCCGGAATTCAAGGGGCAGATGCTCATCGCCGAAAAGAACGGAGATAAAACAGTGCTTGTGAGGCCCTCCCACCCGATTCTCATCCGCGAAATTCTCTCCCACACCAGCGGGCTGCCGTTCAGTTCGCGTGTCGAGGAGCCGACTCTCGACGGACTGCCGTTGCGCGAGGCGGTGATGAGTTATGCGCTGTCGCCGCTTCAATTCGAGCCAGGGACGAAATACCAGTACGCGAACGCGGGAATCAACACGGCTGCGCGAATCATCGAAGTCGTGACGGGGATGCCGTATGAAGATTTCATGCAGCAACGCCTGTTCAAACCGCTGGGAATGAAGGACACGACGTTTTGGCCGACGGAACAACAGGTTCGGAGAATCGCGAAGTCTTACAAACCCAACGAGGCAAAGAACGATCTCGTGGAAATAAATATCAGCCAGCTTCACTATCCGCTCACCGACCACGCTGTCCGCTTTCCGATGCCTGCAGGCGGACTGTTTTCAACAGCTCAGGATGTTGCGAAATTCTGCCAGATGATTCTTAACGGCGGCGAACTCGGCGGCAGACGTTACCTCTCCGAAAATGCCGTCAAGATGATGACGAGCAAGCAGACAGGCGACGCGGTCAAAGAGAGTTACGGATTCGGCTGGTCCGTCGGCACGGACTGGACCGGCCACGGCGGCGCGGAATCGACGAACATGGAGATTGATCGGAAGCATGGATTGATTTTCATTTACATGGTGCAGCACGCCGGATTTCCGAACGACGGCGGGAAAAGCCGCGATGCGTTCAAGCAAGCGGCATTGGCGCAGTTCGCGAGATGAAATCGAGGAAGGCTCCTAAATGACCAATTTCAAAGTTCTCCTTCTATTGTGCGCGAGCATGGCGGTGGTGGTTACATCGACGAACGCTGCGCCGCCAGACACCTTCGCGCTGTGGCAACGCGGAGCGTTGCGCGGCGCAAATGTGATGCTGGCGCAATGCACTGTGGAAGACTTGCGCGGGCTCCGAGGCTGGGGCGCAAACCTCGCTGAGATTCCCGTCCTGAACGTGTATTCTCCCGTGGCGCCGTACGAGTTCAAGCCGGAGAACCTCGCCAAGTTGGACCAAGCTGTGGAGGCGGCCGAGCAGGCCGGACTGTATGTCGCGCTGACATGCCGCGAAGGGCCGGGCCGGCCAGACTTTGAACGCAGTCATGAAATCTGGCGTGATGCCGAAGCCCAGGAAGCGTACGCGAAGATGTGGCAGGAGATTGCTTCACATTACCGCGGCCGCGCTTCCATCGTCGGTTATGACCTGATGTGCGAGCCTCATCCGGACGATGATGCGAGCCGGCCGCTCGGAGACTGGAATGCGCTCGCGCAAAAAATCACGACGGCCATTCGCTCGGTTGACCAACGTACTCCGATTCTGATCAATTCCATTGGATGGGCCTACCCGAAACAATTCGCGGTGTTGCGTCCGACCGGAGATACTCGGACCGTTTATACCGTGCATTTTTACGATCCCCATTATTACACGCACCAGAAGCCCGGCGACCACGTCATATACCCCGGCTTTCACGTTCCAGGCAAGGGAACCAACGCATGGGACAAGGTCACACTGGAGTCCCAATTTGACGTGGTTCGCGCGTTTCAGAAGGAATACCGCGTGCCGATATTTGTCGGTGAATTTGGGTGCGCGCGCTACGCGACGGGCGCGGACCAGTGGCTCGGCGACCAGATGGACATTTATGAAAAGTACCGCTGGGCGTGGGCGTATTGGGCGTTCCGGGAGTGGGACGTCATGAATATCGAACGCACTGCCGATCCGGCGGACAAGACCAACCACGCGGACACGCCTCTCCTGCGTCTTTTTAAGAAGCACTTCTCGAAGGATCGCGAGTTTTTTAGAAGCCAATAGGTAACACGTCAGTCACGGATGGCAGGGACGGCTCGCCGAGCCGTCCGCATGTGGTGTTCGCCCGGACGGTCGCCTCGGCGAGGCGACCCTACCATTCCCCGGCCCGCCGTCACTAAGGCATTACGCCAATAGGGTTTTTAAAACCCTTCGCCTTTGGTGGTCAGCTTGATTCGCATGAAATAACTGTCTGCCGCCATGTAGAGCGTCGAGCCATCGCCGCCGAACGCGCAATTGGCGGTGGTCTGGCCCGTCACAATCGTGCCGAGGTGGCGGCCATCGGGACCGAGCACAAGAATGCCGCCGGGACCGCCCAGAAACACGTTGCCTTTTTGGTCCACCTTCATGCCGTCTGGAAGGCCTTTCCTTCCTTCGCGCGCAAGGGCGGTGGCGTCGAAGAACACGCGTCCGTGCGCGATCGTTCCGTCGTCATTCACATCGTAAGCCATCAGAACGGGGTGGGTTGGTTCGGATACGGCGATATACAGCGTCTTTTCGTCGGGAGAGAAGGCGATGCCATTCGGGAAAGGAAGATCCTTTGTCAATAATGTTAATTCGCCTGACGCGGACAGGCGATACACGCCGTTAAAGGGAATTTCTTTGCGCGGACTTTTGTTGAGACCGTCCAGGCCGTACGGCGGGTCGGTGAAATAGAGGTCGCCGTTGGAGCGATAGACCAAATCGTTGGGTGAACTGAAACGCTTGCCGTCGTATTTGTCGGCGAGGGTTGTTTTGACGAAAATCTTTTCGTCGAGGCGGGCAATCCGGCGGTTGCCCTGGTCGGCGATGACCAAGCGGCCTTGTGCGTCGGTGGTCAGGGCGTTGCAGCCCAGCTCGCGACCGTTTGGAGTCGGGTCGGATTCGGTGTAGCCGGAAGGCCGCAGAAAAACGGATAGGCCTTCGTTCTCCTTCCATCGGTAGATAGTGTTCTTGGGAATATCGACGAAGAGAACGCACGACTCGGTTTTCCGCCATACGGGTCCCTCGGCCCAATCGAGGCCGGCGGCGAGGACTTCAATCTTCGCGTCGGATGGGACCAATGCGTCCAATGCCGGGTCGAGGCGTTCGATGCGGCTGCCCACAGCTTCGGCGGCGGCGACGTGAAGTGCGGACACGGCAAGAAGAAAAATGGATACGGTAAAAAATTTCGCGCGCATGGTGATTTGCGTTTTACGTCACGGGCGGCAGGCTTGTCGAGTGGAATCGCAGCGGGCGGCAGCCCTCTGCCGCTCTTGGGATAATGTGCCCTCCGTCTGATTGTCGCCAGCCCCGGACACGTGACGCCTCCCTTTGAGAATTTCGGCCGCCCAAAAAGCCGCAAGCCGCACAATTTCCGAGGAGATAATCGTTGCGATCCGGCAAAT
>Ga0364866_10774_pt1 | contig 15955 bp, 2 predicted proteins | sample ExccelAu500001D3_3_FD_206913 | JGI IMG/M metagenome (GOLD analysis project Ga0364866, IMG submission 206913) | Enriched cells from Trout Bog Lake Hypolimnion, Wisconsin, USA - BchlTB.Aug13.5000.01.D3 | ecosystem: Environmental > Aquatic > Freshwater > Lake > Hypolimnion/Profundal zone | place: USA... | reverse complement strand
ACGGTAAAACGCAGTTGGTCAATCGATGTAAAGATGGGGTACCTTGTAGCGCAGAAGAACATCAGGCTAACCGCAGGACTGAGTTTAAGGTAATTTCCTATATTGAAGATAAAGAAAAACCAACCTTCAACGCTGAAAGATTCAGGGATGGTGAAATCCTGGATACCAGGTTCTTACCAGAAGGATTCTTTTATAATTGTTCACCAGAGGTGAAATAACCCTGGAATTCAGGACTTATAAAATCTTATCTTTAGAACACGATTTTGCTTTTTTCCTTTTTCTCATGACGTTCATGCAATAATTATTTAAAGCATGAATAGAGTGATCATTCCGATATTTTTGTAAGGTCAACATTTTTACCCGTTTTATTTTTCTATAACTATTCCCATTTGCTTAATGTCATGAACAATGCCAAATAGAAATGGATATTTGTTATTGGACATCACCCTGTCTTTTCTGTAAATGCGAAACATGGAAATACTCTTGAATTAATAAAAAATTAAAACTGCTTTTGAAATAAGTCCAGTGTTGCAATCTATTTTTGTAGACTCGATTACGATATTTCACAACTCAAACTCGCAGAAAGCACTTTACCGTTTATTTCGCCAATACTACAGGCCAAAATGTGTATTTAATGACAAAATCAAGAAATCAAATTTACAAGTAGTATTATGGGGCGTTCTTTAATTGGAATGGTTCTAAATAAAAGAAATATTTGGAATTTTTTTATTATTTATTAACTTTGCTACGCGGAAAAATCTCTTTAGTTTATTAAAGCATTAAAAATTAGATAGTTATAGTGGCTATAAATTTAGACTCTTTTGATTATTACTATTTTTAGTGTGAATTTGACATCTCCTTTTCAATAATCATGTATGGTGAAAAATATACTTTTAGTACAAGCAAAAAAAAATAATTTTCCAGCTTTTGTGTTAATTTTACTTTCCCTATTTTTCTTTACCCTAAATCTTCGAATATTATTTAATGTCAATTATTCATTCGTCTTTAGTTCATCTACATCAATCAGATAGATTAAAAAAAGATATTGTGTATTATTAAAAAATGTATTATGAATACTTTAAAAAGAACACTTGTTATATTTCTATCAGGAATATTTGGATTCAGCCAGTTGGCCACAGCGCAAACAGGCACCATTTCAGCAGGTTCATTCATTATTAATATGGGTGTGGTACCACAGACAATCGCCAACGGGTTACAACCTTACGGATTGATATATGATCTTCTTTCTAATTACCAGGTACCCATATATTGGTCGATTAATGCCTCCAAGGTAAAGGATGGAGCCGATTTTACCTATAATGGAACGGTCTTTAGTGGTGGCCCCTTCATCATTGATGTAAAATACAGAAATTCAGTAGTAAATGCACGAATCGCTTACTGGCAGAGCTTGGGAGTAGTGGGGGTTACAACTACTTCAAGTATAACTGTGCCTCTTGTTGACACTTTATTTATTGTTCCAAGATGGACACTGGATCATCAGAACGGTTCAATAGCAGTTACATTTTTTGAAAATGCCGGCATTCCTTCAAGTGCCTATGGTGGTTCAAGTTCAACTAACTGGCCATATCCTTCACAACTAACCTGTTGTGATGATATTTTTGTTATGCCTCATGCTGATCCAACCTGGGCGACCCATTCAAACCTATATACTTGGAATTTAACCTGCAAAGGTGCCATATGGCTTGGATGTCATGCAGGAAGCGCATTGACAGACATGTTTGATAATGTTACACCCAATTATAACATGCAGACAAATTTCCTAGCAGAAAAAACCGGTCCTGCTTCAGGCAGTGGGCCATATTATCAGAATTCTCTGGTGCTTTATAGCAATCATGGAAATGGTGTACTCCCCTATTCTTATGACTACTCCGGCGACAGGATTATGCAGTTTATGGGAACGATTGATGCAGCAACTCAAAATGGTTCTGAACAATGTTATATTCCCTTAAGTTCGGGGTGGCGGGCATCGACAAAAGTGGGAGTCTATGATTCTTTACAGACACAACAATATAATTATCCCAATAGTCAATTAAAATACAGAGTTGCCATTATCGCTTATGGCCCCGGAATGGGTGACACGAGCCGGGGAACTGTATTGATGGAAGCCAGCCACAATATAGCTAACTCAAATGGGACGGCCAATGTGGCAGCGCAGAGGATATTCTTTAATTTTTCAATAAAGTCTATCGCAGATAAAGCGATATTACCTGTGATCACAGGACTCCCCAGCCAGGTTTATTCAGGGGTGCCCGTTCCCCTGACATTTATCCTCCCCCCAGGTATCAACGTGGGTAACTATACTATTCAGTGGAGTTCAAGCCTTGGAGGAACTTTTACTCCAAATTCCACACAACAATCAGTCTCCTGGGTTCCACCTGCAGAGCCAGGTCCCACTTCCTGTAACATAGAAGTAGTAATTACGGATGCTTGTGGTAGAAAGACATTTAATTCCCAAACCACATTGGTTTCCTGTAACCTAACCGTTACTCCCACAATTACCCAACCAACTTGTCATGGTTATTCCAATGGCTATATTCAAATGAACATTACAGGAGGATCAAGCATTACGTGGACATGGACAAGGGTTTCTCCATCCGGCAACGGATCAGGGAGTGGCACACTTATCCAGAATCTTTCAGCCGGTACATATAATGTGACTGTAACTGCCGCATCCTCGGGATGTGTGACCTCTTTTTCAGCAGTGGTATCCCAACCAGTAGCGCTCTCGGCTTCAACAGTTGTAACTCCGGTATCCTGTTATGGTGGTTCCAATGGAACCATTACACTCACAGTCACAGGAGGTACCGCTCCATATACTTATAGTTGGACTGATCTTTCAGGATCAAATCAACCTCAAAACCGAACCGGATTACCTGTGGGTACATATAATGTTAATATCACTGATGTGAATGGTTGTACGGTTTCAGCGTCAGGTATTGTCACCGGACCTTCAGCAGCCTTGACTGTAAGCGGAGTTCAGACTAACGTCTCCTGTTTTGGTGGCGCCAATGGAACCATTGCACTCTCAGTCAGCGGGGGCACAAGCCCCTATACTTATAATTGGGCTGATCTTTCAGGGTCAAATCAACCTCAGAACCGAACCGGTCTGAGTATCGGTACTTATAGTGTAACAGTGACAGATTCAAGAGGGTGTACTGCAATGTTATCGAAAACAATTACCCAACCTTTAGCTTTGTCACTGAGTGTTACTGTAACCCAGCCTACTTGTCCAACCACACCTTTCAACGGAGCTATAACTTTAACGGTTACTGGTGGTACATCCCCTTATACTTACAATTGGGCTGATCTTTCAGGTTCAAACCAACCTCAAAACAGAACTGGAATTGGCCCGGGAACATATACAGTACTTGTGACTGATAGTAATGGTTGTACGGCAACCATTTCAGCAACCCTGGTTGCCACTTCCAATACACCCGCTGCACCATCAACGATTAATCCTTAACGAGAAGCATTATGATCCAGATATTTTCCCAAAGCGTATTGAATGATAATATTTTGCAACATATGAAAACAAGAGCGTTACACATTTCGAAAAAAAAATATGTGTTTCTTAAAGCATTCATTATTGTATTTATTTTCGCTAACCTATTGTTAACGAATACTTTGTTTGCTCAAATAGTACAGGTAGGTTCTACTGTACATGGAACAACCACAAGCACTTCCATAACATTAACACCACCTACTCTTACAGCCGGTAACATTGTGATAGTAAGTATCTCTGAAGATGATCAAAATAATGCTGCTACTGCAGTTACTGTTAATAATGGAACATGGACAACCATTTATTATCATCAAATTGGTGGACCTTGGAATGGCAATTTAATATATTCAATAGTAGGTAGTTCCCCACCAACAACATATACATTTACCTTAAATACTCATTGTAGTGCAGCAGTTGCTTCTATGATGGTTTTTTCAGGGAGTAATGGTACTGTTAATTATTCAACAGTTTTATCTGGGGGTCAAGGCGGTACTACTGGTGCTCAAACTATACCGACCAATACTTGTACAAGTACTGCTAATGATGCAATTATAATGGTTGCTCAAGTACATCGGACTTGCACTTTTTCTTCTTGGTCTTGTACTGGTGCCACACCCAGTACGACTTTAACTGATTTAGGTTATTATGGTACTACTAATGGTAATGAACAAACTACAATAGATGCTTCCTGGGTTACAAACACTTCAAGTACTACACCTATTGGCCCTGGAAGTGAATATGAAGGTGCTGGCAATGGCCAATCTCACGGTGAATATCTTGGAGAATTAATAACACTAGGGTCTAATCCTGCTCCTACAGTTACAAGTTTTACTCCCACGATTGCTTGTACTGGTTCAGGGACTACTGTAACTATTACTGGAACTAATTTTACCGGAGCAACTTCTGTAAAATTTAATGGGGTAACAGCTTCATTTTCTGTTACGAATAGTACAACAATTTCTGCCATTTTGCCTGCTGCAGCCACAACCGGACCCATAAGTGTAACCACTCCCTTAGGTACTGGAACAAGTAGCAGTAATTTTACAGTGACCCCAAATAATACTGCAGGTTCCCCCTCTTCAACACCTACACTATGTATCAACACTGCGTTGTCACCAAACATAACAATCACCACCACGGGAGCGACCGGTATATCAAATAGTGGAGTATCAGGAGCAAATGGTTTACCTGCAGGCGTTTCGGCAACATGGGCATCGAATACGATCACGATCAGCGGGACACCGACAGCATCAGGCACCTTTAACTACAGCATTCCTTTGACAGGGGGATGTGGGAATGTAAATGCGATAGGAACGATCACGGTGACACCAGCAAATACCGCTGGTATTCCCTCTTCATCACCAACTTTATGTATCTATGCTACAATATCACCAAACATAACAATCACCACTACAGGAGCAACCGGCATAGGTACAGCAACAGGATTACCTACAGGCGTTTCGGCGTCCTGGGTATCCAATCTGATCACGATTAGCGGGACACCAACAACATCAGGTGTTTTTAATTACAACATACCGTTGACGGGAGGTTGTGGCAATGTGAATGCAACTGGTACAATCACGGTGAATGCTTTGCCGACCATTACATTGGGATCCAGTCCTTCAGTTTGCAGTGGAACGACCACTGCAAATCTTCCTTATACGGGAACATCAGGCAGTCCTAATCATTACAGCATCGTTTATGATGGAATAGCACAGGGACAGGGGTTTGTTAATGTGACCAACGCTCCATTGCCATCACCCTCCCCAATCGTTCTTGGGGTGCCTGCAGGGGCTGCTGCTGGTATTTACAACGGGACCATGTCGGTGACGAATTCTGTTGATGGTTGTTCGAGCAGTTCTTCCGTGGCTTTTACAGTTACAATTAACAAAGTTGTTGTAAGTACTACGATTACACAACCAACCTGTTTTTCCAGTGGATCGATTGTTTTGACTGTAAGCGGAGGAACTCCTCCGTATACTTATAATTGGTCTGATCTCACAGGTCCAAATCAACCCCAAAACCGGTCTGGACTCTCATACGGCACATATAGTGTTACCGTGACCGATAGTAAAGGCTGCACTGCAAGTGCAACGGCCGTTTTGAATAATCCTAATTGCGGCACTTATATTGATGTATGCAAATCCAACTCTGCAGAGGTTTTTTCCACCCCTCCTGATCCTACAGTTTCATCTTATAATTGGTCAATCCTTCCTGCTGGAAACGGAACCATTGTCAGCGGTCAGGGAACACCATCAATAGTAATCAACTGGACTGGTGCAACGCCAGGTCTTGGAGAGGTTTGTGTTAATGCACAAAACAATTGCGGCGAAAGTACCAATACCTGCCAGAATGTCTCCATTCGGCAGGTCATTGCTAGCGCAACTGCCGGCCTTGCCTGTATAGGATCTAACCTTCAATTGACCGGGAGTGGTGGCGTGACTTATTTCTGGACTGGCCCCAACAATTTTGTTTCAAATATGCAGGATCCGGTTATTTATAATATAACTTCTGCTAATCAAGGAACTTATCACCTTACTGTTTATGATTCTTATGGATGTACCGCATCAACCTCAGTGTCTGTTACTGTACACCCCAGTCCTACAGGTACTACAAGTATCACCGAATCAAGTTGTGGGAATTCTACAGGAGCAATTGCTCTTACCCCCTCGGGAGGTACACCGGGGTATACTTATTTATGGTCGAATAATGCAACAACGCAAAACATAACTAATATCCTGGCGGGTGATTACTTTGTAACAATAACAGACAATATTGGTTGCCAGGCCATTGTGAATGCAGCAGTCAATAATACTAACGGACCTGTGATAACTCTTACACCGACCAATATTTCCTGTAACGGAGGTAGTACTGGATCAATAACTTCATCTGTCAGCGGAGGAGTCAGTCCTTACACCTATTTGTGGTCAAATAATGCAACTACTGCAAATATAACCGGATTAACAGCTGGCACCTATACTTTAACAGTTACAGATCATAATGGCTCTGGTTGCCAGGGTTATGGTTTCGCAATCATAACCCAAACAAATCAGCTTCAACTAAGTGATAGTGTCACCAATGTTAGTTGTAATGGTGGCTCAAATGGAGCCATTGCCCTTACTGTTACGGGAGGAACACCCGGTTATACCTATGCATGGACAAAAACAGGCGGAGGATTCACAGCAACCACTAAAAATATTTCGGGGTTAACAGCCGGCACCTATACGGTTACTGTTACAGACACCCATAGTTGTACGGCGACACTCAGCGTTATCGTAACTCAACCAGCAAACCCTCTAACTGCTTCGACCACACAAACCAATATTTCATGTCATGGTGGTTCAAATGGTGCAGCTTCTGTCACAGCCAGCGGAGGAACTTTACCCTATACATTTTTATGGTCAAATTCAGCAACCACGCAGGGCATCGAAAATCTCACGGCCGGGACTTATAACGTTACCGTTAGTGATGCAAATGGATGTACTGCTAACTCATCTGCAATACTGACACAACCGGCACTGCTTACATTATCAAACACAGTGACCAATGTGAGTTGTAATGGCGGTAATAACGGTTCAATTACTCTTACTGTTTCAGGGGGTACAGTGCCTTTTTCATTCACATGGACAAATGGTGCGACCACCCAGAATATCAGCAACCTTATTGCCGGAACTTACGGAGTAACTGTGAACGACGCCAACGGATGCACCGCAACGGCTTCGATTACTGTTAGCCAACCGGCTGTCCTCATTGCGTCAATATCAGGAACAACGAATGTTTCATGTTATAATGGTTCTAACGGTACTGCCACAGCATCAGCAACAGGAGGTACATCAGGTTATTCTTATTCCTGGAATACTTTGCCTGTTCAAAATACCCAGACTGCAACAGGTCTTTCTGCAGGGACATATACTGTTACGGTAACGGACACCAAAGGTTGTACTGCACAAGCTCTGGCTACCATTACCCAATCAGCTTCAATGAATATCACTGGGTTTGTTGCGGAAGTCTCCTGTTTCGGCGGATCAAACGGAGCAATAAACTTAGTAGTTTCAGGAGGTACTGCTCCTTATACATATCATTGGGCTGATCTTTCAGGTTCAAATCAACCTCAAAACCGAACTAATTTAGCAGCAGGTACTTATCCGGTAATTATCATAGATGCCAATAATTGTAGTCTTTCTGAATCATATACCGTTACCCAACCGGCAATCCTCTCTTTGTCAACTATTGTTACAAACGTCACATGCAATGGGGCAGGTGATGGAAGTATTAACCTTACTGTTTCAGGTGGTACCTCTCCTTATACTTTTGTCTGGTCAAATAATGCCACTACACAAAATATAAGTGGGTTAATACCAGGCACCTATTCCGTAATTGTTACTGATATACTGGGTTGCACCGCTACTACTTCAGCTTCAATTAACCAACCTGCAATTTTGTCGGTTACCGGAGTAATAACAGCAAATTGTCCTTCGCAATCAAATGGAAGTATAAATATCACTCCAACGGGAGGAACACCCAATTATACCTATGCATGGACAAAATCAGGCGGTGGGTTCTCCTCCACTAGCCAAAATATTTCAGGTTTAAACGCCGGCACCTATACGGTTACTGTCACTGATACAAAAAACTGTACTGCATCAGCAAGTTTCACAATAACTCCGTTAAATGTATCATTGATCTCCTACCCAGTATCCTGTTATGGTAATGACGGTTCGATCTATTCGACAGTTAACGATGGTAATACACCTTATACTTATGCATGGACAAAATCAGGCGGTGGTTTCTCAGCAACCACACCAAATATTTTAGGATTATCACCCGGTACTTATTCTTTAACAGTAACGGATATTTTTAATTGTACAGCTTCAGTTTCGTCAACATTGAGTGCCCCAAGTTGCGCTCCTCCAACTGGTGTCCCGGATTACTTCACAACGCCTTATATGACTGGTGTGAGCGGTACTGTGGCTACGAATGATTATGACAACAATGTTCCCCCATTACCCCTCAGTTTTACCCTCGAATCATCTCCTTTGCCAAGCCAGGGAAGTATTTATTGGGATCCGAGTGAAAATGGCAGTTTCATCTTTACACCTGCAGCTGGATTCACAGGAACTGTAGTTCTCTCATATGATGTTTGTAATAGTGACGAAGTGTGTGATACATCATCTCTACATATAACTGTCCTTGACCTGAATATTTCCGGCACTGTTTATGATGATGCTGATGGACAGAATGGCGGGATTATTGATGGAACCCCGATTGGTACTGCATCGGGGTCGCAATTGTATATGAACCTTGTGAATCATTCAACAGGGAATGTTGTGGGAACACTTCCTGTAAACACCAACGGAACTTATTCCTTCTCTGCTGCGACAGGAATATTGATCAATACTAACTATGACGTTGTGTTAAGTACTACTCAAGGTACCATAGGGTCACCTGTATCTGCTCTTCTTCCTACAGGCTGGGTAAATACAGCGGAAGGCACGACCGGATTAGGTGATGGTAATCCTAATGGATTGACAGTGGCAAATATTGGTACCACAACTTTGACTGGAGTTAATTTTGGTATAGAACAATTGCCGACAGCAGGCAGTGGAACTGCAAGCTTACCAAACCCTGGTGGATCTAACAGTGCTACTATCCCTCCAAGTGCCTTCACCAATACTACGGTAAGCAGCGATCCTGACGGAACAGTTACCTCGATCCTCATTACGAGCTTCCCGACAAATGCAACGACAATAACCATAAACGGAACAACCTATACCTCAGGAACCTTTCCGGTTGGCGGAGTAACTGTACCGACCGATGGGAACGGAAATCCGACACAAACTATTTCAGTTAACCCAATCCACGGAACAACCACAGTTGTGATCAGTTTTGTGGCGATAGACAATGCGGGGAAAGCATCCACAAATACGGGAACTGCCACAATCAACTTCCCGGATATGACCATATCTGGAAACGTTTATGATGATGCGAATGGCATGACCGATTTAACGGTTAATGGTACAGGTACCAATGCTTCCGGGACTATTTACATGAATCTTGTTAACAATTCTAACCAAGTGGTTGCTTCGATGCTTGTAAACAGTGATGGAACGTACAGTTTTGGTACATCAAACGGAGTACAGAGCAATACAAATTATAATCTGATCCTCACTAATACACTAAAGGCTCAGGGCAATACGCTTACCACAGCAAGTTACCCATCTAATTGGGTCTCTACGGGCGAATACCTTGGAACAGGTCCAGGTAGTGATGGCTTACCGAACGGAATACTTGCGGTTAGTACCAATTTAGGCGGTTTGACAAATGCAAACTTCGGATTAGACCAATTGCCAACAGCAGGCAGTGGAACTGCAACCTTACCAAATCCTGGTGGAACGAACAGTGCTACTATACCTGCAAGTGCCTTCACCAACACTACGGCCAGCAGCGATCCTGACGGAACAGTAACCTCGATTCTCATTACAAGTTTTCCAACAAATGCAACCAGCATAACTATTAACGGAACAACCTATACCTCAGGAACCTTTCCGGTTGGCGGAGTGACAGTGCCCACGGATGGAAATGGCAATCCGACACAAACCATTGCAGTTGACCCAATCAATGGAACAACCACCGTTGTGATCAGTTTTGTAGCGATCGATAATGCAGGGAAAGCATCGACAAACACAGGAACTGCCACGATCAACTTTACTGATATTACCATATCAGGAAACGTTTATGATGATGCGAACGGCATGACCGATTTAACAGTTAATGGTACAGGTACCAATGCTTCCGGTAATATATACATGAACCTTGTGAATAGTTCCAACCAGGTAGTTGCCTCAGGACTTGTCAATAGTAATGGAACTTTCAGTTTCGGTACTTCCAACGGAGTACAGAGCAATACTAATTATAATTTGATCCTCACTAATGCACTCCAAACTCAGGGCAATACACTTACTTCGGCAACTTACCCATCCAACTGGGTCTCTACGGGTGAATACCTTGGAACAGGCCCCGGTAGTGATGGCTTGCCTAACGGAATACTTGCGGTTAGCACCAATTCTGGAGGTTTAACAAATGCAAACTTTGGATTAGACCAATTGCCGGCAGCAGGTAGTGGAACTGCAACATTACCTAATCCTGGTGGGACAAACAGTGCTCCGATATCTGCAAGTACCTTCACCAACAATACGGTAAGCAGCGATCCAGACGGAACAGTAACCTCGATCCTAATTATAAGTTTCCCGACAAATGCGACGAGCATAACCATTAACGGATCAACCTATACATCGGGGACCTTCCCCGTTGGCGGGATAACTGTTCCCACCGATGGGAGCGGAAATCCGACACAACCCATTGCTATTGACCCAATCAATGGAACAACCACGGTTGTAATCAGTTTTGTAGCAATCGACAATGCTGGGAAAGCATCGACAAACACCGGAACTGCCACGATCAACTTTACTGATATGACCATAACAGGAAACGTATATGACGATGCGAACGGCATGACTGATAATACGGTTAATGGTACAGGGACCAATGCTTCAGGTAATATATTCATGAACCTTGTGAATAGCTTCAACCAGGTAGTTGCCTCAGATCCTGTTAACAGTAATGGGACATACAGCTTTGGTACATCCAACGGTGTCCAGAGCAACACTTATTATAATCTGATCCTCACCAATACACTCCAGACTCAGGGCAATACGCTTACGGCAGCAACTTACCCATCCAACTGGGTATCCACAGGAGAACATCTTGGAGCAGGTTCAGGAAGTGATGGATTACCGAATGGAATACTTACTGTCAATACCAATTCAGGAAGTATAACAAATGCAAACTTCGGATTAGACCAATTGCCGACAGCAGGCAGTGGAACTGCAGCATTACCTAATCCTGGTGGATCTAGCAGTGCTACTATCCCTCCAAGCGCCTTCACCAATACTACGGTAAGCAGCGATCCTGATGGAACAGTAACCTCGATCCTCATTACGAGCTTCCCGACAAATGCAACGACAATAACCATTAACGGAACAACCTATACCTCAGGAACCTTTCCGGTTGGCGGAGTGACTGTACCCACCGATGGGAGCGGAAATCCGACACAAACTATTGCAGTTAACCCAATCCACGGAACAACCACGGTGGTGATTAGTTTTGTAGCGATCGACAATGCGGGTAAAGAATCAACCAACACAGGAACTGCCACGATCAACTTCACCGATATAACCTTATCAGGAAACGTTTATGATGATGCGAATGGCATGAAAGATTTAACGGTAAATGGTACAGGAACCAATGCTTCCGGAAATATTTATATCAACCTTGTGAACAATTCTAACCATGTGGTTGCCTCAATACTTGTCAATAGTGATGGGACATATAATTTCGGTACATCCAACGGTGTCCAGAGCAACACTACTTATAATCTTATCCTCACCAATACGCTCCAGACACAGGGCAATACACTAACTGCTGCAACATATCCATCCAATTGGGTATCCACAGGCGAACACCTTGGAGCAGGCCCCGGAAGCGATGGCTTACCAAATGGAATCCTCACAGTCATTACTAATTCAGGAGATTTGACAAATGCCAACTTTGGAGTAGACCAATTGCCGAGTTCCAATAATGTAAGTGCATCCTATACAAATCCAGGAGGAACAAACACGGTGACAGTTCCTACTTTAACAGGATCCGATCCTGAAGATGGCTCACTGGGAGGTGGTAACACAATAGTTATTACTTCATTACCGACCAATGGCATACTTTATTATAATGGCACGGTTGTAACGCTGAACCAGTCGATTACAAATTATATACCTTCATTGTTAACAGTAGACCCAAACGACGGCTATCAGATTGTATTATTTACGTATGCTTTTGTTGATGCAGCCGGAGAGCAGGATCCGACTCCGGCCACTGTAACAATGACCTTTTGTTTTGTTGCAAATGCCGGATTACCTCAGATTCTTTGTAATGTTTCATCAATAACCCTTGCCGGCAATAATCCTGCACCTGAATCAGGATTATGGTCGGTGGTAAATGGACCTAACTTGCCTGTTTTTACCAATCCGACTTTGTACAACACCACAGTGACCAGTATAATCCCTGGCGTTTATGTATTCGAATGGACCGTCAGCAGCGGCATTTGTACTGCTTCTGTAAGTACAGTAACTGTAACTAATTATGCTTTACCAACCCCAGCCACGGTAGGATCAACGCAGAACCTATGCGGAACGCTAACGAGCGGATCACTGGGAGGCAACACTCCGACAAACGGGACAGGAGTATGGAGTATTGTCAGTGGCGGTACAGGAACGTTCAGTACTCCAACGAGTGGCAGTTCGACTTTTACAGCGAGTGCATACGGAAGCTATGACTTACGTTGGACGATAAGTAATGGCACATGTACACCAAGCACAGCAGATATCACAGTCAACTATTACCAGACCCCAACGCCGGCAACGGTTGGAGGGACACAGAATTTTTGCGCCACCTTGACCAGTAGCTCATTAGGAGGCAACACACCGACAATTGGGACAGGTCAATGGAGTATAGTCAGTGGAGGAACTGGTACGTTCAGTTCCCCGACAAGCGGTAATAGTACATTCACAGCGAATGCTTATGGAACTTATGATCTGCGTTGGACAATCTCGAATGGGACCTGTACACCAAGTACAGCTGATATCACAGTAAATTATTATCAGACACCTACAACGGCAAATGTAGGATCGACGCAGAATCTATGCGGCATACTTACCAGTACAGGTTTAGGAGGCAACACACCATTAGTAGGAACGGGATTATGGAGCATAGTGAGCGGAGGTACAGGTTCCTTTACTTCCCCGACAAGCGGGAACTCAAATTTTATTGCAAATGCCTACGGGACATATGTATTAGCATGGACGATCAGCAATGGGACATGTACACCAAGCACAGCGGACATCACAGTCAACTTCTATCAGACACCTACACCGGCTACAGTTGGATCAACACAAAACTTATGCGGTACGCTAACGAGTGGATCACTGGGAGGGAATACTCCTTCGGTGGGAACTGGAGCATGGAGTATAGTCAGTGGAGGGACTGGCACATTCAGTTTCCCGACAAGTGGCAGTTCGACCTTTACAGCAAATGGCTACGGGACGTATGTCCTGGCATGGACGATCAGTAACGGGACTTGTACACCAAGTACAGCGGATATTACTGTCAACTATTACGCTTCTCCAATAACATCGAATGCAGGCTTGCCACAGAATCTTTGTAATGTAACATCAACAACCCTTGCCGGCAATAATCCATCTCCGGGAACCGGATTATGGACATTAGTCAGTGGGCCTAACTCACCTGCTATTACTGATCCGACGCTCAACAATACTACAGTGACCAGCATGATACCAGGTATATATGTATTCCAATGGACGATAAGTAGCGGTGTATGTATACCTTCCTCGAGTACTGTTACAATCACTAACTCAGCAATACCCACAACAGCATATGCTGGTCCGAATCAGACAAAATGCGGACCGGTATTTCCCTCTACCACGGAGACAGTGATTATGGCTGCAAATTCTCCTTCAATGGGTTCCGGTCTTTGGGCTAAGATCAGTGGTCCTGGTTCACAAACAATTACTGATCTTAGTTCTCCAACCACAACAATCAGTGGTCTTGGTGTAGGCGTATATGTATTTAGCTGGACCATTAGTAATGGAACCTGTTCTTCTTCTTCAAATGTAACTATCACAGTCAACAATTGTCCCCCAATAACATTCAATGAGAATATCTACGTGTGTGAAAATGGAAGTGCATCAGTCAATGTTTTGGCAAATGGTGATTATTCTCCACAAGGTACTTCATTATCAGTTAACCCTAATCCGGTTGTTTTACCTAATCATGGAACATTGGTTTGGACAAATGGAAGCACATTTACATATCAGCCAACGAACGGATACACTGGTATTGACAAGGCCATTGTTTCTGTTTGCGATAATATCCCTTTATGTTCAAACGATACAATCTTTGTTAATGTAGTTCAAGGAGTCGCAGCGGATGCAGGTCCTAACCAGCAATTATGTGAAGAGTCGACAACGACACTAACGGGTAATTATCCACCTTCAGGAAGTGTAGGAAACTGGACATATGTATCAGGTCCGAATGTTGTGACCCCCTCTCCATCAAATTCACCTGCTGCGACAGTAATAGGATTGATACCAAGCACAACACCATATGTTTTCAGATATACAGTAACTTCAACATATCCAGGGATAACTTGTTCAAGTTTTGCTGATGTACAGGTGATAAATTACAACTATCCATCCTTGCCCTATCCTGGGCCGGATCAGGTACTATGTTTGAGTAGTGGATCATCAACTTCCACGACATTAACAGGGAATACTCCAGTATATGGAACGGGAACCTGGGTAGAAGATCACGGTCCCTCGGTTGCTGTGATAGCTACTCCTACAAATCCTACGACCTTAGTTTCAAATCTGGTTCCGGGTTCCTATGCATTTTTGTGGATCATCGGAAACGGGAACTGTGAGCCAAATCAAGCCGCGGTAAATGTTACAGTCAACACACCAGCAACAGTTAGTGCAGGATCAAATGGAACAATCTGTAGTACTTCGACCTATACTTTATCAGGTTCTTCTGCGACGAACTATACTTCATTGACCTGGAATACGACAGGTAGTGGGTTCTTCAACGATGCTACCTTACTGCATCCTGTATATACGCCCAGTGCCGGAGATATTTCAAACGGTAGTGTTACCTTGAGCTTGACAGCGAACAGCAGTGCACCATGCAGCAATGTGACCAGTTCGATGGTATTGACGATTAATCATCAACCGATAGCCTCAGCGGGCAGCAATGCCAGTGTTTGTAGCAGTACACCTGCTTATACACTGAGTGGGGCAAGTGCTTCGTATCAAACGGGTTTGTTATGGACAAGCAGTGGGACAGGAACATTTACGCCGAATGCGAGCGTACTACATCCGACCTATACACCAAGTACAACAGACATCACTTCAGGGACAGTAACGCTGACAATAACAGCGAATGCTGCATCACCTTGTACGAATGCGTTAAGTTCAATGACTTTGACGATCAATGCATCCGCAACAGCGTCAATAGGAGTTGTGAGCGCAACAATATGCCAGGGAATGAATTACAGTTTAAGTTCAGCAACAGTGAGTGGGAACAATGGGCTATTGTGGACGACAAGCGGAACAGGGACCTATAGCAACCCAGCCGTATTGAATCCGATCTATACACCGAGTGTGACCGATATCAACAATGGGATAGTAACCTTAACGTTAACAGCTTATGGCAACCCACCATGTGGTAATGCAACAAGCACAATGACGTTGAACATCAATAAAGCGCCACTTGCCAATGCAGGGCCAAATGGGACCATATGCCAGG
>Ga0364866_10671_pt2 | contig 16072 bp, 13 predicted proteins | sample ExccelAu500001D3_3_FD_206913 | JGI IMG/M metagenome (GOLD analysis project Ga0364866, IMG submission 206913) | Enriched cells from Trout Bog Lake Hypolimnion, Wisconsin, USA - BchlTB.Aug13.5000.01.D3 | ecosystem: Environmental > Aquatic > Freshwater > Lake > Hypolimnion/Profundal zone | place... | reverse complement strand
CCGGACCAGATCGTGAAGGCCGGCGCCCTCGCGGCCGAGAACCAGCACGCAGTCGCCGGTGAGGTCGAACTGGTCGTAGTCGGATGTGCCGCGCTCGTCGAGGCCGATGATCCACAGGTTGCGTCGCTTGAGCTCTTCGAGAGAGCGCACCAGGTTGACGACCCGGGCGATGCGCAGGTGCTCGGTGGCGCCGGCGCTGGCCTTCACGGCGACCGGGCTCAGGGGCGCGGAGCGGCGCTCGGTGAGCAGCACGCCGTCGACGCCCGCGCCGTCGGCCACGCGCAGCAGGGCGCCCAGGTTCTGCGGGTCTTCCACGCCGTCGAGAGCCAGCAGCAGGCGGGCCGCGCCGGAGGTCTCCGGGGCGAAGAGGTCTTCGATGGCGAGGAACTCCTGGGCGCGGACCAGGGCCACGACGCCCTGATGGGCGGGGGTCTGGGCCAACTGGGTCAACTGATCGCGGGACTCCTGGCGGACGCGGACGCCGCTGTCGCGGCAGAGGGCAACGAGGCGCTCGAGGCGCTCGTCGTTGCGCTCGCGCGACACCAGAACGTGGTCAAAGCGGCGGCGTCCGGCCTTGATGGCCTCTTCGACCGGGTGCAACCCGTAGAGAACTTCCATAGACAATAGTGTAGAGGGCTTGGCGGCCAGGAAGACAGCTTGGCGCTGGCCAGGCGGTTGATCAAACGGCCCTGGGGTAATGGGCGCTCTTTTCGGCTGCCTTGGCCGGGCGCACTACACTGGAGCGATATGGCGGGCGAGGAAAGACAATCCGGCGCGGCGGGGAACCCCAGAGAGCCGGGGCGCGCTCTGTTCCTGGTGAGCGGGGCCTGGGTGCTGCCGCTGTGGGGGCTGGCGTTCTGGCTCCTGCCGCCGACGCACGCTGTCCGGGCGGCGGCCGCGGTGGTGGCCGTGCTGGCGGCGCCGCTTCCCACAATACTTTATGCGCATCTGAAGCGCGCCCGTCTGCTGGCCCGCGCGGCCGAGGCCGAGGAGACCGCGGCCCAACTGAATCTGCAACTGGACACGGTGCGCTACCGCACGGCGCGGTTGCGCGAAGAGCTGAAGGCCGCCGACCGGCAGGCGCGACTCTCGCACCAGCTCACGCTCCTGGGCCAGTTCACGGCCGGGTTCATGCACGAGTTCAACAACCCGCTGGCGATTGTGGCGGGGCGGCTGGAGGTGCTGCTGGACGAGCGCCAGGAGGATGCCGCGCTGTGCGCCGACCTGGAGCAGATGCTGAAGGAAGCGCGCTACATGAGCAAGATCGCCACCACGCTGCTGCAGGCGCTGAGGCGCGAGCGGGGGGCGGAGGTCTTTGAGGCCACCGCGCCGCAGAAGGCGATCGAGGAGGCGCTGGCGGGGTGGCTTCCCGCGGCCAACAGCCAGGGAACGCGGCTTGTCCTGGAGATGGGCGATGCGCCGCGGGTGGATGTGCCCGAACATGTGATTGTCGAAGTGGTGCGGGGCCTGCTGGGCAACGCTTTGCGCGCGCTGCAGGGGCAGGAGGGAGGCACAATCTGGGTGCGCCTTGAGCCCTATCGGCTGGCGGGCGCCAAGGTGGTGGCGCGAGTGGAGGACGATGGTCCGGGGGTGCCGGAGGCCATTCGCGCGCACCTGTTTGAGCCGTTTGTGTCGCAGAGCAGCGGGCGGGAGCGGCTGGGGCTGGGGCTGTTTCTGGCGGCCAGCCTGCTGGACATGTACGATGGCCGCATCCGCTACGAGACCAGGGAGGGCAGCGGGGCAAGCTTTGTGGTGGAGCTGCCACCGGCGCGGTTTACGCGCGGCCAGCCCTACCACTGGTTTGCGGGAGGGACGACCGATTGAGCCGCATTCTGGTGATTGACGACGAACCGGCGCTGGGGGAGAACATCCAGCGGATGCTGCGCCTGCCGGGCACGGCGGTTTCGGTGTTTACCGACCCGGTGAAGGGCCTGGCCGACTGCCTGGCCAACCCGCCGGACCTGGTGCTGCTGGACATGCGCATGCCGGGAATGTCGGGGGAAGAGGTGTTTGAGCGCGTCCATGAGGTGCATCCGGGGCTGCCAGTGGTGTTTCTGACGGCCTTCGGGTCGGTGGAGAGCGCGGTGCTGGCGATGCGTAACGGCGCCTTCGACTACCTGCAAAAGCCCTTCAAGCGCGAGGACCTGCTGTTGGTGGTGAGGCGGGCGCTGTCGCACGCCAGCCTGGAGCGCGAGGTGGAGGCGCTGAAAGGGCGGCTGGAGGCGCTGGGCGAGGCCGACGCGGCGCAGAGCCGGAGCGCGGCGATGCTGGACCAGATGCAGAAGTGCCGGCGGGCGGCGGCGACCGACGCCACGGTGATGATTCTGGGCGAGAGCGGCACCGGCAAGGAGGTGGCGGCGCGGTTCATCCACCAGCAGAGCCGGCGCAAGGACGGGCCGTACGTTGCGGTGGAGTGCAGCGCGATGCCGGGCTCGCTTATCGAGAGCGAGCTGTTCGGCTACGAGCGCGGCGCTTTTACGGGGGCGGAGCGGACGAAGAAGGGGCTGATCGAGTCGGCGGACGGCGGGACGCTGTTTCTGGACGAGATCGGCGACCTGGGGGTGGAGTTGCAGACGCGGCTGTTCCGTTTTGTGGAGGAGCGGGCGCTGCGACGGCTGGGCGGGCTTTCGACCGTGAAGGTGGATTGCCGGATCCTGTGCGCAACCAACCAGGACCTGCCTGCCAAGATCAAGGCGGGCACGTTTCGCGAGGAGCTTTACTACCGGCTGAGCGTGGTCACGGTGAGGCTGCCGGCGCTGAAGGACCGGCCGGAGGACATTCCCCACCTGGCGCGTTTCTTTCTGGAGCGCTTTTCGCGGCGCTACGGGAAGGCGCTCTCGGGATCGCCGCAGTTCTACGAGGCGCTGTTGCGGGAGCGCTGGCCAGGGAACGTACGGCAGTTAAAGAACGTGATGGAGCGGTTGACGGCGCTGCACCCCGGCGGCGTTCTGGGGCCTGAGGACCTGGCCGAGGATTCGCCGATTATCGAGGCAGCCGGCAGTTTGTCGGCGCTTCCCTGGAAGGATGCGCGGGAGCAGTACCTGGCCAGCTTCGAGCTCTCCTATGCGCAGGCCGTGCTGGCCCGGTGCGCGGGAAATGTAAGCGCGGCGGCGCGCGAGGCGGGGGTGGACCGGAAGACGTTTTATGCGCTGCTGAAGCGGGAGAAAGATCAGCCGGGTGGGGAATCCAATCCCCAGATGGAGTCGGAAAGCGGGGAATAGAATCCCCAGCCTGCCCGATGAAGTGCCTGCAAGTTGTTGAAACTGCAAGAGCGAAGCTTTGGCTCCCTGAATGCTATGTATGTTGCAGGGAGTTGCCGCAAATGAAATTCTGGACCTTATCCGTAAAGGGAATTCTGTTGGTGCTGGGCCTGGTTCTGCTGATGCCCCAGCCAGGGAACGCCATCCCGGCGTTTGCCCGCAAGTATGGCGTCAAGTGCTACACCTGCCACACCGTTCCGCCGGCGCTGAACAAGAATGGCTACATGTTCAAGCGGCTCGGCTACCGGATGCCTCCGGACGAGATGGACGGGAGCAAACCCGCGCCAAAGATCACCGCGCTCGACAAGGACATCAAGTTCAGCCTGACCAACTCCTTTGCGCTGATCCTTCAGGCCAGCGTGACCGACGACAAGAACATAGCGGAGACCGGGGCCACGCCGCCGACGGCCACCACCACCGACTCCAGTTTCAATCTCGACGAGGCGGCGCTGTTTGTTGCAGGCGCGGTGCCGGATACGGGCTTCAGCTACTTCGGGCACTATGAGCTTTACCAGGACGGCAGCAACAACCTGGAGCAGGGCTTTGGCGTCTGGACGGGAGGCAAGGCTAACTCCAGTTACTTCGTCAAGGGCGGCATGATTCACATGCAGGAGGGCGAAGGCACGCGGGCGGCGATGTTCTATAACCTCTTTCCCGACCCCTCTTACACGCTCACCAACACCGATCCGATTGGCTTCACGCTCGATCAGCATCCGGTAGGCGTGGATGTGGGCTACACGTGGGCATCGAACTACTTCAAGAATGTCTTTGCGGTATCGGCCAAGGTGACCAACGGCCTGAACGCCGACGGCAGCGAGATACTGAGCGCCTCGACCAAGAACTCGAAGGACGTGTGGGCGGACGCGGACTACTGGTTCGGCCCGGACGGCGGAGTTACGGTTATGTTCTACCGCGGCTCGAAGGACCAGATACAGAATACGGGCGCGGCCAATCAATTCACTTATCGGCCGACCTTCTCGCGCGTGGGCATCCTGGGTAACTACCTTTTCTTCGACAAGCTGGACCTGCTGGGCGGCTTTGTGCGCGGTCAGGACGACTGGCAGTCGGTGGCCAAGGGGCCGGTGGGGCAGTACACCTCGGACTCCGTTCGCGGGGAGGCCGACTACTACCTGAAGACAGGCACGGTGGTGATGGCGCGCTTCGATCGCTCGCTACAGAAGATCCCCGGCAACCCGACCATGCACTCGCAGGCCTGGGGCATCGGCGGAGAGCACGCCCTGACGCAGACGGGCAACGTTGTCGTCCGCGCCTCCTATAATCAGGAACACGACGGCGACCCGGTGGCGCTGCTAGGCGCAACCGACAAGCTGTTCAAACTCGATTTCCGGTTCATGTGGTAAGGAGAGAGACGAAAAATGCAAAGGATCATTCGCAACATCGCTATCGCAAGCTTGACGGTTCCGCTGTTTCTGGCGGCGCAGAGCAGCAACGTAACCCTTCCCCAGGACAAGGGGCCCGATAAGGTGGACGTCTCGAAGTATCCCGCCGACCAGCAGAAGGGATACAAGGTCTTTGTGGACAAGTGCGCCAAGTGCCACACCATCGCGCGGCCCATCAACACCACCATGACTGCGCCGGAGTGGAGCCGCTATGTGAAGCGCATGATGCACAAGCCGAACTCCGGCATCAGCGACGCGCAGGGCAAGACGATCTATGAATTCCTGGCCTACGACCAGGAGACGCGCAAGGACAAGAATGCTTCAGCGTTCTTCAAGTCTCTGAGCGACGAAGAGATCGAAAAGCTGAAGGCTTCGCAGCACTAGAGCCTCCAACCCCGGTGAGTCGTAGAGCCCTTGCCGGGGGTTTGTCTCAAACGGGCTGCCCCATCCAGGTGGCAGCCCCGCTTCACAGCAACCGTCGCCACAGCGGGGAACCCATGCGCTATTCCATTACCGTCCCGGACCAGGAGTATTTCGACAAGAATATTCCCTGCCGCCAAGCCTGTCCGATTCACACGGAATGCGGGCGCTATGTGCAGGCCATCGGGATCTCGAAGGACGAGGAAGCCTATCTTCTGGCGCGCGCGCCCAATCCTTTTGCCTATGTGCTGGGCCGCATCTGCGCGCATCCCTGCGAGGATAACTGCCGCCGCGGCAAGATAGACGAGCCTATCGCCATCTGCGCGCTCAAGCGCTACGCAACCGACCGCCACAATCTCGGCATGGGCCACGATCCGGCGCGCAAGAAGCTGGCGCCCGCGCCCAGGCGCAACAAGAAGATCGCCATTGTGGGCGCGGGTGTCTGCGGGCTGACCTGCGCGCACGACCTGGCCCTGCTGGGCTACGAGGTGGAGGTCTTCGAGTCGGCGCCGGTGCCTGGAGGCATGCTTTACCTGGGCATTCCGCAGTTCCGGCTGCCGCGCGAAATCATCAAGATGGAAGTGGACAACATTCTGGCCATGGGCGTTACGCTTCACACGCGCGTCACCCTGGGCCGCGACATATCTTTCGCCGATCTGCGCTCGAAGTTCGATTCGGTTCTGCTGGCCACCGGGCTTAACAAGGGCCGCGAGCTGAACATTCCCGGCGCGCATCTGGCCGGCGTCTACAACGGCATCGACTTTCTCATCAACGTCAACCTGGGTTTCGAGATCGACTTAGGCAAGCGCGTCGCGGTGGTGGGCGGCGGCAACGTGGCTATCGACGTGGCGCGCGCGGCGGTACGCCTGGTGCACGAGGTAGACACCGCTGCCGACGAAGAGGCCAAGAGCATGCAGCCGGCCATCGACGCGGCCCGCATGGCAATGCGCTCCGGCGCCCAGGAAGTGGAGCTGGTGTCGCTCGAGTCGCGCGCCCAGATGCCCGCGTGGAAGGGCGAGGTGGACGAGGCCGAGCACGAGGGCATCGTCGTAGAGAACAGCTGGGGTCCGAAGGAGATTGTCGGCGAGAACGGCGTGGTCACCGGCCTCAAGGTGCGCCGCTGCCTGACGGTCTTCGACGAGAACGGCCGCTTCAATCCCGCCTTCAGCGACGAAGAGAAGATCATCCCCTGCGACAGCGTGATTCTGGCCATAGGCCAGCAGGCGGACCTCTCTTTCCTGGGCGGCGACGAGGGCGTGCAGGTGACGCCGCGCGGCATTCTCAAGATCGATGAAAACCTGATGACCACGGCTCCGGGCGTCTTTGCCGGCGGCGATGTGGCGTTTGGGCCGCGCATCCTGGTGGAGGCCGTGGCCAACGGACACAAGGCTGCGCGCTCGATACACGTCTTCCTCAGCGGCAAGACGAAGAAGACGGTGCTGAGCCGGTTCCGCATCCTGCCTGACTGGGAGATGCCGCGCGGCTTTCTCTCCACGCCGCGGCAGAAGATGCCGGTGCTGGCCGCGAATCGCCGCATTGGCATTGCCGAAGTGGAGTTGGGGTTTGACGAGGAGCAGGGCCGCGCCGAGGGGCTGCGCTGCCTCAACTGCCAGGTGAACACCATCTTCGACGGATCGAAGTGCATACTCTGCGCGGGGTGCGTGGATGTGTGCCCGGAGAACTGCCTGCGGCTGGTGGATCTGGCGCAGGTGAGCGGCGACGCGCGCTACGACGCGCTGATCCGGGCCCGCTACGGCGTGGCCGCGGAGGAACTTAAGACGGGGCAGGCAGGCGCCATCATCAAGAACGAAGAGAAGTGCATTCGCTGCGGGCTCTGCGCCCAGCGGTGCCCTACCGGGTCCATCACCATGGAAGCCCTGGAGCAGCAGGAACGCGAAGTTTTCGAATAGGGGAGCAAGGGAATGAATCGAAGAGCCTTTTTCAAACTTAGCTGGGGCACGGTCGGTATGGGCGCCCTGGTTTCGGCATTGGGGGTGAGCTTTGCGGCGATCCTCCGATTCCTCAAGCCGAATGTGTTCTATGAGCCGCCGCAGGCGTTCAAGATCGGCGCCCCGGGGGACTTTCCCTTTGGCGCTCCAACGTTTCTGGTGGAGGAGAAGATATTCATCTTCCGCGATCGCGACAAGGGTTTTGCCGCGGCCAGCGCTGTGTGCACGCATCTGGGTTGCACGGTCGCCCACTTTCAGAGCGATCAGAAGTTCCACTGCCCTTGCCACGGCAGCGTCTTTGCCCCTGACGGCTCGGTGCAGCACGGCCCCGCTCCCCGCTCCCTGGACTGGTTTGAAGTGACGCTGGCGCGCGACGGCCAGCTCCGCGTCGACAAGGACAAGGTAGTTCCGCCCACTTACCGATTGATGGTGTGACGATGAATCTGTTCCGCGAAATCTGGCAATCGATCGTCCGGCGGGATCCGCTGTCCACCGACAAGGGAAAGTCCGAACTGGTCTTTCTCAACGTGTGGCTGCACATTCATCCCGCCAAAGTGAAGAAAGAGCACATGAAGTTCAGGCATAGCTTCTACCTGGGCTTTGTTACCTTCTTTCTCTTCCTCATCCTGGTCACCACCGGCATCGTGCTGATGGTCTATTACCGGCCCTTCCCGCCGCAGGCCTATCAGGACATGAAGGACCTGGAGTTTGTGGTCTTCATGGGCCCGTTCCTGCGCGGCATGCATCGCTGGGCGGCGCACGGCATGGTGGTCTGCGTGTTTCTGCATATGTGCCGGGTGTTTTATACCGGCTCCTACAAGAAGCCGCGCCAGTTCAACTGGGTTATCGGCGTTTTCCTTCTGCTGCTGACGCTGGGGCTGTCCTTTACCGGCTATCTGCTGCCCTGGGACCAACTGGCTTACTGGGCCATCACCGTTGGCAGTAACATAGGCAGTTATGCGCCGCTGGTGGGCGGCCAGTTGCGCGAGTGGCTGCTGGGCGGCCACACGGTGGGCGAGGCTGCGCTGGTGCGCTTCTATGTGCTGCACGTTGCCGTGCTGCCCGCTGCCATGATCCTGTTCACCATCGTTCACTTCTGGCGTGTCCGCAAGGACGGCGGGCTCTCGCGGCCGATCTGGAAGCTCGCGGCTCCCAAGCCCGCGCCGCTGGTGACCATCGGCGCCCCGGCGGAGGTTGCGCCCCTGAAAGCCTCGGCGGCATCGAGCACCAAGACTTACGGGCTGATGGAAGTAGTTACCGGCAAGCCGATATTCGAGACCATCTCGCCGGAAGAGGAAGAAGATACGGTCTTCTCCTACCCTTACGCTTTTGTGCGCGAGGCGGTGGCGCTGATGATTACGGTGACCGGCATCATGATGATGTCGCTGTTCTTCCACGCTCCGCTGGAAGAGCTGGCCAACCCGGCCAAGACGCCTAACCCGGCCAAGGCCCCGTGGTACTTCCTGGGCTTGCAGGAGTTAGTAAGTCACTCGGCGATGCTGGGCGGCGTGGTGGCGCCGGCGCTGATGGTCATTGCGCTGCTGGCAATTCCTTACATCGATCGCAACCCAAGCCGCCGGCCCAGCGATCGCAAGTGGGCCATCTGGCTGTTCACTCTCTTCGTCGTCATTAACCTGGTCCTTATCGTTGTGGGAACTTTCTTCCGCGGTCCGGGCTGGGCGCTGGTTCCACCATGGGTGCATGTTGTCGGGGGGGCGGAGTAATGGAACGCAGACTTCAACAGACTTTCTTCGCGCTGAGCCTTCTCGCACTGGCTTTGATTGTGGCTGCCGCATGGCAGGCCAACACGCCTTCATGGAAGACTTACCAGCATAACTACCATCAGCTCGAGGCGCAGGGCGAGCCCAACGCCATCACCAAGGCCGCGGTGCTGGCCACGCCGCCCGAGATTCACCAGTTCATGCTCACCGGGTTGCAGCGCGTGGATCGCTGCACGACGTGCCACCTGGGCGTGGAAGACCCAACCATGAAGAATGCGCCCGAGCCTTTTCGCTATCATGCGAACTTAGGGCCGCATATTCCCTCCAAGTTCGGCTGCACCATCTGCCACGGCGGCCAGGGCCTGGCGACCGACGTCAACGGAGCGCACGGCAAGGTGGATTTCTGGCCCAATCCGCTGCTGAGCAAGGATTACATCCGCGCCTCCTGCGGCCGCTGCCACAAAGAGGGCGAGGTCCCGGATGTGCCCGAGCTGACCGAAGGCCGCCACCTGTTCGAGACGCAAGGCTGCCGCGGCTGCCACAAGCTCAACGGCGTGGGCGGATCCATCGGTCCGGACCTTACCGGGGAAGGCGCGAACCGCCGCGCGCCGGATTGGCTGGAGCGCCACTTCCTGACTCCGAGCGCAGTTTCGACCGGCTCGGCAATGCCTAACTTCCACTTTACCAAGGAGCAGGCGCGCGCACTCACCTATTACATGCTCTCGCTGACCAGCGAAGAGATGGGCAGTTACTACTCCAGCGTGCGGCTGATTCCGGGTCCAGAGTACGGAAGGCAACTGTTCGTGGAGAAGAACTGCATCGCCTGCCATAACATCGGCGGCGTGGGCGCCAAGACGGGGCCGGACCTGGCTGGAGTTACCAAGGCGCACTCGGCCGAGTGGCTCGACGAGCAACTGGTGAATCCGGAGCTGGTGTATCCGGGCAGCTCGATGCCCGCATACGACCTGGAGGCCAACGCCCGCAAGGCGCTGCTCGCCTTCCTCTCGACCGCGACCGCGGAGGATGCGCAACTGATTCTTTCGCGCAAGACGCGCGCGCTCACCCCGGAAGACGTGGCTATCGAAGCGGGCAGGCAGGACTTTGCGCGTTTTGGCTGTGTAGGCTGCCATGGCACTGAGTTACAAGGCGGCGTGCCCAACCCGAACGCCCAGGGCGGCGAAGTGCCGTCGCTGCTTCACGTCTCGGACGACTACACCAAGGACGAAGTTATCGCCCTCATCCGCAACGGCAGGGCGCCGCCGCTGGACGATGCAAAGGGGCCGACTCCGCCGCTGTATATGCCCGCATGGAAGACCGTGCTGAGCGATGAAGACATCCATCGCATTGCCGACTATCTGTGGTCAAAGCAGCAGAAGAAAGCGAAGGACGCCTGGTAAGTCAGTCCGGGCGACGCACGAAGGCCGGCGCGGCGCGCCGGCCTTCGTGTGTCAGGGGTTCCGAACAGGTGTCCCGATCGACGTAATGACTTATTGGCCGAGGCCCGAGGCCAGCGGCAGAGTTACGGCAATGCGCGCGCCGCCGCCTTCGCGATTGCCCGCGGTGACTGAGCCGCCATGGGCGCGCACAACCGCGTCGACAAAGGCCAGGCCCAGCCCATGGCCGTTCGACGCCTTTCCCTTGACGCGGCGCTCGAAGAGCCGATCGCCAATCTCCGCATCGAAACCGGGCCCGTCATCCTCGAGGATGAGCAGAGCAGAGCCGGCATCGGCAGCCAGCCTGAGCATCACCGCGCGGCCCGCCGGCAGGTGCTTCAGTTCGTTGTCGAAGAGGTTCGCAATCATGCGATGGATGAGCGCCTCATCGGCGTCTATCTCGACCGGACCGTGACTGCGCAGGCTGATTTGCAGGCCTTTCTCTGACATCGACGGCTCGTAGAGATCGATCATGATTCTAAGCAGTTCATCGAGATCGACGACGGCGCGGTTGAGGCGGAGCGCGTCGGCCTTGGCCTCGGCCACGTCCAGCGACTTGTTGAGGAAGTCGGTGAGGCGGTCCAGTTCTTCAATGGCTGAGACGATCGGTTCGACCTGTTCGCCTTGCATGGCCGGCGAGAGCGACATCTCCAGCTTTCCGCGGATAGCCGTGAGGGGACTGCGCAGATCGTGGGCCAGCGCATCGGTGATCGTGTGCAACTGGTGCATTGAGCTTTCGATGCGGTCGAGCATGCGATTGAGGGTGAGCGCCAGGTGGCTGACTTCGTCGTTGCGCCGGGCGGTTGGGACCCTTGCCGTCAGGTCCGAGTGGCCAATGCGCGAAGCGGCCTCGGTAATTCCGCGGATGTGGCTTAACATGCGCCGGGTGGTGTAGAAGACGATGATGAAGCCGAAGAAAACCAGCAGCAGCCAGAGGAGAAAGAAGCGCAGGCCGAGGCTGCGGAGCACACGCAGCTCATCCCGCTCCGAGAGTCCGAGATAGATATAACTTCCGTCGTCGATGCGGGTGGATGCAACGCGAAAGGGCACGCCGAAGCCCTGAATCCTCAGGTCCGAGGGATGATCGGGCAGTATCCTGCTCGCCTGAATTGCCCTGAGGTCGGGCTTGCCGTCGCCCGCGCCGACCCATAGCCGCATGGAGCCGTCGCTGCCGGTTTGCAGAAAGAAGACCGAGTCGTTCTCGCTGCTTTCCGCCGCCAGCTTGTTGGGCACTTCCTTGCCGGCGAGTTCGGCGACTTCGCCGACAACGCGGTTATAGAGGGCGTCCTTGGGCGTGCGCTCGGCCACGTCGCCCAGCACCTCGACCTCGCCCGAGAGCCATGCGTCGCTGCGCCGCTGGATGTCGTCGGCCACGAAGCGATGAAGCCCGATGAAGACCACCATGGTTCCGCAGGCAAAGGCCAGCGTGGCCCACAGGGAGATGCGCCAGGCGGCGCTGCGCATGGCTGGCTTAGCGTTCCTTGAGGACATAGCCCACCCCGCGCAGGGTCTTTATCAAGGGCTGCTGTCCTTTGCCATCCACCTTGCCGCGCAGCCGGTAGATATGAACATCGACGACGTTGGTATCGGGCTGAATCCTCATGCCCCACACTTGATCGAGAATCATGGAGCGGGTAACGACGCGGCCGGCGTTGCGGCAGAGATACTCGAGTAGAACGAACTCCTGCGGCGTCAACTGCAAGACCTCGCCCGCGCGGATTGCCTCGCGGCGGAGCAGGTCCAACTCCAGGTCGAGCACGCGCAGCCGCGTGGCTTCGACACCGGGAGGGCTGTTGCGTTTGAGCAGGTTGCGCAAGCGGGCGAGCAACTCGGCCAGGGCGAAGGGCTTGGTGAGGTAGTCGTCGCCGCCCTGCTCCAGCCCGCGCACCCGGTCGTCGACACTGCGCCGCGCGGAAAGGATCAGCACGGGCGCTGTGACGCCAAGTTGGCGCAGCTTGAGGATCAAGGAGATACCGTCCTGATCGGGCAGGCCGAGATCGACGACGAGAATGTCGAAGTGCCCGTCAATCGCCAGCAGTTCGGCGGTCTTGCCGTCCGATGCAGCTTCAACCTCGTATCCCGCCTCGTGAAGCGAGACACGCAGGAAGCTCTGAATATCCATTTCGTCTTCAACGAGCAGCAGCCGCATGAGGGGATATTAGTGCATTTCAACAGGGTTTTCACAGTCGATTTCCAGGGTGGGACTTGCCGGTCCAGATGTCCCCGCCTTTGCCGGATGAACATTTTGTCATGAAGGCGTTGGCTGGCTGTCATTGTCATCCACTATGCTTGAAGAAAGTCACCTGAAGTTTTCCGCACAACCTGCGAAGAACACATGAAGTGAATAGCTTCCGGCGCGGCTCCACCGTGCGGCTGGCGGCATGGTTGGACCCGATTGCCCCTTCGGCCAGGGCAATTTCAGCAGAATGAACAAATCGTCATCGCTGTAGACGCTTTCCAATGGCGTCGCGGTGCCGTCATACTCTTGCATCGCGACTCGCTGGGCGACGCGGGAGAAGAACGGGCGAAGAGTCTCCGGCGCTTACAATCGACATAACAACAAGAGAAGAACGAGGAACACAGTGCCAGCGGCACACTATATGAACACACAGCACATCACGCCCTTTGCGGATGCCTTCAGAACAGGGATGGCGCTGCCCGCGGCCCTCGATCCGCACTTTGAGGAGGCGCTGCGCCATGTGCTCGACCACCCCGGCAGCCTGGTTCGGCCGAGGATGGTCTTTCAAGTGGCGATGGCCTTCGGGCTGGACGCCGCGCCTGCCAGGGACTTGGCGATTGCACTTGAGTATTTTCATACAGCGTCGCTGCTGTTCGACGATCTGCCCTGCATGGACAATGCGAGCGAGCGCCGCGGAGTGCCATGCGTTCACGTGGCGTATGGCGAGGCGGTGGCGATTTTGACCGCGCTGGCGCTGATTAATCGCGCTTATGCGCTGAGCTGGCGGGCGGTGGCCGCGGCCGCGCCCGAGGTTCAGCCGCGCGCTCTGGCCTACCTGGAGCGGTGCCTGGGCGTGGAGGGCCTGCTCAACGGGCAGAGCATGGACCTGCACTATGCAATGCTGCCGCACCTGCGCGAGACAACCGAGAAGATTGCGCGCGGCAAGACGGTTTCGCTGATTCGCCTGACGCTGGTTTTGCCGGCCATGCTGGGCGGAGCTTCGCCGCGGCAGATACAGCTTCTCGAGCGCATCGCGCTCTACTGGGGCCTGAGCTACCAGATGGTCGACGACCTGAAGGATGTGCTGGGAACCGCGGCCGAGGCAGGCAAGACGGTGGCTCGGGATCTGCTGCTCGACCGGCCGAACGTTGCCTCGGCGATGGGAGTTCCCGCGGCGGTGGCGCGCCTCACGCGCTTCATACAACTGGGCGATGCCACACTGCGCGGCCTGTTGAAGTCGAACCCGGCACTGCTGTTTCTGGGCAAGCTGCGCAGCGGCCTGGAAGAGGAACTGGTGCGCGTTACCGACCACGCCTGCGCGCTGCCCGCCGGAGCCGGCAAGTGATCTTTCTCAAACTGATCGTGACCAATCTGCGGCGGCATCGCATTCGCTCGTTCATCAGCATTGCGGGCATCGCCTTCAGCGTGGCGGCCATGCTGACCGTGGTCACGATTCTTCAGGGCGCCATCGGCATGTTCTCCGGCATCCTCTCAAGCGACAGCGAGATCATTGTCTTCGAGCGCAACGTTTCGGACCTGTTCTTCAGCAATGTTCCCGCGGCGGCGGTAGCAGATATCTCGGGCTGGCCGATGGTGACTCATGCCGACCCGGTGCTGTTCGGCATTGTGTCGAGCGCCGATCACCCTATCATCACCTGCTTCGGAGTTACTGCCGCGGACGCGCGCATTCGCAAGGCGACCTGGGTTGCGGGCGATCGCGATGCGTTCGCGCAACGCGGCGACGATGTGGTGCTGGGCGAGAGGGCCGCGGAGTTTCTCTCCGCCAAACTCGGCGACCATGTGCCCATCGGTCACGGCGTCTTTCACGTGATCGGGATTCTGAAGACTGCCAACGGCTTTGAGGATGGCGGCGTCTTTATGCCGCTGGGCGCGGCGCAGGGTTTCTTTCACAAGGAAGGCACCTCGTCGGTGATCACCATCAAGCTGCGCAACAAGGACGACGCAGCCGCGTTCAAGGCGATGGTGAGGGCGAAGTTTGCCAACCTCATTGGACTCGAAGACGCGGAGTTCACGCGCTCCTATTCGCAGTTCAAGATACTGAAGGCCACGGCCTGGGCGGTGGGCGGATGCGGCCTGGTGCTGGGCGGGCTGGGCGTTGCCAACACCATGATCATGTCGGTGTTCACGCGCATCCGAGAGATTGCCATCCTGCGCGTCAACGGCTTTTCGCAACTGCAAATTGCGGTCATGATCTTCGGGGAGTCGGCGGTGGTGTCGCTGGTGGGCGCGGTGCTGGGGCTGACGACGGGCACCTGCCTGCTCTTCGCGCTCAAGCTGGTTCCCGCTCTGCACGGCTATGTGGATGTGAGCATTCAACCCGTGGTGATGCTGATTGTGATTGTGCTCGCGCTGCTTACCGGAGTGGCCGGCGCCCTCTACCCGGCAGCCTATGCCATGCGCATCCGCGCGGTGGAGGCGTTGCGCTTCGAATGAATCTTACTAACTCACAAGCGGGGACTTCAGAGCGCATCGTGCTTCGCGCCGTAGACGTGTGGAAGAGCTACGACGACGGCGCCATTGCGGTTCTTAAGGGCGTGGACTTCAGCGCGGCCGCGGGCCAGTCGGTGGCGCTCTGCGGCCCTTCGGGATGCGGCAAGAGCACGCTGCTGCATCTGTTTGGCGGGCTCGATGCGCCCGACCGCGGACACGTTGCGGTGAACGGCATCGAGGTCAATCGCCACCGCGATCTATTGCGGCTGCTGCGCCACGAGGTGGGCTTCGTCTTTCAGCTTCACAACCTGATTCCCGACCTCACGCTCGAAGAGAACTGCCTCATCCCCACGGTTGCAGCGGGCGTTGGCCACCGCGCCGCGCAGGCGAGGCTGCATGAACTCGCGGAGCGCACGGGGTTGATACACCGGCTTGGGCATCGTATCCAGAAGCTCTCTGGCGGCGAGCGCCAGCGCACCGCGCTCTGCCGCGCGCTAATGAACCGGCCGAAGATTCTGCTGGCCGATGAGCCCACAGGTTCGCTCGACGAGCACACCAGCGGCGCGGTCTTCGATCTGCTGCTGGATCTGGTGGCCACGGAGGGCGTGACTCTGGTGATGGCCACACACGATCGCGGACTGGCCGCGCGCTGCGATCGCTTGTTGGAGATGCACGACGGGAGAATCAATGAGCCTGTCACGGCCTGATGCAATCGGCATGTCTCCGCACAATGCGCGGCCCATGGTGAGCGCGGCGTGGCACGGCCTGCTGTGGCTTGTCGTCGCAAATGCAATCGGCGTTTTGATCTCGGTTCTGCTGCTGGCGCCCGCGCTCAACCAGTTGCTCGACGAATGGACGTATGGGCGCTGGATCATGGTCCACATGAATCTGGAACTCTATGGATGGACCAGCATTCCCATGGCCGGTTTTCTCTTCAAGGTTTATGGCGCGGACCGCGGGCCGTTGGCGCGGTGGTGCCGCCCGGTGCTATGGGTGTGGTCGGCGGCCATGGCCGTGGGCGCGCTGTCGTGGCTCACGGGCCACTCCAGCGGCAAGCTGTTTCTCGATTGGAGCGGCTACGCGCGGGTCTTCTTTCCCTTGGCCATGCTGGCGCTGTGGGCGCTGCTCGCGGCGGCGTTCGTTTGTAACTGGGCCAGCCCCGCCAATGCGCGGATCGCCACGCGCGGCGCCAAGATTGCCGGCCTTGTGCTGCTGTTTCTTGTTCCTGTCACGATGTATCTCGCATCGAGCCCTGGCGT
>Ga0364866_10769_pt1 | contig 16087 bp, 14 predicted proteins | sample ExccelAu500001D3_3_FD_206913 | JGI IMG/M metagenome (GOLD analysis project Ga0364866, IMG submission 206913) | Enriched cells from Trout Bog Lake Hypolimnion, Wisconsin, USA - BchlTB.Aug13.5000.01.D3 | ecosystem: Environmental > Aquatic > Freshwater > Lake > Hypolimnion/Profundal zone | place... | reverse complement strand
ATTATTGTTTGCATCGGATAAAGTACTGCTGGCCGGAGCCTTATCCAAACCTAAATGAGATAACTTACCCTCACACGCTAATAAGCCCTCACTCAGATCACGAAGCCCATTGCAATAACTAAACACTCCATATAACAAACTCAACAAATGAACCCGGAAAGGCAAGCTTTTATAATACCTGTTGGGTCAAACTTAACTATTCTGAGTGGTTCTTTTGAACTACCCTTTTTTATTCCTTACATTATTGATTTTTTAGTCGGACAATAGTGATTTATTACGTATTTTTATTAAAACTAATAGTATCATCACTTATGGTTAAAAAAATAATAATATTTTCTTTTATTTATCTTGTGTCTTGTTCAAATAATAATTCAATAAAATTACAAAATGAAAATGTCCAAAATTTACAAAAGAATGACCCTTCACAAAATATATTAAATATCAAAATGAGTGTAAAAAAATTTCTTAATTGGTATAAAATCAATTTTAATGAAATTCACAAAATTGAATTATTAAATACTGGTAATAAATATGGAAAATTTGACAGTACAATATACTATTCAGTAAACTTTGAGAATGTTGAAAAGTATTTGCAGAAATTCAAAACTGGCGGTTTCGTTTCTAATAACTATATTATTCATTGGAGACAATATTTTCGAGAAAGTGATAAGCATTTAAAAGATAATCCACAAAATGACGGCATTCCTGATGATTTTAATTTTGATTTTGTGACTTGGTCTCAAGAATATGAAGATGCATTAAATCAAATTGATAACATTAAGTTTATCAATCTTGAAATCAAAGACTATAAAGCAGAAGTAATAATTCAATTTTATCCTAAAGTCTATCCTGATTATAAATTACAGTTTTACTTGACAAATCAAAATGGGTATTGGTTAATAGATTCTATTCAAAATATAATAAAAGAATAAGCTATATACCAAAAATGTTTTGTGATTAACAATGATGATAATTAATTGCCATTAATCATTATTCTCCGACTAAAATCTGGTTTTAATTTAGGGAACCCTTAATCAGTAAAGAATTACGGACCAAAAATATATGTTTCAAATTCCGGGGTAGTACCCCCACCTTTTTCATGGAGATAATTGCTCTGGCGAAGATGTGGGCAGTTTATCTGGCATTTACAAACAAGTATAAACTTTCCAATTAATATAGATTAGAATTATCCAAATTGTTTCTAAAAGAATAAATTGCCAAGTATTAATTTTTTTACGAAATACTCCAAATAAAAAATTACCAACCAATCCATATATATTCCAAAATGTATTAAAAATTGAATAGCTAATATACATTCCAAAAAATTTTGTATAGCAATCATAATCATTTTCACGCCCAATTTTGGAAAACTCCAAAAACATAAAAACAATTATAAGGGTACAATGCAGTACCATAAAAAAAATATTTCGTTTATTATTCATTTATCTTACCCAAGTATTTTTTTGTTTATATGTCATAATATTCTGCTTTTTTAACCATTCCCATGCCCCCATACCAAAGCTACCGCCTTTCTCTGTTGTTATTTGATAAATCCCTTTTTCTGATGAAGGATTCGGATTACTTGCAGTAACTGGAAAATCCACGCACTTTGATCCCATCTCTCCACTAGACCATGATCTGGCATCTCCAAATTTACATGGCCCCATTTCGCCATGTCCTTTTAACCCCCAAAAAGTATTCAATTTCATATAATTGCATTAATCTTCCCAAGATAAAACTGTAATATTTGATAAGGGGGTTAAACACAAATGGAATATGGGGTACTAAGATTGAGGATTTCCCATACAAATAGATATTCAAAATCTGAATTTCCTGATTTATCAGGCAACATTATCTGTACTTTATTCCTCTACAAACAAATAGCAATTGTTTAAACATTAAATTTAAGACGGATTTCCCGAATTGCTGTATATTGAATTTTTATTACCAGGACCTTGATAAAAAGCCCTTAACAGTCATTTCAACACAAACAACCAAATGAAAAGTCAACCATGCTTCTTTTTGCTGGCCATTCTATTCGTGGCTTCAGCATCCTCCTGTATTCAGGTAAAAGAATACCAGAAAAACAAACTGAATGATGCCGATATGGCATTGTCCAGCCGTAAAGCCGAGAAAAACGAACTGAATTTTCAATCTTACCGCGAAGGTGCTTCCGGTGCCAATGGCGGTAAAACCGGTGGCGGTTGCGGTTGTAATTAATTCATTCTCAGTTAAGTTATCTACATGAAAAAAATTTGTTTATCGGTAATTGGTCTGTACCTGACCTTTTTATCGTCATTTGCTCAAACTGAAACAGACAGCACTTCCGGTTATAAGTCCAAGCCCTTAAAAGTGGATGAAATTAACCTGGTGGAAAGCTACTATAAACAGGATGGTAACCACTCCCCTGTTACCGGTGGTATTGGCACGGAAAAAGTAACAGACTTATCCAACGGACTGGAAGTGAAATGGCTGGGCTATGATGCCAGCGGTAATAAACATGAACTGATGCTGGGAATGGGCATTGATCATCATTCTTCTGCTTCTTCGGCTTTTGTTAGTAAAACAGGTGCTTCCAAAACTGATGGAAACAGGATTTATCCTTCTATCAGCTGGACCAAAGAAAATGAAGCAATAGGAACGCAATTCGGACTGGGTGGCTATTATTCATATGAATACAATTACCAGTCAATTGGTATGGACATGCATATGGCTGCCAAAACCAAGAATGGTGGCGAGTTCAATGCAAAAGTCTCCGGCTTTTTTGATAAGGTAAAACTGATCCTTCCCAGTGAACTGATTCCGGCTCCGGTAGTAAATACCAATACCCCGGCAACAGTTACTTCTTATACCACAGCCAGTGGCAGAACGGTATACCTGAGTTCCGGTGGAACCGTTATTGCTTCTTCCAGTAATGCTATACCTTCCAGTCCCAGAAACACTTTTACCGCTTCTTTGTCTTTTGCTCAGATCATCAATAAAAGAATGAAGGTGAGTATTGCAACCGATTTAGTGGCACAGCATGGATACCTGGGCTTACCCTTCCACCGGGTTTATTTTACTGATGCTTCTGAAAAAGTGGAGAACCTGCCGGATAACCGGATGAAAGTCCCAATTGGCATCCGTTTAAATTATTTTCTGGGCGATAATCTCATTATCCGGTCCTATTACCGGTTTTATACGGATAACTGGGGTATTACAGCACATACTGCGAGTCTGGAAATCCCTTATAAATTTACCCCGTTCTTTTCCATGTCTCCATTTTTCAGGTGGTATACGCAGACTGCTTCACCTTATTTTGCTGCATATGGCAAGCATAGTACCAGCGACAAATATTTTACCAGTAATTATTCCTATTCAGCTTTTACAAGCTATTTTATGGGGGTTGGCAGCCATATTGCACCGCCTAAAGGCATTTTTAACACGCACTTGAGTACCCTGGAAATCCGGTACGGGCATTATACCCAGAGTACCGATCTCTATTCCAATGTACTGAGCTTTGCTTTTACATTTAAATAACAGAAACGCTGGTTCAAGGCTAAGTCAGTTCTATACCATCTGCTTACCTGGGCATAATCTGACAGTAACCAGCGTATAATCTGCCTATCATCCCGGTATCACCAGCCTGTCACCTGGGTATGACCTGGTTCTGACCAACCCCACCAATTGGTGGGGTTGGTCAGAACCAGGTCATACCCAGGTCATGGTTACATCATGTTCAGATGATAGTCAGGTAAAAGCCATTTGATATACAGGTAATAGGCAGGTATGGACTTGAATAGGATATGACAATATTCCGGGTAGACAATCGTATTTACGTTCCCGGTCTGAGGCGATAGCCGTATAACTTCAAAACAGGGCCTGTACACTTAATATTCACTATTCAGTTTTCCTACAGAATTATTATGGTATTTTGTAGGCAAATAGCTGTATTGTGAAACTGCTGATTATTGAAGATGAACATACCTTAAACCAGAGCATGGCTGCTTTTTTAACAGCCAGTGGTTATATATGCGAGTCTGCCCTTGATTTTCATTCGGCATTACAGAAAATTGAAGTGTATGAGTATGACTGTATTATTCTGGATCTGATGCTGCCGGGTGGATCGGGACTGGAATTATTAAAACACCTGAAACAGAATAATAAAACAGACGGGGTGATTATTATTTCTGCCAAAGACTCCCTGCATGATAAAATTGAGGGATTGCAAATGGGGGCGGATGATTACCTTACCAAACCTTTTCATTTATCTGAGTTAAGCGTACGGGTGGCTTCCATTATCCGGAGAAAACAGTTCAATGGGAAATCTGTAATTACATTGGGTGATATTGTAATTGATACCGTTGCCCAAACGGTTCAGATTAAAGGGACTATGTTGGAATTAACCCAGAAAGAATACCAGTTGTTATTATTTTTTGTGATTAATAAAAACCGGGTGATTTCCAAAAGTGCCATTGCAGAACATTTATGGGGGGATGATATGGATATGGCTTCCAATTTTGATTTTATTTATGCGCATATTAAAAATCTCCGCAAAAAAATTACCGTAGCCGGCGGGGAAGACCCTATTAAATCCTTATACGGGGTGGGTTATAAACTGCAATCTTCATGAAACTATTTGCAAAATATAACCGCTTTAATATCATTGCTACCATTTTTACTTTTATGGTGGGCAGTATTGCGTTTTATTTTGTAATGCATTATATACTGGTGCGCCAGCTGGATGAATCCCTGCATGGAGAACAGCAGGAAATTCATGAATATGTAGAAATACACCAGCAGTTACCGGAAATTCAGAATACCCGGCACCAATGGGTTACCATCGAAAAAACAACTGAACTGATACATAGGAGAAGAATTATTTCTTACAACTTCTTTAATGAGCATGAACATGAATTTCAGTCGGTAAGGCAGCTGCAGTTTAACCTGAATGTAAACAATACCTTGTACCTGGTTAAAGTGAATAAATCAGAACTGGAAACGGAAGATATTTTAAAACTGATGGTGCTGGTGACCATTGGTATGATTGCACTAATCCTGTTTTTAAACCTGCTAATCAACCGGAAAATCATCAGCCGTTTATGGCAGCCTTTTTACCATACAGTAAATGCGGTGAAGGATTATCAGTTGAACGACCGCAAGCCTTTTCTTTTACCTGCAGAACCTATTGACGAGTTTAACCTGCTGAATGAAACGCTGAATCATTTAATGCAGAATATCAGCCGGGATTACCAGGTATTGAAAGCCTTTAATGAAAATGCATCGCATGAAATGCAGACTCCACTGGCTGTGATCCGCTCAAAGACTGAATTACTGTTACAGCAAACAGAATGGAATGAAGAAGCCGTTAAACAGGTATTGGGCATTGAAGATGGTATCAGAAAATTGACCCGTTTACACCAGTCCTTATTGTTACTCACCAAAATTGAACATACCAAATTCGAGTTCAATGAGCCCGTAATCATCAGTACCCTTATCCAACAGAAGCTGGAAGAAAAACAGGAATTATTCGAATCGCGGCATATCACCCTCGAAACCAATATCCAGCCCTTAACCATTCCCTTTCATCCGCACCTGGCAGAAATACTCATTAATAATTTACTCAGTAATGCCATTAAGTATACACCGGTACATGGATACATGCATATTGCAGCGGATCAGGATAAAATTGTATTCCGAAATACCGCCGCAAACGGCCCGCTGGATGCCGGAAAAATATTTCAGCGTTTTTATAAAGCCGAGCAAAACCAGGAAGGGATTGGGTTAGGCTTATCCATTGTGCATGAAATCTGCCGGATTGGCGGTTTTCGAATTGAGTATTCATTTGAAAAAGACCAACATATTTTTACCATCTATTTTAAAAACAACCCATGATAAGAAGTATTATTATTTGTATCGGGTTATTGATCATTTCTGTGCAGCTTACGGCACAGGAAAAAAGACTGGACGATTTTATAGCAGCAGGTATCAGCAACAGTCCTTTGTTAAAAGACTATACCAATCAGAAATTATCCAACCTGGTGGACAGTATGCGGATTCTGGCGGGTTATAAACCACAGGTGAATGCAGTCAGTTCCAACAGCTACGCACCCACTTATAAAGGCTGGGGTTATGATATTGGTATTACCAATGGTATCAATTTCAATCAGCTGATTACCGCCACCCAGAAACTGGTGAGCAAAGAAAATAGGACCAACCAACATGAAGCCATCCGCTTACTGAATGAATCCATCAGTGTTTCGGGTAAAATAACCGAGCAGGATTTGAAAAGATCTATTGCTGCACAATATATCACCGCATTTGGAATCGGGCAGCAGGTGCAGTTTAACCAGCAGGTATTGCATCTGCTGCAGAAGGAAGAGCAGATATTAAAAAAGCTGACCGAAAAATCGGTGTACCGTCAGACTGATTATTTAACTTTTGTAGTAACCCTGCGCCAGCAGCAATTACTCATTACACAGATTAACCTGCAATATAAAAATGAAGTTTCTGCATTAAACTATTTATGTGGTATACGGGATACTTCCTATATCCTGTTACAGGAACCGGATATTATGCCTGCCCTTTTACCCGAAGCTGAAAACTCTGTCTTTTATCAGCAGTTTAAAATTGACAGTCTGAAAATTAAAAACAGTGCAGCCCAGATTGCTTATAACTATAAACCCAAAGTTAACCTGTATGCAGATGGAGGCTATCTTTCTTCGTTCGACTACCAGCTATACAAAAACTTTGGGGTAAGTGGCGGTGTATCCATTACTGTTCCTATTTATGATGGCAGGCAAAAGAAAATGCAGTATGATAAACTGTCTTTAGAAGAACAAACCAGGCAGCATTACCGCGATTATTTTAAAACCCAATACCAGCAACAGATTGCCCAGTTGTACCAGCAATTAAATGCGGTTGAACAAATTATAAGTGAAGCAAAAAATCAGCTGCCCTATAATGAAACCCTGATAGAAGCCAACCGTAAACTGCTGGAAACCGGGGATGTGCATATGCCGGATTATATTATGGCCATCGGCAATTATATGAATACCCAAAATATTCTGACACAGAACCATATTAATAAACTACAGATATTTAATCAGATTAATTACTGGAACAGAAAATAATACCTTATGAAAACTTATTTACAATCTACTCTATACCTGATTATCCTGTGCTGCATATTCAGCTGCAAATCCGGCAAGCCCGCTGAAGCAGAGCCCAAAGAAGAAAAAACCGAAGCAGGCGGAACACCGGTTAGTCTGACCAGCCCCCAAAACGGCACGATGACAGATGTGGTGGAACTCAATGCAGTATCTTCTTTCCTACTGAAAACATTTGTAAAATCCAATGCAAACGGGTACCTGCAAACCGCCAATGCCCAGCTGGGTAAATATGTTACCCGTGGTGAAGTATTGTTTATCCTGAAGACCAAGGAATCTCAAAGCCTGGGCAATACCATCAACAAAATTGATACCTCCCTGCATTTTGACGGAGTGATTGCCATCAAATCACCAGGCACCGGTTATATTTCACAAATCAGTTACCGGGCAGGAGATTATGTGCAGGATGGAGAACAACTGGCTACCATTACAGACACCAAAAGTTTTGTGTTCCTGCTGGATTTACCCTACGAATTAAAACCCTATTTACCCAATAACAGTCAGTTGCAGTTAAGGCTGCCGGACGGAACCGTATTGCCGGGATATATTGACAAAGCATTACCCACTGTAGATGCGGTATCCCAAACACAGAGTTATGTGATCCGGGTAAATACGGATAAACAAATTCCGGAAAACCTGATAGCCAAAGTAAGCCTGGTAAAAAAAGCTAAAAACAATACGGTTTCCCTGCCCAAGGAAGCAGTGTTATCCAATGAAATACAGACAGAATTCTGGATCATGAAGATGACGGACAGTACTACTGCGGTAAAAGTGCCCATTGTAAAGGGACTGGAAACTTCCACCCAGGTGGAAATTCTTTCACCCGCTTTAAAAGCTGCTGATAAAATATTACTGACCGGTAATTATGGCTTACCCGATACTGCCAAAGTAACCATCCTTAAATAATTACCAGTATGCGAAACTTTTTTACAACTTATAAGAACCCGGTTACGGTAATGTTGGTGATTATTATTATGGGTGGCATGTTTGCGTACAGTAAAATGCAGACCTCCCTGTTTCCGGAAATTACCTTTCCCAAAATAAAGATCATTGCAGATGCGGGTCAGCAACCGGTTAAGAAAATGATGATCACAGTTACCCGTGAACTGGAAAATGCAGTCAAGAAAGTACCGGACCTTCAAATGATACGCAGTACTACCAGCAGGGGTAGCTGCGAGATTTCGGCGTTTATGGACTGGAATGCCAATATTGATATCAGCGTACAAAGAATAGAATCCAGGATCAATGAAATCAGGAATATCCTGCCACCGGATATACAAATTTCGGTAGAAAGGATGAACCCTTCTATACTGCCTATTACTGGCTACAGCCTGGAAAGCAAAACCCGCTCTCCCATTGATATGAAATTACTGGCCATGTACACCATTAAACCTTTTTTATCGCAGGTGGAAGGTGTATCGGAAATCAGGGTGATCGGGGGTAAATCCAAGGAATACTGGGTGGTACTGAATGTGCAGAAAATGAGTACCCTGGGTATTACACCGGATAATATCAACACCGCCTTATCACAAACCAATTTTGTAAAATCCAATGGTTATTTATCTGATTACCGGCTTTTATATTTAACGGTGACAGATGCCGTGGTTTCGTCCAGAGAACAATTGCAAAATATTGTGATCAGCAATAATGGTAAACGCATTGTTTTATTAAAGGATATTGCCGATGTACAGATACAGGAAGCAAAGGAATATATTAAAATCAATGCCAACGGGCATGAAGGCATTTTACTGGCAGTGATTAAACAGCCCAATGCCAATCTGGTAGACATCAGTGATAAGATGGATGCCAAATTAAAAGACCTGCAAAAAATCATTCCCAAAGATGTAACCATTGTGCCTTTTTATGAACAGGCCAACTTTGTAAAAGATTCGGTTAAAAGTGTTACAGACAGTTTATGGATAGGGTTGGCACTGGCCATTTTTGTGGCTATTATCTTCCTGCGCTCCTTTAAAGCCAGCAGTGTGATTTTGGTAACGATTCCTATTATCCTTTGTCTCACTTTAATCTGCCTGTATGCATTGGGTCAGACTTTTAATATCATGACTTTGGGAGCCATTGCCGCAGCAATAGGCCTGATTATAGATGATGCCATTGTGGTAGTGGAACAGATCCACCGGACCCATGAGGAACACCCGGAAGAACCGACAACTGCACTGATTCAGAAAGCCATCAAATACTTATTACCAGCCATGGTGGGTTCCTCTCTCAGTACCATTGTGATATTTGTGCCCTTTCTATTAATGAGCGGTGTGGCAGGTGCTTATTTTAAAGTGATGACCAATACCATGATCATTACCCTGGTCTGTTCGTTTCTGGTTACCTGGCTGGTATTACCCGTTATCTATTTACTGTTTACCAGGAATGCATCTGTTAATACCTTACACCATAATAAAAAACTAAAACCACATGCCATCAAACCCCAGCGCTGGGTTGGATTTTTTATCCGCCGCCCTTACCTGAGTTTTATGATTATTGCCGCACTGGCTTTTTCTATCTATTATATTTTCCCGAAACTGGAGACAGGATTCCTGCCCGAAATGGATGAAGGCAGTATTGTGCTGGATTATAATTCCCCTCCCGGTACTTCTCTGGAAGAGACCGACCGTATGCTGCGGGAAGTGGAAAAGATACTGGTAAAAGTTCCGGAAGTGGAAGCATACAGCAGAAGAACCGGCACACAGATGGGATTCTTTATTACCGAACCGAACAGAGGCGACTATTTAATCCAGTTAAAAAATAAACGGAATAAAACAACGGAAGAAGTGATCAGTGATATCCGTAAACAAATTGAATCCACCCAACCCGCATTGCGAATAGATTTTGGTCAGGTGATAGGCGATATGCTGGGCGATTTAATGACTTCCGTTCAGCCCATTGAAGTAAAGATATTCGGGAATGACCAGGCCAAATTGCAGGACTTATCCAAACAGGTTGCTGCACTGGTTTCTAAAGTAGAAGGAACAGCCGATGTATTTGATGGTATTGTCATTGCCGGCCCTTCTATTAATATTGAGCCGGATAACAGTACCCTGGCGCAATATGGCATTACACCTGCCAATCTGCAATACCAGTTGCAAACCTCGCTGGAAGGCAATATAGCCGGCTCTGTATATGATAAGGAACAATTCAGTAACCTGCGGCTGGTGTATCCGGGCAGTAAGACCCTGAGTGTAAATGATATTAATAAAACCATGGTGTTCTTACCAAATGGGAAACTAAAGCCCATTGGTCAGCTTGCCAAAGTACAGATCAACCCGGGTGATGCGGAAATTCAGCGGGAAAATGTACAATCCATGGGAGTGGTTTCAGCAAGGCTGGAAGGCAAAGACCTGGGAAGTGTGATCCGGGATATCCAGAAATCTGTATCTAATCATATTATACTACCCGAAGGCTATGCCATTGTGTACGGGGGAGAATATGCTGAACAGCAGCAGTCTTTCAAAGAATTATTGATGATATTGGTAGCAGCCAGCTTACTGGTGTTTGGTGTAATCCTGTTTTTATTCAGGCATTTCAGGATTGCCTTTATTATTTTACTGATTGCCTTACTGGGTATCAGTGGCAGTTACCTTGGACTTTACCTTACCCATACCCCCTTAAATGTGGGCAGCTATACCGGATTGATTATGATTGTGGGTATTATTGGGGAGAATGCCATTTTCACTTTCCTGCAGTTCAGGGAATCCTGGAGGGTTTCGAGAAATGTGGATGAAGCCATCATTTATTCCATATCCACGCGTTTAAGGCCTAAATTAATGACCGCATTGGGGGCTATTATTGCCTTAATGCCCATTGCTTTAGGTATTGGTACGGGTGCGCAGTTACACCAGCCACTGGCCATTGCAGTAATTGGTGGTTTTATTATTGCCATGCCCCTGTTACTGATTGTATTACCCAGTCTGATCCGTTTATTATTTAAAAATAAAATGCCGGAATTGTAAACTTCAGAATTGCTACAAAATGGCAGTTTATATTTGTTTTTAACATAAAAAATAATGTTTTAACCTTTTTCTACCATCAAATCAAAAAATATGAAAACAAAGTTCCTGAGTGCTATTACTTTAATAGCCTGTTTTTTAACGATCGGCGGACTGAAAGCACAAAGTGGTTATACCTTAACCAAGACCTTTCACATTACCAGTAGCGGCGGTTGGGATTATATTAATGTAAACCCAAAATCCAATAAAGTTTATGTATCTCATGGTACCCAGGTAAATATCCTGGACAAAACTACCGGGGATTCTTTGGGCTTTATTCCCAATACTACCGGTGTACATGGTATTGCGTTTATCAATGACCTGGGTAAAGGGTATACCAGTAACGGACGTATCAATACGGTTACTGTATTTGACCTGGCAAGCAACAAAGTATTGTCACAAATACCAGCAGGCCAAAATCCGGATGCCATTTTTTATGAACCCTTCTCTAAAAAGATCATTACCTGCAATGGAAGGAGTAATGACCTTTCTGTTATTGATCCTGTTTCAGAAAAAGTAGTGGCAACTATTGCAGTTGGCGGAAAACCCGAGACTGCAGTAAGTGATGGTGCAGGAAAAGTATTTGTAAACATTGAAGATAAAAATGAAATTGTAGCGATTGATATTGTTAAAAACGAAGTGATTGCCCATTGGTCCATTTTACCAGGCGAATCTCCTACCGGACTGGAAATAGATGCAAAAACAAAAAGATTATTTGCAGGTTGTGAAAAACAACTGGTTGTTTTAGATGCTGAAAACGGAAAAGTTGTAGCCACTTTACCTATTGGGGATGGTTGTGATGGTGTTGCATTTGACAATACTACCAAACAGGTATACACTTCAAACGGTACAGGAACTATTACCGTAATAAAAGAATTATCCAAAGACAAATTTTCTGTAGTAGAAAATGTAGTTTCTAAAAGAGGAGCCCGGACTATATGTATAGATGAAAGCACCCATACCCTGTATTTACCAACAGCCGATTTTGAAGCACAGGCTGCCGGTGAAAAAGGAAGGCCTAAAATGGTAGCTGGCAGTTTCCAGATTATTGTATTTGAAAAGAAATAACCTTCCTATGAATTCCTATAAAACCCCATACCTGTTGCAGGTATGGGGTTTTTATGTTAAAACTATTCAATGATATACCAGTTATAGCTTTCTGCTTCAATGGTAAACGTGAAGGTAATTTCATAATTACGGTTTAGGGCATATTTTTTTGATACTCCACCTTTTTCAGAAACAGTAGCTGTTTCTGTTAACCCTGTATAATACAAAGGCAGTTGAATGGTTCTGGTAACCGGAGTTTTTAATGGGTTAAACAGCAGTAAAAACCCCTTAGTCTTTAAAGCAGGATTTACATGCATAAAGCCATCCCAATCCCTCCCGTCAGGCCGGCGCAGATGAATGATATCCGCATTCAGAATATCCCGGTACTGTTTGTACCAGCTGATCATATGACTGACAGTCTGCTTTGTTTCTTCGGTATCATATAATCTTGGTCCCCTGTAACAGGCCTGCACACCTGCCCCGTAGTACTGAAACATTAATTGCTGGTAATCTTTCAGGTGTTGGGACAATGGTTCCAGTATGGCTTCCGGTCCACCTCCCTGGTATTTGGTTAAAGGCACAAAGCCCCAGCTCATGGAAGGTGTTTTTTCCCATAAGCCGTCAAATATGTTTTGCCGGTTTAAGGTTAACTGCTGTTCCCGGGGCAGGGAGAAATTCACTTCCCGGTAGCCAATGGCAATTTTATTGGTGCCATCCAGAAAATACCAGTCCGGCGCATTTACATATACCCCCCGTTCGTTGCACCAGTGGTACAATTCTTTTTGCAAATTCATTTGTTTCCATTGAGAATCATCCAATCCATGGTGCCCGGGGTGTAAAGTAGATGCACATACATCACCCGGATAAGGGCCATCATTTTCAAACAGGTCAAAGCCCGTATTACTGATAAAGTATTTCAGCTTAGCAATATAATCAAGCCCCCAATTACTGCCCAGGCAGGGCGCATTTCCAAAAAAAGCAGCAGCATCCGGTTTTCCTGTGGCAGGGTCAATCACATCATCTGCATCACTGATTTTACGGGAACTGAATAAAGAATAACCCCCAATCCGGATATTCCGCTGATGTGCATAATCTGCCAGCAGTTTCCATCTGGCAATATTTGCAGCAGAACTGTCCTCCATATTACAATGGCTGCCAAAACTGAGGATCAATGCTTCATAACCGGTAGCAGCGCATTGGTCAATAGCAGCTTTCACTTCTCCGTCATTTTTACTCACCAGGTGCATAAAAATGGGATTTTCAGTAGTCCATGGTGCAATGGCCCTGTACATTTTACGGATCGCCAGTCCCCTCCTTTCCCGGTCATAACTATCCATGAGTAATTCCTGGGTTCTGACAGAATTCATTACCTCACCGGGTTGTAAAGTATTACCTGTCACTTTTTCCGGGTACACTTCCAGTAAACAGGGTGTCTGGTAATTATAATTCACCTGTGAAGTATAACTGCTGTCTGTTTTCCAGTGGGTGGTCTGGTCGCTGATATCATAGCGCATGGCATTATTGAAAGCATAATTCGTCTCCACATAGATACCATGTTGTTTTTTCATTTGTTCCGGGCTGCCCACTACCGCACTTTCTTCTTCCGGCAAAGCCAATACCTCATTGACTATCCGGTTAATAACAACAGGTTTATCGCCTTTATTTTCAACAGACACCCATTTCACGATCAGGGGTATTCCATCGTATAATTCATAATGCACGGTAACGGTAATCCCCTGCAGTTCTTTCAGGGAAGTATGGTATACAAAAGCGATTTGTTTTCCGCCCGAAGGTAACGGGTCAGCAGCCCATCCTTTTCTCTTCCATTTTATAAAGGGTTGCAGTGTACTGATGGTATAACTGCTGTAGTGAAAATCACTATCCCCGGCAACCATCTGCTGCAGCCATTCTTTTTTAAAATAAGCCCGTTCAGTTTGTCCTTTTAGCCCTCCCACGGCATACTGATGACCATTAATAATCAGTTTAGCTTCAGGTGCTGTTGCCCGCAGTAATTGCTGGCCATTCACCAGATTGGTGAAGTCAGTACATACCAGATTGGGTTGCAGCCTGAATTCCCTTTTCAGCAGGCCATTATACAGCACAATATCCTTACCATCGAGTGACTGATAAACAGCTGCTTTTATGGTGGGTTTTTGAATCAGCCAATCGGACTGCACAGCTGTTATCGTAGACGGATTCCAAACCTGCAATGCTGAATTGTTTGTCTGTGCCTGCATATTACCTGATACGCATACAAATAAAATCAACATACCGATACCTGTGATTGTATTTAATTTCTCCTTCATCACGCTTAATTTATTTAGCAAATACATCCCTACCCTTTCTTAAAAAAGAATGAAAGGCATATAATTAGAACAGTATATATCCCCTATTATTTAACCACACCACTGATCTTAATTACCACGGCTTCTCCGGTTTTCATTTTTTCAGGATTAAAAGCCGGTAAGTTTAATTCAACTGCACCATCTTTTACAGTCCATTTTACGGGTTGTCCGCCTTGCAATAAAGTAATCACCGTTCCCTTTTCCAGCTTCAGGTCTTTAATATAAAGCATATGATTAGCCGGGTATTTAGGGGCAATGGCATACAGTGTTTTTGAAGTTGCATTGTAAGTAAAAAACAGTTCTTTTACTGCATAGCCCGGATCAGGGTTCAGGGTAAGTTTCAACAATAAATCACCACTGCCGTTCTTAGGTTTATAATCTGTTTTACCGGCACTCCATTGAGCAGCGGTTTTCCATTTCTGGGTATTATAAATAGCTTCGCCATTTACCTTCAGCCATTCACCAATCTGTAATAAACGTTCCTGCATAATGGGCGGAATTTTACCATGTTCATCCGGGCCGATATCCAATAAGAAATTACCACCCCTGCTCACTTTATCAATCAGCTGCAGCACCAGTGATTGGGAAGAATTATAATCCCATGCATCTTCTTCGCGGTTATAGCCATAGCTGAAACCCATACCCCGGCTTTCTTCCCAGGCATGGTCTTTAAAATCAAGGTCAGGCTGGTATTCCGGTGTATACACGCCCCCATGGTGAAAACGGATATCCCGGCCCCAGCGGTCGTAGGTTACCACTTTATTTTTCACCGGACTTTCATTATATAACCAGGCCAGAAAAGCCGTACTTTTCCAGGTGGTATCAGATGCATCCCAATCCCCATCCGTCCAGAATACATCCGGCTGGTATTTGTTAATCAGTTCTTTCATCTGTGGCAGTGCATGGCTGGTAGCATACAGTTGCGGGTTTTTCAGCCAAATGGGATTAAACCATTCGTACAGGGAATAGTACATACCTGCATGGACAGATGTTTTTCTAACGGCTGTAAACAGGTCGCCCAGTAAATCCCTGTGCGGGCCTGCATCCACTGCATTCCATGGAAAGCCCCAGTCGCGGTTGGCATCCTTACTCGGCCATAAACAAAAGCCATCATGGTGTTTGGAAGTAAGTACAATATATTTGGCACCACTTTTTTCAAATAACTGCGCCCATTCATCCGGATTAAATAATTCAGCTTTAAAATCATCTGCAAGCTGGTAATACGTTCGGTCCCCAAATTTTTCTTTCTGATACTTAATCCTTGAGGTATCCCCATGCATCAGTCCGTTTTGGTACCATTCTGCATAATTACCCTTGGTACAATACCCGGGAACAGAATATACCCCCCAGTGAATAAAGATGCCAAACTTAGCAGCTGTAAACCATTCGGGTACCTGACGTTTATCGAGGCTGGACCAGTTTTCCTGGTATTGCTGTGCCTGTAAAAAAGAGGCAGCAAATAATAGTGCAAATACAATTGACTTTTTCATATAGCAATTTCTAATATTGGTTGAAAAATTGAATAACAAAGATTTTAAATTGTTAACGG
>Ga0364866_10040_pt3 | contig 16126 bp, 14 predicted proteins | sample ExccelAu500001D3_3_FD_206913 | JGI IMG/M metagenome (GOLD analysis project Ga0364866, IMG submission 206913) | Enriched cells from Trout Bog Lake Hypolimnion, Wisconsin, USA - BchlTB.Aug13.5000.01.D3 | ecosystem: Environmental > Aquatic > Freshwater > Lake > Hypolimnion/Profundal zone | place... | reverse complement strand
GCCACGCCCCGACAGGCGATCCATAAGATACCCGTTTTCTGACGGTGGAAAATCAGAGATGCTGCCTATTTGGGCTTAACCGACTCCTTCACCAAAAACACCAAGATCGCAAGCGGGTCTCCTACCTTGGATGCCTTGTGGCAAGGGAGGCATTCCGGCTTCGACGCGACGAGCGGTCGCGCCTCCGCATAGGAGCTGAGGATCCGGCCCTGATAGGACGGCTTATCCTTGAGCGCGACGCATGCTTTTGCAGCAAATGCGCGAATCTCGTTCCGCTCGTGGGCGTCCGCACGACCCCCATACGGCCCGACATCCTTATGGAAAGTGAGCGCATCGGGCGAAAGTGGCTTACCGAAGTTGCTGAGCGCATAGAACCGGACCTCCGGTCGGCCGAGCCCAACGTGGGTATCGCGCGCCACGCCGTTATGGAGAATCAGCGCAGACGGAACTCGGCTCACGCCGAATGTCGGCGCGACCTTGATGATCTTCTTCTTGCCGTTCTTATCGACGATCGTCATATCATGCAACTGCGTCATCGAGAGGTCGTTGAGCGCGATCTGAAACCCGGAATGGAGTCTGTCGATCTCTTCCTTGGGCGATGGGGGCGTGTGGACTCTATGAAGCGGGTTCAGAAGATTCTGCTGGGCGATAGCCATCGCGAGCAGGGCCCAAGCGCCAATGGCGAAGTAAGTTCGAATCTGCATGGATTGTCCTTCCGATCCATTCTGACGTTTGCGCCGCGGCAAGGGTACGCAGGATTCACAGGTAAAATCCCCCCACGATGCCGACCCGCTCAAAGCGCCTCGACATGATCCCGCCCTACCTGTTTGCGGAGATCGCCCGCGTCAAAGCCGAGGCAATTGCCTCTGGCGCGGATATTATCGACCTCGGGATTGGAGACCCCGATCTGCCGACGCCTCAGCCCGTGATCGACGCCCTGTCGCGATCGGCCAACGACCCCGCCACCCACCGGTACGACGAAACCCCGCGCGGATGGACGTCGTTCCTCGAAGCCGCCGCCGATTGGTATGCACGCGAATTCGGCGTCCGACTCGACCCGAGCACCGATTTCGCCCAGCTTATCGGCAGTAAAGAGGGCCTTGCCCACCTCGCCTGGGCCTATATCGATCCCGGCGACATTTCGATCGTCCCGAACCCCGGATACACCGTCTACAAGGTCAACACACTGATGGCGGGCGGGGAAGTCTATGAGACTCCGCTCAAGTTCGAAAACGGGTTCCTGCCCGTCCTCGAAGACATCCCGAGCGACGTGGCCAAGCGAGCCAAGCTCTTCTACGTCTGCTATCCGCACAACCCGACTGGCGCGACCGCGACCCCCGAGTTCTATGCCGACGCCGTCAAGTTCTGCAAGGACCACGACATCCTCCTCGTCAACGACATGGCTTACGCCACCGTCGCCTACGATGGATACGTGAACCCGACGGTAATGCAGGTCGAAGGCGGAAAAGATGTCGCGATCGAGTTCCATTCGCTCAGCAAAATGTTCAACATGACCGGCTGGCGCCTTGGGTTCGCCCTTGGCAACACCGATGCCGTAAATAACCTGCAGCGCCTCAAGTCGAACATCGACAGCAAGCAGTTCCCGGCCATCGCCGAAGCCGGCGCCTACGCCCTCCAGAACGTTGACAACACCCACACGATCGCGATGTACCAGCGCCGCCGAGATCTCCTCTGCGATGGACTCAACAGCATCGGATGGAAGGTCACCAAACCCAAGTCCGCGTTCTACGTCTGGTCGCGCGTTCCCGCCCCCGGCATGTCAAGCGCCGAGTTCTGCAAAGAACTGCTCCAGCGAGCCCACATCGTCGCCATCCCCGGTAACGGTTACGGCGCCGAAGGCGAAGGCTGGGTCCGCATGGCCCTCACCCTCCAAGGCGACAAAGACGGAGAGCGCTTCAAAGAAGCCGTTCGAAGAATCGCCGAATCGGGCCTGATCCCATCCCCGGTAGCCTAGTCATTCCAAAGGGGCGCATTCGCGCCCCTGATCGGTTCGCAATCGACCGACCGGCAGGCTGGCACAAAACCCTGGAAGCAGTACGCCATCTTGTAGCCGCGGTATGGTTCGTGGCCGCGTGCCAACTACCGATTTCTACCTAAATTGGTGCGCATTCCTCCGGCCCGGACGCCGGCAGAAACCATCCGACGGCGACAAAACCCTCATAATGTTAGGCGGTCTGATGAAAGCCAATTCTTGACCAACTCAAGATTGAAAACCACCGAAGTGACCTACGAAAAAGCCCTCGCCTACATAGCCTCGCTTGAGCCCCGCGGCTGGCGCCTCGGACTCGATCGGATGCAAGAATTCGTGCGCCGCGCGGGCCTCGAGGACAGCGTCGGGCCCGCAACCGGACCCCAGTTCATCCAGGTCGCGGGAACCAACGGCAAGGGCTCGACTACCGCCTTCATCCAGAGCATGCTCGTCGAATCCGGATACCGCACTGGCGCCTACTACAGCCCGTACGTCGTGGATCCACGCGAGCGCGTGCAGTACGGTCGCGACCTGATCGCGAAGCAGGAACTCGCCGACGTCGTTTTCGAACTTCAGCCGGTCGTCGAGAGCTTCTCCGACAACGATTTCGGCGGCATCACCGAATTCGAGCTCAAGACGGCTATCGGGTTCCAGTACTGGAAGCAGAAGCGATGCGAGTGGGTTGCCCTCGAAGTCGGCCTTGGCGGACGCCTGGACGCAACCACCGTCGTCACACCAAGAGCGTGCGTCATCGTCAGCATCGGCCTGGATCACATGAGCATCCTCGGCGACACTCACGCCAAGATCGCAGGCGAAAAGGCGGGGATCATCAAGCAAGGTGTCCCCATCATCGTCGGCAGCATGCCGCCCGAAGCCGCAGAAGTGATCGAAAGGATCGCGGCCGACCTCGCGGCGCCGGTGTGGAAATGGAAGCGAGAGATATTCTGGAACGACGACGAGGGGTGCGTTCAGACTCCGAACGGAATCCATCGGAACTTGAGGCCCGGCATCCCTGGCGCCGCCCAAAAGCACAACCTATCGTTAGCGGTAGCCGCGATAGATGCGTCGGGAGCCTATCGGTGCGACGAAGCGCTTAGCAAAGGCGCCGAAACCGCCAGTATCCCCGGCCGTTTCCAGCAGATCCAATACAAGGGCCGGACCGTGCTTCTCGACGGCGCCCATAACCCCGATGCCGCCGCCGTGCTCGCTAAATCGCTCGACCGGCAGTTCGGAGCGCAGAAATATAGGCTCGTCACCAACATGCTCGCCGGCCACGAGCCCCATTCCTTCTATGAGATCCTGCGCGACCGGGTCCTAAGCGTCTACGTGGTTCCCGTCGATTTCCACCGCGCCACGCCGGTAGATACGATGGTAGGCAACCTCGAACTCCTGTTCCACACCGTAACCGGGTTCGATTCCCCCATGGCAGGCCTCGACGCTGCCGTCGAAGATGCCGCCGAAGGCGAAATCGTCCTCGTAACCGGAACGTTCTACCTCGTCGGCGAACTACTTAGGGTCCTCAACCCAAACCCCTAAAGGCTGTGGCCGCCTACCTAACGGGCGAGACTCCGCGGCTCATCACCTATTAATCGGCCCCGATCTCGGAATGCGACTCGGGAAAACGGCACGCAAAGACGCTAAGACGCAAAGGAACTGCCCGAACGCATAAGGTTGTTGGTTGGTCTAGAGCAAGTCCTTCCGTATGCTTGAGCCCAATCTTCGCGCCTTAGCGTCTTTGCGTGCAACAAGGCCGGAGGCGTGTCATCCCCCCATGAACTGGCAGTCGATTACCAAACCCCTAAAGGCTGAGGCCGCCTACCTAATAGGCGAGACTCCGCGGCTCATCACCTATTAATCGGCCCCAATCTCGGAATGCGACTCGGGAAAACGGCACGCAAAGACGCTAAGACGCAAAGGAACTGCCCGAACGCATAAGGTTGTAGGTTGCTCTAAAGCAAGTCCTTCCGTATGCTTGAGCCCAATCTTCGCGCCTTAGCGTCTTTGCGTGCAACAAGGCCGGAGGCGCGTCATCCCCCCATGAACTGGCAGTCGATTACCACGTCCTTGATGTCGGGTTTCTGGCGAAGCAATCGCCCAATGTGTTCGACTTCCAACCGGAGATCTTTGCATGCGACGCCTCGCATGATCCCGATCATCCCCTTGATGTAGAAAGTGCCATGCGTTACGCGCAAGTCTGCGCGCGAAATATCGATCCCTCGTTTTGTTAACTCGGTTCGTGCAACTCGAAGTCCACGGACGTCTTTGGCGTCGGCCATCGATTCACCACCCTTTCGTCCATTGTAGTCCACTATCTGCAGACCACCAAAAGAAACCGGGCCTGAGAGTCGAAACTCTCAGGCCCGGTCGGTGAAACCCGACTGAGGAACTTACTCCTCGGTCGTGTCGCCCTCGGCTGGTTCTTCAACCGTGAGCTTCTTCTTCTTCGGCGCAGGCACAGATGCCGCCTCCGATTCCGCAAGAGCAGCCGCCGCTGCAGCCTTCGCTTCGAACGCGTTGACCTCTCCCTGAGCCCGTGCCATTTCAGTGGACATGGAACCCTTCTTCGAGATCGAGATCGAGATCGCCAGGGCAGCAACCGCTACGAAGGTGATCAAGCAGAGCGTCGAATTAGGCAGCGGAAGGACGATCACTCCGGCGAGAAGCAGCGCGACCAAGTTCATAACCTTGATCAGCGGGTTCATAGCCGGGCCGGCAGTATCCTTGAACGGATCGCCGACGGTGTCGCAGACAACGCCCGCCTTGTGAGCGTCGGTGCCCTTTCCGCCGTACAGACCGTCTTCGATGAGCTTCTTCGCGTTATCCCACATTCCGCCCGAGTTCGCGAGCAACACAGCCATAAGCTGTCCGCTGGCGATGGCGCCTGCAAGGAATCCGCCAAGCGCTTCGGCGCCGACGAGGTTGTACATGTGGCCGCCGATGTTAACCGGTGGCTTGCCAATCGAGAAACCGAAGGCAACCGCAACCGGAAGACCGATGGCCAAGATTCCTGGGCCAAGCAGTTCTTTCTGAGCTGCGGCGGTAACGATCGCGACGCACCGTGCATAGTCCGGCTTGCTCGTGCCAGCCATGATGCCCGGATCTTCGCGGAACTGTCGTCGAACTTCGTTGATCAACTGGAAGGACGCGCGTCCAACTGCGTTGATCGTCGAAGCGGAGAACAGATAAGGAGCCGCGGCGCCGATCAACATACCGAGGAAGATCTCGGGAACGTCGAGTCGAAGACCGATTGTGTCGAGGTGAGCGCTCTCCAGATAGCTGTGGAACAGCGCGACGGCGGCGACGACGGCGGTTGTGATTGCAAACCCCTTCGTGAGAGCCTTGGTCGTGTTGCCTGCAGCATCCAGTCGGCCGACGGCCTTCATGCCGTACTCGTTGTCGTGTCCTTCGCCGCTCATCTCGTAAACGCCCTGGGCGTTGTCCGAGATCGGACCGAAGGTATCCATCGCAAGGACGTATCCCGTGGTCGTCAGCAAGCCGAGACCGACGAGAGCGATTCCGTAGAAGCTAAGGATGTAGCCGCCGAAAGTAGCCGGCGAGAACAGAAGCAGCGGAACCATCAGCGCGATGACGATCGCGAAGACCATGAATACGCTCGATTCACAAGCGTAGGCAAAGCCCTGGATAATCATCGGAGCCGGACCAGCGTTCGAGACGCCGGCAACTTCCTGAACTGGCTTCTTATGTGTGGACACATAGTAGTCGGTCAGGATCTCGATCATGAACGCCATCACGACGCCGAAGGCGATCGCAACTGCGAAGTACCACCAAGGCACCGTTGGAAGCTTCGACTCGGCGAACGTCATCGACTCCTTGGGAGGAGCGACGACTTTCTTTCCGGCGCCGGCATCGACGCCCATCTTGTCGATCTCGGCGTTGGTCAATCGAACGAAGTCGAATCCCTTGGACGGAACCTGGTCGACTCGATCTTTCATCTCCGAAGGAAGGCCGATAACGATATCGCCGTCCTTGTTCGCAAAGAGCGTGACCGGGAGCTTCTGCAGAACCGTCAACGAAGGCTTGGAGCCTGGCGTACTGTTCTGTGAATCGAAGTTCTTAACTTCCTCGTCGATCCGCTTCTCTTTGAGAGGGCCAAGCCATGCCGTGATGTCAAGGTGCTTGGCAGGAGTCGGAGGCGTTGCCGCTCGACCCGGGCTCGTCGGCGTAGGTGGCTGCTCGGGCATTCCTGGCTGAGCCGGAATGTCGCGAACCAAGTGATACTGAGCAACGATCAGTCGATCCTTGCCCTTGTCGCCGAATAGGGAAGCGACGGTGTATCGCTTCGGCGCGGCGCCCTGCTGCTGGTCTTCGGGGAAGTTCGGGAAGACCGCATAGTTCAGAACCGGGTTGTTCTTCGTGTCTGAGAAATCGGTGATGGCGGAATAGTCCTTAAGGGACTTGTCCTCGCCAACATCGACCTTCTTGACGTCGACCCAGTGAGTGATGAACGGGTCGGCCGCTTCCGTGAATCCAAGGGCTTGGACTCGAGGGTCGGCGACGAGGTCCTCTGCCTTGACCTTGTAGTAATCGGTCTTTTGCTTCGCGGCGATCTCGTCGCGAACGCCGACGATAACGTTGGCGTCGTTGCGAAGGATGTTATCGCGAGGAGTAAGGACGTTAGCGACGATCAACCTGCCGTCGCGTCCACCCATCATGGCCCAGGCCAAAACGAACGTTGCGACAACCGCGATGGTTGCCGACGTGTAGAAGCCCTTTCGGATGCAGGCGAGCGGATCGGCGTCGATGTCGTCGTTGCCCTTGACCGAGAGGATTCCGATGATCGAAGCGACGATACCGACGCCGCGTGCCATCAGAGCGAATAGGATCAAGCGCATCCAGGTCGTCTGGTCGAAGATCTGCGCTGTCGCGGCGCCAAGGATAATGGCTGCGACGAGCGTGACTTCGTACGATTCGAAGATGTCGGCGGCCATTCCCGCGCAGTCGCCAACGTTGTCGCCGACGTTGTCAGCGATCGTTGCCGGGTTTCGCGGGTCGTCCTCAGGGATGCCGGCTTCAACCTTACCAACAAGGTCGGCGCCTACGTCCGCTGCTTTGGTGAAGATGCCTCCACCGACACGCATGAACAACGCTGCAAGCGAACCACCGAAGCCAAAGCCGACCAGAAGGGTCATAGCCTTGTCGCCGGCGACCAACAGGATCAAGGTCGCGCCGATCAGACCCATGCCGACCGTGACCATGCCTGCGACTGCGCCGCTCTTGAATGCAACTTCAAGCGCACGCTTGTAGCTGGTGAGCGCCGCGTTTGCGGTTCGCATATTGCCGTCTACGGCCGTCAACATACCGGTGTAACCCGCTATGTACGAAGCCGCAACGCCGCCGATAAAACAGACGGCGATTTCAATTCCGGTTGTCGTTCCCGAACTCGAATAGAGAAGGAACAGTCCGATCGCCAAGACGACGACGAAGATCAACATCGTTCGGACTTGCTGAGCTAGGTACGCAAGCGCACCTTCTCGGATCGCTTTACCGACCGACTGCATTTTTTCGCTGCCGGGAGACTGCGCCATAACTACGGTTCGGAGATAGAATCCAAACCCTAGCGCTAGGAACCCTAATATGAGCGAGATGTAAAGTAGGGTTTTGTCGCCGGACGAGAACGCCAGCTTGACGTTATCTCCTTCGGCGGCAAAAGCCACAGTTGGAATAAGAGTGCCTAAGACTGCGAGAATAAGCAGTCCAATGGCTCGGCGCGATACCAGGGTACTAGCCTGCCGCATCGCTCGCTGGAGCAACATCATGTTGTGTTGAGAACCCCCTCAGGTGTTTCACGCTTCCGTGCTTGATTGCACTTGGCCGCATAGGTAACGCAGATGAGTATATCCGGTTAGGCAATACTTGCGAAACACCAAAAAATAACCTCATAAAGAACGCGTTAACCCTTGCAATTTGCCGACTCACTCGTCGCAACCCCTAATAGCCCGCAAATCCCCATGCTTGAACTCAAAAACGTCACCAAAACTTACGGACAGGGACTTCGCCAAGTGATGGCACTCCGTAACGTCAGTTTGAAAATTGAAGCTGGGGAGTTCATTGCGGTTACCGGGCCAAGCGGCTGCGGAAAGTCGACGCTCCTTCATTTGGCATGCGGCCTCGATGTTCCGACCGATGGCGAGGTGCTCGTAGAAGGTCGGTCGACCGCTTCCATGTCCGACGATCAACTGACCCTGATGCGGCGCAATCGCATCGGCCTCATCTTTCAAGCGTTCAACCTGATCCCGACCCTGACTGCGCTTGAGAACGTCGTCCTTCCCGCAACCCTCGACCACAAGAGTTTCGCGTCCCAAGCCGTTAGGGGTAAGGCGTTGCTGGAAAGCGTTGGGCTAACCGATCGTGTCGATCACTATCCCGATCAACTCTCGGGCGGGGAAGCCCAAAGAGTTGCGATCGCCCGCGCCCTGATCATGAACCCGCTTATCCTTCTTGCCGACGAACCCACCGGCAACTTGGATAGTGAAAGCGGCCTTTCGATCATCGATCTACTGGAGCAATTCGGGAATTCCACCACCGATACCCCCCACGGTCCCGTCAAACGCAGCACGCTGATCGTTACCCACGACGAAGCGATCGCATCGCGAGCCCCCCGCCGAATTCGGCTCAAGGATGGCGTTCTGGTTTGAGGACCCTGTTCCTCCACTACGGCCTAAAGCACCATTTGGGGCACCGATTCCGCCTCTTCATGGTTCTGCTCTCGCTCTCGCTGGGCGTAGCAATCTTCGTCTCCTCATTCGAATCGGTCATGGCCGCCCAGACAGCGATCGCAGCGAGTGCCAATGCGATGTCAAGCAAGGCAGAGTGGGAGGTTTCGCGGGGGCGCTATCTTGGCGTTGAAGATTCGCTCGTCGAACGGATCCGCTCTGAAAAGGGCGCGCTTGCCGCGCCGGTCATCGAGTCGACCGTCACCACCACAGGCCCGTCCTCAGGCAATTTCCTGGTCGTCGGTGTCGATCTCGACTCCGATCAGACGTCCAAGCTGTTCGGTCGGACGCTCGACTCGGACCTTATGGCGTTCGTCAAGCTCCGCCTCGTCGGATCGGGAATCGTCGTTCCAAAAACGTTCGCAACGAAGCACTCGCTCAAGGAGGGCGACTCGTTCAGGGTCCTTTCCGCAAAGGGCCCGGCTTCGCTCAGCGTCGTCGGGATCCTTGAAAGCAAGATCCTGGACGCCGAGTCAGGCGGCAGCCTCGGGTTCATGGATATTCATCAAGCCCAACGGGAGTTTGGCAAGGTCGGCTACGTCGACAAGATCGAAGTTGCCGGCGTCGCCAAAGCTCGATTGGCTTCGCTCTGTCCTTCCTGTCAAATCGAACGCCCAGGGAATTTGGGATCCGCCGCCGAAGACGCGCTCGGCAGGATCAAATCGCTGCTCGGGGTCTCCATGATCGCCCTTCTGGTGGGGATCCTTCTGATCTATAACACCGTTCAAGTTTCGGTATTGGAGCGCCTGCAAGATATCGCCATCCTAAGGGCGATCGGCGCCACTCGAATTCAGATATTCGTTCTCCTGCTTGCCGAATGGTTCGCCATCGGACTCCTCGGTTCGATAGCCGGGATCGCGATCGGCTCCGGTCTCGCCTTTGTCCTCGTCGAATACACCAAGCGAACCGTGAATACGATGGTTCCCCTTGTGGCGGACGCCCACATCGACGTAAGCCCGGTCCTTATCGTCGCCGCCCTCGTCATCGGGGTTGGAACCGCTCTAGCCGCTGCTTTCTTTCCTGTGCTCGCCGCTGCGAACGTGCGGCCGCTCGAGATCCTTCGACCCTACTCGTACCGGCGATCGCACCGGTACCTCGTTGCCGCGCTAATAGGCGTCGCACTCTTCATAGCATCGAATGTCGCCGTCGCGACCCAGTCGGTGTCGTTTGCGATCGGTATTTCGGTGACGGGTCTCGAGTTCTTCGGGGTCGCACTGATGTTTCCGCAAGTCGTGTTGGTTCTGGGACGCATGATTCGGACTTTCCTATCGAAACTTAGAAATCCAGGCCCATTCCTCGCCATCGACGGCATGATGAAGTCGCCTCACCGGACTGCATTTACGATCATGACGTTCGGCTGCGCGCTGATGATGACCGTCGCCACCAAGACTCTTGTGGCCGGTTTCGTTGCAAGCACCGGAACGTGGATGAACTCCGCATTTCCGTTCGATATCTCGGTCATAGGGAACGATCTCGCATCGAGCGTATACGGCAGCCAAGTCCTCCCGACGTCGATGACCGATAAGCTGCGATCCGTTCCCGGAGTGAGAAGCGCCTATTCGGTTCGCAAGCTGTTCACACCCTACCGTTCGCACGACGTCATGGCCATCGGAATCGAAACCGATCGTTACCTTTCCGCGCGAAGGGAAAAGGCGATGCCGATGTGGCCGCCGCAACTGTCGAATCCCGCCGACTTGGCCGCATTCAGGGCAGGGAAGGGGACCTTCCTCTCAAGCAACTTCGCCCAGCTGTACGGGGTTCACGCCGGACAATCGCTGCAAGTCGATACTCCAACCGGGACGGTTGCGCTCAAGGTTCTCGGCGAAGTCGACGATTACTCATGGCAGCATGGCGCGTTCATCCTGGACATGAATGCCCTTGAATCCCTGTGGAAAGACGATGCCGTCAGCTACATCGACGTTTCGCTGGCAAACGGCTATTCGCTCAAGGAAGTCAAAGATCGGGTCCAAGCCGTAGCGACCGCAGACCGAAAAGCGTTCGCCTTCGATAAGCAGCAGATCAAAGAGGTGACCGACAGCGTCCTTGAGCAAGCCGTCGCGATGGCAAACCTCCAAGCTGCGATCGCCATCTTCATCGGCGTCCTTGGGATCGTGAACGCGGTATGGATCGGCGTCATTAATCGAAAGCGAGAGATCGCACTCTGGAGAGCCATCGGAGTGACAAGACGCCAAATCGGATGGATCATCCTTTACGAAGGCCTATTTGTCTCAATCGTCTCCGCCATCGTCGGCGTCGTCGGCGGACTCTACGGCGGCTGGGTCCCCCTCCGCTCCTTCAGCTTCGACGTAACCGGCTACCTCTACCCCATGGTCGTCCCCTGGCCCAACGTCCTGTTCACCATAGTCCTAGCCCTAACCCTAGGCCTGCTAGCCGGCATCCTCCCCGCCCGAAGAGCCGCCCAACTCCCCATCCTGGACTCTATCGGATACGAGTAGCCGCGAGGCAGGAAACCGAGGAATTCCTCCGGCGTGCAATGCCTCCATCCGTGACCAAAAACCGACCAGCCACCAAAAGAAAACGCGGGATCGCGGCCTATCCCGAAGGGATTGGAATTTCAAAGCGAAGGGCTGGCCACTCCGGTGGCCTGCCCTGGAATTACAGGGCGCACCGAAAACCTATCCCAAAGGGATTCTGGAAATAACCACGGGCCACCGACCACCGGTCACCGGCCCCCGACCACCAAAAACCGACCACCAAAAACCGCCTACCGCCGGGCTTCTTCCATGGGGTGGAACTCAACTTCACCCTCGTAGATGGAAAGCTGCGCTTTCAGCATCTCGGCCTTCTTGCGCGTGATGCCGGTGAGAACCGTTACCGGCATCTCGTTGAGCATGTTCTTGACCTGGTTTCGGTTCAAAGCCAGCATGTGCTGGAGCGCCTGAATCAACTCTTCCGTCTTGTGCCCCTGACCGACTAACTGGAGTTCGTAAAGCGCTTCGTCCTCGACGACGACGAAAGCCGCCGGAATCTTCTTGCTCGGAGCGCGTTCGTCGCGAGCGATCGGGATTTCGTGGTTGCACTTCTCGCAGAGCAAGACTTCCGTCTTCTCGCTGTAGTAGTTCAACTCGTTGCAGTATCCGCATCGGACCTGGCTGACGGGAACCGTCTTGCCGTCGATAATCGGAATCATGCGGTTGCACGCCACGCAAGGGAAGTCCTCGGTCGGCGTATCGACGAGCACATTCGGCTCTTCGCAATAGGGACACTTAATCTCGTGAGTCGTTACTTTGCGAACTTGGAACGCGAAGTAAACCGCTACTCCAATTCCGATGACTCCCAAGATGATTAGGACGTTGATGATCCCGTTGAGGTAGCCCTGACCGCGGTATCGGGTGAGCAGCCCGCCAACAGTCAGAGACACAATTCCGCCGATGCCGATCATCAATGACCGCTCAGCTAGGATTTCGATGACGTCTGAAGCTCTTGGAACCCTTGGCATTTACTTGACCCCGATGCAGTAAACAGTATAACAACCCAGCGGACACAATCCAACGCACTCGCAAGGATGGTACGCAAAATGAGACCTTAAGGTTGCCGATAACCGCTCAATCGCCACAACCGGGGACAGGGGACTGGGGAACTAGGGAGCCAGGGAACAAGGGAACTGGGGAACAAGGGAGCCTGGGAACAAGGGAACTGGGGAACAAGGGAGTCAGCGCCCCAATTCGCAAGCCACCCAACAAACCGCGTCCCTCCGCGCTCCGCTCCGCGCCCCCCGCGTGAAATCCCAAAACTCAATCCAACCCCAACACCGCAGCGCCGCAACACCGCAACACCGAACTACCGAACTACCGAACTACCGAACTACCGCAACACCGCAACACCCAGTCGCCCCAACCCGCAACGCTCCCTCAGCCCCCCAGCTTCCGATTCCCGTAATTCCCGACTGGCGCACTAGGCGATCCGCCTTCCTTCATCTCGATCGCGGGGACCACAAGGATGCTGCCGTCGTGCTGATCGATCGGCGTAAACCGATACTGCCGCCCGAGGTCGCGCAGCATCTCCATCGCATTCATATCCCGGTAGTCGACGACGACATCCGGGTTCGGCATCCCCGGCGCCGGATCGATCCGGATGTGGCAAACGTCCGACATCATATCGAGAACCGTCAGCAACGGCGCGTGTTCGATCCGCAGCGTTCCCGGCTTCAGGTCCTTCTCGTCTTCCTTCTGGGGTTGATTGGCAGCCTCAACCGGCGGCGGGAGCGACTGCGACGTCACCGGTGCCTGGTTAGTTGGTTGAACCGGCGGCTGGATGGGCGCCTTGTTGATTGGAACCGTTGGCTCAGGAGCCCGATGCGGCGCCGGAGTCAGCAGAATCGTAACCGCGAACGCAAGCGCGCAAAGTGCGGCGAGAACCAGACCGCCGACGATATAGAACGGACTGCTCGGCTTCGTCTCCCTGGGAACAAACTTCGGGATCGCCTTGACCGGTTCCTCGACCTTCTTCTTCGCCCCTCGAAGGCCCTTCACCATGCTGATGCGGTGAAGCAGCTCGGTCCGCAGTTCGGGGTGTCGCTCTCCGAATTCGTCGATCGCGCGGTCGTTGCCCTCCTCGGCCAACGTCCACATGAGGCTTTCCAGTTCAGGTGGGACTCGCTTCATGGGTTGGCCTCGTAAATGACGCGGAATCTCTCGCGAGCGCGGTACAGCCTTGTCTTGGCCGCATTGACTCCGCAGCCGATGCTGTCGGCGATGTCTTGCAGACTGAGCTCTTCCCAATAGAAAAGCACGAGAAGGGCTCTATCCGCTGGAGAGAGCTTTGCCATCGTCGCTTGAACCTTGGGATCGGTCGTGTCGGGCTCTTCCGGCGCCACGCGACCTGCCGCTTCGGTGAGTGCAACGGTTCGAGACCGATATCGGTTGCGTCGCGCTTCCTGGATGCTTCGGTTGACCGCCACGCGGAAAAGCCATGTGCTAAATCGCGACCGTTTATCGAACCGAGCTAGATGCCGGTAAACGAGGGTGAAGACCTCCTGCACCGCGTCCGCAGCCTCATCGGCGTCCATGAGGACGCCACGAGCAATTGCGAAAACTTTCTCGTAGTACTTCGAGTAGAGCTCTTCAAATGCTCTAGCGTCGCCGCCGAGAAATCTCTCGACCACCACGAGATCCTCGTCGAACGATCCTAGTCTTGCCTTATCGATGACCGCTGACACCACTCCACACCATTGGACGCGAACACACCCTACCCAGTTACTGCCACATCAGGCCCACTCGGTTCCGACAATCAAACATGAATTATGGGAAATCGCACAGAGTCTTGACATGGAGCGCACTCCAGGTTTGTACAGTATCTAACATGGACGAAGGAATGAGCATTCAAGATGCTGCCGATCGAGTCGGGCTGACCATCGACACCCTCCGGTACTACGAACGTGCCGGGCTTTTGAACCAGATCGTGAGAACATCGGGAGGACAGCGCCGTTACCAAGAAGCCAATCTCGGCGGCATCGTCTTCGTAACGAAGATGCGCGCAACCGGAATGCCGATCCGCCGTATCCGGGAGTACATGGAAGCCCCCATCCAATCCGATGGCAGCTCACCAGAGAAAAGAAAAATCCTCGTCGCTCATCGAGAGTCCATCGAAGAAAAGATGAAAGAGCTCCAAGAAGCCCTCACCCTGATCGACAGAAAAATCGATCTCTACGACTCCAACGGCCTAGGATGCCGTCCGGCTTAGTTAACGCTCCAGCTATCACGCTGGTCCCTTCCCCGAAGGGGATCGAATGGCAAAGCGAAGGGTCAGCCGCTCCGGCGGCTTACCCTGGAAATCGAAACGCAACAAACCCTTACCTTTCCCCGAAGGGGATTGAATGACAAAGCGAAGGGTTAGCCGCTCCGGCGGCTTACCCTGGATAACGAAACGCACCAGACCTTTTCCCTTCCCCGAAGGGGATTGAATGGCAAAGCGAAGGGTTAGCCGCTCCGGCGGCTTACCCTGGATAACGAAACGCACCAGACCTTTTCCCTTCCCCGAAGGGGATCGAATGGCAAAGCGAAGGGTTAGCCGCTCCGGCGGCTTACCCTGGATAACGAAACGCAACGAATCTTTTCCCTTCCCCGAAGGGGATTGAATGTCAAAGCGAAGGGTTAGCCGCTCCGGCGGCTTACCCTGGATAACGAAACGTAACAAACCCTTACCCTGAAAGGGTTCTGGAAACCATCAACGAACCAACCGCAATAGCACCAAACCAAACCATGAAACAACGGACAATCGGAACTGAAAACGTCGGCGAAATCGGACTCGGATGCATGGGCATGTCCTTCGCCTACTCCGGAGGCACTGAGGAGGAATCGCTCCAGGTCCTCAACCGCTCGATCGACCTCGGATGCAACTTCTGGGACACCGCCGACATGTACGGTGCGGGAACCAACGAACTGCTCCTCGCGAAAGTCCTCAAGGACCGACGGAGCGAGGTCTTCCTCGCCACCAAATTCGCCAACGTCTACGACCGAACCCTCACGAGCCACCAGGACCTCGTGGAGAAAGGCATCCCTTACATCGTCGACGGCACCCCCGAATACGTGTTCAAGTGCGTCGATAGAAGCCTTCAGCGGCTCGGCATCGACCAGATCGACCTTTACTACCAGCACCGCGTCGACCCACGGACCCCGATCGAGGAGACCGTCGGAGCCATGGCCGAACTCGTTAAACAGGGCAAGATCCGGTTCATCGGCCTGTCCGAGGTGAAAGAGTCATCGGTGCGACGGGCACAAGCCGTCCACCCGATCACCGCCGTCCAAAGCGAGTTCTCACTTTGGACGCGCGACTTCGAGCACGACGTCGTCCCCGCCTGTAAAGAGCTCGGAATCGCCTTCGTCCCCTACAGCCCGTTAGGTCGAGGATTCCTCACCGGTGAGATCAAGAAGTTCGAAGACCTGGCTGCCGACGACTGGCGACGACATAACCCGCGATTTATCGGCGAGAACTTCGACCTAAACCTTAGAATCGTTGAGGCCGTAACCGCCGTCGCCGATAGACACCAAGTCAAACCCGGCCAAATCGCCCTTGCCTGGGTCCTGGCTCAAGGCGAACACCTCGTCCCAATCCCCGGCACTAAGAGGCTCAAGTACCTCGAAGAAAACATCGCCGCCTCCGAGATCGCCCTAACCGAACAAGATCTCGCCGACCTCAACGCCATCCAACCCCCCACCGGCCTCCGCTACCCCGAAGCCTCCATGGCCCTAGTAGCCGGCTAACCCCAAACCCCCGCCCCTCCATCCCGAGGGGCACCTCAAAGTCATCCTAGGCAATACCGCAATACCGCAATACCGCAATACCGCAATACCGAAACACCGCCCTCCCTCGAACGCTCCAGCGCTCCCAACGCTACAACGCTCTCTCCCGCAATACCGAAATACCGAAACACCGCCCTCCC
>Ga0364866_10638_pt2 | contig 16420 bp, 6 predicted proteins | sample ExccelAu500001D3_3_FD_206913 | JGI IMG/M metagenome (GOLD analysis project Ga0364866, IMG submission 206913) | Enriched cells from Trout Bog Lake Hypolimnion, Wisconsin, USA - BchlTB.Aug13.5000.01.D3 | ecosystem: Environmental > Aquatic > Freshwater > Lake > Hypolimnion/Profundal zone | place: USA... | reverse complement strand
CATTACCGGCCAGCATGCAGATGAAAACTACGCGCGCAGCACTTGGTTGACTTGGTTGTTGTCGTCCGAGATCCACAGTTGCGCCGAGTCGCTGCCGGCGATCCAGAAATAGTAGTTGCCCGTAACCGGCGGGGTGAAATAACCGCGAATCCGTTCGCCGTAATTATCGCCATAATTGAGGGTGCTTTCAAGCGTGCCGAGCACATTCGTGAGGTTCGCAGGGGTCGCCGTCGGAATGTCCGCCACATTAACCCCGGGCACGTTGGTCCAGATTTCTTGAACCACGGCACTGCCGGTATTCAACACTTGCACATTGAGAACCGAGGCGCCCCGGCCGGCCAGATTGCTTGTGGTCAGTGTCACTTGGAAACTGCCGGCCAGCGTGGGAATGCCCGAAAGCACGCCATTGGTAGAATTGAAAGCCAAGCCCGGCGGCAGGCCATTGGCCGTGAAGCCCAGTGGCGAATTGGCGCCGGTGACCGTGAAACTGAAAGGTTGGCCGAGAAACGCCACCGTGCTCAAGGCACTGGTGATCACCGCCGGCGCAGTGGAGCTGCCGCTGGCAAAGCTGTTGGTGGGGTACAAACAGGAATTGGGAATGACTTCTGCCGCCTGGCTCGGGCTGTACCAGGCCAAGCGCGCCTGCGCCGGACCGCCGGATTGCAGATAGTCCAACTTGAGATCGTAGCGCGTGCCTCCCTGCAAGCTGATGGCGTTCGTCCAGTCCGTCACCCCCTGCGACTGCCATTTGTCAATCAACAGTTGGTCGTTGACCCAAAGCCGGCAGCCGTCTTCGCTTTTCACCCCGAAAACATACGTCTCGGAAAATTGCGGCTGCACCTGTCCGGTCCAGCGCACGGTATAAAGTCCGTTGCTGAGATTGGGCGGGGGATTGGTTCCGCCCCAGACAAAATTAATCTCCGGATCAATGCGGGTTAAAAAGAGGTTCGTCGGGTTGAAATTATTGCTGTTCGTGTACGTCCTGCTGGAATTGGTGTAATATTGGCCCAGCAGGCCCGTGCCGATGGTGTAGTTGGTGCCGGGCAGGAGTTCCAGTTGGGACAGCACCGGCGCTTGCAGGTTGGTATTCGCCAGCGGCGTCAGCGTAAAGGTCGCCGAGCTGATGCCCGCCGGCAAACTCACAGTGGCGGGTAGATTGTTGTTATAATCCAATCCGGGAGTGGCAAATCCAATTCCCGGCCCGTTGGCCTCGAGGTTCACCGCAATGGAATCCAACGGAAACCCGCCGCGCGTAATGGTAAACTGTCCCGTGGCGGGCGGCTTCTGTCCGGGGCTGGGCTGCGTTGCCGCCGCCACGGTGGCGGCAATGGTGACGACATTTTGTGCCGCCAGCAGGTTCGTGGCGTAGGCGTAATCGCTCAGGGGATTGCCGTTGAGATCCTGTTGGCCATTGCTCCACGAATTGCTGGGATCCAAGCCAAGCTCATATTTTTCCCAGTCATTCATCATGCCACTGCCATCGGAGTTCACGTCGGATATCGCCACGCGATAGAATTTCATCACCGCGCCGGGCGGCGCGCTCAACGTCACGTTGGTTCCCGAGCGGGCGACCCAATTGGTCTCCGTCACCCAGTTGGTGCTGCCGAGTGCGGTGACACTGAGGAGCGTGTATCGTTTGCCCAGCACACTCGGCACCGACACGGAAAAATCGGCCGGCGTATACAGGCCGAACGAGATGTGCGGATAGGAATTGGAATTAAAGGGGTTGGTGCCGGCAATGGACTCTTGCAGATTGGAAAACCCGTCGCCGTCGCTATCGGCTTTGGGATCGATCCCGTTGGCGTTGTAAACCCATTCCCAAATGTCGCTCAGGCCATTGTGGTTCAGGTCGATCATCTGGGCCGGAACGGGCCGAACTGTGGCCAGGAGCAACCAAACTAGCAGTCCCCGACACAGGTAGGCCGAGAAAGGCCAGGCAGAATGGTTCAGCTCTCGATTGCAGCGACGGCGGCAAGGCAGGATGGCGGGGCCAAACATTTAACAATTGGTTTTTATAAAGCGGCCTAAATTGCACCGAGTCCATGGGGTTGTCAAGTGACGCTCCATTTCTTGAACGCTTGCGCTTTAGCGCTCACCTGCCAGCACAGCAACTTTGGTGCCACTTGATTGATGATGCCCCCATGATTCCTGCCATCGCTCAGGAACGAGGTTTCAGAGATATCTTCAGCTGCCAGCCAAGAGCATGGTGTCTATCATCCCGACACGAAACATACAAAGCAGGACAGTAAGTTATGGGACTGCGAGGGAAATGGTCTCGTAGTAGTAATCCTGCACCCCGCTGGGCAGGGTGAAGGTGATTTTGAACTGGTCCCCGGAAATTTGGACCGGCGCCGATGCGGACAGGCTGGTGAAGGGCTGCGACAAATCCGGGGTGTGCAGCACGCCGAAATTGAAATTCGAGATGTAGCGCGCCGGCCAGGTGAAGTCGATTTCGACCAGTCCGCCCTGATTGCTGAGCATGAGTGTCGGGCGCGAGAAAGTGACCGGAGGAACTGCCGGCATGCTGTAATAGTCGAGCGGGTCGGATCCTTCCAGCATTTTCTGCAAATTGCTGTAGCCATCGCCCGTGTTGTCCGCGAAAGGATTGACCCCCGTGTGACCAAAGAACCGCTCCTCCCAGGTGTCGATCAACAGGTCGCCGTCGGTGTCGGCGTCGGAAGTGACTGGAATGCTATAGAGCATGGCCGCAGTCACCTGAATGGCCGGGTAGCCACAGCTTGAATTCGTCACGTCGGTGTAGCCGGTCACCTGCACGATGGTCCCGGGCAGCATTTGAAAATTGGCGGGGAAGGCGAACGGCCGATTATTGACATCCACGAGTGCAAAGGTGCCGCCGCCGCCGTTCACATCCAGGATGGGACAATTGCCTGCCAGCGTGTCGGGGCGGATGACCAGCAATAAACTGGTCGTGGTCCGCGGCGAGAGGGAAGCAAGGACAGTTTGCACGCCGTTGCTGGCGGCAGTGAACTGGGCAGTCGCCTGCGAGTAAGCGAGATAATTGGTGTCTTCGTTGCCGGTCCACAGGAATAGCCGGATTTCGTCCACTGGCGAGAGGAACACGGCGGGATTGCTGTTGTTTAGCAAACTATCAATGCGGTAGATATCCTGAACGACCGCGCGCAAGGCGGCCAGATTGGGGTCAGGGGAGTTTTCGATCAGGTTGGTGATGCCGGCCAGGACGGTGGGCAATTGGTAAGCCGGCTGACTGTTCGTTTGGGTCTCCAGCGAGAGTAGCAAGGCTTGGGATGGGTTGATGCGCCCGGCGTCGTGTGACCGAAAGGGGAACAGCGTGAGATTGTTGGAGGCAGGAACGCCGCGGGCGATTAGCAGATTGGCCACCGCCTGCTCGAACAACAGTGCTTCCACAGTGTTATTAATGGTCAGATTATTGGTGAGTACCGGGAAGGGGAGGTTGATGAGAGCATTGGAGGCGGCGAGAATCCAGTTGGTGGCTTCCGTCAGCAGATTCCCCCCAGCACTCCCAAAGCTGTAGTTCACTACCGGAAATTGTGGGGCCAACACAGGCAGCAGCCCAACCATTTCGCGCCCCACCTTGGTGTCCACGTTGGTGGTCAAAATGTTGTAGTGCAAATCGGTTGCCTCCGCGATGATCTGGTCGTTGAGCACGATGGTGATATTGCTCAGAACCACCGCCGGCGGGAGGTTGCTAATGACTCCACGGCTGAGCAGGCTCCCCTGCAAATCATAGGCATACAGCGAGGTGTTCGTCTGACAGAAAGTTGGCGCATTGGCGAATCCATCCCATGGAATGGGGGTGGTGCGCAGGTTAAACTGTCCTTCGTCGTTCAGGCGGGTGTGGTTGGTCACGCCCGTGCCGTAAATTAACTCATCAAGATCGGAATAACCGCTGCCATCGCTGTTGGCCGCCGCTGTCGGATTCAAGCCCAGCGCAATCTTCACGAAATCAGGAATGCCATCGCCATTGGCGTTGAGCGTGGAGGGGCCTTCGGTGAATGCGTAAGCTGCGGACTTTACCAGTGACTTGGCGTTGCCACTGTTGGTCGGCTGGCTATAATATTGCACGACCACATTGGTGAAAATCCAGATCACGGCGTTGTTGCTCCAAGTATTCCAAACTCCGGATCCGAGCCGAAAAAACACATTGTCACTGGGGTTGGCGGCGGTGAATTGCAGCGAAAAAGTTTTCCCATAGGTGCCCGGCACGGGTGAAATGGTGACATCGCTCACTTTGTCGCCGGCCGGGGGGGTGAAACTAAACACGGAAATCATGTTGCTGAATTGATTGGCAAGTCCGAATTGGGCCAGCGGGTGTGCCGCCCCCAGCGTCACCGAAGTGGGATTGACCAGGCCCGAGGTGGAATTCAGAAAACTGAGGGTCGAAACCGATATGTTCCCCGGCGCGCCGGAGAATTTGGGGGACTGCGCCCAGTCGCCGGCGTTGTTCAGCCGGAGCAGAATCGGGTTGTTGGTCACAAATGGCTCGTGGGCAAACTGCATGACGTTGCCGGAGGCGCTATAGGGAGAGATGCGCGGCAGGCTTCCGGACGCAGCGTTGGAATAGGCGGAGCCGGTCCACATCCATTGCCGGAAGTTCTGGGAGGTGCTCACACCGGCTGGCGCAGAATAGGCCATGAAACCGCTGTTGCCCAAAACGCCAGCCCCAGTGAAATGCTGGCCGGAATCGGCGTTAAACGCTTGTGTCAACACGGGCGTATTCACGCCATCAAAGGTGAAGACCGCGGCGGAAACGTCGTTGGAATACAGAATCAGCAATCGGGTTCCGTTGGTGCCGGGCAGGGTGAAGATACGGTCAATGGCGTTCGTCAGACTAAAGGTCTCGGCATAAGCCAGCCCATACGTGCCGGGAACCGGTTCCTTGATTTGATATTCGTAAATGAAATAGCTATTGGTTGTGTAAAAGATGACTTGGGTCAGCGGGTTCGTGCTGACAAATTGAGCGGTCACGTAGTCGGAAGCCTCCGGAGAATTGTAAATCAGATAGCTAATGTCCAGCACCGACGCTCCACTTGCGGTGTTCAGGCACTCAAATCCGTCCATGCCGGGCAAGGCGTTCCGGTCAAACAGTGCCAGGCGCGGATAGGAATTCGTGTTAATGAGAATGGAGTTGGCGCGTTCCCGTAGGTCAGACAGCGGATTGTCGGCGAGGATCGTGCGGTTGGTGGTGCCGTTGTTCCGCACCAAGGTCTCGCGGTAGGGGAGCACGCCGTTATAAATGCTGGCGACGTAAAGATCATCGTTTGCCGTGTTGCCGACGCCGCCGATGTCAATGACGCCCACCAGGTTGGGACCTAGTGATGGGATGAAGACATTGGCAGGCTCGCTGGCAGCCGCGGAATGGTTGGCGTCGAGGAGGTTGATACGGTTAGCGTCGGGGCCGGCGATGGCCAGGGAATCAAAAGTCAGCGAATCCAGTTTGCCAATGCCCAAGGCGGTCGCATTGGCAATGCCGCTGGCTCGGGCGGAAACCCAGGAATAGACACCTGGCGATAGCTGATAAGCAATCCGGTAACTCCCGGTGGCCTTGTCCACAATCACCAAGTCCGAGAGGCCATTGCCGTCAAAATCACCCGTGCTTTGCAGTTCAGCAGCATTCTCGTAAACAAATGGCGGGGCGGATCGCGCCGCAAAACCAGTGCCAGCCAGCAGGCACAAGCACAGTAGAGTTTTCAGCCCAGAGCGGAGCTGTCCTCCGGGGCTGAACGGCGTCCGAAACGGGCCAGAACACGCGCGAAGAATTGAGGAGAATGACGGTTTCATGGCACTTGCACCTCGTTGGACGGGATGAGTTGATCGATTTCGTGCGAGACCGGATCAAAGTGCACGACGATGTATTTATAGCTGGCGCCGGAGATTTGCGGCTGGGTATCACGAATCCAAAGATACACGGCGTTGCCGGCGCCAGTGTTCGCTCCGGTAACCGCAATAAATGGATCCGAAATGACCGCATAAAGAAAGAAGGCAACGCCTGAGACATTTACTTGATGATAGGCAATATTTTCCATCAGCGGCGACACTTGGATGACGTCGCCGGAAACCGTGGGGAAGTTCGCGTTGGGCACCTGGTAGCGATACAACGTGCAGGGGAAAATGCTCTCCCCGAAGGTGTTGGTTTCCAGTGCCAGGTTGGGATTAAAGAACCCGTTGACGGTTGGTGGCATATTGGACACCGAGTAGGCATGGAGTCCGATGTTGGTCAGGCCGATAAGCACGGCATTGCCCGCGGGCGCGGCGGCGAGCAGCGGGTCACTATTGGTTGGGGATAAATAGTAGGCAAAGGTAAAGAAATTGGCGTTCGTGACGGTGGGCAATGGCCGAGCTGGCCAAGGCACCTGCAATGCGGGGGAATTGCTGGGCGACCAGATAAACGATTGGTAAACGCTCCAATTGCCCACCTCGCCATGCGAACTCACGGCTCGCACCCTGGCAAAGTAGGTCTTGCCGACTTCGACCTTGCAGGGGACGTCAAAAGAGGCGCCGTTATTTCCGAAGGCTGGCCCCACCTTGGTCGTCAGGTAGGAATAGAAGGGCAGGTTGGTGTAGGTATTTCCCTTCAAAGTGAAAGCAACCGGAACTGGAGGTGCACCGGTGCATACTAACTGCGGGGATAGCGCGAACAAATTGGTTAGCGGACTGGTCGGCTTGGCTGCGAGATCCACCTCGAACCGATCGACGCCGTAGGGCGGGCAGAACCAGTATAGACTCATTTGAGCGTTGGCGGGGTCGATCCCAACGGGCGTGATTTTCGCCAGAACCGGGATGGGCAGCGGGGTTACCGGGGCCGTCTCAATGCAGCCCAAATCCGCTAACGGACTCGGATTGCCGTTTTGATCCAGCATTTGCACATAAAAACACATCGTGCCACCATTCACGGGGGTATTGTCATCGCACGCCGCGACATCCGTTAAATTGCTCACCGCGCCCGCAGCGAGTAGTGTCAGCGGACCATTATCTACCCGGCGATAGAACCGATACTCATAACTACCGGGAGTCGGGATGGCGTGCACACAGACATTGTTGGTTCCAGCCACGCCGCCGCCCCCGCCACCGGGGTCATGCTCCACGCAATCAGGGTAGTAGTTTCCCCGGTTGCCAATGAGCGGGGGCCCGGCGGTAGTCCGCAGACTCTCCGCGACTGCATCCCAAGTCATCGTCAGGGCAGTGAATGCCGCATAATGCGGCGGCCAGACTCCCGTACCCTCGACATATGCCGATACCTTTCCGTTATTCAAGCCCGCCCGGCACCAGGCGGTGATCGTGGGGCTGCCCAGCGCAAAACCTTGGCCGGTGGGATCGACGGGCAAGGTCCACCAGTTCGAAACGGCACCATTGCCTTGGAAATAGAGCGGACCAAAGAAATTAGTGACGGTATACGGTGCGCCCGTTGGGAGCATGTACGTCGCCTGCACCATGAATTCGGCCCAGTCAAAACGCGGGTCGGTCGCAACGCAATTGAGCAGCACATGATAGTTGTTCGTATCAGCAGGGATTCCCACCCAGGAATAATTCGAATAAGTGACGAACGGCTCGAGGCAGTTGATGAGAATGTAACCCGTGGCAGCCGCCGGGCCGATGCGTGCGCGCAGCACGCCGTACGCGGGGCCGGCAGGTTGGGAAAGATTCTGGCCGCAGGCGCCAGCATCACCTGCCCGGACCGTGTACCAATAAGTTTCCCCATAGGAGCCCAAGGCAGACGGCGAACCGGCCCCATTGTCCAGGAAGCTGTTGTTGGTGGCGTTCGGGATTTGCGTCACCACGCCGATGAGATTGTTGGACAGATTCCCCGATTTGAGATTCATCTCCGCCATGTTCGTCCAGCGATAAATCCAATAGTTGATCACCGGGTCATTGGTGCGGAGATTCTGTTTCCAATTCACTCGCAATGCCTGATTGGAACTCAGCGTGGCAGGGTTATACTCATAGTCGTTGACCACGTGGACGCTCGTGGGCGGCAGCGGGGGAATGCGCTCGCACACGGTTGCCAGCAAGCCGGGGGAGAGCCGGCCGTTTCGGCCCAGCACGTCACGACCGGCCACGTAATAGTAAAATTGCGCACCGTTGGTCCAGTTGTAATTTGTGTAACCGGGGCGACCCCGCCCATCATCGTCCATGATGAACGTGGTGTTGGTGTCGCCCGGCGGCGCCAGGTTCGCGGCATCGAACAGCGTAAACTCCGTGGCCGGCGTAATGGGCACCGTGTTGACACGTTTTACGGCCGCGGGGTTGGTGGCCGCCAGTCCCAGCAGTATGTTGTTTGGCGGCGGGGTGGACACGTTCCAGCCCTGACTGTTGGCGTAGTTCATTTCCACCCGATAGAGATTGAATCCGAACTGCATCAAACCTAGCCGGCGAAGATCATCGGGCGTGCCCCAACGAAACTTCAAATTCAAGTCCCCCATCGGGTTGGGGACTGGCACCTCGATCGGCGGTCCAGGCGGGGGCAGGATGGTGGGATTGCCCGCGTATATCGTCACGCGGCCGATCACCGCCAAGTCCTGGCTGGTGATCGGATCATAGGCGCGAACTTCAAAGGTATTGGTCGAGTTCGGGGCGATCAGCTCCGCATCCGCAAACCCCAATGCCATGCTCACGCCCGGATGATTACGCGCCAAGAGCATCAAGTCCTGGTAATACGTCGCAATTCCCACGGAACCCCGGATCACCCCTGAGAGCTGGTCCGCCCGGGTCACGGAGGTGGGCGGGATGAAGGTGGCAAAAAGTGATTCGATGTCCTGATCCAATTTGATCATGTCGTCGCCGACGTTGGCCGCCCGCTCCAACAGGGGTTCAATCACGCGCGGATCGGTCTGCTGGGCTACCAACGAGAGCCGGGTGAAAGGCGCCGGGTTCGTGGCTTCGCCGGGCTTTAGATAGACGGCAAAAACACGATTGCTCGTCAGGCTGGGGCTGGTGCTCTGCCAGAGGATGTATGCCCAGTCGCGGCCATGCGGGTCGCGGGCGGTGGTGCCCACGGTGTAAATAATATCGCCAATGCCACTTTGCGCCAGCGCTGGCGGCGGCAGCAAGCAGGCCAGTACCAAGGCCACCCAACCCAGCGCCAGCCGGCCGGAGTCACTCAGTTGTTTAATCGTGCGGGTCATTGAATGCTCCATGAATTATTCACGTACGCCATACTTACGCTCTTGCTAACGGAGATGCAGAACGGACACGGTCCGAAAGAGGCTTCAAAGTGAGCATCGCCAAAGAAATTCACCTTGCCGCCCTTGTCCACTCCGATCAACGTCACATCCCCCTCGATGCTGACAATACACAGCAACGAGCCCGAAACTCCCAGGAACATCTTGCCCCCGAACGTTGGACCTTGCTCGAAATAAAATGCCCCAGCGCCAACGCCGGCAGATATCTCAAACAGGCAGGTGGCCGGGATGCCCGTCAGGAGTTGCGAGACCGGTATCCAGCCTTGGGCATAAACATAACCTCCCGTAAAGGGCGGATTGCCCAGCACACTGGCGACATCGGGATCAATCAACTTGAGCGGATCCAGCGTGCAGGTCTTGCCAAAGAACGCAGCGCCGGAGAAATCGAAACCGTTAAACCTGACTCCGCCCTTCAAAGCCACATAGTTGTCCGAGGCGCCAAAAGCCATGGCCACCGCCAAATCGTGCAGGTCAAAAGCCTGAAAATTGATATCCCCGTTGAGGGAAATTTGGCCCCCAAGATCGATGGGGACCGGCTGCGTGGCAAAGGTGAACTTGGCCTCCAGATCTGCCGTGAGGCCGGAGCTGATCCAATCCATCGGAACTTTCGTCGCGCCAACGGTTACTTCGGTGAAGGGATTATGCGCGTCGCCACAACCGTTGTCGCTGCCGTCTGAATTGAGCTCCTTGATTTCCAGGAAGGCATTTAGCTCCATGTTGTCCGGGCATTTGAACTGGAAGTGGCCGTCAATGCGCAGCAATTTCAGGCTGTCCCCATCAATATCGGCATGACCTTTCAGGCTGCCAGCGCCCATGACATCGGCCACCGATCCCAGGCAGGAACTGATCGAGTCATCCAGACTCGCTAGCGACTGGCCGATCAAGTCCTTGATGAGACCGTCAATTTGGCTGAAGACCGAGTCCATTTGTTGGCGCATGGCGGCGTCCACGTCGTAGAGTCGCTGCCGCAACGCGGTTTGAATCTGGGCCGCCGGCGCGGAGGCGAAGAACTGATCTTCCACCTGCTGCCGGATGTATTGTTTAATGTCGCTGGCACTGATGACCTGGAAGGGATTATCAATGTTGTAATTTAACTTGCCGAAGTATTGGGTGGTTTGAAGCGTGACCTGCATGGTGACGTTGCTTAGGGCGCTGTTCGCACTGGCCAGAATATTGCTGAGTTCGGCCGTAAAATCTCCGGCGTTGGTCAAGCCATCGCTCACTTTAATCAGCGCGTCCTCGGTGTCGGTCAGGGTTTGCGTGAGCTCGGCAAAGGTGGAGTCGGCTTCCCCTACGAGATTGCTCATCGTGGGCCCCGCCGTGGAATCGATGAATTGCGGCGCCATATCGGAGATCAACGAAGTGATCAGCTTGGGGATCCCGGATCGGCCATCGGGTTGCGGCGAGATCAGGCCGGCCACGCCCTGGCCCGGCAAGTCTTGGCCATTGGTGCCGATATTGACCACACTGATGACGGCGTTGATGGCGTTGGTGCCATCACGCAAATAGCTCTGAATCTGGGTGATCAGGTTGTTGGCGGTTTGGAGCCCGCTGCCCAGTTGGCCGAGCACCGACGTCAGGCTGTGGGCGGCGGCGCCTGGGCCAGTCCCGACCAGCAGGCTGAGGCCGTTCGAATAAACTGAGGGCACGAATTGCTGCTTTTGGGCGAGGCTCAGGGTGCTCCATGAACTGGCCCATTGATTGGAGAGCTGGCCGTAGAATTGATCGATCACTGGATTCACCGTGCTGTCAAACACGCCATCCATCATGCGTTTCATTTGCGTATCGAGCAGTTGATCCATCTCATCCAGCCCGGTGCTGAGGGCGGCTTCAATGGGCTGCGTTGCGGCCTTGGTGATCGCGTCGCTGACCCCGGTCGCCTGGTCAATCGCGTTGAAAGCCAGGTTCGCGATGTTGGCCACCGGCAACCCGGCATATTGCGCGCCGAAATCCAGCGACGCGTGCTGGCAATCCATGTAGGTCACCTGGTGCTGAATCGACACGATCAGCAGACTGTTGGTGACTCCCGCCCAGGACTTAAAGGTCCGCAGGGGATAATTCCATTCGAGCGGATAATCGAAATCCACGATTCCCAGCCAAAGGCGCTGGGCGCGCGGATGGAAAGTTTGGGCACTCGGGTTATCGCGGTAGTGCTCGATGGATGAACTGCTGGGGGTGCCGCCGGAACCGGGCCAGCCCGCGTTCGCCGTGTCAAAAAGGTTGGTTTCAAACGGGGTGACCCCGGAGAAATCCCAGCCGTAATCCGGATTCCCGCTGCCGGGGCGAGGCCAGCCGCCGGATAAATAAACGACGGCGTTGCTGGCGGCAGCGCCGTTCGTGCGGCAACTGGTTTGCAAATGCAGTTGCAGATCCTCAAAAAAGGGCACACCCATTTTGCCGAAGATATTCATCCAACCGGGGGCGGAGGAGGCGTTGTCCCGGTTGGACCAGGTATTGTAATAACCGTCCTGGCCCGGCGTGAACGTGTAACTGGAATTGGTCGGTCCATCCACGTAGATGACGTTGGGCAGCTTCAGCCGGGATACCACATTGCTGAGCCCGAACGCCGCGGGGATTTGATCCCCGCCGGGGAAGAAGCCAATTTCACCATAGAGCTTGCTGGGAATATGCGACGCATAGCCTTCAATTCCCAAGACCAGCTTGCCGTCGTCCGGGGAGCATTGGTCATTGCTGGCAAACGTGATGGAGTGGGTCTTGAAATCCGCCAGCCAGTATTGCATGACCTTGAAACCGTCGCCGTTCGGCACATCCCCAGCCTCCGGAGCGCCGCGGCAGGTGAAATTCATGTCAATGAAGGGCTGCGCGAAATTTGCCGGCGCGGGCAGCGTGATCAGGCCATTCACCAGCGAGGTCGCCGGCGAACGATCGTTATGGCTGTCAATGAAGGACAAACCGTAGTTGCTGAAATTAAATTGATAGCCCCAAAGCGTGAGGGAGGAGGGGAAACTGTTGGACGCGGCCTCATGAATCCCGGTCACGCCACTGGGGCGCACATAATATTTCGACCGTCCTGTGAGCTGCCAGTTGATGTTGGGGGTTCCGGCGATCACGCTGCTGGCGTTGTGGACGGAATCCCGGTCGCAGCGGAAATTCATGCCGGCATAATCGGCCAGGCCCGCGCTGTACCCGGCGGAGAGTGGTCGTTCCGCATAACTCAGGTTGGTGCCAGCAAAGCCCGTATAGAGGATCGTGGTGGCCCCCTGTGCCGGCGGTAGCAAGTTCTGATCGCCCCGGAGGAAATTGCCTGGCAGGTGGAAAACGGCGTTGGAGAACAGGAGCGCCTGTTGGGCGAAATCCATATTGGTTCCCCCGATGTAACCCCATTGCAGGTTGACCGTGCCCACGGTGGGGCCCACGGCAATCAGCCCACCATCCAAGGTGAAGTTGAACAGCGATCCATTGGGTGCAATGACAGGATCCCCGTTCGCCGCCGTCCCAGCACTCCCGCAATCGGTGCAATTGCGGTCATACGGCACGGAAACGGTGCTGGCGCCGGTCAGTGTGCTGGCGCTCCCCACCACGACCAGATCATCCACTACCTTCATTTGGCCAGTCCCAGTCCATTGGACCGGGTTCTTATAAGGGAAATGACCGCGAAAGTTGCCCGGGCCAAAATCGAACGTCGTCGTCAGCCAGGCGTTTCCTTTCGGGTCAGCCTGTACGTTCGGGGTCCCCGCGACCCCCGCTAGGGACAGCCAATATTGATCGTTCGATACCTTGACCGCCATCACCGGTGGATTGGCCAGCACATTGGAAACGGAGGCGAGATATGCGTATTCCGGTTGGCGCACGTAGGTGGCGCCCACCGCAGGAAAATCGAAAGAACCGGCGGCCACATGCCAGGTAATCTGGCTCACGTTGAACCACACCGGCTTGTTGTCGCTGACGGCATAAATCGGCACACCCGGGGCATAGGTTAGATCGCTCGCGGGCGACAACGCCGCCGTTAACGACACGCCCGGGTAGGTGACAAAGGCGGAAACCACCAAATTGCTCGTGTCGTTCAGGCGATAGCCAAACCCGGTCGGCAGTGTGACCTTTAAATTTCCGCTCGCGCCGGCAGTCGATAGGGTGACGGGCCCGCGCTGAAAATTAACGCCGGCAAGGTTGCCTGTGTCGGGTGCAGGTCCAGTCAGCGTCACCGTTCCCGCCGTTACGATCGCGTCGCCGTTGGATTGCAAGCTCACGCTGAGCGGGCCGGCGCCGGCAAAGGTGTGGTCAGGTTTTGCGGTGACATCTCCTCCCACGCTGCTCAGCGTCGTTGGAATGATGCCACCGCTGGGCAGATTGACCGGTGGCGCTGCGCCCAACGAGGTGATCGTCGTCCCGATCCCGCCAAAGCTGAGATTCCCGTCAAAATCCAGAAGCTGATTAGTACTCGATCCTTGGGAATAGGCGGTGATGATCTCGCCGCTAACCGGATCATTGGTGTAGCCCAGGGTGAGCGTCACGTAGTAGGTCTTGGTTACCGAATCCAATTGCGCGGCGGGCTGAATGTCCAAGGTATGGGATGGGGTCACCACCGTGGGGTAGGGGGGCGAGAGTTCCGAGTAGTTGGTGACGGCGTCGTAAAACACCTCGCGGTTGTTGAGGAGCGGAACATTATTTCCGGCGGAATCCTGCAAGGTCAAATTGAAAATAACCGGGATGTTGGCGGCAGTTTGGGGCAAGTTAAAGTCGTCCCAGCGCAGCAGAAAGTAACTGGCATTCAGCTCGAACGTGCTTTGCCCGGGAATGGTCTGGACGGCATAGGTTCTCGACCAGGAATTGTTGCCGAAGTACGTCAGCACGTTATACGAGTTGTCACCGCTGACCGTATTGGTAAAGTCGAAATAAATCTGCGGGGCCGTCACCATGCTGCCGGCCAGAGTACCGTTGGTAAACATCTGGCAATTCAGATAATACTCGGTGAACTGGCTCATGCCCGCAGCCGGCAGTATATAAGCCGTATTCGTTATCGTGGCATTGGTGCCGGCCGCCAGATAAACCACATTGGTGATGTTGTACGTGAAATTGAGGTTCGTCGTGGCGTCCCCCGCATCATAAATGGGTTGCGGCGTGTTGCCATTGGTATTTAGCAACTGATAGCGGAGCACATTCGTGTACCACGCGGGTCCGCCCGTGAAATTCTCGACGTAAACCTCGGCCTGCGCCTGAATCGTGCGTTGCCCGTAAAGGGTGTCTGACGTGACCACCAGGCCGGTGTAATTGGCGTTGAAGAGATTTGTGAGGTGGCTGATCATCGGCGTGGTGGCCGCATCCACTTCAATGTCGTCGAGGTAAGCCCCTTCATAGGTTACGCTATAATCGGAATCAAATTCAAATTTCAGGGTATGGGTGCCATTGAGGTAGGCATTCAGAGGCGCCGTAAAATAAGTCCAGCCAGGTGTGGCGCCATTGGTGTCCAGCACGACATTCGTGTCCATGAAAACTTTGAAATGGTCGTAGGGAGTTTCAATGGAGGGAATGTTGAACCAAAAACCCAGGTTCGCCCCGGTATACCCGGCGAAATTGAAGGATTTGCTGGCGTAGGCTTGCATGTTGTTCGCATAGCCGGCCACGGCGACGGGGGCACCATTCGAGAGGGCGGCGCAATAACCCTTCCAAGCTCCAGTGTGGGCGGCGACGCTCCCAAAGGTGGTATAGACATCGTCCCAATAAACCAAGCCGTTGAGCAGATTGGAATCGCCCACGGACCAGCCGTTATCGGCCGGAAAATTGCCTTCAAAGCCCTCGTAGAGCAGCACGGTTTGCGCCCGGCCGTTCAACCCGCCCAACAGCACGCACAGTGCCGCCAAGATCGCCAAGTGCCTTCGCAAACTCATGGGTTTCAAGGTGTTATGACCTCCAAGCTTCATACGAGTTGTGTTCTTGTTGCTGGAGCAACGGGCTCTGGTGCCAAGCGACAACCCTGTCTCGCCCCGGCCCAAAAAGTTGAGGTCTCGCGTTTGGTCTGCCGCGGCTATTCGCGCCCGTCGTTCCGAATTCCATGACGTCTGTTACCCTAATAATAGATGGTATAAATTTCAATTGCAAGAGATTTTTTTATGTTGTCATGCAGAATGGCTTCAATTGTCTGGCAGGGAGCTTAGCCCAGGTTGCGGGTTTGACCACTGTGCTTTTGGCGCACAGGTGCCGAATGCGGCATCTTCGGTGCCGTGTGTGGTTCGGCTGGGGTCGAACCTGGCGCCCGGGGTTCCGGGTGGCAAAATTAAATCCATGATTGTCGAACCTCGCGCTTGCTGGCATGGTGCAGGGTTGTGAAGACCTATTGCCATCCGCCGATGCAGGAGATTGCGCTGACGGCCGTGATGCAGGCCCTGTCCGATCCGTGCCGGTTGGCCATCGCCCGCGAACTGCTTGAGGCCAAGGGCCGTGCCTTGGCCTGCAACGAAGTCCGCCTCAACATCTCGAAGGCCACCCGGTCGCATCATTTTGAAGTATTGCGGGCCGCCGGCATGATCCACACCAAAATGGAAGGCACCAAGTGCATGACCTCCTTGCGGCGGAGTGAATTGAACCAGCGCTTCCCCGGGCTGCTCAAATTGATCGCGGCCGGCTCCTGAGCCCTAAATGAGGACAGAACAAATTGTGTTATGAAGATCGCAATCATGTCGGATATACACGCAAATTTAGAGGCGCTCACCTGCGTGCTCCAGGATATCCAGGAGCAGGGATGCCAGCTCACGTATTGTTTGGGCGATGTGGTGGGATACGGTCCGAACCCTCGAGAATGCTTGCTGGCCCTGCAACAATCGGGGATTCCGGTGATCAAAGGCAACCACGATGAGGCCAGTAGCACGGATGTCCCGCTGGACACCTATAATTCCTGGGCGGTGGACGCCCTGAATTGGACCCGGGCCAGATTGCAACCAGAAGATAAACAGTGGCTTGCGCAATTACCGCTCCAACTGGAATTGCTGCCGCTTGCCGCTACCATGTACCACGCCAACGGTCATAATCCTGGCCGGTGGGATTATATCGAAAAGGGCTTCGATGCGATCCGCACGCTTTTTACCCAAAATACTCAGTTCTCCTTCGTGGGACATACGCACGTGGCCAAGATCATTGCTCTAAACGCGGACGGTCAAATCCGAGATTTGCCGCCCGGCAATTTGACGGCGGTGGCTGGCCAGAAATACTGCGTCAACGTGGGGAGTGTCGGTCAACCGCGGGATGGCGATGCCCGGTCTTCCTATGTGGTTTACGAGCCTTGATGC
>Ga0364866_10750_pt1 | contig 16462 bp, 13 predicted proteins | sample ExccelAu500001D3_3_FD_206913 | JGI IMG/M metagenome (GOLD analysis project Ga0364866, IMG submission 206913) | Enriched cells from Trout Bog Lake Hypolimnion, Wisconsin, USA - BchlTB.Aug13.5000.01.D3 | ecosystem: Environmental > Aquatic > Freshwater > Lake > Hypolimnion/Profundal zone | place... | reverse complement strand
GAAAGACGTTCATTGATGTCGGCACCGCACTGGCTGAGATTCGCGACGCAAAGCTCTACCTGGCGACCCACAAAACGTTCGAAGCCTATTGCGTGGAAAAGTGGCAGTTCAAACGAGCTCACGCCCACCGGATAATTGCAGCGGCCAAAATTGCAAAACAAATGTCTCCCGTGGGAGACGTTTCGACGGAGCGCTCCGCGCGCGCATTGTTGAAGGTGCCGGAAGAAAAGCGTGAAGCGGTCGTGAAGGCGGCCACAGACAGCGCCAAGTCCGCCGGCCGAACGATGACCACTAAAGATCTGACGGATGCGGCCAAGACACTAATTCCGGCGGTTCCCAAGACGGTGAAGAAGAAAGATGATGCAGGCGTCCAAACTGGAACGGCGAATGGCGCAGCTGCCTCGACGGACAAGAAGGTCGAAGCGATTGCACCGCCAGCGGCACAGCCGACGCCGGCTCCTGTCGACCACAAGGCAAAATCGGATTCGACCGTGGACAAGCTTCACGAGCTGTGGCTGAAGGCTACACCGATCGAGCGTGAAGATTTTTTGAAGATAATCAATGCCCAGTTGGTTGAACCAGCTCTGGCGCAATACACGTGTAACAACTGCGGGGACACTTTTGACGACGACACCTCGGCCGTTTCCCTCTACAAATGCGACAACTGCGAGGGGGCCTTCACTGCGGAAATATCTAATGACGGCGATCACGAGTGCCCGCACTGCAACAATCCGGGAGAGAAGATTTCCGACTACGGCTGTCCTTCCTGCAAGGAGGGCGTGCTGGAGAAAACCGGAGGTGAATCCCTATAAACGTAGCTTTGCCATTCCTCCAGCCGTTCGTGAATGGTTGCAATGCAACACGGCTGGAGGTGGCAAGCAGACCAAAGCAGATCGTCCTTTAGGGTTCACGCCACGGTTTCCGTTTCCACCAATTTAATTCTCAGACAAACCATTATTTATTATGGACCAAAGATCCAGAATCACCGCGCGCCTCGCCGCAGAAACCACCGCCGGCTGGCCATCGGACATCGTGGCTGACAAAGACGACCTGACGGCACATGCGACCAACAAACTCGCAGATGCACTCGGCACGGTTTCTTTGGTGTTTCCAGCAACGTTGATAATTGAGGAAGCAACGCAGGTGGCCGCGCTTTCAGAATGGCTGGAGATATCCCGTCTTCGACTGCGTTTGACGGCGTCAAATAGTCCGGAAGATGCCGATCTATCCATGATCATTCAAGCGTCGCACGACATGGTAATTTTCCACCTGACAAAACTGTCGGCGACGATCACCAGAATGGAAGCTATGATGCCGCTCCTGCTTGGCGTGCGCCCCGATGAGCTCCAGAAAATCTACGGCGATGCCACCACCGCCGCTATGAGCGCGCTCGGGCCCGATCAGCACACCGAGCCTGTCGGCCTCGAGTTCCGACTGGGTTTGCTGCTGCTCGTGACCGACGCCATCCCGCCGTTGCCTGACGACCAAACGGCAAAAACACTTGAATGGGCGCAGGCGCAAGGCCTTTTGCCGGCGGACCGTATGATTGGGATGCCGATTTACAGTCCGGAGCTGACCGATCAGGAGCCAGCCAAACCATCCGACAAAATATTTATCAAACTCCCGGACCCGTTCCGATCCAAGTTTGCAACCTTATGCACCGCCCTGCCATGGTCTGAAAACGAATGTGTCAACCAGCTACTCCTGGCACACGCGTCCCATCCGCTGGGGGCCCATTGGAAAGTTCAATATGAAGCGCGCCGCACCATCACCGGGTCGCTGGTTGGCGGATGCTTAACTTTGCGCGGTTTGGCCGACGAGGCAGATTATTGTGGATTTAAACTCGGCATAGTGAGCGTGCGCTCGATATTTGAGGGTGATCACTTCACTCAAATTGATGTGAATCGGGCACCGTTGCTAATCGGAGGCGTTGAAAGAGGCTACCAGCCGGGGTCTTTGCAGTTGTTAGCCTCGTTAAACTCCGATTCAACCCTCTCCGTTCCCCAGAGCTTCTTGCCTGCTCGACGCGGGTGCTTTTGAAAGTGTTCGTTACGCTCTGCAAAGTAGCGGTCTATCGCTGCCTTGGCGACCTCGACTGAAGCATAATCGCTGTTGTGGATGATGGCTCTGGCCATGCCGCTGAACACTGACTCGATGACGTTCAGAAACGAGGCGCAGGACGGTAACGGGGCCAATTCAACGACCGGTGTTCCGTTCTCCGCGCGGTAAGCGGCTTCGTTCACGTCGGCTACCCGGCCGATGAATTTCTTTGATGCATGCCATGACGCTGCATCCCACGAGAGGAAGATACGATTTTGACCGCGATACTGGGTGATGAGCGATTCGAGCAGCCGAATCATCTCAACGGTGTTCTTCTTTTCTGAGTAAAAGTGCGTGATCTGGTTTGTGGAGAGTTCCAACGCGGCTGTGGCAATCAGGCTGCCCTTGCTCTTCTGCCGCTCGGGAATCATTCTGATTTCCCCTGGTTTTGTCAAAGCACGTCCGCCCATGATTTTGACTGAGAAGGGCCCATACTCGTCGATCGAGAAGAACTTCTCGTCCCCCTTGAGGTTAGCGAGGATCTGCTTGATCTTTTCGAGCTTCTCGCGATATTCGGGGTCCGTGCTGGTCAGCACTCTTCTTGCTTTCCGAAACCTATACCCAGCCGCTTTGATGATTTTTTGGATGTTGTTTTTGCAGATCGTCACGCCTTGTTTCGAGAGTACCGCATGCAAATCTTCCATTCGCCATGTTGTCCGGTTGAACCCAAATGCACTGGGTGGAGCATGAAGGATTTTGAAGACGGCGGCAGCATAATTGGGATCCCGGGCCTTCTTAACCTCCTTGCGAGACAAATCCAGAACCCATTCAACTCCTCCCTTCTTGAAATCCGAGATATAACCTCGGGCGGTTTTCCGCCCGATGAGGAGAAAGGAGCCAATAACTCCCGGGGTAATGCCGTATCCGTGAGCAAGCAGCGTCAGTGCTCGATTCCGGAGGTGCAGGGGCTCGGTCCAGACACATTGAACCAGTTTTTCGACCATGTCGGGCGTTAAGGCGTCCTTGACATCTTCTTTGATCTGCGAGCTCGTCTTAGCTCCCTGCAAAACCAAATGCATCCAGTTCTTCATCTGGTCAGTTATGCTGATAAAGCGGGCGTTGCTGTTGCGAAGATACCGCCGCAACGTCTGCGCCGAACCGTTAAAACCCCGACCTCGCAACTCCACCAGGAGTTTCGGCGTGTGGAGACCTTGCTCGATCCACCCCGCGATAAGTTCTTCGAAGCCGTCGATTTTGCTCGGTCTGCCTGATCGCCTCACCTTGGTGGCTTGGCTTTCGAAAACGCCTCCATTAATTGCTTCCGCAGACGGAACCTCGGCCAGAACTTTGCGGACAGTGTTGCGACTATGTTTTGTAGTGTGGCAGATGTGACGCAGTGAATCTCCACGCTTTCGCAGCACGCGAATTTCGAAGCGATCCTTTTCTTTGAGCATAGTATAGATTAAGCATCCCAATGGAGGTTGTCAAAGAGACGACTCAGTACCTGCAAGCGAACACCTGTTTGACAGCCAACTATCCGAACCAGAGTAGCTCTGAAGTGTTGCGGCTCTGTGGGACCAGTCCCCCAGACCCCCTGGGATTTATCGCGTTTTGACTGCTCCAGCAGAAGGATGGGGCCGGCGCGGCCCTCGTGATGAAGACCGCCCGGCCCTTCTGCTGTTGGCAGGCTCCAGTCGGCGCTCGGGTTGCGTCCCCGCAGAGCCCTATCCTCCGCTGGAGCAAAGGGAGTGTTTCCCGTTTCCGTTTCCCTGGGGGTCTATAGGGCGGGAAACGGGAAACGGCAGTTTGAGTTGATAGCCTCTGGCGTCCCGCACGACTTCGCCCTTGGCGGACAGTTCCGTCAAGGCCGAGCAGACGACGGCGGTGCGCATGCCGCAGAGTTTACGCAGGTGGTTCAGTGGCGCCGGTTCTTGGAGTTGAGCCAGAGTTTGACGCACCCGATCCACCGGTGTGGATGGAGTGGTCGATTCCGTGGCGGCATCTTCCAAAACTGTCAGGGCCAAAGCCGGGCCCGTTTGCGTGAGTTGGAGCGGGATATGGTCTTGGCTGGGAGCCGCCCGATGCTCCGTGGACAGGGTCAACTGTGAGCCCTTGCGGCGCATATAGAGATTGGAGTCACCCCAGCCGTGGAGTTCGCTGGAACCGCGCAAAGCCTGGCCGGGGCGGCTGGCGTGGGAGTCTTTGCGGGCATGATGCACCAGCAGGACGGCCAGTTGGAACTGGCGTTGGAGTTCGCGCAGATAAGAGAGCAGCCCGGCGATTTGGCTGGCGTCGTTTTCATCCACCCGATGTAAGCGGATCAACGGGTCCAGGATCAGCAGGATGGGCCGGAGTTTTTGGACGGTGTGGGAGAGGCGCGCGCGGTCGGTGGGCGTGTCCAGCCGCAGCGAAGGGGCGGTAATGACTTCCACCGGCAGCGAGGCAAAGGGCACTTGGGCGGCTGCTGCGATGCCTTCCAGCCGCTGACGCACGACCGCCAACGAGTCTTCGGCCGGGAAGAGCAACACCGGTCCGCTCCGCCGCACCGGGAACTGCCGCAGGCAGGCGGCGCCGGAAGCGACGCTGACGGCGATATCCAAAGCCAGGAAGCTTTTGCAGCATTTGGGTTCGCCGCCCAAGATGCCGACGGCTTGCTCGGACCAGAGGCCTTCGACCAGCCACTGGGTTTGGGGGCCGGTGCTGGCCAATTGGCTGGCGCGTTGAACCGGGAGGGGGTTCATGATTTTTTGGCGGGTTTGGGATCCAGGGCAAAAACCTCGAAGTAGAGTTTTTCGTCGATGACCTCACGCTCCTGTTGACCGGCAACCGCCAGGAGATCGTTGGCCATATTCATGAGCAGACGCAGGTTGCCGGCGGCGTGTTCGCAGAGGGTTTGGCTCAACGAGGGGCTGAGCAGCTTGGGGTTGCCGGCGGCCTTGAGCAGATGGTTGAGATATTCCTGGAGCTGCTTGGGCGACAGGGCCTCCAAGCGCAAGCGGCTTCGCAGCCGGCTGGCAATCGGCAGGAGGTCGGGCTCTTCGAGCCGAACGGCTAGGCGTTGGTCGCCGGCCAGAATGATGGTCAGGATCGAGCGGGAGTCCAGCTCGGCGCTGGCCAACAGGCGCAGTTCGGACAAGACCAGGGAGTTCATCTCTTGGGCCTCGTCAATAATCAACACGGGCCGATAACTGGCGGCGTCGATGTGCGCGAGCCACTTTTCACGCAGGCTTTTGGAGCTGTGCCACCGGTTATTGGGCGAGAGGCTCACCCCAAAGAGGTGGCCCAGTTCGCGATAGAAGTCGGCCATCTTGGCTTGGGGCCGGGTCAGAATGCCGACGGACAGATCGCGCAGGTTGTTCAAGTGCTCGGTCAAGAGCCGCAGGGCGGCGCTCTTGCCCACGCCCGGATCGCCGACAATCAGGGCAAAACCGCCTTCGCCAATCTGCTGTTCGATCCGCCAGCAAAAGCTTTGGATCGGGGGCGATGTCCAGAGGGCGCTGACGGGCGCCTGAGAGGAGAAGGGATTAAACTTCAGGCTGTAGAGATTAAGCAGTCGTTTGTTCATGAGGGTTTTTGGGGAGTTGGCGTTTGCGGCAGATATGCTGGGGGCAAACCGGTGGTGGCGTATTGGTGCAGGATCTTCTGAAGCAAGGGCGCCATGCCCGGTGGCGGGGGCGGCGGAGCGGGCGGGAGCACAGCGGCTCTGGGCGCACGGTGGCCTTCGGCATTTTTGGTTTTATCCACGGGATAAATGCGGCAAAGAATGGCCCCAGTCTTGGGATCGGCCAGATACACCGCGCTCAGGTCCCAGGTAGCGTAACGCAGCCAAAGTTCGGTCAGATGGCCGAAGCGGGAAGGGACCTCGAAGCGAATGCCATCCAGTGTCAGCGTGCCATCGCTGCGGCGCTGGAGGCGCCGGACCTCGGTGGTAAAAGCCAGTTGCAGCTTCTCGGTGGCCGGACAGGGCTGGGCCACGCTTTTGTCATTCAGAAAGCGCTGCAAGGGAGTCTGGCCCAGTTCAGAATGAACCTTGCGGTTGTATTCCAGTTCGACCCACGGCTGAGTGACGTCATTGAGTTGCTCCAGCGTCAAATCGGCCACGCCCTCAAGCATGGGCAAGAGCCGCCCTTCGATCTGGCCCCAAAACGCCTCCTGCTTTCCGTTTTGGTAAGGGCTGAATGGCAGGGTGTTTTCAAAGAGCACCCCCAGCCGAGTAAGACCCTGTTCGGTCTCGGCGGCAATCATCGCCGAACCATTGTCGTAGAGAATCGATCTGGGCAAATCGCGCTTTTGAAAAGCCTGCGACAGGCCATGACACAGTTCGCGAGCGCCTTCGGCCAGATACCATTGCAAATGGCAGCAAAACCGGGAGTGGTCGTCGAGGATGCCGAGCAAAATGGGATAGGTCCATTGGCCGTCGGTTCGCAACACGCGCAAGGAGCCGTGATGGAAATCCAGGTGCCAGAGGCCGTTGACATACTCGCTCTCATAGCTGCGTACTTCCCGGGTCTGGTACCGGTGCTCGGCGGCCTGCGCACCCGGACTCTGGACGGGCCCGCGGCGGGCTCGTTTGAACAGGCCGTGGCTTTTCATCCAGCGCAACAGTGAGGCATAGGAAGGCAGCGGGCCAGCCTGGGGTTGTTGGTCGACCAGCACCGCCAGGTTGTCGAATTGGAGCTGGTAGCTCCAACTGGGGTGTTGCCGGTGCTGTTGGGTCAATAACTCGATGAGTTTAGGATTATTCACCGAGGGTTGTCGGCCGTGATCGGACCGGATTTTGCGCTTGAGGGCTTCCACCGGCCCGGCTTTGGCACGCAGCGCCTTGTAATACCATCGCTCGATGGTCGAACGCCCAAGGACCACCCAATCTCCCGAAACCGGGTGGCGCCACTTTTGGGCGGCCAGTTCCTGAAGCCGGGTCTGCAGTTGGCCGCGGTCGGGCGGCGCCGCCAAAAGCGGGCCGATGACGCTGAAGCGAAAATGCGCCCAGCGCTCATGGGATCGTGAGTTCGATGAGGTCTCTTTCATAGGATGCGGTGTTTTTCATTTTTTCCACCACTTCGGTGGTGCGGCTTGGTTTTACACCAACCGGTGCGGCGGTATCGCCCGGCATCCTCTGCGGGACGGGAAGGGAGCCTCACATAACGACCTCTTTCCAGGCGGTGGGGGTGGTCAACGGAGCGAGGAACTTGAGCAAGTCCAGCAAGCGGTCGCGTCGTTCGATGGCAAAGCGCACACACAGTGACCAAGGCATGGTCTTGAGGCACAACGGTGGCAGGAACCAAGCGCGCGCCTCCCGCCAAAACGAACTCTCGACGAAACGGCCCAACCACCACTGCCGCCACCGCTTCAAGGTGCGCGCATCAATGCCCAACGCTTCCCGCAGCCCGCACACCCGCTCAGGCTTTAAACCGTGGATCATGGCCGAAACCAGCACCACCACCAAGCCGGCATAAACGCGCCGGCCCAGGAAGCGTACCGAAGGCGGCGTGTGGCGCCGTCGGCAGCCTTCCCGGTCGCAACACAAGCTGAAACGCACATCCCACTGCGGCCCGCCCCGGGGCTTGCGTTCATAATCGCTCCGGTGCAATTTGCCGCCGCACAGCGGGCAGCCCTTCGACCGGACTTCCTCAGTCAGTTCCGTATCGACTTTTTCCAGCAGTTGGAATAGTTCTTGATCCGCCAGATGGTTCTGGCACCAGCTTTCTCCGTAATGTTTAGACACCATTAATCGGAGAAAAAAAACCCTCGCGGGGCAAGCTCTCCGCGAGGGTTCCAATTATCCGGGCCTGTTCAGGAAAACCAAGGGAGTTCACCCCGATTCACCCACCAACCGTGAATCAACCAACTACCGCAGGCCTCAATTATCGTGCGCAGGCTCAGTGTACCTCCGACCCGCAGACCTTCGATGCCATACCTGAAGCCGGCCACGAAGTTCCGATCCCCGACCATCCATTCACACTCCTGATCCCGGACCAAATAATCGCCCTGGTTGAGCTGAATGTCGTATCTGAGCCGCACCGTATCACCCTTCTTCAACTCCGGACCCGCGCCGATGGTCTCCTCAGTGATTTTGATACCGGTTTTTGGCATAAACGCTCGCATACAGCTTGGGCGCTGAATGCAGCCCGGGGGATCAAAAGGGCTTGCGTTGTTCAAGGTCAGGGGCTAATTTGGGTTCAATTTGCGGCAGAAGTTAAGTTGCTAACGAATTTGGATGAGGAATGACCTTGAACAATTGCGGTGGGTGTTGAGCCAAGAATTCCCATGTCCAGCGCCCAAACTTTAATTCAGCCTCCCTGCTTCCCTCGCGAGCGATCAGACAACCCAGCTCAATTTTGAAAGAGCCAAATATATAGAAAGCATTTATTTATGCTTTCGCTTCCTGCACTGGCCGGCACCGCCATAGGGAATTGCCCTGACTGCGGTGGCCGTTTGTTGGCGCATTGCACGCGAACAATTTACGAATTACTGTTCCGCAGTCAGGGCAGTTCATTCTAGGCAAAATCCGCAGGCAAGCCAGCGTTCATTGAAGACAGCAAGGAGCGCAAGATGCCATCGCCAATCGCGCTATGCTGGCGGTGGGGGGGGCGGAAGCGTAATGCACGTCCGCAAAGAGGTGTCAACCTTAAGTATGTGGTCCTCGATCCACTCTCGCATGGCCTGATGCAGCTTCCTTAACAGTCCCAAGTTGAACCCTTCAACTTCGCAATGCCGTTTGTATTCCCGGATGAATCCCCGGAATCGTTCGTGCTCCTGCTGGTTCTTCTCATGAGCCGGACATCGGTAGCTCTCCATGCACTTTTCTTCCCCATTGAAGTGAATATTGGCGTATGCCTCAAGGTATTCCACCAGATGGATCGCGAATGCCAGTTCTTCCTTCGACGGGTTGCTATGATCCAACTGCTCTTCTAGCAGATTGATGTTGTCTATCAACAGGCGGTGTTGCTGGTCTAGCTGGGCGAAGCCAGTCTCGAAGTGCTTGGTCCAGAGGATCATAATTCTGCAAGCTCAGTTTTGCTGATGCTAACGCCCCAACTGCTTAGCATGAACGGATGTCTTACTGTTGGTTGATTGATGAAATGTACTCATACGCACGTCAACTGTAGCCGGAACAAACCACGATATCCTTCCGTCTGGGGTTCTGGCAGATCGCTAGGGCGAGAAATCTCTTGTTGTATCGGCAGAGGAGCGAACCATCAGTCAGGCATTCAAACAATTCACCATTGCCTAAATCCCTCACGCGACAGTGGTAAGGGTCGGGCAATTTTCTTGGCGGCATGTCCTTTTTGGAAGGCATGAATGTTTGTATCAAGAAATTGTTTCCGTGTCCTGTACCCAAAACTGGTGACAATGCTTGGCCGCCGGAGCTTCATTTGCTCACTGATCTGGAGGACTTTTTGTGGCCATGGCTGGTGTTCTTTGTACCTCCGGTATTATGTGGGGCGGCAGATCTTCAAAGGAGTTCAGCAACACATCAATAAATGCCCTCTCAGTAGAACTTGAATGCTGATATTCCTGCCAAGTCTTGATCATGGCAATTTCCTCGTGATTGAAACGACGACCAGTAGCAATCAGGTCTCTCAGATCCTCGTAAAACGTCCTTTCCACGAAAATGAATAGAGCACAGTTTCAAAGTTTGTCAAGGGGCAGTCAGTTGGAATCTTTCTCCCTCCAAGTTGACGGTGATAGAGGTGGCAATTCACGGGCGCTGCTTTCCCGTTGCGGCTGTGTTCAATCACGGCGCCCATCAGCCTGCCTTTATATGTTTACCCTTTATATGATTGCTACTATACATTTGCCAGGTTGCATTGCTGCACGATGCGCTAAGGTTTGCCCTTCGTGCCAAGGGTTCAAACTGTCCATTTTCTAGCGCGTTTCCTGAATGACGATAAACGCGGGCGACTTCAAACCCGTGCTCGCGTTGGCAAACACTGAAGGCGCGCCTTGCGGCGTAATCTTCACAATCGTATCGCTACCGGTGCATGCCACATACAGGTTGCCGGTGCTGTCAAACGCCAGGCCAGAAGGCGCGTTCAAACCCGTGGCAAAATCGGTCCGGTTCGTCGTACCCGCAGCGAATCTTCCGATTTTGCCGGTGTTGGCTTCGGTCACATACAAGTTGCCTCCGCTGTCAAAGGCCAGGGCGAACGGCCCTGGCGAACCGCTGTATTTGTAAAACGGCGTGCCGTTCCCCAGCGAATCAAACTTTTCGATCGAGCCGCCGTAATTATTGGCCACCCACAGGTTACCCGCATCGTCGAACGTCATTCCCGTCGGCCCATCCACCGTTGCGCCACTGGCGTAGCTGGCGAACGTGCTGACCTGGCCCCCGGGATTCGTGATCTTCATGATCTTGCTCGCCCCGCCATCGGCTACATAAACATTGTTGGAGACATCCAGGGCTGCACCGTATAGCCCGTCGCTCCCGGTTAAAGTCGCGAACACGCTTCCAACGCCCTGAGCATCATACTTCTCAACCGTGTCATTAATTGTGTGGAAAGTGTAGTTGACCACATATAGATTGCCAAGGCTGTCCAACGTCAGCCCCTCCGGCGAAGACAAAGCCCCGTTCACTCCATTGGTCGCAAACTCCGTCGCCACGCCATTGCTATCGCATTTGTAAATCGCGTTGTTCCCCGCACTGGAGACGTACAAAGTCCAGTTCGTCGCAGGTGAAGCGAGCGTCGTGAACACCTGGTCCCCGCCATACTGAAGGCCGGGTAAATCCGAATCCGAAGCCATCAGTTGATAATGATAGGTCCTTGACGCCGTCAGCCCACTGATGTCGGTGCTCGCCGAGATGGGATTCGTGGAAATGGCGAGCGGGTTGGTCACGCTAAACGTGCCGTAATTGGTGTCCAGGCCATACACAAACCAATAAACCGTGTTGCTGCCTGCGGGGAAATTGGTGCCCGTGAGCGTGGCGGCATGGGCCGTGATGTTATTGGCAGGCCCGGTGATGGGCGGGCTGACAAACGGGTTGGAAATAAGTGAAGAAGCTTGATAAAACGCGATCGGAGCCGGAACCCCGTCGGTGTCCGTCATATCGTCCAATATCTTGAATTGATGGTCCACAATTCGGACGGAGTGCTTATGCAAAGTAAGTGGTTGAGTGGACTCCGCTCCACTGGAAAAACTTATATTTTTTCCAACTCCATGGTCGGGTGGACTCACTTCGACCGAGTCATTAGTGTAGGTGAAGGTAAGAATGATAGGCCAGCTAATTACCACCGTATTGAGCCCGGTGTTGGTTATCGACAAAACCGGGCGGTAACTCAATTCCACCGCGCCAATGTCACTGCCGTCACTGCCATGGAATTGAGATCGTATTGGAAATGCATGTACTGCGAATGGCCGGGGCTGGCCGCGCTGGTCGGTGTTGATTCCAAAGCTGCTGCCTTGGTCAATCACGTTCCTGCTAAAGACAGTCGGCGCCATCGTGGGCGTGGGACCGCCGTTATCTTGCAGAGGACCCAGATATGGATCAATCGGCTGGGCAGAGGTTCCAACCTGATCGCTGGCGAGCCAGGATACATTTTCTGCGCCCGCATCATTGCCGATTAAATTAAAACCCCCGCTGAAATGAGTGATTTGAGTTAGATAACCTTGGTCTAAATCGGGAGAGTGACCAGCATCCGTATTGCCGCTAACGATGGTGTTTAGGATTGTACATCCTGCGCCGGTGGTGCTGTTTATCGCGATCCCGCCACCGTAACTACTACTACCTGCGGAATTTCCGCAGATGGTACAACAGATGAGAATACAATTACCGTCGGAAATTTGAATGCCGGCGCCAGTAGGGTTATAATCCCCGCCAGTTACGGAATTACTAGCAATCGTGCAATTGACAATTGTACCATTGGTACCGTAACCAGAAATATCAATTCCTCCGCCAGCTGGGCCTATAACGCCATTATTTATGGAATTAAAACTGATAGTGCAATTCGTCATTGCTAGGCTGACTTCAGCTTCGATGCCACCGCCAGCGGGACCGTTTCCGTTAGCGGCGCTATTGCTCGAGATAAGGCAATTCACGAGCGAGAGCTTGATTGCACTATAGATGCCGCCACCTATTCCATTACCGCCCGACCCGCCATTTGCCGAGTTTCCGCTGATGGTACAATTCTGAAGCATGAGTGGGCCGGAACTGTAGATGCCGCCGCCATCGCCATCTCCGCCGGGCAAGCCCACCGCCGAGTTGCCAGTGACAGTGCAATTCTGGAGCGTCAGCTTGCCGGCATTGAGAATCCCGCCGCCTTGACCCGGGTTGCCTGTGACCAAGCCATTGGTGACCGTAAGCTGGGAGATGCTGACCGTGGCGCCGGCGGAAATATTGAAAACGCGAGATTTATTCTGCCCGCTGATATTCAATACTCCAACCCCCAGCCCGTTGATGGTCAGGTTGGTGGTGATATCCAACTCGTTGGTCAACGTGATCGTGATCGTTTGATTTGCGTAGGAGGGAGGTTGGAAGCTGATGGTATCTTTCCCCGATTGAGCCGCTGCGATGCAAACCCGCAACGAACCAGGTGCGCCGTCGAGCAGGTTGGTGACGGTGAAAGTGGTCTGTGCGTGCGCCGCTCCGGCCAGCAGGAGGCCGACCAGCACACGAAAACAGCGGCAGAGTTTGGTTTGCATAAGCTTTTCCTTAGTTGGTTAGGCCCCGCCAAGACGAATTCGGAGCTTAAGTGCACCTTTTTACGCCCATTTCTGAATCAAAACAACTACAAAACTGAATTAAATTGTTCTTTTGGCTCTTGCGGCGGAAGCAGGTTGGGCTTTCGGCCCCGGAGGTCAAACAAGCCGCACCCTGAATCAATGACAGGGTTTTGATCCCAAGAACACTGGCCGACACAAAAAGGTTGAACTCGAAACACCAGTCACCTTTCCAGCTGCCAACGGGCTTCAAGTTTTGGGCGAAACCCGCCAGAATGAATCATTGTGCTTCAGCGTGATTGACATTTTCCAAGCATCCTGCAGAGCTCTTCCTCGTGGCCGAGGCGGTGTTGCGACGCAGCGAGGCCTTGTTTTCCGCTCTCATTGAGCAAAGGCCGGTCGGCGTGTATGTGTTGGATGGCTAGCTGCTCTTGCGTCCAGACAACCCCAGGCGCAGCCGGTGTTCAAGAATATCCACCGGCTGATTGGCCGGGATTTCCCGCGATTATCCGCACCCTCTGGCCGACGAAAATTGCGGCTGAATTCGTCAGCCATCTCCGGCACACCTTGCTAACCGGCGAACATCATTATTCGCCGGAGTTTTCCGAGCGGCGGCGCGATACCGGAGTGACAGAATTTTGTGTTGGATGATGTCATTGTCCAGACCTTGACGGGCACCAATGTCCGCCTGGCGGCCCTGAGAAAGGGGGCCGGAGGCAAGCTCGAGGAGTTTGAACGCGACATCGAACTCACCCAAGAATTGGTCGAAGACTCGGTCAACTTCGTGCATGAATTCGCCCGGGAATTGCGCCCGGCAGCGTTGGATGATCTCGGACTGCGAATGTGAAGTGGCTTGCGGCTTTTGTTAAGGACAAGCTCTTTGCAATCCATTTTGAACCTCTGCTCAGACCTTCTTCAACACGCGTGCCAAGACCTCAGCCATTTCGGAGGGTGAAACCGGTTTTTCTAGCCGCTCACAGATGCCCGCCTCCCGCAGGCTCTCGGCATCCACGGCGACGCTATAGCCGCTCACCAGGATTACCGGCAAATCCGGGCGAATGGCGTGGACCCGTTTGGCCACTTCCAGTCCATTCATCTCGGGCATCGTCAAGTCTGTGATCACTGCATCGAACTGCGTTGGATTTTCGCGGACCAATCGGATCGCTTCGCCCGCATCGTTGCTTGTGGTGACTTGGTAAGCTAGTCGCCCCAGCATTTTTTGCAGCACACTGGTCAAGGCCGGTTCGTCATCCAGTGCTAGGATTTTCTGGCCGTAGCCGTGCGGAACCACGCTAACATTGATGGCGGTCGAAATTTCGGCTTGGGCTTGCGCCGGAAAATACAGAGTGAACGTGGTGCCCAGCCCAACCTGGCTTTCCACGGTGATGATGCCCTTGTGCGCCTCTACAATTCCATGCACCACCGCCAGCCCTAGGCCCGTGCCTTTGCCCACTGGCTTGGTTGTAAAAAATGGTTCAAAGATCCGTTCCAATGTTCTTGCATCCATGCCGTGACCGGTGTCTGAAACAGTCAGACGCGCATATAGAATCGGTCTGAGTTCCCGATGTGCCTGCAAGAGTGGTTCCGTCGGCAGCACCGAGTCCAACCGGACCAGGAGACGGCCAGGTTGCTCGCCCATGGCGTGCAAGGCGTTGGTGGCCAGATTCATGGTCACTTGATAAATCTGCGTGGGGTCGGCCAGCACGGCGGGTACCTCGACGGCCAGCTCTTTTTCGATTTTGATGTGGGCCGGCAGTGAGGCGCGGAGAAATTTTAGCGCCTCTTTTACGATAGTGTCCAGCTTGATGACTTGTGGTTTTTGTTCGCGCTGTCGGCTGAAACTCAAGATCTGCTGAACCAGATCCTTGGCCCGGTTAGCGGCGGTGAGAATTTCCGCGACGCTCTCCTGTGCCAGCGGATTGCCCATCGTGTCCTGCTGGAGCAGGTAGGCGTAGCCAAATAGCGCGGCCAGCATGTTGTTGAAGTCATGCGCAATGCCACCGGCCAGCGTGCCGATGGCTTCCATTTTCTGCGCTTGCAGCATCCGCTTTTCCATCTGAAGGCGTTCAGTGATATCTTGTTTGACAGCCACAAAGTGCGCAATCTGGCCATCCTCGCCGTGTATCGGAGTGATGGTCATTTCTTCAGTGTAGAGACGGCCATCCTTCCGTTTGTTTACCAATTCCCCGTGCCAGACGTTTCCAGTGAGGACGGTGGCCCACATGGTGCTGTAGAATGCCGGAGGATGCTCGCTGGATTTCAACACGCGCGGATTCCCGCCAATGGCTTCTTCGGCGCTGTACCCCGTCAGTTTCGTGAAGGCCGGATTGACCCACTCGATTTTGCCGTGCCGATTGGTGACCACAATGGCATTGGCTGCGGCGTTCAGGGCACTGATCTGCAGTTTGAGTTGTGCTTCGGCCTCTTTGCGTTCGGTGATAACGTCAGAGATGGCCACAAAGTGGTCCTTCTCCGGGCCATAAACAGAGATGGAAAACCACATCTCGAGGGCTTTAACGAAAATCTCAAACCGCTCTGGCTGCCCCGTGAGAGCGACCCTTCCGTAAGCGGCAAATAGCTCCGGATCGGCTTTGCGAATGCCGGAAATCACCTCGCTGACACGCTTCCCGATCACGTCGTATAGCCCGGTCAATTTTTCGAAGGACCGGTTGACGGCGAGATAAATGAAATCCTGTGCCTGGCCTTGTTCGAACAGCATCCGGCAATATGCGTATCCCTCTTGCATATTTTCGAACAGCGAACGATACCTGGCTTCCGAGGCAATCAATGCCACCTCCGCCCGCTTGCGTTCAGTGATATCCCTTATCGTCTTGGAAGCGCCGATGATTTGTCCTGCGGCATCTTGGATTGGCGAGGCAGTGATGGAGACGTCCATCAATTGTCCCCCTTTGCACTGGCGTACCGTGTCAAAGTGCATCACACTCTCTCCCCGGGTGATACGCTCCAAGATTTGATGCTCCTCTGCCTGACGATCCCCCGGAATCAACCGCATAATGGAGGAGCCGACCATCTCCTTGGCCGTATATCCGAGTAATTTTTCCGCTCCCTGGTTCCAACTCGTGATGATGCCGTCCGGATTCTTGCTGATGATGCCGTCCAGCGATGACTCCACAATTGCCGCCAGCCGGGATTGATTCTCCTGCGCCTCCTTGAGCTCGGTGATGTCCCGGGTACTTCCAACCATGCGCACCGGGCGACCCGATGCATCGCGCACAGCTTTGCCACGCGAGAATACCCAGCGGTAGCTGCCGTCTTTGTGCCGTAACCGGAAGTCGACTTCATATCGCCGGCCCGTGGCCAGATGTTCGGTGGTCATGGCCTGAACCCTCGGCAAGTCGTCAGCATGCACGCGCTTCAAGAACTCCGACTTGTGGCCGGCGATTTCATCGTTTTGCAGGCCGATGATTTCTTTCCAGCGCGGGGAAAGGTATTCTTCATCCGTGAGGAGATTCCAGTCCCATAAGCCATCATTGGTGGCCTGCTTCACCAGTGCATAGCGTTCCTCACTTTGCCGCAAGGCCTCCTCGGCCTGTTTCCGCAGCAACGCCAAGCCGATGTGCGTGGCGATTTCTTCTAACTGCTCCACGAGCTTGAGGTTGAAACGGTCTTTGCGCCGGTCGTTAAACTGGAGCAGACCCAGAATCTGGGCATGGCAGCGAATGGGCACCAACGCCACCGAGGCATAGCCTTGGTGGATGCACTGGTTGCGGGGATGCAACCGGGGATCTGCCGACGCCGGCAA
>Ga0364866_10749_pt1 | contig 16500 bp, 9 predicted proteins | sample ExccelAu500001D3_3_FD_206913 | JGI IMG/M metagenome (GOLD analysis project Ga0364866, IMG submission 206913) | Enriched cells from Trout Bog Lake Hypolimnion, Wisconsin, USA - BchlTB.Aug13.5000.01.D3 | ecosystem: Environmental > Aquatic > Freshwater > Lake > Hypolimnion/Profundal zone | place: USA... | reverse complement strand
TCTTCTGCGCCGTAGCCGGTCACGCGATCAAGAGCTATTCCGCTGCAGGCGGATATGTCGATATCAGCGGAACTCGGTACTACACCTGCTGCACCAAGTGCCTCGCTCAACTGAAAGCAGACAATAAGCTCGCCTCCAAGGCTCCCGAAGACCAGATCAAGAAGCCGGTCGCGATGGACGTTCCTTCGAAGTAGATTTCGCGAATCCGAACGATCGGAAATAGAGCGTCCCACCTTTAACCAAAGGTGGGACGCTTTTCAATTTAATCGCAGAGGCTGTACCACGTTCCCGACCAGGCATTCGGGTCGGCGCTTGGGTCTCCTGAGCGATGTCCGGCTGGGTCGACCATGGCGTTGTCGAACTGGCCGTTGCTGACGATCTTCTTGGCGTGACTGTCGCTGAAGATCATCGACCCACCTGTGGAGCACCACTGTTTGTAGTAGCTGACAGGGACGCAGTCGTAGCCGTATCGGGCGCAGCCCGGATCTTGCTGCATCGAGAAGAACGGAAACATCTCGTCGCGGATCACACGCGTGTCCGCTGGATAGGCGACGCTGCTCTCGTTCACGTTGGTCGTAGTCGTGTACAGGATATTGTTCTGGCTCGACTCGTTTGCTGCGGTTGTGAACATGCAGTGGTCGAACCGGAACGACGTGCCGTATGCCTGCCAGTACGTGGAGTAGCTGCCACCGGCGGCGATCAGTCCTGGGTCTTGTGCCAAATATGGCCCTCCGGAATCAAGCGGGCTTTGGAATATCTGCTTGTTCCCGGTATAAATCAGCAGCAAAAGTTCTGTCCCCTTATGGCCAGCGAAACCGCTGGGAGGCGCGCTGTTGTAAGCGTAGAAGATTGGCATTGAGTCGTCGCTGTCGTTAATGTACAGCTTGTAGGCCAGCCCGATCTCTTTCGCGTTACTCAGTTCAGCCGTGCTTTTTGCCGCTTCTTTTGCCCTAGCAAAAACCGGAAAGAGGATGGCGGCGAGGATCGCGATGATGGCGATGACAACCAAGAGCTCGATGAGGGTGAACCCGGTCTGGTTCAGTTTTGCGGAGTGAGGATTCTCGGTATTGCGATAGGGCGGTGTTGCGGTCGGATCCGCGCTGTTTTCCCCAATACCGAAACACCCAAATACCCTAATACCAGGCTTCAGAACGATCATTTTTGCGACTCCAACGTGCTAAGAGCCACCTTTCGCGATTGCGAAGGGTGGCTCCCACTATGGAGCTCGCTCTTCCACAATCCCTACACCGGTACTAACCGGATCAGGTTCATTGGGTCTTCCTCCAGCGCTACTTGCGCTTTGGAACTCTCAGCCTTGCGGCTCCCCCTGCGGGCGACTCTTGCCCCTCTATTATAGCTCGGGTTGTCGAAGAGCGGTCTTAGGCAGTTCGAATTCGGGGAGGCTGAGCACGAAAGTGGTGCCGGAAGCCTTGCTGCTGGAGAAGCAGACGGATCCCCTTAGGTATCGCTCTGTGAAGAGCTTGATGCTGTACGTTCCGATTCCACGGCCTGGCTCGCCTTTTGTTGAGAACGATCGCTTGAATATCTGGCTCTGCACGTTAACCGGGATCGTTCCGGGGTTATTTACCGACACCGTCAAGCAACCAACTTGGCGACCTGCGGACACCTTGACTTGTGAGCCGATTGGGCAGGCTTCCAGCGCGTTCTTAGCCAAGTTCAAAACGACCCTCCTTACCAAGACCGAATCGGAGCAGAACGTCAAGTTCGGTTCAACGTCCATCTTGATCTCGCGATCGTCGGAAACAGGTTGACTGGCCAAGCAATCCCGCACGTCATCGAGGAGGTCGTTTACTGAGAATTCTGAAGGGCTTACGAAGAGGGTTCCTGCCTCAGCTTGAATCAAACTTCTGTAGGCAGTGATCTCATCGGTAAGGCTCCCAGCAAGGCGGTTGATGATCGTGGCGTATTCGGTCGATTCGTCACCGATCCCGGTCATCATCAGCTCGGAAAGGCCGACGATTCCTCCAACCGAGTTGAGCACGTCGTGAAAGAAGAGTCGCTCCAGGGTCTGTTTTCGCTTTTCGGCGCTAATATCGCGCAAAACGAGAAGTACCAGCGGATACGGGCCAACCTTGACGTAATTTGCCCTTGCAAGGAACTCAAGCGGAACCTCGGAATCGGCTTGCTTGGCAGAGATTCGGCACTCGTACTGGACGGCGTGTTTCTCCTTCAAGCAGGTAAGAATCGCTCTGGCAGCTCCGCACTGTCTGCACGCTTCCGAAGTTCCACATCCTTGCGGGCCCTCAAATGAGTGTTTGCAGCTAAGGATCTCTCCAGGTCGCTGTCCGACAAGGAGGTCGCCTGTCTCAAGCTCAAGGGCTTTTAAGGTGTGGGAGTTTGCTGCAACGATCTGGCGCTTGTCGTTGAGGATCATCGCCATGTCGGGAATCGCATCGAGGATGTCTTGCCCAATATTCGAAGACGCCAATACTGCTGCTTCGTCGTTGATTACAGCTAGTGAATCTCGCTCTCCCGGCGCAAAATACGTGCCTTGATCCATTCGTTTCCTCTGGAAACCCCGACTCCACATCGATTGTGACCGGTGGTCGGACGTTTCGTAAGCAATCGGTTTTGAGTCATCGGAAATCACTACTTCCGTATTTCGGGGCTACCGTCTAGGATCTTGAATTCAAAACCTCTCTTTCGGAGATCCCCAACTAGTTCGGGAAGGCATTCAAGCGTTACGCCGACACCGGCATGCAGTTGGATCACGCTTTCTTCGTTCACGTCGCTCAGAATTCGGCGGAGGAGTTCTTGATGCGTAGGTCGAGTGAAGTCGTAAGGGTCGACTACTCGATGATGCCGCTGCTCTCCGATAATTGCTTCGCTCCCAGGCGGTCTATAGAGCTTTGGATCGGTACGTAACACTCGGTGGAACACTTCCCTGCACCGATCCAATTGAGGATCGGAAGATTGGTGATTCCATGAGTGGATCTGCAGCGAATGCCCTTCATTCAAAGCGCGCCTAAGCAGGCTGGATTCGCTTTCGACCCTCGAACCTACACAGAAGAGCGTCGCCTTTACACCCAAGGATCTCAGCGCATCGAGGAGTTCGACGCTGCCGTCCTTTGGTGGAAAGTCATCGAAAGTCAAGTAGATTGCCCCACCGGCGGGCTTGGCAATGAGCGCACCATGGACTTCTCTGGTGATGTCTTCCGAACGGTTGACCGCGCCGAATACATATTGGACCTTTCCACTAGCGTCGACAACCACAGTTGTTGGCACCCTGTCGACGCCTTGATTCCTCGACCATGTACCGCCGCGATCCAACCACAGCGGAAGCCCCTGATTGTTTTTCGCGACTTCAGCCCATCGTCCATCGACGCTAATAGTCAGAAAATCGACGGGAAGTCCTCGTGTAGCGTTCCTTGCCGATACGAGTCGGGGGACTTGGACCCGCCATGTGTCGCACCAATAGGCGCAAAAGGTGAAGACGGTTACGCGTCCAGGCTCCCAAGCGCGCAGTTGACCGTCGATTCCGGATAGGTGAAAACCCTCCCACTTTGCTCCGATCTTTGGGTCGGCGTTAGCCAGGCAGACGACGGCAATTAGCCCTAAAGAGCAGAACCACTTTGCGATTCGTCTTCCTGGACTCAAGGATGAACCTCGATCTCCTGTGCGGAACTGTGACCGCGAGTCGCCGGTCGGCGCAGATACTCCGCTGTTGCTGGCAGTGCAATGAGTTTTCCATCTGCTTCTGCGCGAATGTAGTAGCGGAAGTAAGTTGGTGTGCCGCTGTTCAATAGGTAGTGTGCAACCGAACCGTCACGGACCTCTTCTCGCGAATACGCAGTGTAATCCGAATCGATGAACTCGAAGCCGGCGGGGATCGGTTCTGTGACTTTAAGGGCATCCGAAACGTCGTCTCCCCAAACCACGACCGTACATCGAACTGGCTCCCCGGGTTTTACGATGCCGGCGACTTCGGTCCATACACCGGCTTCGTTGCGCATTTCGAATCGACGGGCGGCACGCACTCCGAAGGTAGATTCCGAAAGCGACGGACGGTAAACCCGGGCTTGCACCGAGTAGAAAGCTTCCCCGTCGCCGTCTCGCTTTATCTCGACGGAGTTGGTGCTGCCGTGAAGAATCGAGTCGCGTATTTCGACGCTTGCGCTCTGATCGATTGTCGAGTGGGCGAGCGAATACACCTTTCCATTGATGGCAACTGACGCGACGCCGATCGATTTCGCATCGGGATGTTCATGACCGTACAGTGACAATGCCCTGACAACCGCTGCGGAGTCCTCCGGACAGCGGTAGGAGTTCCTTTCAGGAATTGCGAGCCTCCGCGCCAGCCTTGACTGCAACCCCTTTTGTTGATTCATCACGTTGAGTACGGTCAGCAACTGCGCTGTCGTTTCCGTCTCCGAAGCGCTCCAACCGATCCCAAAACCTACTGGGACGTAGGATGAAGCCGGACCCTCTGACACCAGTGTCAGAACATTGTCTAGATAGTTCTGAGCTTGGATGGGCGAGGAGCCCGCAAGAGCTTCCGCCATTCTCAGCTTCGAAAACGGCGATAGATTTAGGCCACGCTCCACGACTTCGGGAATGTACTGGGCTGCCCGATCTGAACCAAGAAACTTGAGTGAGGCTGCCAGCCGCGCTCGATCCTCCCAGAGGTTCGTTCTCGCATATAGGGTCGTACACCCCGAAACGGCGGCAGCTTTTATATTTGGGAACACGGTATAGCCGTGCTTCTCAGCAATGGCGAGCGCATAGCCGACTTCGGCGGTGATCTTGGCATCGACAGGGGCGCCTTCCCACCAACCCCAACCATCGTATGTTTGGTCTCGAGAGAGCAAGGCAAATGCCTCTCGTACGTCGTCACTGTCTTTGGGAGCCCCGACCGCGACTGCTGCTTTGAGGGCATTTACTGCCCACATCGTTCCGTACCGTCCGTTCGCCATTAACCGCGCTGCCGACTCCCGCGTGATCTCTTGAACACCTCCAGAGACCTTGATCGTAATCAACGAACCTTGCGAGAGGGTGTCGCTGGGCAACTCCATTCGCGTCGACCCAGATTTTGCGACGGTTCCTCCGATTAGAACAGTCTCAGCCACGCCTCTCGGGACGACCGGGACCGTTACGTTGAGCGCGTCTCCGTAATCGGGATTGCTGGTCCCGATTGCTCCTACGCGAGCCGTCAAGTCCATAACTCCGCTAACGGGAACCTCTTTCACCTTTAGCTGCCATCGAACCGAACCTTCGCTCTTTGCAGGAATCGTCAACTCCTGCTTGGTTTGCGGCGATACGGCAACTCCGGCCGCACGAAGGTTAACCTCAAATCGCATCGGCCGGTCGCTTCGATTGTTCACGGTCCCGATCAACGTGAGCTGGTCTCCCTGAGCAACGATCCTCGGAGTTGCGAGTCGAAGCGTGACGGGGCGAGTTGCCGTTACGTTTGAGAACGTCGACCCTACGCGTGTGTCTCCTGTAACGGCGCGCGCAGTTGTACGCCATGACGTTAGGTTTCCAGGCATCTCAAAGGAGATCTTTCCGTTTCCATCGCGATCGGTATGGACGAATGCGCTCCAGTAGGCCGTGTCCTCAAACCGCCTGCGAACCGGGGCTACGCTGCTGACATTCTGGAACGCTCCGCCAGAAAGTTCCTCCGGCGAGGACTGAAAAGACTGGACCTGATCGCTACGGATCCCCCAATAGAACGAGTACGGATCCGGAGTGATGTCTTGGCTGAGTGCGTAAATCGCTTCGTCGACGACCGATACGGCGACCTCCGAAGCAACCCCGTGCCCATCCTGGTCGAGTGTCCGAACTTGATAGTTGGCAGTTTCTCCAGGTTTGTATTCCGATTTGTCGGGCTTGATCTGAACGGTGAGTAATCTCGATCGGTCAGGTAGTGGAACGACCGCGTTTCCGGATTGCATCCCGGATTCGTTCCATTGGTCGACGGTCACGAAGGCGTTGGGAGATTGAGTCGTGTTTGTATCGAAGGTCCACATCGACACTTGTCGATGTGAGTCGACAACCTTGTAAGCCCAGATGTCTCCTCCCGAGAGCACGAAAAGCACTGGGTGCTTTGGGCGGTTGGTGATGGCATAGGCATGAACCTTCTGACCGGGTAGATAATGCCGTTTGTCGAGGCGAAGTTCCAGATTAGGACTCTCGACTTCTTTGGCCTCCTTATAATCGAGACTTGCCACCCATACGTCTTCCTCGGCACGCGATTTCCTTCCAGTTGCGTCCGTCGTCACAGCTTGAATGGAAACCGATCCGTATGCGAGCGCGGGGAGCGTGATCGTCGTCGTCCCCGTCGTCGGAACGGTAATCGACTTTTGGGTGAGGATCTTCGGTTTGAAGACACCCTCCTTCTCGTTCCAAATCTGAGTGACGACTCGGAATTGAACGACTCCGGACTTCGGACGACCATCGAGATCGGAAAGATGGACTTGTATTGGAATCAGATCGCCGATCGCGACCGTCTGGCGTTGACAAGCAATTCCGAGTCGCAGTTCCGACGTGAAGACGGGAACGCTTGCGCTCCCTGTTACCTGGCGCCGGGACGAGTCGATGACGGTCAAGCTTACGGAATATGTCGAATCGGGAGCTTCCGGGTCAGTGTGAATCGGAATGTCGAGATGTCCGTGATTGTCGGTGACCCCTTCCCCTTCTCCGGTGTATGGCGAAGAAGCGAAGGTGTTTCGAGGGTACATGTTGCCGTCGCCGCTATAGAACCATCGATCCTCTGGCGACTCCCAGCTAAACGGAGAGTCGTTGCGACGTACTACCCAACGAACCTGGGCTTGAGGGACTGGTGCACCGAAATAGTAGGCGGTGTCAACTGAGAAATGGATGTCCTGCCCACTCAGATAGCGCTTTTGCATCGCTTTGACGTCGACCTTGTATTCCGGCTTTCGATACGCCGCTACTGTAAACGTCTGGTAGGCACGTTGAATACCTCGAGTCAGCACAACTGTGTAGGCTCCGAGCATTCCTTCCTGAGGAATCTTAAAAGCCCCCGCGACCGATCCAACTTCATTTGTCACCCGGGTTGTCTGGTCGAGAGGGTTATCTCTGGGATCGCGAAGTTGGATATTGACTTCGGCGTTGCGCACCGTCTCATAGATGTGATCGTGAGTCAGGCGTAGAATCGCCTTAAAGGAAATCGTCTGCCCCGGTCGATAGATTGGGCGATCGGTTTGGAAGAGACATTTGAGGTGCCCGTTCGGGTTTTCAGCACCGATCGACAGTCCGGCCATATCGTCTTTGTCTTGGACGACCATGTTGTCTTGGGATGGCGGCATCGGAATAAGGGCTGTTCCGTCTGAACCGGTTTGTGCCGAATAGCAGCGTTTGCCGTGATCGCCAAAAATGTTGATCTTCGCATCTTTCACGACCGCGCCCGTTTTGTATCGGGTGACCCAAACAAGGGTTCGATACGGGGATCGTTTGGTTACGATGTTTAGGTTGGTAACGGTAACCACAGCCCACGAGGATTCGCCTCTTCCACTCAGATCCAGAAGATAGACACCTGACTTCATAGGAGGCAAATTGACTTGGCGAGAGTAGAAATTGTCGGTAGGGTTGAGTACCTGGCCCTTGCTGGCGATCGTCAAGTCGAAATGATTAACAGCAGGGTGATCGGGCTTCGGACGGTATTCCCAACTTTCAGGATGGCCGAGCCAACTGAGCCCGGGAATCGCATAACAATTCACGTGGACGACGGGGATATTGCGGGTGTTGATATTCAGACGGATCTTGGAGCTTGGGGAAACGTTTCGAGATACCCACACATTCAGCGTTCTTGGAGCCGCTTGGTCAATTGCGCGACCACCAAGGAAAAGGGACGCAAAACAGATTAATGGAATCATCCTCGACACCTCGTTGCGATTAATCGGAAGAGGGCCGCATGGGTTCCGTTTGCGACGCCCGCCTTCTTGTAGGCCCATTGAAGCCTAACGTTGGGATCCTTCCCTTCCCACGGCAGCACGATCCCTTTGTGGTTGCCGCACTCCAGAACCAAACCATCCGACGGCGAAAGGGCGTCGACGTTCTCGATACGTTCGGTCCTTTCAACGATGGTAACAGTTACAAGGAAGCGATCGAGATCGGGTTTGCTGAGAGGCCGGTATCTTGGATCGTGGCTTGCGGCTCCCCTCGCAGCCGTTACAACCTCTTCCTCAAGCGACGAGAATCTCGGTTTGAGATCTCCCCTACACCCAACGACACTGCCGTTCCGTTCGATCGTGACGAATACGGCATGCGGAGCGGTATGAGTAGATATCTTTGGGAGCGGTTTCCCGAGGACTTCCGATAGGATCGCAGACTTCGCCAGTTTTATCAGTTCGGCATCGGAGTCTGGAACCGTTTGGCGCCATCCCAAGACGGCGATAAGTGCAAATATGAGCATCGTCCTCCAACCATTCGACGTTTGTCAAACCGGGTTGTGTCGTTCTTTGTTGGTAGCGTCGAATTGAAGTCAACGGATGTCAAACCGTTAACGACTTCTTAAGCGTTCGAACCAAAGCAGTTAGAATTCAGCCACTCTAGAAAATAGAGTTACCCAGTAGGGGTATATTGCGGTTCGTCTTCGGACTGTGAATTCTGGTCGAAGGAATATTCCCAATGATAACTGACCGACTGAGATTGGTTTTGCCCGTGACCGGGCTGGCACTACTTGGCCTTTTCACGCCGGCGTTGGCTCGATTCGAAGATCGGAGCCAGACTCAAACGACCGTTCCCGATTCTCCACTTTCTGTTGACGACGCCGTGAAGCTGGGCTTGAAACACAATCCACAGGTTGCAGCCGGACTTGCCGGGGTCGCCGCGTCCCTGGCTACATATCATTCGCTCGGGGTGCCCGTCCCAGTTACCATTGGCGCGTCGAGAGTGAACGGAACGAGCACGGCGCCGACTTTGACGGGAACTACGAGCGATACGATTGTCGACGTTTCGGGAACCCTCGACACCAGCGGGCAGCGTCGATATCAGGCAGCGGGGGCAAACGCAACCTATAAAGCCACCCACTTTACATTCTTAGAAACCTTGTTAAGCCTGGAGCAGCAGATTCGCGATGCCTACTGGTCGCTAGCCGCTGCGGAAGCTCAGGAGCAGATCGCATCGGTGAGCCTGCACGAAGCTCAGCGAATCTATGACCTTACGGTTACCCAGGAGAAGGCGGGAGCATCGCCGCGTGGAGACGTCGTGCGGTCGTCAATCGACGTAGCAAATGCAAAGCAGACACTTCTTACTGCCCAAGGGGCACACAAGTCGGCACTGATCGTTTTCGATAATCTGCTCGCCCTGCCTCAACAGACTCAAGCCAAGCTTAGCGTCTCCCTTTCCGACGACTCGGCGCCGGTGCCATCGATAGGTGTGCCGTCGGTCAAGGATCTCGATAGGTTGGCAAAGGAGAGTCGGCCGCTTCTCAAATCGGCTGAAGAGCAAGCTCGAGCAGCGAAGTACGCGGTGCTTCAGGCTCAGTCGTCTCGCCTTCCGGATTTCAACGTCATGTACCAACGTTCTGTTGAACAGCAAGTCGATGCATTAACTCTGTCGATTAGCCTGCCCCTTTTCGACTTCGGTGGAATCAGTCAAACCGTCCGAGCGGCGAAAGAACAGCGGAAACAGGCTGAGGCGCAGAAGCTCCAGGCTGAGCAGCAAGTGGCCCAGCAGATCGCTCAGGCATATTCGGATCTGCAAGTCGCGGTCGAGTCGGCAAGCAGCTATAAAAAGGAGATTCTCGAACCTTCAGTTTCTCTTCTCGATATGGCGAAGCTTGGCTACCAACAAGGCGCCACAGGAATCTTGCCCGTTATCGACGCCGAGTCTACGATCCGAAACGCTCGAGTCGGCTACATCAATACGCTCTTGGCGATTTACAAGGCACAGGACGAACTCTTAAGTGCAGTCGGCAAAATGCCTGAGACCTCGATGAAGGCTAAATGAACATGGCGAAACCTCCAATGCAGTCGAAATCCATCCCCTTCCATAACTCGATCCTCCTTGTTTTCGCTTTACTGATCGTCGGTTGCGCGGCAAAGCCTCAAGACGCTCCTGCCGCACCTGAGTCGGAAGGTCCGAAGCTCGTCGATGTTGCAGGAACGAAAGGGGTCAAAATCAGTGCCGATAGTCTTAAACTCGCGGGGATCACGATCGCTACCGCAGGTACCGACAAGTTGAGCGGAGAGATGCAACCTACGGGGGAGATCTATCCGACCGATACCGGCACCGTTCAGGTCACTTCCCGTGTGCCCGGTCGTATTACATCTGCGTTGGTTAGCGTGGGAGATCGTGTGAAGTCCGGCCAGGTAATCGCTTGGGTGGATAGCAACGACCTCAATCAAGCTCTCGCGACCTACGAAGCCGCCGTCTCCCATGCGAACCTCACCAAGAACCAGCTCGATCAGCAGAAGAAGCTTGCCGGGTACGGCTCCCTGAGCGAACAGCCGGTTGAAGACGCGCGAAAAGCCGCCGCAGCGGCCGATGCAGCCGTATCCAGCGACGAAGCCCAGATCAAGGTAGACAAGCTCGCACTTCAGAGCACGAAGAAACTCATCGAGATGGGTGAAATCACCCGCAAACCGGTTGAAGATGCGCAGAACGCGTATGCGGTTGCACAGTCAACGGCGGTTCAGGCCGGAGTGACCCTCCACTCAACCAAAGCGAATCTCGATCGTATTCAGATTCTGTACAAGGGAGGCGTCTTCTCCAAGCAGCAGTTGGAAGACGGTGAGACCGCCTACAACAGTGCGGTGGCCGCATCCGAGCAGGCAAAGGTCGCTGAGAAACTCGCCAAGGAAGAATTGCAGCGTCAGCAGACGATCTTCAGCCAGAACTTGAACGGCGCCGCATCGCTTCAAGGCGCCCAAAGCAAGCTGCAACAGGATGAGCACACCTACGAAAGTGACTTGACGGCGCAAAGCCTGACGCACAAGCAGTACGAGCGAGCGCAAATAGTCAAGAAATCTGGGATCCCGATCTCTCAGGCGCTGCAACAGGCGCAAGACAGTTACGACGAGGCGCTGATTGCCGTCCAAAGCGCCGCCAACACGATGAAGCTGTACGGGGTTCCCCCTGGCAGGTCACCCGGAGTCCTTCGGGAAGGTCGGGTCGTCGTCCCGATCAACTCTCCACTCGATGGAATCGTCGCCGCCCGATCGATGGTAGTCGGACAGATGACCGATACGAGTACGCCCCTTGTTCGCCTCGTGAACTTGGACAAGGTGTTCGTCGATGCGGGCATCTATGAACACGATGCTCAAATCGTCAACGTAGGGGATTCCGTAAAAATCCACGTTTCGGCATTCCCCACGCGGACGTTCCTGGGCAAGGTTAAGTGGGTCGCAAACGAAGTTAGCACCGATACCCGAACGATGACGGTGCGCACGGTCATCGAAAACCCGGGCTGGGTGCTTCGTCCCGGCATGTTCGCCAACGTCGATATTGGCAGCAAGAAGGTAGTCAAGCAGATCGCGATACCGGTCGAAGCGGTGATGCAAGAGGGCGGAAAGCAGATCGTGTATGTGCAAGTCGCGACCGGCGAGTTTGTGAAGCGGGTCGTCAAGGTGGGATCTCCTGTTGGAGGCAAAGTGGCGATTGATAACGGCTTAACCGCCGGCGAAAAAGTCGTCATCGGCGGCAACGTCTACATCCAAAAAGAACAGGAACGGCTTGAGGGCGGGAAGAGCGGAGCTTAAATGATCGATCGCTTTCTCCAAGCTGTCGTCAAGCAGCGGCTTGTATCGTTGACTTGTGCCCTGTTGATCATTGCAGCCGGGCTCTTCTCGTTGCGCAGTCTTAGTATCGACGCGTTCCCCGACATCACTCCGGTACGGGTGGAGGTCGATACGAGTGCGGCTGGCTTGGCAAGTGAAGAGGTCGAGAAGCTAGTTACTCACCCTCTCGAAATTGCCCTCCAAGGTATTCCAAAGACGACGAAAATCAGCTCGGTCTCCAAGTTTGGAATCTCGGTCGTCACCGTCTATTTCGAAGACGACGCGGATGTCTACTGGGCGCGTGAGCAGGTGTTCGAACAGCTTGGCGGGGTCACGATGCCTCCCGGTGCGACGCCCACGATGGGACCGAACGATACTGGGACCGGTCAGATCTTCATCTATGCAGTCAAGAGCAAAAACCGTTCCAATATGGAACTTCGGACGATCCAAGATTGGACCGTCACCCCTGCGTTAAAAGCCGTCCCCGGTGTTGCCGACTGCCTCTCCTTCGGTGGTGAGGTCAAGCAGTTCCAGGTTATGGTGGACCCCGCCCGCCTGAAAGCGTACGGCCTTGGAATCGACGACGTCACCGGAGCGATCAGCAAGAACAATCAGAATACGGGCGGCAACTACGTCCAGCACGGTGGCGAGCAGTACATCGTTCGCGGCATCGGGCTGCTTGAATCGCCGGAAGATATCGGCCGGATCGTCGTAACCGCCAAGAACGGGACCCCGATTTTCATCCGCAACATCGGAACCGTTCAGGTCGGGCCGGGAGAACGTCAAGGATCGGTAACCGAAGACGGAAAAGGCGAAGTAGTTTCTGGGATCGTCATCCTCAGACTCGGCTCAAACACCGCCGATGTTATCACTCGGGTCAAAGAGCGCCTCGCACTCCTAAAGAAGGACCTCCCCGCCGATGTTTCGATCGTCCCCCTATACGACCAATCCCTCCTTATCAAGCATAGTATCGACACTGTCCGGGATGCATTGATCGCAGGCGAGATCCTGGTCATCCTCATTCTGTTCCTGATGCTTAGCAATTTGCGGGCGGCGGTGGTTGCTGCCCTTGCCGTGCCGGTTTGCATGCTCGTCGCATTTATCCTCATGTGGCGCGCCGGCATCTCAGCGAACCTACTTTCGCTTGGCGGTCTGGCGATAAGCATCGGAATGATGATCGATGCCAGCATCGTCATCACCGAGAACATCTATCGGAATGTCAGCGAAAGGTGGCGCGAAGGGGATGGCATCGAAGACGTGGTCCTTCGTGGCGCAACGCAGATCGGACGACCGGTATTCTTCGCGATCCTGATCGTCATTGCAGCATTCATTCCATTGCTTGCCCTACGTGGAATCGAAGGTCGACTGTTTGTGCCGCTCGCCCTATCGATCATATTCTCGATGGTCGGATCGGTCGTAATGGCTTTCGTGGTTGCCCCGGCGCTGTGCGTCGTGCTTTTGCGGGGTGGACATCCTGAACCGGCAAATCGATTGGTTCAATGGTTGCGAGCCCACTATGAGCGTGGACTCGATGTGTCGATCAAGAAGCCGTCGCGGATCACGATCGTTTGGCTCGTAGTAACGGCCTTGAGCCTCCTCCTATTCTCGATGACCGGTTCGGAGTTCCTTCCCAGTCTAGATGAGAATAACTTCAGAATTAGGGCGACACTTCCTGCGAGCATCTCCTTAGCCGAAGCAACCAAGTTGGCAGAGAGGATGGAAGCCGAGATCGTAAAGAACCCGAACGTCGAGCACGCGATTTCATATGTGGGTAGAGCCACACTCGGCGGCGATCCCGAATCGGTGAGCAACTGCGAGATCTCGGTTCCGCTAAAGGTGCCCACCTCGTGGGTTGGAACCCACAGCAAGTCTGAGTTGGAGCAACAGCTTCGGACGACGCTCGGGAAATTCCCAGGTGTCGAGTTGGAGTTCTCTCAAGAGCTGGAGATGCGGAACGACGAGTTGATCTCCGGCTTTAATACTCCGATCTCTATCTTCGTCCGGGGAGACGACACGAAGATCCTCATTGAGAAAGCGAATCAGATTGCGGAAGCGCTAAAGAAGGTCAAAGGCGCGACCGACGTCGCAGTTGAAGAGGTGTCCGGCATCGACGACCTCGATATCATTCCGAACCGCGAAGCGATCGCGCGATACGGGATCAACGTTGCCGACGTAATGGATGTGATCCAGTCTTCAGTCGGTGGAGCGACTGCGAGCACGTTTTACGAGGGCGAGAAACAATTCGATATTCAGGCTCGCATCATGCCTCAATACCGGAACAATGTCCAAACGATCGGCAATCTGCTCGTCACTTCGTCGTCGGGACAGAAGATTCCCTTGAATGAGCTTGCGACGATCCAAGTGAAGCAGGGCCTTGCTGAGATTGGCCGCATGGACACGAAGCGACGAGTCGCAGTTCTCGCCGACGTTCACGGGCGATCGGTCGGAAGCGTTGTGAACGACGCAAAGGCGATCATAGACAAAGAAGTAAAGCTTCCGGCCGGCTACACCATCGTCTGGGGCGGAGCCGTCGAGGAGCTTCAGCATGCGCTAGAGACGCTCTATTGGGCAATTCCCGCTTCCCTGCTTCTCATTTTCGTGCTTGTCTACGCCTGTTTTGGGTCTTGGCGTGATTCGTTAGTCGTATTGACGACGATTCCTCTGGCGATAATTGGCGGCACGGTGCTTCTCCTCGTCATGGGTTTGCCGATTTCGGTGCCCGCCATCATCGGCTATATCGCCAACTTCGGGACCGAGGTGCAGAACGGAACCATCATGGTTTCGTTTATCAACCGTTGGCGAAGTCAGGGCTACTCGGTTCGTGAGGCGGCTGCCTTCGGCGCAACCGAACGGTTACGTCCGGAGATTCTCAGCGCGCTTATCGGCGTTTTGGCGCTGGTTCCTTTCCTCCTGACATCGGGCATCGGCGCCACGGTAGAACGTCCGCTTGCCGCAGTTGTCGTTGGCGGAATCGCGCTTTCACGGCCGATCGCATGGTTCTTGCTGCCTACGCTCTATGTGCTCTTCGATCGTGAAGGCAGGGAGTCGTTGAAGAGCGATCAAGGCGTTCGTGAACTGGATCCGAAGGATCTCCACGTTCTCGACCCGGAGTAAAGGCGTTCGGGTCTGGTTTGTGCGGGTAGCATCGCTGAGTGCGGAATTGCATGGTTGCGTTCGTCGTTTGTTTGGCAATAACCGGTTGTGGAAGTTCCACGAAAGTCGCCGACGGTTCTTTGACGAGCGCAACGAAACCCGCTCCCGCAAACCCGGAGCAAGCCCTCTACGATCAGATCCGGTCTGGGACGTACCAGATCGGCGCAGCCGTTGACGCCATTGAGGAAGTCAGGAAAACCGCACGAGAAATCGCGTCACGCGAGAAGGGCGATACCCAAAAGGCACTTCTGACGATTGAAGCGCACCTGAACGATGCCGGCGAAGCGCTCTCGGATTTTGGCGACGAGCCAGTGACCTTCGAAGAGTTCAAGAAGGACTTCGCCGCCCAAGACGATAAGCGTCTCAAGGCTATCGACGCTGGAAACGAGTCGCTAAACGACCTGCGCGACGCGCAGGATATCCTTGGCGACCTTTTGGACAGTCATCCGCCAGAACCCGAAAACACCGAATTGAACAACGCCGATTCGGCATTGGACGGTTGTCTCCAAGCCGTCGAAGACGCCATTAAGGCGATGGGTGGGAAGGTCGTCGATCCAGACACTTCCGACGGCAAATAGCCTGGTGCCGGGGGCGGGACTCGAACCCGCACGGGTTTAACCCCAATGGTGTTTGAGACCACCGCGTCTACCATTCCGCCACCCCGGCCGGCAAGGAATAATACCCCGAACTTAACCTCTTAGTCGCGAAGTTGCCAGGTATCGTTTGGGTATGGCAAAGGAAGTCAGAGTCGGCGTCGCCGGGCTTACGCACGGACATGTTTGGGGATTAATCGGAGCGTGGAAAAAGGTTCCTGGGGCACGACTTGTGGCAGTCGCAGATGAGACGCCCCTGCTCGAGAACGCCATGCTGGATTTCGATAAGAGCTATACCGATTGGCGCGAGATGTTGGCCAACGAGCAACTGGATGCGCTTCTCGTAACCAGTAACAACCGAGAGTCGGCCGATATCGTTGTAGCCGCCATGGAAAAGGGTATTCCCTGCCTCGTCGAGAAGGCGATGGCGGCAGATGCCGTCGATGCGGATCGCATGCTCGCTGCGCAAAAGGCAAGCGGCAAGACGCTCATGATTAACTGGCCGATCGCTTGGAGCCCATGGGTCTATGAGCTTAAGAAGCAAGTCGATGCCGGAACAATCGGTCACGCTTTCCATATGCGGTTCCGAAACGGCCATGGTGGCCCCAAAGAGATCGGATGCGACGAGTACTTCGTAGGTTGGCTCTATGACGAGAAGCTCAACGGCGGCGGCGCCATTGCCGACTTCTGTTCCTACGGCGCAGTTCTTGCCCGATACATCTTTGGGATGCCGGAAACTGTTTACTGCGTTCGTGGCAACTATACGAAGGACTATGAAGTTTCCGACGACCATGCGCTGATCGTCCTCAAATACCCGAAGATGAGCATTTCGCTTGAGGGAACCTGGGCAACGGTTGCCTTCGACTCAAGCGCGAACCCGGTCATCCACGGCAAAACCGGAACGATCGGAGTCTATGACGGTCAAGTTAAGCTCCATCTCCCCGGTAAGCCGGTCGAAGATGTTGAAATGACGGCTCTCGATGAGTCCAATCCTGCCGCTTACTTCCTGGAGTGCGTTAAGAACAACACAACCCCTGAAGGAATTCGGAACC
>Ga0364866_10747_pt1 | contig 16553 bp, 15 predicted proteins | sample ExccelAu500001D3_3_FD_206913 | JGI IMG/M metagenome (GOLD analysis project Ga0364866, IMG submission 206913) | Enriched cells from Trout Bog Lake Hypolimnion, Wisconsin, USA - BchlTB.Aug13.5000.01.D3 | ecosystem: Environmental > Aquatic > Freshwater > Lake > Hypolimnion/Profundal zone | place... | reverse complement strand
ACATTAATCCGTTTAAAAAGGAGGGCACGATACTTCCCTTTCATTTCTTCTGAGAGAAAGCTAATATCAATTAATCTCAACCATGCAGGCAAGGCTGCGCTTATTGACTCCAGGGTCTTGTCTATAACTTTATCTGTCAATCCACACCGCTCATTACCAAAATAGTTGATCAGAACATTCCTTGTGAGATTTTTCTTCTTCCCCTTTATGGGTAATGCAATTTCTTCCGGATCACCTCTCAAAACTATCGACGAATTAAGTAAATCGTAAGCAGGTGTTAATTCCACCTTTCCATCTAAAATGATTACTGAATAATTTTTGAGATGCATATCTTCGTTTCCGATCAGAAAGTTGAAAAGTACCCGATTAAACAGTTTAGCCTTTTCGATTACCGGGAAAGTGCAGTATTCATCGATCAGAGTCACCAATCTTTCCATGGAATAGTTATATTTGGTGTTACTACTCATCCCTGCCAACTGGGCAAAATCTTCAACCGCAATTTTATCTTTCTGACCCTTTCTGTCAAACCGTTTAATAAAGTAAGTAAAAGAATTGTCTTTTGACCAGATCAGGCCATGAAGGGGAGTGTCAATTTTTATCGTAGACGCAATACGCATAGTGAGATCTTCATTTTGTGGCAGCTCGGGGAAAAAATGATGCTGTGGTTTGAGTATATACCTGCCATTTTTATCGACAATTTCGAACAATCCTTCTTTAATGTTTAAAATAGCGCTTAGCTTGGGTTGCACCCCCTGGATCGACATTTTGGTAGCTCTTTGCATAGCTTCAGCTCTTAATTCCTCTGCTGTAAAGTCAAGCACCGCAAGGCTCTTTAAAGCAGGCGAGAGAAGCTTTAATCCCTTTAGGCTATAATTAAGCTCTCCGCAATTTTCATAGGTGATTGGACACCGTTTCATAAATGTATCTCCTTTATCGTCACATTTCCAACCATATCCGTACCAACAGCAATCAGTTGAGAAAACTTGTCATTATGGTCAATTTTCCCAAATTTAAGCAGACCATCCAATTGGAACCCTTCAGGAAGAAGTCCGTCAAAAAAAGATGGAAAAGTATCGAATTCATAAATCTTATTTTTATCAGACATTGTAAGAGAAACAGGCGAATCTGAATAATCTGGCAGATATTCGAACCGGTACAGTTTAGGGAAATTAACCTCTGTGAGGGTCCCTGCCTCGCTATTATTTACGAAAACCTTAGCTTTTCTCATGGTCATTTTTTTGGTTCATGAATGGACTAATTAGCTGAACTTTAATATTCAGAACTGTAAGGACCTTGCGTAACGTATCGAGTTGAATGGTCGCTTTCCCTTTTTCAAGATCAAAAACGGCGGTCTTACCCACCCCTGCCATTTCTGCCAATTGAAGCTGACTAACCCCGGCAGCTTTACGATGTTTTCGGATTAATGTGGCCAATAGTTGTGGTTCAAGCATAGCGATATTGTTATAGCGGTAAATATAGTTAATTTGTAATTAATGTCCAAATCTATTTTATGATAATTACCGCTAAGACAATATAAATTGCCAATTTTCAAAATAAAAGTATTTAATTATCCCGTTTTTACCGCTAAGGCGGGAATAATTTCAGGAGAAGTCCGGGCCCGACTATTCATGCCCTGAACCAGTCGGACTCGGACTAATATTAACTCTCACATAAAAGATCTTTCCCTAAATGTTAAAAAAAGGTTCAATTTATGTATCCAATTGGTAATACTAAAAGCCCGTTTAACGATTGAAATAATTCCTATATTTGTACTCTTTTTTAAGGGAGTATTTATAGAGCTATGAGTAAGAAATTCAGGGAATACAAAGAGTTTGATCTTTCGAAAATTAACCGCGATATCCTCAAATATTGGGAGGAGAATGACACGTTTCATCAATCCATTTCGACACGTGCCGGAAGACCCACTTTTGTATTTTATGAAGGCCCCCCATCTGCAAACGGATTACCGGGGATTCATCATGTGGTATCACGCGCAATCAAAGATATTTTCTGCCGGTATAAAACTCAGCAGGGATTTTTGGTGAAGCGTAAAGCCGGATGGGATACCCACGGTCTCCCGGTAGAGCTTGCCGTTGAAAAGATGCTGGGAATAACCAAGGAGAATATCGGCAAAACTATCTCTGTTGCCGATTACAATGCCGCCTGCCGCAAGGAGGTTATGAAATATACCGACAAGTGGGAGGAGCTTACTCACCTGATGGGTTATTGGGTCAATATGGACGACCCATATATCACCTATGACAGCCGCTATATCGAAACCCTATGGTGGCTTCTGAAAGATCTCTATAAAAAAAATCTGCTTTATAAAGGATACAGTATTCAGCCCTACTCCCCCGCTGCCGGTACCGGATTAAGTTCACACGAACTCAATCAGCCAGGTTGTTACCGCGATGTGAAGGATACCACCTGTATCGCACAGTTTAAGGTCCTTAAAAATGAAAAATCAGACCCTCTTTTTAAAGATGTGGATACCAATCTTTTCATTCTTGCCTGGACCACCACTCCGTGGACATTGCCGTCAAATACCGCCCTGGCTGTCGGTAGCCATATCAGGTATGTAAAAGTAAAAACATTCAATCCTTATACCTCCGAGCCGGTAACCGTCATTTTAGCCAAAGAGTTGCTTCGGAACTACTTCCCTGAGAAGAACGAGGAACTGCTCTTCGAGGATTATAAAGGCGACGGGAAAAGTATCCCTTTCCGGGTATTGGCTGAATATACCGGACAGAATCTGGTCGGCGTTAATTACGAGCAGCTAATCCCCTGGGTTAAACCTTCAGGCGATGCTTTTAGGGTAATAGCAGGTGATTTTGTAACCACCGAAGATGGAACCGGAATTGTGCATATCGCCCCAACCTTTGGTGCCGATGATGACCGGGTGGCCAAACATAACGGAATTGTCCCGCTTATGCTTTTGGATCAGGAAGGGAATGAGCACCCGATGGTGGACCGTCGGGGACGTTTCTTCCGAATTGAGGACCTCTCGGCAGAATTTGTTTCAAATCATATCAATGTTCAGCTATATAGTGAATATGCGGGTCGATATGTAAAAAACGAATATGATGATACATTGACAGAAACCGATTCAACCCTTGATATCGATCTTTCGGTAATGTTAAAACAGGAGAACCGGGCTTTTAAAGTTGAAAAGCATGTTCACAGCTATCCACATTGCTGGAGAACAGATAAACCTGTTTTATACTATCCCCTTGACTCCTGGTTTATCAAAACCACCGCCGTTCGGGATCAGATGATTGAACTGAATAAAACAATTAATTGGAAGCCTCAGTCCACAGGTACGGGTCGTTTTGGAAACTGGCTGGAGAATCTGGTTGACTGGAATCTTTCCCGATCAAGATATTGGGGAACCCCGCTACCTATCTGGCGTACCGAAGATCGCTCTGAGGAGATCTGCATTGGTTCAGCTGAAGAGCTGATAACCGAAATCAATAAATCGGTGGAGGCAGGATTGATGGAATCAAATCCGTTTAAGGATTTTAAGGTGGGTGATTTTTCCAAATTAAATTACGAGAAAATTGATTTCCACCGCCCGTATGTTGATGAAATTATCCTTGTTTCACCTAAGGGGGCAAAGATGGTCCGCGAAAGTGACCTGATCGACGTCTGGTTTGATTCGGGGGCAATGCCTTTTGCCCAGGCTCACTATCCGTTTGGGGATGGGGCTTCCTTCTCTTTCCCGGCAGATTTTATTGCCGAGGGGGTAGACCAGACACGAGGCTGGTTCTTTACGCTTCATGCCATCGCAACAATGGTAAAGGGCTCTGTTGCGTTTAAAAATATTATCTCCAACGGACTGGTTCTCGACGCACAGGGAAATAAAATGTCAAAGCGGCTCGGCAACGGGATCGATCCCTTTGAAACAATCAATAAATACGGGTCTGATCCATTGCGTTGGTATATGATCACCAATTCCCAACCTTGGGATAACCTCAAATTTGATATTGCAGGAGTTGAAGAGGTCAGGCGGAAATTTTTCGGAACGCTATACAATACCTATAATTTCTTCGCATTGTATGCCAATGTGGATAAGTTTACATTTAGTGAAGAACCTCTGTTGGACGAATTACGTCCGGAACTTGACCGGTGGATCTTATCTTTACTGAACACCCTGATCAAAAATGTAACGGACGATTACGAAAACTATGAACCCACACGGGCAGGAAGAGCTATTTCGGAATTTGTAAGTGAAAATCTGTCAAACTGGTATGTCCGTTTAAGCCGTAAACGTTTCTGGGGTGGTGAATATGATACCGATAAAACTTCTGCTTATCAGACACTTTATACCTGTCTTGAAACAGTGGCAAAACTGGCAGCTCCGATTGCGCCATTCTATACTGATCAGCTTTACTGCGATTTAAACCGCATCAGCGGCCTTGAGCCGGATAATTCAATCCACCTGACTTCGTTTCCTAAGACAGATGAAACGTTAATTAATAAGGAACTGGAAGAGCAAATGGATATTGCCCAAAAAGTATCCTCTATGATTCTCGGATTGCGGAGAAAAGAAAAGCTTAAAGTTCGTCAACCTTTAGCCAAGATTATTGTTCCTGTTCTTAGCGAGAAATTTCGCAGACAGTTCGAGGCGGTCGAAAGTATTATCCTTACCGAGGTGAATGTGAAAGAGGTTGAATATCTGACAGATACTGAAGGGGTAATCAAGAAGAGAATTAAAGCCAACTTTAAAACATTAGGGCCAAAATACGGAAAGCTCATGAAAGCAGTTTCACTCCTGATAGCAGGGATGAGTCAGGGCGAGATTGCCAATTTTGAACGCATCGGCAACTTTGATGCAACGATCGGGGGTGAAAAGGTGTCCCTTGCGCTGGAAGATGTGGAGATCTACTCAGAAGATATTCCGGGGTTGCAGGTTGCCAGTGAAGGTGCAATCACAGTCGCGCTGGATATCAATGTTACCCCTGAATTACGACTTGAGGGAATTGCCAGAGAGTTTGTAAATCGTATTCAAAACCTTCGTAAAGAGAGCGATTTTGAAGTGACTGATAAAATAATTCTTCGGATTGTACGTCATCCGGAACTTAATGAAGCGATGGATAAGTATCGCGAATATATTGGAAATCAAACGCTTGCCTTAAGAGTGGAATTAGTTGACCAATTGACCGTTGGAACAGGTAAACTGGTTGAAATTGAAAAGGGAATTGAGACTTTTATTGACGTAGAAAAAGAAATTCAATAAGGTTTGTTATTTGCCTATAAGAATATATTTTCGCAGTTGGTATAAATGGAACCTAAATATAGTATTTTTACATCAAACCGCAAAACAATGAGTGAGAAAACGAGATATTCAGATGAAGAACTCCAGGAGTTCAAAGAGTTAATTCTAGATAAGCTTTCCACGGCCCGCCAGGATTATCAGCTTTACAAAAATGCCATTACCCATGGTGATGGAAACGATACGGAAGATACTTCTCCGACGTTTAAGGTATTGGAAGAGGGAGCAGCGACCCTGTCAAAAGAGGAGGCTGGAAAGCTGGCTCAACGACAGCTTAAGTTCATTCAATATCTGGAAGCGGCCCTGGTTCGTATCGAAAATAAGACTTATGGAATCTGTCGGGAAACCGGAGTGCTCATTTCTAAGGAACGACTCAGAGCAGTACCTCATGCAACCCTCTCGATCGACGCCAAGAATAATCAGCGTTGATCGAACAGGTTTCTTAATTTTAACAGAGGTTTACTTATAAAGTTCGGGGTGGTTAATTTTGCCCCGATTTTTTTTATTCTGATAAGGTCAATCATTTCTTTTATGAGTTCGAAGGTAAAGTCAATTTTAATTGTTGTGCTTATTCTGTTTTTAGATCAGACACTCAAGATCTGGATAAAAACAAATATGATGCTTGGGGATGAGATCGTTATTGCGAAAAACTGGTTTATCATTCATTTTGTGGAGAACAATGGAATGGCATTCGGTCTCGAGTTTGGAAACAATATCGGCAAATATTTCCTAAGCATTTTTCGTCTGATTGCAATTGGTGCCATTGGCTGGTATATCACCAAATTGTGGAAAAGGGAAGTCCCTTTTGGCCTGATTGCCTGCTTCTCCCTGATCTTGGCCGGAGCTATCGGAAATATCCTGGACAGTGCTTTTTACGGCTTAATTTTTAACGAAAGCTATGGCCATGTCGCATCAATATTTCCTGCAGGAGGCGGCTATTCATCGTTTCTACAAGGGCGGGTTGTCGATATGTTTTATTTCCCCCTAATTTCAGGTCATTATCCTCATTGGCTTCCTTTTGTCGGAGGTGATGATTTTATTTTTTTTCGCCCTGTATTTAATCTTGCAGACTCTTCTATTACAGTTGGAATCACTTTAATACTAATATTTTACAGGAAATTCTTCGAAGAGAAACATGCTGAGAATAAAACTGATTCAGAGGAGAATTCAGGATCAGAGACTACTTCCGGAACCGGCAATAAGGAAAATTAATATTTATTAACTCAAAGGATCGAACCAAATACGTATCATAACGTTTATTCTTTTGTATTATTGAGGAATGAATTTGGCCAGTATAAAAGGTTACTTAAAATTGGATAAGTTATGAAAATTACGCTCAACGATTTGATCAGATTTGGTGCTATAATTCTCATTTTTGCACTGTTGTTTAACTGCAAGAAAGATAATGTATCTACCAAGGTGCCAACCAAAGTTGTCATTAAAGATACATCTATCGTAAACCGGTTCATTTACACGGGGCTACAGACCTACTATTTATGGGAGGATTCGATACCCAACCTTAAAGCAACAAAATATAATAATGCAGATACGCTCAATGCCTATTTAAATTCGTATAACGATCCGCAAAAATTCTTCACCAGCTTGCTGTATCAATCTGGTACCGTTGATAAATGGTCGTTTCTTGTTAATGATTCAACCACCATTTCTAACTGGATTGCGGGGATATCCCAAACTTTGGGAATAGATATTGGTTGATATAACCTAAAGGGTACAAGCAACGTATTTGGATTAGTCCATTATGTGTATGGGTCTCCTGCAGCTGAAGCTGGAATTAAGCGTGGAGATGTATTTATGAAGATTAATGATCAGCAACTTACTGTTTCAAATTATTATTCGTTATTTTATGAAAACTCTGGATCATATAAACTCTCTTTTGGTACATTGACTGGAAATAATACGACAGGACATACCTTAACCTTAAATGGCCGGACGGTAACCATGACCGCAGTGACCTTGCAGGAAAACCCGATCCTGATGGATACTGTTTTGACAGTGGGCAACTACAAAGTTGGTTATTTAGTCTACAACGGCTTTAATTCAGACTTCGACCTCCAGTTGAATCAGGTCTTTCAGGATTTTAAAAGTGCAGCGATCGATAAACTTATTGTTGATTTACGTTACAATGGAGGCGGATCTGTACAAACTGCCACCTACCTGGCCAGTATGATTTATGGGACGGCAACTTCCAAAGTTTTCTATACGGAACAGTATAATCCATTTGTGCAGGCTTATTATCAAAGTACTGACCCGACATCTTTATCAAATAATTTCGTTTCCCAGATTGCGGCAACCTCAACAACTGCGGCTACCCCTATAAATGCTTTGAATTTAAGTAGTCTGTATGTCATCATGACGGATGGCACAGCCTCAGCCAGTGAATTGCTGATTAACGGACTTACCCCATATATGAATGTATTTAAAGTCGGATCCAATACTGTTGGAAAGTATGTAGCCTCTGTAACAATTCAGGATTGGGAAACAAACGGGACTGTGAATCCTAAAGATCCTTACGTGATGCAGCCTATCATTGTTAGAATTGCTAATTCACAAGGCGTTACAAATTTCAGAAACGGATTGACCCCCGATTATTCCATTCAGGAGGATGTTGCTAATCTTATGCCCTTTGGAGATCCAAATGAAACATTATTGAAACCGGTACTCGATCAGATTCAGGGAATCCCTTTGAGTTCGGTCAGTCTAAAATCCACCCAGTTAGGATTGAAGAAATTGGGTGATTCCCAGTCTTATCGTATTTTCCCGCAAAGTATGTATATTAAAAACTTTAAAAAGATTCCCAAAAAATGAGGCTAATTCTGTTTGTTTTTCTAATGGTGGGAGTGACGTCAATTGACCTGAAGGGACAAAACGCTGATGATATTACCGGAATCTGGTGGAATGATATCAAATCTTCCAAGATTAAGGTTGAAAAAAAGGATGGGAAATACATCGGAACAATCGTCTACCTAATTCCTGAAAAATATATCAATGGGGAACCTGAAAAAGATGGCAATAATCCTGATCCGAAACTGAAAAGTCGATCTATACTTAACCTGCAGATATTAAATGAATTGGTTTATAATCCCGGAGATAAGGAGTGGGCTGGCGGAATGATTTACGATCCCAAATCAGGTAAAACCTATGACTGTTTTGTGTGGCTCGAAGGGAAGGACGTTCTGCAGCTTAAAGGTTTTGTAGCTGGTATCCGGATGCTGGGCCGCAAATCGGCATGGACCCGAACAACACTTTGATCAAATAGCAGTTCCGAATGGGATGAAAAAACCGTTTTAATTATAAATGTAAGATTTAAAGTGCAAAAGTCAAACTTCCTGAGAGAGTTTGACTTTTGCACTTTATCTTTTGAATCCTGAAAAAGATTTGTGTTTAATTACCAAATATGAAGTTTAAAGGAGTACATTATTTCTTTCCGGTTACTTAGTCACCAGAAGCTATTTTCAGTTCTCTTCTGAGATAAAGAGTTCTGAAGAACAAGCCAAGAAAAATCAAACTCACGATAACCAGGTAAAAACTTCCGTCTGCCATCGTTCCTGTCTTATCGAGTTCATTGCCAATGAGTCCTTTATGAGTAAGGGAATAGGCAATTACGGCTGTGGTATTGTTGACAAAATGTGCAATAATGGGCAACCATAATGTTCCGCTCCATTCAAGCATATACCCAAATATAGCTCCTAAGACCAATCGGGGGAGAAAGCCGAAAAACTGAAGATGCAAGGCACTGAACAAAGCGGCTGAAATCCAGATTGCTGCATGTGCATTGCCATACATCTTTTTAAATAATTTCTGAACAACACCCCTGAAGACCAACTCCTCCCCTATGGCTGGCAGGATCCCAATCATGATGACATTCTTTATTACGGATGCAAGGGAGTTCGTTGACAGGAAAGCTTCAGTAATTTTATTGGCCTGATTCTCTGAGTTCTGCATCCAGACCTGAATGGAATTCAGCCATTCGGGAAGACTCAATTTGGCATTTATCTCATTCAGCCAGTTAATCAGCGGGTTTGCAAATATCACAATAGCAAACACAATGATAACATTCTGAATATTAGGTTTTTTATTGATTTGCAAAAAGGTTATGGGCTGGTCACTGAGCAACCATGCAATAATAAAAGGGGGGATTATGAATACACCTATCGCCTGGACGGTCTGAAAAAACTTCAGAATAGATATATTTTCAGGGTTTGTGAGATCCTGCATCATATGCTCAATTTCGGTCAGGTTGACCCCATATATTAACCAGCCAAGCGCCATTCCCAGTGCAGTTATCACGAAACCGCAGATTATTAGTACCAGAGCAGAAAAGAGGAGCTGCACGGAAGGTTTGGATTCACGAAGTGTCTGTCGGAACATCTGTTTTTAATTTTTTGTAAAGTTAATATTCTGCTTTAATGTAGCAGTTCTGTAGCTGACTTTTGAAATGGTTGCGATTGGTTATCTTTGCCACTTAATTATTCAACTTACTTAAATATTTTCTGGTGAAGATTGGAAACCTTGAATTGGGAAATCTGCCGCTTTTTCTGGCTCCTATGGAAGATGTGACTTACAAGTCCTTCCGCTATTTGTGCAAGAAATTCGGTGCAGATGTGATGTCTACAGAATTTATCTCCGCAGAGGCAATTAAGCGTGAGATGGAAGCTACTAAACGGAAAATGACCATTTTCGATTTCGACCGACCGATTGCCATTCAGATCTATGGTTCAAACATCGATTCAATGATCCTTGCTGCCAAAGTCGCCGAGGAGGCTAAACCCGATTATATCGATATTAATTTTGGTTGCCCAATGAAAAAAATTGCGGGCAAAGGCGCAGGAGCCGGACTTCTGCGTGATATTCCTAAAATGATCAAAATGGCCGGAGAGGTGGTCAAAGCCGTCAATCTGCCGGTAACTGCCAAAACCAGACTGGGTTGGGATTTATCCGACATGGCCATTGTAGATATTGCTGAAAAGCTTCAAGATATAGGTATTCAGGCGCTTACTATACATGGAAGGACCCGTAGCCAACTCTTTTCGGGCGAGGCGGACTGGACTTTGATTGGAGAGGTTAAGGCAAATCCGAGAATGTATATTCCGATAATCGGGAACGGGGATATCAGCAGCCCGGAGAAGGCAAAAGCTTTCGCCGACCAGTCAGGTGTTGATGGGCTGATGGTGGGCCGAGGGGCAATAGGTCGACCCTGGATATTTCGTGATATCCGGCATTATTTGGAGAAAGGAGAACTTTTGCCCCCTCCGGCGGTGCCCGAAGTTGTTGAAAGTATCAAGGAGCAGCTTTTCCAATCCATCTCATGGAAGCCTGAACCCCGGGGAGCAATCCTCGAAATGCGGCGCCATTTTGCCCGTTATTTTCCCGGTTTAACAGACTTTCGGACTTATCGGATACAGCTACTTCAGGCAATTGAAGTTAATGAGGTGATTCAAATACTGGATGCGATTGCCACAAAATACGCTAATCACCGAGTCGATTATACCCATATCAGTTTAAAATAACCGGGAATATTCCAGTATGCGCATCAGGCTAAAAAATTTATGCTACTTTTCGTTAACAATGCTTATTATCTGTAAATTTGAGCATTAGTAAGTTGTCGGATATCCTTTCCCCTTATCCAATTCAAAAAGGGGATTATATTTACACTGTTTTCCTTTTTGCGTGAATAAATTGATTAAAATATTGAGGAGTTCAGCCTTTCTGAAGGTTCGTATTTTACCAATTGGAATAATGGTTGGAGTAATCGCTCTTTCCTCCTTTGGAAAATCGCAAAACAATTCGCAACCACTCCTTCAGGATCTCCAGGGAGATTATTTATCAAAGCACCTTCCTGATAAATTAGTTACTCCATCTGATTTTTATAATTACGCAAGAATCCGTGATGAGGAATTTTCGGAGACACTCAAGGAACCATGGCATGACTATTCCATTTTTCCGGCACTTTCTGAAGAATCAAGAAGGATTCTAATCAGGCAACCTGCCTTCGATAAATCAAGTCTGGATAGCTCTTCGCCGGTTTCTCTCCCTTTTAATGGAGTCATAGGGCTAACAGATCCGGAAGAGAGTCAATTTAAGATGGTTCCCAGGATTAGAAAACCGGAATCTGATAATTATACTTCTCTCAGGGGAAACTTTTTGTTTTATGGACAGCCGATCGCGATTCATTACGATAAGTTACTCGCTTTGTCAACAACAGCTTCTGTTTCTGAAGATTCTATCGCCGGGTTTTGGAGCGCTTTCTCACGTTCGAACAGTAATCACCTCGTTGATCAACTGATGGATTACCGCGATATGTTAGGTCTTGGCAACTGGGGTTACTTCCAGTTGGTTAAGGCAACATCCGCCTGCATCTTTCCTGTTAACCATTTAAGTGCCGATCAGATAACATGGGCTTTAATGATCCGGTCGGGATTTGATGTAAGACTTGCTTTTAACCAAAGCACAACTACGATATTATTTCCATCAAAGAATACCATAAATGGACGGCAATCGGTGGTCATTGGACAGCAGCGCTTTTATCTCGATCGTCCGATGAAAAGTATGTTGCTGGTCACCTGTCCAAATCCTTTCCCTGATAACGGTGGTATAATCGATCTGAGATTTTATAAATCACTCAATTTTCGTGGCAAACTGAGAGTTCAGAAGTTTGTGATGACCTGGGAGAAGAAAAAATACGAATTTGCATTAAGGATCAATCCCGACGAAGTCCGCTTTTTGACCCAATATCCCAGAACCGATCCAGCTATTTATTATAGAGCTCCCCTGTCCAACGCGATAAAAGAGGATTTATTGCGGCAGTTTTACCCGATTTTGTCTAAATTCAACAAAGCTGAAGCTACTGCATTCCTATTGAAATTTGTCCAACAGGAATTTGAATATTTTTCGATGGATAAAAAGGATGACCGGTCTACCGGACCTTTTGCTCTGGAGCTGATTGCCTCTAAATCAGGAGATGACCTGGGCAAGGCGGTATTATTCTCCTGGTTAACCCGAATCTTGCTTGAACTGCCTGTTGTAGGGGTACAGTTCCCTGGTTACTTTTCAACGGCAATCTGTTTTAGCAACCAATTGGATGGCGATGCCTATTACTGGAATCGATGTAAATATATCCTTGCCGATCCAACTTTTCAAAATGCTCCAATCGGCATACTGATGCCCGAACTTTCAGGTCTAACCCCTCAACTGATTGAATTGTCTGGCCAGGGTTCAAAACCCAATAATATCACCGAGATATGGAAGCTCGCCTATAAAATGGGTGCCAGACGTGGCGGAGTAAGTCAGGATATCATTTTTGACTGGCAGGGAAGAGCACTTATCACCGGGTATTTTGCAGGGAAGAGATCGAATAATCCTTTTGTTGCATGCTTTTCTGAAGGAAATTCCCTTCAATGGATAAGAAGATTTGAGGGTGAAGGGCAAGCAGCAGCATTTGCGATCACAAAGGTTAATGAGGGAGAAATTTACATTGCAGGATCATTTAGCGGTAAATTGGAAATGGATGGCAAAACAATCCAAACTTCTCCTGAAAAGAGAGGTTTATTCCTTGCTCAATTTAATCAGGTTGGCGAGCTAATCTGGATGAAGCCTGTTCCGATCGATTCAACCTTAAAGGAAGGTCCTTTGACTTATCTCGTTAAATTTGACCGGTCCGGGAATGAGATACATATCCAATGGAAGAACGAAGATTTAAGAAATGTAAAAAATGGATTCAGTGAGGTAAATGAGACGGGATTAACGCTTACAGGTTCCGGGAATTTTAGTTCATCTAAAATTCAAACTCCTCATATTTCCGCAAAAAATGATAAGGAAGACGAATTAATCAAGAGAACTAAACTGTTGAAAGATGCTAAATGCAACCCCAAAGTTGAAAGTCTTTTGGCGGTTTTAAAATTACTCCAGAGAGAGGGTAATGAAATCACCGGAAATCAGATTCAGATATTTATTAATCATAATAATCCGTTCTTTGCAACAGTCTATCCATCAATGTTTAACCTGTATGGACGGATAGCCAGGCTAAAAAATGAGAATGGAATTATTTCCTTAAAGACCAACGATTACAAATCTCTTGTGCTTAATAACCTGAGAATTGAGGACGGTGCAAGATTTCTGATCTCTGAATACGACAATGGCGATACCAGGCTTGATGTAATATCCGGATTCCAAAATATTGCAAATCCGGTACTCTTACCTCTGAATAGCCTTTTAGTTGATTTTTCAGCCGGAAATTTGATCATCGATTACGATGAAGATCATACGCTGAAAACAGTTTGGCCGGAACCTAAACCATAGTATTTAGGATTTTAGGCTATAAGGCTTTAGGCTTATAGACTTCCTCCTTATTTACACTATCTCCCCGAACCGGAGATGTAGCCGTGTTGGCTCTTCTCACAAGGAGGAAAAGAATTTTTATGAGCCCATAAAGCACAACCAGGGTAAAAATAATAGCTGCCCCGGATGGAATATCATAAAGGTAGGAGATGGCCAATCCGATCACTGAGCCTAAAAATCCAAAAGCAATCGAATAAAAAATCATTACATCAAATCTTTTGGTAAACAAATTGGCTATGGCCTGTGGAATTGTCAGTAATGACATAACCAATATAATTCCTACTACTCTGATATTTAATACAATGGTTAGGGCAACAAGACTAATCAGCAGGGAATTAAAGAGTCGGACCGGGGCATTATTGGTGAGGGCAAATTCCTCATCAAACGAAACGAAGATAATCATCCTGTAAAAAATCAGAAAGAAGCCAATGATGAAAACTGAAAGGAAGAGGAGAAAAAACAGGTCATTTTTGAGACGGTGAGGATATTCCCGAATAAATAGCTCATCAAATTAGGAGCATAACCCGGTGTAATAAAGATGAAAATTATCCCGAGGGCCATTCCCAGGGACCAAAGCATTGCTATGGCTGAATCTTCACGCAAGTTGGCTTTTTTGGTAAAGAGCTCAATTCCCAGTGCCGAAAGAATACCAAACCCAACTGCTCCCAGAATAGGATCAATTCCAAAATAATATCCCATGCCAATACCGCCAAACGAAGCATGGGTAATCCCTCCACTGATAAAAACAATACGGCGTGAAACGATATAAGTCCCTATAATTCCGCAGGTTAAACTTGCCATAAACGCAGCAAGAAAGGCATTCCTAAAAAATTCAAAATTAAAAAGTGCAATAAGGCTGTGCATCAGGAAATATGTTTATGTAAAACAGTGTGTGGAATGTCACCATGCGAAATGATCTGTATCGGACATTCATACGATTTTAGCAGTTCAGGGGTCACCGCATTTCCGGAATGATAATGTAATGAGCCATTTACGCAGGCATAAGACTTGACATAAGTCGATATGGTCCCCAGATCATGCGAGACCAAAAGAATTGCCAGCTTATCATTCAGGAACTTAAGCTTTTCGTACAATTCCCGCTCAAAACGGTTATCCACATAAGTATTTGGTTCATCAAGGATCAGCAGTCTGGGCTCGTTGACTAAAGCCCGACATAAAAGTGCCCGCTGAATCTGTCCTCCGGAGAGTTCCCCGATCGCTTTATGACGAATGCCAAAAATTCCCATCTCATTCATCAGACCATTTGAACGTTCATTTTCTGCGCTGCTGTATCGCCCGATCAAACGTTTGCGGGACATCAGACCGGACCGCACCACATCAAAGACAGTCACCGGAAATTTGCGATCGATATTGTTGATTTGTGGAAGGTAACCAATACGGTGAGCGCTTCCACCGGTCATTGACTCTGCAAAATTTATTTCACCGGCCATCGGAGGGATTAAACCAAGTAAAGCCTTTAGCAGAGTGGTTTTTCCCCCTCCGTTAGGCCCAATCACCCCGATGAAGTCGGAAGATTGAATGGTGAGATTGACCGCACGTAGCACGATGTTTTGACCATAACCAGCAGATAGATTTCTGATTTCGACTAGTGATTCCATGATAAAACGGTTATTGGGGTACTCCTGAAATTTTCCGGGCAATGTCAATCATCTGATCCGGCCAGTTGTAATCGAGCGGGTCGATCTGTAAGATCTGACTGCCGGTTTCCCGGGCGATGATCTCGGCGTTTCTTTTATCAAACTCTTTTTGTATTAGGACAATTCTGATTTGACCCGATTTTGCTGCATCAATAATTGTTTGCAGGTGTTTTGGGGATGGCACCTTCCCTTCAAATTCTATCGAAAGCTGTTCCAGACCATAATCACGGGCGAAGTACCCTAACGCCGGGTGAAAAATGATGAATTTTTTGGAAGAGGTCCTGGCCAGCAATTCAGTTACTGTTGAGTCGGTTTTTGCAATTTCAGCAAAAAGGGCGTTCAGATTTTTCAGATAGGTATCCCCATTCTCAGGATCGATCTGCATCATCCCGTTATAAATATTCTCTGCAATTAGGCGGGCTGTTTTTGGGGAGGACCAAATGTGTGGATCAACACCTTTTAAATGTTCAGGATCATCCTGATGCTCATCCTTGATTAGATCAATTCTTTTGGAGGTTGCAAAGACCTTGAGGTTCGGGTTTGAAGATCTGTAGTTTTCAAGCCAGACCTGTTCAAATCCAAGATATCCGATCGAAAAATAAGCCTGAGCCTCACTCAGCATCATCATTTGTTTGGGAGTGGGAGCATACGTTTCGGGACCGGCCCCCGGAGGAACAGTTACTTCAACCTTAAAATTACTGCCAACAATTTTATCGGCGAAATATTTCAGAGGTAGAATGCTCACAAATATCACTTTATGCTTCGATTTTGGAGCATCTGAAAAGCAACCCGAAATCATTATCCCTATAAATAGATATCCTAATAATCTTTTCATCCTAAATTCTTTCATACTTTCATTTCCAGACACACAGCTGTGCGTCTCTCCATCTCTTCGTAACTCCCTCATTTTTTTGGAGGCACCGGATCATAGCCATGGGTCCCCCAGGGATGACACTTTGATAATCGCCTGGTTGCCAGATAAAATCCTTTAATTGGTCCATGGATTTTTAATGCATCCAGTGCATATTGTGAACAGCTGGGAATATGGCGGCATGATGCCGGAGTTAATGGAGAAATGGCATATTTGTAAATATAAACCAGTAGCATCAATAGTCTGATGATAATCCATCTGATTCCACCAAGCACCTTTTTGAACATCTACTTTTTCACTTTGTATAAATCATCTATTTTCACCACTTCAATCGTTGTTGAGTCTTTCAGTGTCTTGGAAACCAGACCATAAGGTGCTACAACAACTTCATCGTCGG
>Ga0364866_10746_pt1 | contig 16554 bp, 17 predicted proteins | sample ExccelAu500001D3_3_FD_206913 | JGI IMG/M metagenome (GOLD analysis project Ga0364866, IMG submission 206913) | Enriched cells from Trout Bog Lake Hypolimnion, Wisconsin, USA - BchlTB.Aug13.5000.01.D3 | ecosystem: Environmental > Aquatic > Freshwater > Lake > Hypolimnion/Profundal zone | place... | reverse complement strand
AAAATGCAGATTCCAAGGGTAAAGTAGATGTATGTTGCTAGCTTCATATCGGCCTCAATGTAATGAATAATCTCTAAGACAATGTATTACATATCTGTGACATATTCATTGCATTTTCTAGGAAGTTTGGCTGATAGCCTGAACATCTTCAAATCCAATTAGTTAACGCACTATGATGAGCTTTCATTCTACAAATGGAGTATCTTACAAATTGAAGTCTAGATTCTGTGCTTTGCTCGTGCTTTCAACCTGCGCTATGGTGAGTCAGGCGCAATCTATTAATCCGTTGCCGATTGTCGATGACGAGGTGCGTTACTCTGTTGGCGTATCTGCTTGGTCACCTGCCTCAAAAACCAGTTCCTTTTTGGCAAATAATGTATACGCTGGATCCACTCAAGCAAGCGTTCCAGACAACATACAGAGGACTGGTGGTTTTGCAATGATCAATGCAGAGGTCCATCAAGATAACTGGGGTGTGATGGCTGATTTGGTTTATTGGCAAGTCAATAACGGTAGCACCAATACAACGTCTTATATCAATAAGAAAACATCGGTATATGAGTCTCAAGGTGCAAATACCGATCAAACTATCTTAAGCGGAGCATTGACCTATACCGTTTTTAATGAAGATGCTCTGTATGCCGATGCTTTGTTCGGGGTGCGTTATATCTCCTCTACGACTTCAGCAAACGTTAATTCAGTTATCACTACCACCCAAGGCAAGCAGGTAATAAAACAAGCAGCCACCGGCTATTATTCAGCTACACAGTCGGAGGCGAGCCCAATTATTGGATTGAAGGGGCGCTATCGCATAAATGAATCAGAGTGGTTTTTACCTTTCTATGTGGATGTGGGACAAGGATTTGATTCTGACAGCCTAACTTGGCAAGCATTAGGCGGAGTGGGTTATGCATTTCCATGGGGCGATGTAGCCTTAACATACCGCGCTATGTATTTTGAGTTGGGCGGCTCTCAAGGGTTAACAAAATATTCAAATTACGGTCCTCAACTTGGCATCACCATCAACTTCTAATTTCGCCCCAAATAATTCTGACCGATCTACTGAGCTGACTTAGAATGAATCAGCAAATAATTGCGCCGACATCTTTTGCATTTAAGTAGTTCTTGATCAGGATTTCAAATGAAAAAACTCAGTACGTATATATTCATCATCTCGTTTCTTGGAGTTTTAGGCGCATGCAGTAATACGCCAAAATTGGCTAGCGAGCCAATGCCAAAATCAGGTTTCTTGCCGAACTACTCAGTTCTCCAATCGATGTCGGTAAGCGAGTCTGATGCCAGGGTATGGCGCTACCGCAAGGCAGGCGTGAGCCCCGGGTCTTACACAGCAGTGATTTTGGATCCGATTTACCTAAATCAGAATGCCACTCAAAATATTGGCGCAGATTTGATTAGCCAAACTAAGCTCGCTTTGCAACAATCGATGATCGAGGCAATTAATAATAGAGGCAATGTGCGCATTGTGTCTCAGCCAGGTCCTGGCGTTGCGCGACTTTCTGTAGGTATTACAGGTGGTGAATTATCAAACGATAGCCTACAACCTTGGAATTTCACACCGGTTGGCTTGGCATTAAATGCTGCGGCTTATGCAGGTGGCGTAAATTCTAAAACCCCAGCGTTGTTGGTCGAAAGCAAAATTACTGATAGCCAATCAAACGACCTGCTAGGAGAGGGCTTGGTTACCTTGCAGGGCGAGTCATTCAGAACGGGTTCTGGCTCAGTGGAATCTTTTGTAGCGATGGCAAAAAAAGTCGTTCGCCTTGCTATGGACACATCAGCTAATCCAACACCAACATCGATCAAATAAGAGGATGGGGCTTTCAATGCAACTCAACTTAAAACGGATTATTTTTATAGGTGCTTGCACTATCCTTTGCATGCCATCTTTTTCTTATGCTGATAATGCTTCACGCAATCGCGAGATCGAAGAACGTTTTGCGGCGGCTGATAAAAACCATGATGGCAAATTAACGCTTGCAGAGGCTCAGGCAGGGATGCCTCGGGTGGCAGCCCATTTCAATGAAATTGACGTTGACCATAAAGGCTATGTGACCGTTGCTGAAATTGAGGCAATGGCCGATCGCTAAAATAGCGCGCTATGACTTTTCTGATTCCAGGATTTGAAAATAATTCGGTTTGTATCGAAACTAATGATGGGCCGATCGACATCGCCTATCAAATTGGCGGTTCTGGGCCGCCGATGCTTTTGCTGCATGGTTTTCCACAAACCAAGGCAATTTGGCATCGCACAGCACCAGAGCTTGCAAAGCGCTACACGGTAATAGCTTCGGATTTAAGAGGGTACGGCCAATCTTCGCGGCCGCACGGCAAACCGGATCATTCTACTTATTCAAAGCGGGCAATGGCAGCCGATCAACATGCTTTGATGAGTGCACTAGGTTACTCACAATTTTTTCTAGTTGGTCATGACCGTGGTGGAAGGGTATCTCACCGCCTTGCAATGGATTTTCCTGAAAGTGTCTTGCGATTAATGGTCTTGGATATTTCTCCTACCTTGACCATGTATGAAAGCACCACGCAGCAGTTTGCAACTGGGTACTGGCATTGGTTCTTTTTGATACAACCAGAGCCCATTCCTGAGGCAATGATTGGGAGCAATCCGGAATTTTGGATTCAGAACCATATGGGTCGTTATGCTGGTACTGGCGTATTTGAAAAGGCCTGTTGGTCTGAATATGTAGATCAAATCAGTGACCCAAAGAGCGTGCATGCGATGTGTGAAGATTACCGCGCAGCTGCGTCTATCGATCTAGAGCATGATCGCGCCGATCGACAGATGGAAAAGATGCTGCAAATGCCTGTGCGCGTATTGTGGGGTGAGCATGGCTTGGTGAATACATGCTTTTCGCCAATCGATGATTGGCAGGCTGTTGCCAGGGAGGTGAGTGGTAAATCTTTGCCGTGTGGGCATTACATACCGGAAGAGCTTCCCAATGATTTGCTGAGTGAAATAAAAGCTTTCTTCCCTCTAGGCCTAGGGGAATAACTTAGGCAATTTTTTCGATTGTGGGATCACTGTCTGCAAGATCTGAGGATCGACTTTGAATATTTTTTTCGCCTTAATAGGGTAGTTCACCCGAGATAATAAGTTGGCAATTAGGTTGAGGTGGGTAAGCTTTTTATCATTGGCGTCAATCACGGTCCAAGGCGCATCCAGAGTGCTGGTATTTAATAGCATTTGATCGCGCGCAATGCTATAGGCTTTCCACTTTCGTTGCGCCTGCTCATCAATTGGACTAATTTTCCACTGCTTCAGTGGATCAGTAGCGCGACTCTTGAGGCGAAGTGCTTGTTCTTGTTTGCTGATATCAAGGTAATACTTAATAATTTGTATGCCAGAGCCCACCAGTAAAGATTCGAATTCGTTTACCGTAGCCATAAATTGCTGGTATTGAAGAGGGGTGCAAAATCCCATGACTTTTTCAACGCCTGCTCTGTTGTACCAACTGCGATTAAAGATCGTGAACTCGCCAGCGGCTGGTAGCTCAGCGACATAACGTTGGAAATACCATTCACCTTCTTCGCGCTCGGATGGTTTTCCTAAAGCAACTATGCGTGTATCTCTTGGGCTTAAATGTTCGGTAATGCGTTTGATAGTGCCATCTTTGCCGGCAGTATCGCGACCTTCAAGAATGATCAGTAAACGGGTGCCTTTTGCAATGATTTGACGTTGTAGCTTGACTAGCTCAATTTGCAAAAGTCTTAACTCTGCATCGTAAGAAGTGTCATGCTTGGATGACTTTGCAGCTTTGCTCACGAGGCAGAGTTAATGGCGACTAGATTAAGAGGCGCTAGTTGGGGTTGCTGTAGTTGCCACTTTTTTGACAGCTGCTTTTTTAGCTGGCGCTTTTTTAGCTGCTACTTTTTTAACAGCTGCCTTTTTCGCTGGTGCCTTTTTAGCGGCAACCTTTTTTACAGCTGTTTTTTTAGAAGGAGCTTTCTTGGTAGGGGTCTTTTTAGGGGCCTCCTTTTTGTCCATCTTATCTAAGGCTTTAGCAAGCTTGTCGATTAACTTCTCTCTATCGGCTTCTAGTTTGTCTAATTTTTTTAGCAATTGTTTTACTAGTTTCTTCTGGCTCATGAAATTCCTATCTTTATAAAATGAGAGCGCGATCAAAGCATCTGCTCCCATATGCTTGATCCTACGATTTATTGCTCTTTCTTACAAGCATTTATGACATTAAGCGCCTACTTTGTGCGCGTTCTAAATGTAGATCGACTCATCAATAAATGGATGAGAAAGATAGCTCGAAAAGCTTTTCCCTCAAGCGGGGACGTATGTCCGGTAAGGAAAAAACCCTAAATAAATGAATATTTAGGGTTTTGAAGAACTTTTACTCTGGGTGAAAGTTATTGCTTGCCATGAAGCTAATGGTGCGCTCAAAACCAAGAATTCGGATGTAGCGCCATGCGATATCTCGGTATTTGCTGTCTAAATAGCCAATTGCTACTTCAGGGTCGGTCTTTTTTGACAGATCGATCTCTTGAATTGCGCGGGCCCAACGTTTCAGTCTTGTTGACATATTTGCTACCTCCATGGGCATACAACGCATTGGAAAGCAGTCGAGATGACAGAAAAACAAAAAATTACCGATCATTTGAAGAAATTCTTAGAAATGGCTGTTTAACGCCCCAAAATCCTAGTTTTCTTGTGCGGCGCGCTCTTTTGCCAAAGTTTTGGCTCTGGTTTTGATTGGTTTGAGGTAAATGAGCAAGCAAATAAAGGCTAAAGTTGCCAAAATCACCTCTACAAGTGCCATCCAGAAGTTCAACCCAGTTTCTAGAATGCGAACCAAGCCTTCTGTAATGTAAAGGAGGATCAACATGGATGCCCACTGCATTGTGTATACCTTGCCCCTCCAAAGGCCTGGTATGGCAAAAAGGAGTGGTACCCCCTTCAGAACCAACCAAGAGCCGCCAGGACGCAGGGGTGAGATAAACCATTCCCAGGACACACAAAGTATGAATAAATCAATAAATGCTGCAGTTGCTAAGAGTTGATAGGGATTTTTGGAGAGGATGCTTTGAAGAAAGTGGTTCTGGCGCATGCTTAGGCCTCGATTAACTTCAAGGCTGTTTGGGCCAGGCGCTTGCCCTGAGCAATGGCTAGGCGCTGCTCCTCTGGGCTAATGGGGGCATTTCCAGCGGCGTGGGCAAGATGCGTGACACCATAAGGGCTGCCGCCCGTGCTTGAGCTCATCAGGTCGGGCTCGCTGTAGGGAAGCCCCAGTACCAGCATCCCATGGTGTAGTAAGGGAATCATCATGGTGAGTAGGGTGCTTTCTTGGCCGCCATGCATGCTGCCGGTGCTAGTAAAGACACACGCTGGCTTGCCAATCAAGGCTCCGCCGAGCCATTGGGAGGAACTCCCATCCCAAAAGTACTTCATGGGAGCGGCCATATTCCCAAAGCGAGTAGGGGAGCCTAGGGCAAGGCCGATGCATTCTTGTAGGTCAGTGTATTCAGCATAAGGGGCACCATCGCTGGGGACGGCCGCTTGTGTCGCCTCGCAAACCGTGGAGATTGCAGGAACTGTCCGCAGGCGGGCATTAGCGCCTGGTACGCTTTCGATACCTTCAGCAATCAGGCGCGCCAAATCTCTGGTGGCGCCGTAGCGGGAGTAGTACAAAACTAAAATATCGTGATGACTCATATTGATCTCTTATGATACGGCGATGCGCCTATTTCGTAACCCCCAATTATGGCTTGCTCTTGCGAAAGAGATATGGGAGCGTAATCGCGGCCAAAATCTACAGCAAGTTGCGGCCAGCCTAGCATTCACCACAACCCTGTCGCTGGTTCCGATGGTTACGGTTGCCTCGATTTTGCTCAGTCACCTACCCAGGGTGATTCAGATCAAAAATGCGGTGCAAAACTGGCTGCTCGATACCTATATGCCGGGTGGTTTAAATACCCAGGTTTTCTTGTACATCAATCAATTTTCATCAAAGGCAAAAGGCCTCACCCTGGTAGGTTCCTTGGGGCTGGTGATCACTACCATGATGACCATGATGGTGATTGAGAGGGCATTCAATCAGTTATTTCGGGTTCAGAAAAGGCGCCCATTCATCAATAAAATAGCGATTTATTTGACTGCTACGATCCTTGGTCCAATCCTCCTGGGTTGTGGAATTTATCTAAGCGGTCTCTTGTTAAGTGCTGCAGAGGGGTGGACTCCAGCGCTCACCTTTGGCTTAGGCTTGTTTGCTACGGTGGCTCCAGTGTTTTTGGCAGTTGCTGTTTATGCCGTCGCTTACAAGTATTTGCCCTATGCCAAGATCCTGTGGAAGGATGCCTTGAGTGGCGCGCTGTTTGCCGCACTGGCATTTGAAATCATGAAATTTGGTTTCGGCTTTTTCTTGACCAATGCCGTGTTTTATAAGACGGTCTACGGGGCCTTTGCCATCTTCCCTTTGGCGCTGACATGGATTTATCTAACCTGGTGGATCACCTTGGCTGGGGCCGTATTGGTGGCTAATCTACCGAAGATTCGAAGCGGTCTTATTAGGGTTATTCGCTACTGAATCAAACTATCCTGTTCTTGATTCTATTTAGGCTTGGGAATATATTGAAGCTATCAATCTAATGCTGGAGACCAAATGAAAGTTCGTGACATCTTGCGCGTGAAGGGTAGCACCCTGTTTACCGTAGCTCCAGAGACAGCATTACAAACCGCTGTGCTTGTCATGAGTGAGCATGATATTGGTTCATTGGTGGTGATGGAGTACGACAAGTTAGTAGGCATTCTCACCTTCCGTGAGGTGATATCTGCGCTTGCCAAGCATCATGGCAAGTTGGATGGTTTACAAGTCAATTCGGTAATGAATGCCACGCCACTGACCTGCAATATGGAAACTGAAATTGAGGAAGTGCGCAGAATGATGCTGGTGGAGCATGCTCGCTATTTACCGGTTATTGATCAAAAAATGCTGATGGGTGTCATTTCTTTCTATGACGTGGCTAAGTCGGTTGTAGAGGCCCAGGACTTTGAGAATACGATGCTCAAGGGTTACATTCGCGATTGGCCGGAAGATACAACAAAGGCAACTACTTAAGATGCAATGAGGCGGGGCCTCGATACGCGCTCTACCCACTCCTGTCTGACAGATGACATAATGTCGATATGTCAGGAAATACATTAGGCCTTCTCTTTACGGTCACCACATTTGGTGAGTCCCATGGTCCCGCTATTGGTGCGGTAGTTGACGGTTGCCCTCCTGGAATGGCGCTGTGCGAAGCTGATTTACAGATCGATTTAGATCGCCGTAAGCCAGGAACCTCCCGTCATGTTACCCAGCGCAAAGAAGAGGATAAGGTTGAAATTTTGTCAGGCGTATACGAAGGCAAAACGACTGGTGCTCCTATTGGTTTGTTGATTCGCAATACCGATCAGCGCAGCCAAGATTATGGCAATATTTTGCAAACCTTTAGACCTGGTCATGCAGACTACGCCTATCACTACAAATATGGTTTACGTGACCCGCGTGGCGGTGGCCGTTCTTCTGCACGCTTAACGGCGCCAGTTGTTGCAGCCGCCGCGATTGCAAAAAAATGGTTGCATGAAAAATATGGCACGCAGTTTTATGGTTACATGAGTCAATTGGGTGAAGTTGAAATTCCTTTTGAAGACGCTTCACAGATTGAGAAAAATCCCTTTTTTGCCGCCAATAGCTCAATCATTCCAAAGTTAGAAGCCTACATGGATGATTTGCGTAAATCAGGGGATTCATGTGGTGCAAAAATTGAGGTGCGGGCGCGCAATGTGCCAATTGGTTTGGGTGAGCCGCTCTTCGATAAATTAGATGCTGATATTGCGCATGCCATGATGGGAATCAATGCCGTGAAAGGTGTTGAGATTGGCTCTGGATTTAAGTCTGTTGCACAGCGTGGTAGTGAGCATGGAGATGAATTGCATCCCGATGGTTTTGCTAGCAATCATGCTGGTGGCACCCTGGGAGGAATTAGTAGCGGTCAAGATTTGCGCGTATCGATTGCAATAAAGCCTACCTCTAGTATTTTGAGCCCCAAACAATCTATTGATTGGGAGGGCAAGCCAATTACGGTTCAGACTAAGGGTCGTCATGACCCTTGCGTGGGTATTCGTGCTACACCCATTGCCGAAGCCATGTTGGCTTTGGTATTAATAGATCATGCTTTGCGCCATCGAGCACAATGTGGCGATGTTTCTTTACCAATTCCACCTATTCCAGCTGCTCGCCCTGGCTCAGTGAGCGATTAAATGATTCAAAAAGAAAAATGACGCCTTCTGTGCGCTGGGCCTTCGGGTCCTTTTTCTTTTTATATTTTGCTTATGTTGGCTTGGTTTCACCATATGCCAGCCTCTTTTTCTTAGATCGCGGCTTTTCTGTCATGGAGATCGCGGTCTTAATGTCGATGCTCCAAATTACTCGCATCATCGGGCCATTTTCTTGGGGTTGGTTATCTGATTACCTCTCCAACCGAATCGGCATTATTCGATTTTGTGCTTGCTTGGCGGCAGTGGTTTTCTTAGCCATTTTTTTCTTGCATACCTACCTCGCTTTTTTTCTGTGGATGTTTATTCTCCACACGATTCTCAGTAGTTTGATGCCTTTGGGGGAGTCAGCAACCGTGCATGCTTTATTTAAAGATAACTCTTTTGATAAGCGTTATGGCCGCCTGCGTCTCTGGGGTTCCATTGGGTTTATAGCGATGGTGCTATTTGCTGGAGATCTTTTTCAGCGTATGGGAATTGAGTACTACCCACTCGTTGGTGCAATTGTGCTGATTCTTCTGGCGCTCGTAACATTTCGCTTACATGAGCCTAAACGCGAGCGTCATAAAATGGTGAAGGGCGAGCTATTGGTGGTCCTCTTGAATCCAGATGTGCGTTGGTTTTTGGTATCTGGATTTTTTATGGTTTTTGCCCATGCCGCTTTATATGTTTTCTATTCTTTGTACTTGGCAAATTTGGGTTATGATAAGTTTCAAATTGGATTATTTTGGGCGCTCGGGGTTTTTGCCGAAGTCATCTTCTTTTTTTATCAAAGTAAGGTACTCAGTCGCCTTGACTCAGAGGTGGTCTTGCAGGGCGCCTTTGGGATTGGTGTGATTCGATTTGTATTAATTGCCTTCTTTCCTGTAACTTGGGTATTAATCTTGGCTCAAGTTATGCACGCTGGGACCTTTGCAGCGCACCACAGTGCTGCAACCAAGTTATTGCAACGCTGGTTTACTGGACCATTGCAGGCTCGGGGTCAAGCGCTGATGGCCACCGTCTCCTATGGTTTGGGCGGAACACTTGGTGGTTTATGTGCTGGCTGGATCTGGGATCAATTCCAGCCGCGTGATGTATTCGTTATGTCTGCACTGGCATGCGCTCTGGCGGGCATGGCAATTCAAAAGCTAAGGCCGCGCCGCTAACCTTTAAGCAAAGAGTAGCGAACACCTTGTTGTAGGTTCATTACATCGAGGCGTAATTGGGGCCATCACCACCTTCAGGTGTTACCCAAATAATATTTTGGGTAGGATCTTTAATGTCGCAGGTTTTGCAATGTACGCAATTTTGCGAATTAATTTGTAAGCGTGCCTTGCCATCAGTCTCGATGTATTCATAAACACCAGCAGGGCAGTAACGCTGCTCTGGGCCTGCATAGTTTTTGAGATTGATATCAACCGGAACAGAGGCATTCTTGAGGTTTAAATGAATGGGTTGATTTTCAGCGTGATTGGTATTGGAAATAAATACAGATGAAAGGCGATCAAATGTAAGCTTGCCATCAGGCTTTGGGTAATCAATTGGTTTATGCAGGGCTGCTGGCTCGAGGCACTCATGGTCTGCATGTTTTAAATGGATTGTCCATGGCATATTGCCACCGAGAATCTTTTGTTCAAGACCAACCATGAGGGTGCCCATGTACAAGCCTTTAGACATCCAAGGTTTAAAGTTACGAGCTTGGTTCAGTTCCGTATGTAGCCAGCTATGTTCGAATGACTGTGGGTAGGTGGTTAGTAAGTCAGCAGAGCGATTTTCATTGATGGCTGCAACAGCGGCTTGCGCAGCCAACATGCCGGATTTAATGGCCGCATGGCTGCCTTTGATGCGGGAGGCGTTTAGGAAGCCTGCATCGTCACCAATTAAGGCTCCACCTGGGAAGATTGTTTTGGGCAAGCTATTAAGACCCCCTGCGGTGAGGGCACGAGCACCATAGGCAATGCGTTTACCACCTTCGAAAGTCTCGCGAATTTTTGGATGTAACTTATAGCGTTGAAACTCTTCAAAAGGGGAGAGGTAGGGGTTCTTATATGAAAGACCAACCACCAGGCCTACTGCAACCTGGTTATCGCCCAGGTGGTAGAGGAAGGAGCCACCGTACGTATCGCTGTCTAAGGGCCAGCCTGCTGTGTGAACAACCAATCCAGGCTTGCTCTTAGAGGGCTCAATCTCCCAAAGCTCCTTAATGCCAATACCGTAACTTTGTGGATCGGCATCCTTATCCAGGGCATATTTAGAAATCAATTGCTTGCCTAGATGTCCGCGTGAGCCTTCAGCAAATAAGGTGTACTTGGCCCGCAGTTCCATGCCCAGTTGAAATTGGTCAGTGGGCTGACCCTCTTTATCCAGACCCATAGAGCCAGTAATAACGCCACATACCGCATCTTGCTCATCGTACAGAATTTGTGCGGCCGGAAACCCAGGGAAAATTTCCACGCCGAGGGCTTCTGCTTGCTCGCCAAGCCAACGAGTAACGTTAGCCAAGCTAACAATGTAATTTCCTTCGTTTTTAAAACAATGCGGCAAAAGCCAGTTAGGGACTTGATAAGATTGATTTGCGGTAAGAAATAAAAATTGGTCTGCTGTTACTTCGGTATTGAGTGGTGCGCCAAGCTCTTTCCAGTTCGGGAATAGCTCCGTAAGCGCTTTAGGATCCATCACTGCACCAGACAAAATATGCGCGCCGATTTCAGAGCCTTTTTCTAGGACGCAAACGCTGATTTCTTTGCCGGAATCATTGGCGAGCTGCTTTGCTTTGATGGCAGCGGATAGACCTGCTGGTCCACCCCCAACAATTACCAGGTCGTAGTCCATTGAGTCTCTTGGACCAAACTGTTCGAGTAATTCCTGGGCGTTCATGCAAATTCTCCGAGATATCTTAAAAATTGGGTATTACAGCCATCATAGTTTATTTCTGAGCCAAAAAACCCAGCTTGGTGCCTTGCTAGGGTTGCCCCGAAGGGCTAAAGCGTTATGATTGGTTTTTTACTCTTATTGGCAATATTAGGAAAAGCTATGAATAAAACCTACCCATCGGCCGTAGAAGCATTGCGGGATATTTTGAAGGATGGTCAAAAACTGGCTGTTGGCGGTTTTGGCCTGTGTGGAATCCCTGAAGCTTTGATTTTGGCGGTCAAAGATTTGGGTGCTCAAAATTTGACGGCTGTTTCTAATAATGCTGGTGTAGATGGTTTTGGCTTAGGTATTTTGCTGAACTCCCGCCAAGTCAAAAAAATGATCGCTTCATACGTTGGAGAGAATAAAGAGTTTGAACGCCAATACTTAGCAGGTGAACTCGAGTTGGAATTTACGCCACAAGGAACCTTGGCTGAAAAGTTGCGCGCAGGAGGTTGCGGTATTCCGGCTTTTTACACGAAGACTGGTGTTGGTACCTTGGTGGCTGAGGGTAAAGAAGAAAAAGAATTTGATGGTGAGAAATACATCATGGAGCGTTCGATTGTTTCCGATATCTCGTTAGTGAAGGCGTGGAAAGCTGATCGTTCAGGTAATCTGGTGTATCGACACACTGCTCGCAATTTCAATCCAGTCGTAGCAATGGCTGGCAAGATCACCGTTGCTGAGGTCGAAGAGATTGTTGAGAACGGTCATTTGGATCCAGCGGAAATTCATACTCCAGGAATTTATGTGCATCGCCTGGTGGTGAATAAAAATCCTGAGAAGCGCATTGAACAAAGAACCTTGGCCCCTTAATTGCGGCCCATTCATACAGCACTGATAGATATTAAGGAAGATCGATATGCCTTGGAATAGAGATGAGATGGCAGCACGCGCTGCTAAAGAGTTAAAAGATGGCTATTACGTAAACCTCGGAATTGGTATACCAACCCTAGTGGCCAATCATGTGCCGCCTGGAATGGAAGTTTGGCTTCAATCTGAAAATGGCCTGTTGGGAATTGGCCCCTTTCCAACGGAAGATCAGATAGATGCTGATTTGATTAATGCCGGCAAGCAAACTATTACAACCCTGCCAGGTTCCTCCATTTTTTCATCTGCTGATGCATTTGGAATGATTCGTGGCGGCAAAATCAATATTGCTTTCTTGGGTGCAATGCAGGTCAGTGAGCACGGTGATATTGCCAACTGGATGATTCCAGGAAAAATGGTGAAGGGCATGGGTGGGGCCATGGATTTGGTTGCTGGAGTCAAGCACGTGGTCGTGCTGATGGAGCACGTTGCCAAGAAAAAAGACGGCACTGAAGAAATCAAGATTCTGCCCAAATGCACATTGCCTTTAACTGGCCTGCGCGTGATTAGTCGCATCATTACTGATTTGTGTGTATTGGATATCACTCCAAAGGGTTTAAAACTAGTTGAATTGGCACCTGGCGTCAGCAAGGAAGAAGTGATTGCCAAAACAGGCGCCCCTGTTGACACTACTGGTTTCTAACTGCTGCATCCAATTGATGGAATAATGGAAGCACCATGTCTGGCTTCCATCATCATTCCCACGGCAAAAAACACCATCACTCTCATCGGGCTGTAGAGAGTGACCCCGCTTTGCATGCCCATAAAAAAGGGGATGCAAAGCATTGCCATACAAAAGAAGCCTCCAATCAAAACCTACTCCTCATCGCACTCGTTTTAACATTAGGGTTTTCTGTAGTTGAGGGTGCAGCAGCCTATTTCGCTGGTTCCCTTGCGCTGATTTCAGATGCCGGTCACATGGTGACTGATGCCGCTGCTTTAGGTTTGGCGCTCTTTGCACAAATTATTTCTCGGCGACCACCATCATCTAAACATTCATTTGGATTTGGTCGTGCAGAGGCCTTGGCAGCCTTTGTTAATAGTATTGCCATGCTTGTATTGGTAGCGTGGATTGTGATTGAGGCTATTGGTCGTTTCTATACACCACACGTCGTTGATGGTTATACCGTTTCGGTGGTCGCAGCGATTGGTTTACTCATGAATATCGTGGTGGCCTTGGTGCTTTCTCGGGATCAGCGCAGTGTCAATACCCGCGCAGCCTTGGTCCATGTGATGGGCGATCTTCTTGGATCAGTAGCTGCTTTGGCTGCAGGCTTAATCATTCAATTTACTGGTTGGATGCCAATTGATGCCATTCTATCGATATTGGTCTCGCTGCTCATTCTAAAGTCGACTATTGCGATTCTGCATGAGTCCTTCCATTTTTTGATGGAAGGGGTTCCGCTGCATATTGATTACCTTGAGGTAGGAGGTGAGTTAAAAAAAATTGCGGGGGTATCAGCCGTGCATGATTTGCATGTATGGGAAATGACACCAAATTTTCCAGCCCTGATTGGCCATATTGAAATTGAAGAGATGCACCAATGGCCCGAAATTATGTCGCGCATTCGTGTGATGCTGCTCGAAAAATACGGCATTGATCATGTCACCTTGCAGCCAGAACAAATTGGCCCAGATGATGTTCATGAGCATGATCATGCTCATGAACATGTTGAACATTACGGCGATACCCTCTATGTGCTGTGCGGCGAGGGTGAGGGCGTGCATCGCATGGCATACCACGCTTGGGGTAATCCCGAAAATCCCAGGGTATTGATTTGTGTTCACGGCCTGACAAGGCGTGGTAGCGATTTCAATACGCTTGCGCAAGCAATGTGCAAAGACTATTACGTGGTGTGTCCTGATATTGTTGGTCGTGGCAATTCGGATCGCTTAAGTAATCCAATGCTATATGCGGTGCCCCAATATGTTGCTGACATGATGAGCCTTGTTAAGCAATTAGGTGTACCTCATGTTGATTGGTTTGGCACCTCGATGGGTGGCTTGATTGGGATGGTTTATGCATCCATGCCAAATTCGCCTATTCGCCGCATGCTTATTAATGATGTGGGTCCGCGAATCGAGCCCGAGTCACTCAAGCGCTTAGGCTCTTATGTTGGCCAGCCTTTTGCATTTGCTAATCGGGCAGACGCATTGGAACGCCTTAATCAAATTTGCGCCACCTTTGGCGATCATACCCCTCAAGAGTGGGAAATCTACAACGGTCCAATGTTGGTAGAGCGAGATGGAGCGTGGGTAATGCATTACGACCCTGCGATTTCGGTTCCATTTGCCTCCATTAATCCAGTCATGGCAAAAGCGGGTGAAGTTGCTATGTGGCATGCCTTCAAGCAAATTCACTGTCCTATGTTGATTGTGCGGGGCGGGGATTCGGACTTACTCTCATCGGCTACGGCTGCAGAAATGTGCAAAGTCAATCCACATGCAAGAGTGATTGAAATACCCGGTGTTGGTCATGCTCCCGCCTTTGTCAAGGCGGAGCAGATTGCTTTAGCAAAAGAATTCTTTAGCTAATCTTTTATTCTTTCTTAGATTCATTTCGGGAGAGATTCATGATTGAGGAATAGCGGAAGCGGTAATGGCAATTTCAACTCAAAAAATTCAAATAGTCGACGGCTGGTATGGTGAGCCTGCTGAGCAGCATGCTGCTGGAGTAGTGACGCTTTTGGAAATGTTGAATTTGGATTCGGCCACACTATTGGCGGCGAAAAATATTGCCCGTACACATGGTAAGGAATCCTTAATTAAATTAATTGGTGAAGAGCCCGCCAAGTTACTAATCGGTTATCGCGGTCTTCGTCAGGCACAAGCTAAGTTAGTTCGGGAAGATGGTGGGCTAAGCGTTTCCGGTCAGGAAGAAATGCTGCGCAAAATGCTTTTGGCTTTTGGCGATGATTTGCGGGTCGTCTTAATTTACTTGGCATCTCGCTTGCAAACTCTACGCTGGATTACCCAAGAGAAAATCCCTATGCCTGCGCCATGGGCACAAGAGATTCTTGATATTGATGCTTCTTTGGCCAATAGACTGGGTATCTGGCAAATGAAGTGGGAGATGGAAGATTTAGCATTCCGGACTTTATCCCCCCAGATTTATCGTGATATTGCCAAAATGCTCGATGCCAAAAGAATTGAGCGAGAAGTTTTTATTGAGCAGATTGTTGCTCGCCTCAAAGAGGAATTAAGTGCAGTCAATGTCGCAGGGGAAGTGCTTGGTCGCCCTAAGCACATCTACAGCATTTGGAAAAAGATGCAAGGAAAGTCCTTAGACTTTGCTAACTTATACGATGTGCGCGCGTTTCGAGTGATGGTAGACGATGTCAAATCATGTTACGCCATTTTGGGAATTGTGCACAATGTCTGGCAACCTGTGCCACGCGAGTTTGATGATTACATTGCAAGGCCCAAGCCCAATGGTTATCAATCCCTGCACACCGTTGTAATGGATGAGGATGGCACTGCATTTGAAATTCAGATTCGTACTCATGAGATGCATCAACAAGCGGAGTATGGCCTGGCTGCGCACTGGCGCTATAAAGAGGGCGCTTATGTCGGCATGGCAACGCCATCAAAATCAAGTAACACTGCCAATCCTCATCATGCAACCGGAACACATAGCGCTCAAGTGGCTTACGAGCGACAAATTGCCTGGGCTAGGCAATTAATTTCTTGGAAAGAGGATGCTTGGGAGCAACTCAAGCATCACGAGATCGACGATCATATTTATGTCCTTACGCCATTGGGCAAAGTAATCTCGCTCGAAAAGGGCTCATCACCTATCGACTTTGCCTATGCAGTACATACCGATTTAGGTCATCGTTGTCGTGGGGCTAGAGTAGATGGCGCCATGGTTCCTTTGGATACGCCTTTACAAAATGGACAAACCATTGAAATCATTGCGGTTAAGCACGGTGGCCCATCGCGGGATTGGATTAGCCCCGATCGTAATTACTTGCGCTCCCATAGGGCTCGCACTCGTGTGCGAGCTTGGTTTAATGCGCTTGACGATGAAGAGGCTGGGCAGGGCAGCAAAGCGTCTGAGGTCAAGGTAGATTTAAAGTCTGATGCTAAGCCAAGCACACCAGAAATCGTATTGCGCCATAGTAGTCATAAGCAGGTCAAGGGTGGTGATGTCTTGGTGGTTGGCGTGGATTCCTTGTTAACTCAATTGGCGCGCTGCTGCCGTCCTGTCCCGCCCGATTCGATTGCTGGGTTTGTTACCCAGGGTAGAGGTGTATCGATTCACCGCCGTGCTTGTAAAACTTTTAAGGGCTTATTAGAAAGGGCGCCTGAGCGGGTGATTCAAACGGCATGGAGTCAATCGGCTGCTAGCGATAGCAAAAATGATCAAAAGCGGGTCTTTCCGGCCGACCTGGCTGTTACGGGGCTGGACCGCCCGGAGTTAATGCGCGAGTTATTTGAAATCTTGACGCGGCAAGGCGTTCACGTGATTGACCTGCGTAAATCCGCCCGAA
>Ga0364866_10745_pt1 | contig 16577 bp, 20 predicted proteins | sample ExccelAu500001D3_3_FD_206913 | JGI IMG/M metagenome (GOLD analysis project Ga0364866, IMG submission 206913) | Enriched cells from Trout Bog Lake Hypolimnion, Wisconsin, USA - BchlTB.Aug13.5000.01.D3 | ecosystem: Environmental > Aquatic > Freshwater > Lake > Hypolimnion/Profundal zone | place... | reverse complement strand
GACTTGTGTAGGATAGGTGGGAGGCTATGAAGCATGGACGCTAGTTCGTGTGGAGCCGCCCTTGAAATACCACCCTGGTGTGTTTGAGGTTCTAACCTAGGTCCGTGATCCGGATTGGGGACAGTGCATGGTAGGCAGTTTGACTGGGGCGGTCTCCTCCCAAAGTGTAACGGAGGAGTTCGAAGGTTACCTAGGTACGGTCGGAAATCGTGCTGATAGTGCAATGGCAAAAGGTAGCTTAACTGCGAGACCGACAAGTCGAGCAGGTGCGAAAGCAGGACATAGTGATCCGGTGGTTCTGTATGGAAGGGCCATCGCTCAACGGATAAAAGGTACTCCGGGGATAACAGGCTGATTCCGCCCAAGAGTTCACATCGACGGCGGAGTTTGGCACCTCGATGTCGGCTCATCACATCCTGGGGCTGTAGCCGGTCCCAAGGGTATGGCTGTTCGCCATTTAAAGTGGTACGCGAGCTGGGTTCAAAACGTCGTGAGACAGTTTGGTCCCTATCTGCAGTGGGCGTTGGAAGTTTGACGGGGGCTGCTCCTAGTACGAGAGGACCGGAGTGGACGAACCTCTGGTGTACCGGTTGTCACGCCAGTGGCATTGCCGGGTAGCTAAGTTCGGAAGAGATAACCGCTGAAAGCATCTAAGCGGGAAACTTGCCTGAAGATGAGACTTCCCTGGAGCTTTAAGCTCCCTGAAGAGTCGTTCGAGACCAGGACGTTGATAGGTCGGGTGTGGAAGCGCTGTAAGGCGTGAAGCTAACCGATACTAATGGCTCGTGAGGCTTGATCCTATCATTTGAGAGGCTTTGCTGGTACAGCAAGGTCGCGCACGTAAGAACAATACCATTCGGCTTCTAAAGTTTGTAGACCAGTTTATGTCTGGCGGCCATAGCGAGGTGGTCCCACTCCTTCCCATCCCGAACAGGACCGTGAAACACCTTAGCGCCGATGATAGTGCGGCATTCGCCGTGTGAAAGTAGGACACCGCCAGACTCCCCATACGCAAAGCCCTGACCTCTGGTCAGGGCTTTTTGCGTTTCTGCGTCGCGGATTTTTTGAATTTTCCTCTGCGTCAAAATCAATTTGTATAGTATAAAAATGCTACCTATATTGAATAAGGTTGATTAATATCAAATAACTGCTTTCGCAAATGCGCGTGCTGACCTACAATCGAGCGCTCAGTTACTCGCCAAGGAGCAGTCATGCTGTACCCAGAACTTTTTGTCCAGCTGGAAAAAGCCCGGTGGAACATGTCGGATGATATTCCATGGGCTGAGTTTGACGCTGGCAAACTGTCGGATGCGCAGGCGCTAACCATCAAGATGAACGCAATTACCGAATGGTCTGCGCTGCCGGCCACCGAGATGTTTTTGCGTGATAACCGCGATGATTCCGATTTTTCTGCCTTTATGTCAATTTGGTTTTACGAAGAGCAAAAGCACTCATTGGTGTTGATGGAGTATTTGCGTCGCTTTTATCCCGACCTTGTGCCCACCGAGGCCGAGCTGCACGCCGTGCGTTTTGAGTTTGATCCGGCGCCACAGCTTGAAACTCTGATGTTGCATTTTTGTGGTGAGTTACGCTTAACGCAATGGTATCGCTGTGCATCCGAATGGCACGAGGAACCGGTGATCAAACATATTTATAAGACTTTGTCGCGCGATGAGGCGCGACATGGTGGCGCCTACCTAAAGTATATGAAGCGTGCGATTGAACGTTTTGGTAACGAGGCCCGGGCTTCATTTGCTAAAATCGGCCTGTTAATGGCGTCGTCGGCTCGCTCGGGAAAACCCCTGCACCCCACCAATCTGCATGTGAATCAGAGTCTGTTCCCCAATGATACCGTTCAGTCGCGCCTTCCTGACCCTGAGTGGCTTGAAGCGTGGCTTTCTGAGCAAATTCATTTCGATGAACCTTGGGAAGCACGGGTAGTGGGTGGTATCCTTCGCAACTTGTCCAGCCTGTTCGAGCGGCCGATTGAAACGATTCAAACCCTGAATCGTTACCGCAAGGAAGTGACGGCGAGTTTGAAGGAGCCCCATGTCTTACCCGACCCCGCAGTTTGAACATAAAATTTGTCCTCCCGAGTCCCTGGCGAGCGTGCTCGCTACCGCTGCGCGCCCATTGGTTTTTACCAATGGTTGCTTCGATATTTTGCATCGTGGCCATGTGTCCTATCTAGCGCAGGCTCGTAGCTTGGGGCTGGGGCTGATTGTTGCTCTGAATACCGATGAATCGGTGCGCCGCTTAGGCAAAGGCAGTGATCGGCCAATTAATCCACTGGCTGACCGGGCCGCTGTGATAGCGTCTCTGGAAAGTGTGTCTTTGGTCACCTGGTTTGACCAAGATACCCCGGCTGAGCTGATTGAGCTGGTCTTGCCCGAGGTGTTGGTGAAAGGCGGCGATTGGCCGATCGAGCAAATTGTCGGCTCCGCCGAGACGTTGGCCCGGGGGGGCAAGGTGTATTCCATTCCTTTTCTGTTCAATACCTCAACCACGGCGACGCTACAGAAGATTCGTGCCGTGGGAGAGTCTCATGGCTGATCTGGCTTTTTCCGTATTGCGCGCGTTAGCCGATGGAAAATTTCATTCTGGAGAAACCATCGCTCAAGAGCTCGGGTGTTCTCGCACTTTGGTCTGGCAGGCGGTGCATACCATTGAAAATACCTTTGCTTTGCCAGTCTATAGTGTTCGCGGACAGGGTTATAAGTTGGCGCAGCCGTTTGACTGGCTGGATGTTTCGGCCATTCGTCGCGACCTGGATGGTGAGTCGGCGGAGGTCTGGACCGTTGCGGTCGCTGAGCAGGTGGACTCGACCAATACCCAGTTACTGGCACATGCCAGTGCGGATGAGTTGCACGGTTTAGTATTGGCGACTGAGCAGCAAACCGCGGGACGTGGACGATTAGGCCGCCGCTGGCATGCCAAGCTAGGCTCCTGTTTGATGTTTTCGATTCTGTGGCGCTTTGATCGTGGTTTGGCGGAATTGGCCGGTTTGTCGCTGGCGGTTGGCTTGGCGCTCGCCAGGGTGCTGCGCGCCTTGGCTGTACCCGTGGTGCTCAAATGGCCCAACGATGTGCTACTGAACGATGGCAAACTGGCCGGTATCTTAATTGAGTTGTCTGGCGATGCGCTGGGGCCTGCCGCTGTAGTCATCGGAATTGGCATTAATTTGCAGCGTCCCGCCGATATTGATCAACCGGTGGCCGCATTGAGTGATGCCGGTGTGTATCTTAGCCGCAACGCCCTGCTGGCACGGTTGCTCAATGAGTTGCAGCGTATGCTGGCAGAATTTGATCGCCATGGTTTTGCGGCTTTTCGTGATGAGTGGATGGCGCTGTCCTCTCATCAAGATCAGGCGGTCCGCTTGAGTTTTTCACACGCGGAGCCGGTGGATGGCGTCGCGCGAGGTGTCGCGGAGAATGGTGCCTTACTGGTGGATACCGCCGATGGTCCACGCGTATTTCATGTCGGCGAGGTCAGTATGCGGAGGCAAGCTTGAAGCTGCTGATTGATGCCGGGAATTCACGTATTAAATGGGGAGTGCACGATGGCATTCGCTGGCGCGAACAAGGAACCGTCGAGCATGCGCGGATTTCACAATTAGCCCAGGCTTGGGCGGTATGGCCCATTACCTCTGTTTATGCTTCTTTGGTTGCAAGCGAAGCGATCCGTTTTGCATTGCAATCAGTATCTGCGTGGCCGATACGCTGGATTGAGGCACTGTCTAATGGGTTTGGCGTGTGCAATCATTATCAAGATCCACGTCAGATGGGAGCGGACCGCTGGCTGGCGGTACTCGCTGCGCGCCGTTTAGCTGCGCAAGATGTGGTGGTGGTGTGTGCCGGTACAGCGTTGACCATTGAATCACTTTGTCAGTCCGGTGATTATCTCGGTGGTTTGATTTTGCCTGGGTTTCACGTGATGCTGCACAGTCTGGGTCAAGCAACCGCCCGCCTTGATCAGCCCGCGGGAAATAAGGTTGATTTTCCGCAAACTACAGCGGATGCCCTGGCCTCAGGTGTTGTCGAGGCGCAGGTCGGTGCAATAGAGCGTGCACGTACTCGCTTGGCGAGCCATACTGGCAGAGCGTTGCCACTCGTGATGGTGACCGGTGGTGATGCCGAGCGGATTGCGTCTTGGCTCGCAAGCCCTGTGCGGATAGTGGATAATCTTGTCTTGATGGGATTGTTAGAGGTGGCAAACGAGTCATGAAGTGGTTTTTAACTCTAGCTGTGATTTTGAATCTGCTGGCAGGTGCCTATGGCGTCCTGCGGCAACACGCGCCCGTGAACATTCATGCACAGGAAGTGAATCCCGGTCAGCTCAAGACGTTGCCCGCCGACTGGCTGCAGCCTGGTATTACGCCTGATGCCAGCGCGCCAGCCAGTGCAAATGCCGAGGATACGCGTGTCGAGGGTTCCAAGCCAAGTGCATCGGCGCCGTTGTCTAACCTCAAGGTCGCCGCGTCGGCCGTTGCGAGTACTGCTGCTAAACCTCAGGCGCTCGTCCCTAAACCTGTCGCGGGCGCGCATCCTAAGCTGGCCACGGCATCCGCACCTTCGCCGACGGTGATGGTGTCCTGCATGCAGTGGGATGGCCTGAATGCCAGCCTGCTGGCGCGGGTGCGCGCGGGTCTTGCCGGATTGAAATTGTCCAATGGACAAATGAGCTCACAGAGCAGTAGTAGTCCCGCGGTGAACACGAATGTGCGTTACTGGGTGTATTACCCTGAGCAGGCAAACGGCGCGGTGACCGATGCCATGGCTAAAGAGCTTAAGGCCAAGGGTTTCGATAATTATGTAGTACAGAACGATGGTGAGTTTAAAGGTGCGATTTCTCTCGGACTTTTCGCCAAGCAAGACACTGCTGGCGAGTTGGTTGCTCGTTTGAAAAGCGCCGGTTATGCACAAGCGAAAATCGACGCGCGCGGCGCTAAAATTCAGCTGACTGTGCTCAGCTTCAGGTCGCTGACTGCTAGTCAAGCCGCGGCACTGACTTCCCTGCAACAGCGGCTCGCGCCCCGTTTGGGTTTGACCCGCGAGCAATGCCGGTAGCGGTCGCTTGAGGTGCGCGTGAGCGCGCCCCAACACCCGCTCGTATTCTGCGAGCAGAAATCAAGAGCCAACGACCATAGGTTGTTGGCTCAATTTATTTGCGGCACTTCCAGGTGCATCAGGTAGGCGGGATGGTCTTCCAGTATCGACAGCTGCACAAAGCCACCTGGTTGCACCGTCATGAGTCGCGCGACTGTGGTGTCCATGCCTAGGAGCTCCGCCAGTAATGTGGTAATGACGGTTCCGTGAGTGATGAGTACGCGGTGACTGCCGCGTGTCGAGGCAATCCACTCGGAAAATCCGGTCAGTACTCGGGTGTGAAATACGTCCTGGCTTTCCCCTTCGGGCATATTGATCTGGCCAGCGCAAAGTTGTTGTTTCCAGGCTGGGTGCCGTTGATTGAGTTCTGCCAAGGGTTCTCCATCCCAGAGACCAAAGTCGAATTCGGTAAAGCGCGGATCGACTTTTAATGGGACTGAGGCCTCAAGAGCATGGCGTACCGCAAATTCTCGGCATCGTGACAGTGGTGAGGTGGCCATGGTGGATACGGGCGCCAGGGACGTCACGCGTTGCCAGCTGGTTTCCATGATGGTTTTACCCGCCTCGGTGAGCGTGATTTCGCGCTGACCCGCCAGGCATTCTTGGTGGTCGATCTCGCCATGGCGCAATAGGGTCAGGGTGTAGGGGTTCATTCGCACAGAGTACCTTGCTCAATCTAAGGCTATGACCTTATGCCAAGATATGTCGATGGGCAACTAATGTGCGGGCTAGGCCATACCGCATTCACTTGAGCGATCCCTGCCACCATGGTGGGTGATGTCGTGGGCAAGCGGGTGACGCTAGACGATATGGTGGGTGAAACCGATGCTTGGGTGCATTTGGCGGAGGCCAATGTCGTGGCGGCCCGTTGCCGTGGTGCTATCGAGCGCGTTTGGCGGTTGCCGTGTTTGGGACCAGTAATACAGCATGGTAGGCGTCGCATATGGCACGCGTCATGACGTTAACTGCGATTTTCCCCCTTGTCCTGGATGGTGTTTTACCCGCGTGGCTGAGGCCATTCGCGCCACGCTTGAACCGGCGTGGCATGAGTGGAGTTTGACGCCTAGCTAAGCGTTGGCTATGCTCGCCGCCATGGACAAAGAACTTGAATCTCTGGAAAACAGAGTTGCCGCGCTGATTACGCGCATCAAGGAGATGGGCGCGCAAAATGGCCGTCTGGGCGAAGCACTGGCCCATGCACTGAAGGACAATGCCGATTTGCTGTTCCGCCTTGAAGAAACCAAATCAAGGGTGGCGGCGCTCATTGAGCGCCTGCCGTGTGCCGAGGAGGATGAGGCATGAGCGATATCGTTCAGGTAGACGTTGCGCTGCTGGGGCGGCATTTTACCATTGGGACCTCAAGCGACGAGCGCGAGACCCTGCTGGAAGCGGTGCATCTGCTCGAAGACAAAATCGAAGCGATCCGCTCTCAAGGTAAAATTGTCGATGCGGATAAGATCGCGATCATGGCCGCGTTGAATATTGCGCACGACCTGCTAAAAACAAAAGTGGGGGAGGGCTTGGAGATGGCCGCTTTCCAACGTAGAATACGTAATATGAGCGAGGCGGCGGAAACGGCGGTTCGCGAAAGTCAGCAGACATTGTTCTAGGTCGGTTGACGAAAAAGTTTAGTTTATCCCCTGCGGTGTTCGCGACGGCTCAGAATTCCTTTGAACCAATGCGTTCGCTTATGGTTGCTAGCATTAGCACACTGGTGCGTCGTGTCCCTCGCGGATGCGCCCGAGGTGTGTGGCAGGCGACCCCCTGGAAACAGGGTTCAAGCGAATTAAGCCCGAACGGCATTCGCGGGGGTCTCCCTTTCTGTGCATACGTCAGGCGTATGTTTCGCTTCCCATGATCGATCCGCAACTTCCCTTAGAAGAAAAAATCGCTCTGCGCCGTGTCGTGCGTCGTGCTCGTGTGGCTTTGTCGCATGATGCACGCCAACGGGCCGAGCGTCGAGTGGCCTGTTTTGCCGCGCGCTTCGTCAAAAACCGCAAGCGTATCGGTGGCTATCTGGCCTCCGGTTCTGAGTTGGATATTGCGCCGTTGTTGTGTACGGCGCTTGAGCGCGGTGCTCAGGTGTTTCTTCCTGTGATTCCCGATCGGGGTCGCCGTCTTTGGTTTGCGCGCCTTGGGCCGCAAGATCTGTGGTATTGCCACCCCCGCTATCCCTTGGTTGAATACGCCGGACCGGTGCTGCGTGTCGAGCGTCTGGATGTGTTGTTTGTCCCACTGCTGGCGGTGGATGAAGCTGGATTCCGCTTGGGACAAGGTGGTGGCTTCTACGATACGAGTCTGGGCGCGGCGGGGGAGCACCGGCCCTTGCTGGTGGGGGTTGGCTTTGACTGCCAGCGGGTGCGGCGCGTGCCACGCGAGCCGTGGGATGTCCGGCTTGATTATTTGGTTACTGAGTCGGGCGTGCTACGTTTTCGCTGATTCGCTATGGCTGATTTTGCCGATGGCCAAACTTTGGTGACCAGGGCTGCGATTTTGTTTGCTTCTCTTTGCCGCGACCGACAGAATGTTCGATCTACCCTCGGAGGATCTGCCCGCCATGCTGTACCCCACGCTCGAACCGTACGCCAGTGGCATGCTGCCGCTGGATGAAGTACAGCAGATGTACTGGGAAGAGAGCGGCCGCGCCGATGGTTTTCCGGTTTTATATCTGCATGGAGGTCCTGGCGACGGCTGTGCCCCGATATGTCGTCAATTGTTTGATCCCCAATTTTTTCGCGCGGTGTTATTTGATCAACGCGGCAGTGGTCGCTCAATTCCGCGCGGTGAGTTGAAAGACAATACCACCACGCATTTGGTTGCTGATATTGAACGACTGAGGGTGGCGCGTGGAATCGAGCGCTGGCTGGTATTGGGGGGCTCCTGGGGAAGCACTTTAGCCCTGGCCTATGCCGAGGAACATCCTGAGCGGGTCTGTGGCCTGATTTTGCGCGGCGTGTTTCTTGGCCGCGACCAGGAAATCGATTGGTTCATGCATGGCATGAAACAGTTTTTCCCGGAAGCCTGGCAGCAGTTTGTGGCCCCGATTCCCGAAATGGAACGGGCTGATCTGCTCTTGGCATTTCATCGCCGCCTAATTAATGCCGATCCCGCTGTCTCGTTTCCCGCCTGCCATGCCTGGGGCCGCTATGAGGCGAGCTGTGTGTCGCTGACTCCTCGCCCTGACGCCATTGCGCGGGCAGGCAACGAGTTTGTTGCATTACCCTTGGCGCGTATCGAGGCGCATTACTTCATTAATCACTGTTTTCTGGCGTCAAACCAATTAATCGACCGCATCGACCGGATTTCACACCTTCCTGGATGCATCGTCCAGGGACGCTATGATGTGATTTGCCCCCCCGCGGCAGCCATAGAACTGGCCCAAGCCTGGCCAAAAGCAGAGCTGACCTTGGTTGAGGCTGCTGGCCATTCGATGTGGGAACCTGCGATTCTGAGCGCGCTCATCGACCGGCTCGAACGCTTTAAACGTTTTTTCCTGGGCTAGGCGCGCGTTGCTGTGGCAAGTTTCTGTGTCCGGATCGTGACATTTGCGTTCGGGGCGCTTCTGCCCCCTGCCATTGCCCGGCTATAATCGACAGATTGACTTTCTGGCTTCAGGTTATTTCGAGATCACCATGCAAGAACAATATACCCCTCAAGAGGTTGAAACCTCGGCTCAGCAAGACTGGGATAAAAATAAAGTATTCAAAGCGCTAGAGGACCTGACGCGTCCGAAGTACTACTGCCTATCAATGTTTCCCTATCCATCCGGCAAGTTGCACATGGGCCATGTGCGTAATTACACCATTGGCGATGTCCTGTCGCGCTTTAAGCGGATGAATGGCTTTAACGTCTTGCAACCGATGGGTTGGGATGCGTTCGGTCTTCCCGCGGAAAATGCGGCGATGAAAAACCGGGTTGCACCCGCTGAATGGACATACTCGAATATCGATTATATGAAGCGTCAGCTCAAGAGTCTGGGCCTGGCCATCGATTGGGAGCGTGAGCTGGCTACCTGCCGCCCGGATTATTATCGCTGGGAGCAGTGGTTATTTACCCGCTTGTTCGAGAAGGGCATCATCTATAAAAAAGCCGGTATTGTGAATTGGGATCCGGTGGATCAAACCGTTCTGGCTAATGAGCAGGTGATTGATGGCCGAGGCTGGCGTTCGGGCGCTCTGGTGGAAAAACGTGAAATCCCGATGTATTACTTTAAGATCACGGCATATGCCGATGAGCTTTTGAATGATCTTGATAAGCTGGAAGGCTGGCCGGAACAGGTCAAGACCATGCAGCGCAATTGGATCGGTAAGAGTCGTGGCATGGAAGTGGCCTTCCCTTATGGCGATGACTCTGGCCAGACGCTGAAAGTCTATACCACACGGCCTGACACGCTGATGGGCGTGACCTATGTCGCCGTGGCCGCGGAACACCCGCTGGCAAGCGCCGCGGCGCAGGATAACCCTGCATTGTCGGCGTTTATTGCCGAATGCATGAAGGGGGGGGTCTCCGAGGCCGATCTGGCAACGCAAGAGAAAAAGGGCATGCCGACCGGGCGCTGCGTTAAGCACCCATTTACCGGTGAGGACATTCCGGTCTGGGTTGGTAACTATGTACTCTGGGGTTATGGCGAAGGCGCGGTGATGGCGGTTCCCGCCCATGACGAGCGTGATTTCGAATTTGCGAAGAAATATGATTTGCCGATTAAAACGGTGATTCGTCCCAGTGAAGGTGAATGCTTGGCCGAGCCACTGGCCGCGCCGTTTACCGATACCGGGATCTTGGTGAACTCCGCTGAGTTTAACGATCTGGACTTCACGCAGGCTTTCGAGCGCATGGCGGTGATCTTGCAGCGCAAGGAGCTGGGCGCTCCGCGTACTCAGTACCGACTGCGTGACTGGGGCATCAGCCGGCAGCGTTACTGGGGGTGTCCGATCCCGATTGTGCATTGCCCTGATTGTGGCGATGTTCCGGTGCCTCAAGACCAGCTACCGGTGCGCTTGCCTGAAAATGTGGTGCCGGATGGCGCGGGCTCGCCATTGGCAAAAATGCCGGAGTTCTATCTGACGACCTGCCCGAAGTGTGGTCAAGCCGCCAAGCGCGAAACCGATACCATGGATACCTTTGTGGAATCCAGCTGGTACTACGCGCGCTATACCTCGCCGGCCTGCACTGACGCCATGGTTGATAAAAAGGCCGCCGACTATTGGTTGTCGGTCGACCAGTATATTGGCGGGATCGAGCATGCGATCTTGCATTTGCTGTATGCGCGGTTTTTCCACAAGCTGATGCGCGACGAAGGACTGGTCTCTAGCGACGAGCCTTTCACCCACTTGCTGACTCAGGGCATGGTGGTGTGCGAGACCTTCTTCCGTCATAACGAGGGTGGGCATAAGGATTGGCTGGCGCCGGCCGATGTGGTGATCGAACGCGATAGCAAGGGCAAAATTGTTCGGGCGCTGCATAAGGACGATGGCATGCCGGTGGAAATCGGCGGCATCGAAAAGATGTCGAAGTCAAAGAATAACGGTGTCGACCCGCAAGATTTGATCGAAAAATATGGGGCAGATACCGCGCGTCTGTTCATGATGTTTGCCGCGCCGCCCGACCAGTCCCTGGAATGGTCGGATGCCGGGGTCGATGGGGCGTACCGCTTTTTGCGCCGCTTATGGAAAACGGTGTACGAGCATGTCAATGCAGGGGTGGTGGCGCGCTACCAGCAGGGTGCGCTTGACGCCGGATTGAAGGATCTGCGTTATAAGCTGCATGCCACTATTCAGAAGGTGAGTGACGACTATGGTCGGCGTCAGCAGTTCAACACGGCGATTGCCGCCGTGATGGAGCTGCTGAACACTTATGATCGTACCGATACCACTAGCGAAATAGGGCGTAACGTGGCGCAGGAAGTCCTCGAGCGCGCCGTGATCTTGCTGTCGCCGATTGTGCCGCATATTGCTGAATCGCTCTTTGTTTCGCTGGTTCCAGGGGCGCGGCTGCTTGATCAGCCCTGGCCAGTGGTCGATGCCAGCGCGCTGGTGAAGAGCGAGTTGGAATTGATGGTTCAAGTGAACGGCAAACTACGCGGCAGCGTGCTGGTTGCCGCGGATGCGACGCCTCCGATGGTTGAGCAAGCTGCATTGCAAAATCCGAATGTTCAGAAGTTTATGGAAGGGAAATCGCCTAAAAAGGTGATTGTTGTTCCAGGGCGACTGGTCAATATTGTCGTGTAACGGCAGCCGTGAGCGCGATCATCGTGCTCACGGGTACGCTATTTATGAAGGTAATGCAATGATCCGATTCGTATTTTGGTCGATGACCGGCTTGCTGGCCTTGATGTTGACGGCTTGTGGGTTTCAGTTGCGAGGCCTGGGTGATACCGCGCGTCCTTATCCCTTTACTTCACTGTATATTGACTCGTCATTGCCGGTGGCGACCCAGGTGGCCGCGATCGTGCGCCTGGATCCTCGCGTCAAACTGCTAACCTCTGCGCAACATGCCGATGCAGTCTTGCGGATTGTCAGCGAGAACAAGGATAAGGTGATCCTCACCATCGATCGCAGCGGCACCGCCGATGAGTATCGCTTGAACTATAAGGTCGCGGCGCAGTTGTTTATGCGTGGAGAACAAGTCGGTGATGTGATGGTGGTTAAGCAGTTTCGCGACATGACCTACTCAGAAAATCAGGTGCTGGGCAAGGGGCAGGAGGAAAACTTGCTGTGGGCCGATATGCTGCAGGGCACGGCACAGCAGTTGCTGTATCGCATGTCTTCGGATCGCATGAATCACGCGGTGGCAGCGGCCAACGGTAGTGCGAGTGCTCCAGCGACGAAAGCGCCCAATGCCGTCGGTCAGCCCTGACGCATTGGCCGCCAGCTTGGCGCGGGGTGTGGCGCCGCTCTATTTGATCCATGGCGAAGAGATGCTATTAGCGCTTGAGGCTGTGGATCAAATTCGGGAACTGGCTAAGCAGCAAGGCTACCTGGAGCGCGAGGTGTTGTCCGTCGAATCGGGATTCGACTGGTCGCTGCTATCCGAGGCAATGTCCAGCGTGTCACTGTTTGCCTCGCTCAAAGTCCTTGAAGTGCGTATTCCGAATGGCAAGCCGGGCACAGAAGGCGCTGAAGCTCTGAGTCGATTGGCGCGCAACCTTCCTCCCGATACGATCACTTTGGTGGTTTTGCCAAAAATCGAGCGTCAGCAACAGCAAAGTAAGTGGTTTCAGGCCTTGGAGGCCGCTGCGGTGGTGGTGCATGCCGCCGCGATCGACCGCGTAGCGTTGCCCGGTTGGATCGCGCGTCGCTTAAAGTCCCAGGGGCAAAGTGCCAGTGCCGAGGTGATGGGGTTTTTTGTTGACCGAGTTGAAGGCAATTTGCTGGCTGCGCGCCAGGAAATCGACAAGTTGGCGTTGCTTTACCCTAAGGGCGAGTTAACCTTGGAGATGCTGCGCGAAGCGGTGGCCAATGTCGCTCGCTTCGATGTGTTTCATCTATCGGAATCCTGGCTCGGCGGAGATGGCGCGCGCGCCGCGCGCATGCTGGAGGGGCTGGAGGCCGAGGGGGAGGCACCGGTACTGGTGCTATGGTCGTTTTCCGAAGATGTGCGCATGTTGTTGCGCTTACGCCAAGGATTAAAGGATGGTCGTAATTTGCGCGACTTGGCGCGTGAATTACGCTTGTGGGGAAATAAGCAAAAATTAGCGGAGCCGGCCCTGCGACGGATTGGCGCGTTACGTTTGATGACGGCACTCGAAACATGTGCCCGGATCGATCAGCAAATTAAGGGTGTGGCTCAAGGGGAGCCTTGGAGTACGCTCAAGGTTCTGGCCGCGAGCTTAGCTAAATAGCATGAAAGTTTATTATTCATGATGCGAAAAAAAACCTGACTATGTCAGGTTTTTTTTATTTAAGAGTCAATACTACTCCTGCCGATTGCTAATTGTGTACATGAACTACTTCCAGTTTGAATTGACACAGTGTATTTGAAATCAATTGAAATTTTCACTACATATTGAAAATTTCAAGTGCATGGTGGGCGTCAAATTATGGGGCAGTTAGTTTTTCGGGGGATAGCGCTGATTCTGATATTGGCGCAGCTCGGCTGTGGATTTCAGCTGCGTGGAAGCAACCTTGCAATACGTTCTTACCCCTTTACCTCGTTGTATATTGATTCTTCTCTGCCAATTGCTAATCGCTTACGAGCGCTACTGGCATTGGATTCAAGGGTAAAAGTGATGCCATCCGCCGGCAATGCCGAGCTGGTATTGCGCGTGAGTGATTCAAACCAAACAAAACGCATATTGACGATTGCACGTAATGGTCGGCTGGTGAGCGAATATCGCCTGAACTATTCATTGACTGCGCAAGTATGGTCGCATGGTATTCCGCTGGCTATTGATCTCGAGATCCACCAGTTCCGGGATTTAAAGGTGTATCAAGCCTCTATTCTTGGTAAAGCCAAGGAGGAGGAGCTGTTGTGGCGTGATATGGAGCAGACCATAGCGCAACAACTGCTGTACCGGTTATCTTCGCAACAAATGTCTCGGGCCATCGCTGCTGTGCCGATCTCGGACACAGTGAGTATTCGTTGAATTCTACGCAGTCGGAGGCGATGCCATGCCGGAATTATCCCGGAGGTGCGACAAAAAAGGATGGTGCTCAATCGGCTCGCATCAGAGTTAAATTATTTTATATCATATTTATGACGAACAAATAAATCGGCTTGCAATTTGGACCGGCACTGCCATAGACTTATGTAACACTGTATTTAAAATTAAATAACAGATGCTTATATATTGATCGCGCAGCTGCCGAGGAGATCTGAATATGCATACGTTGCAGAAAGGAAAGGAACAGATCCGTAAAGTGGTTATGATCGGGAAAATTTCACAAGTGCTAGAAGTATTGCTGGATGCAAAAGAGCCTAGAATTGTTCATTGGGATGGTCGTATCCTGCGTATGCACAAGCTGACTTCCCGAAAGGCGCGCCAGATCTTCCGCGATATCGAGGCATATCCGGGTGTACTCGGGGTCTACAATCATTGCGCCAAGTGCCAGGACCTAGTCGATGAGTTGAGTTCCATGGTGGAAATACTGCCGTAGCCACGATGAAGTCTGGCACGCTACCAATGCTCCGTGGCGGCAGGTTGGTCGCCACGGAAAATAAGTACACTGCGCTTTTCCGCATACCCACCCGGTGCGACTCCTCCGAGACTGTCTGGTTGTTGAAGGTGGTGCTGATAGACGGCCAAAACTTTGGACACATAATTGCGTGTTTCATCAAATGGCGGGATGGTATTGCGATATTTTTGCACCGCTCCTTCGCCTGCATTGTAGGCCGCGATGGTCAGGGGTAGGTTGGCGTTAAATTGAGTCATCAGTGCGCGCAAGTAGCGCGCACCCGCAATCAAATTCTGTTGTGGGTCGCTGAGATTACTGATGCCAAAACGACGACCAGTGGCTGGCATGACTTGCATCAGTCCAATGGCGCCTTTGGGTGAAATCGCGTTGGGGTTGTAACCGGATTCGACCGAAATAATCGAATGCAACAAGCGTTTATCCAGATGAAAGTCCGTCGCGGTTTGCTCAATCAAGCCGGCTAAATGGCTCAAATCTCGACTGGGTGACGGCATGCTCTGCATGAGTGGAGCGCTGGCTGCCTTTGGGGTCACTGCTAAGGGGGTTGAGGTGGCCGAGGCGATTGCGGCGCGCAGGGGCTTGTTGAAGGGCTTGTAATGGGCATTGACTTGGTGATTTGCCAAGTGAATGATCCCTTGTGGGTCTACATAGCCATACACGCCAGCATGCGCCGGCAATACTGTCGCCAGCGCCAATACCAACCCAATGTAACGTAACTTGCGTGTCATCTTCTGTGTCGGCCCTAACCCCATGAGGGATCAGTGTATTGATTCCTCTGGCTGAACTCCAGTACTACCGGACCCGGTGACGGAGAGTTTTGGCTCGAGCTTGTTATCTGTGCCGCAGCGCCCGCCAACGTTCAACAGGCGGCTAGACGCTTATTCTCGATGATACGGATGATTGTTCAGAATGCTGATTGCGCGATAAATCTGTTCAACGAGCAATACGCGCACCATCCCGTGGGGCAGAGTCAGAGCTGAGAGTTGTAGCAGTGTATTGGCGCGCTGTTTCAATTCCGGAGCCAGTCCATCCGCGCCGCCAATCACAAAGCATAAGTCGCAGCCATCCAGTAGCCAGGTTTGCATTTGCGTAGCCAGTTGCATGGTGGTCCAATGCTGCCCGCGCTCATCGAGTACAACGAGGAGAGCGCGTGTCGGAATCGCGGTGATTAAGCGCGCATGTTCGGCGGCAATACCCTTCTCGGTGGTGACGCCGCCACCGCGTTTTTCCGGTTTTATCTCTTTGAGTTCTAAAGAAATGTCACGACCAAAGCGTTTTGCATAGTCCTGAAACGCTTCGTCGACCCAGCGCGGCATTTTGGTGCCCACCGCTAGAATGGTAATTTTCATGTCGGGGTATCAGGGGAGGGTCGGGCAGCACCAGTCATCAGCACTGCCCAAGGGAGTAGAACGCGATTACAGCACTTTCCATGGTTTGGCGCCGACAGGCAGAAACGACGGCTTTTCACCACCCCAGAGTGCCTCTAGGTCATAGTAGTCGCGCACCGCGGGTAGCATGATGTGTACGACCACATCACCGGCGTCCACAAGGACCCACTCGCCGAATTGCTCGCCTTCGGTGCCGACCAGATCGACCCCAGCCTCTTTCAGCTTGACGCTAACGCTATTGGCTAGCGCTTTGACCTGGCGATTAGAGTCCCCCGTGCAGACGATTAAGTGCTGAAACAGCGACGTCAGATCACGGGTGTCGAGTTCAATAATGTCTTTACCCTTGATGTCTTCCAAGGCTTCGACCGCTAGTTTGACGATATCAGAGATTTCCATGTGTCCCTTCCATAATGGGCGTTATGTGGCGCCTCAATGTTCTGTTCTGTGGTCAGGGGAACCTCCCCCTTACCGGTATAGTCCGTGTTCGCGAATATAGGATGCGATTGCGGACGGCACCAGATGTGAAATATCAATATCCTTGGCCAGTCCATCCCTGATGGCGCTGGCGGATAAATCCAGCGGCGGTAGAGTAAGGCGCAGGATTGTACCAGAGGTAGCCTGGATTGGAACCCCTGTTGCTTGGCGCCGCATCCACTCCATTCGCACTGCGTGGGGGAGTTGGCTGGCGCAAAAACCTGGTCGAATTGCCACTGCAAGATGAGCCAGACTGAATAGTCGGCGCCAATCTTTCCACGTATCCAGTCGCGCCAGCGAATCGGCCCCGATCAAAAACCACAGCGGAGACTCGGGGCCAATCTCGGCGCGCACTTCCTCCAGCGTATCTATGGTGTAGGACTGACCGGGTCTGCGCATTTCCCTGTCGTCTAGCACCATTCCTGGTTGACCGGCAATCCCGAGCCTGACCATGGCCAAGCGGTGATGCGCGGCGGCGG
>Ga0364866_10743_pt1 | contig 16610 bp, 12 predicted proteins | sample ExccelAu500001D3_3_FD_206913 | JGI IMG/M metagenome (GOLD analysis project Ga0364866, IMG submission 206913) | Enriched cells from Trout Bog Lake Hypolimnion, Wisconsin, USA - BchlTB.Aug13.5000.01.D3 | ecosystem: Environmental > Aquatic > Freshwater > Lake > Hypolimnion/Profundal zone | place... | reverse complement strand
ATCCCTTATAAAAGACCTCCGCTGAAAGCGGATTAGCAATATTTAAAGAAAAGTCTCCACGCTTACGATCCTCTTTAAAAAAGGCTAAATGATTATAATTTCTTACAAGATAACCATCCGCTTCGGAAGACCTTACTTGTTTTAATATCCATTCTTCACCTGGTTTAAAAATACGAGGAGGTGCTACCCAAAGCGTTGCATTACTTCTACCAGACTTATCTCTTAAGTCCTTAAAATCTGCGACCGCTTGACGATAAGCTTTAGGATTTTCAAACTCACAATAAATGGTATCTACCCCAGCATTCCAGGCTGCATTCAGTTGCTCTGGCAGTCGAATAACTGCAATAATTTCTGGCTTTACTGTTTCTGCATTCGCAGAAGGCACCTGGGCTATAGTTACTTGAGATTCGCCTTTCGTCTTCTCAATAATTTGCCATCTCTTAGGTTTTCTTCGAAGCGCATCACAGCGCGTAACTAATTCTCGTCTTAACCGGTTAATCTCACTGACTGGTAAAATTACATTACCTTCGAGCTGATTATCCACGTCTCCACAGGTATAAGGCGTACCACCTAAACGACCTAACTGTTCTTTTAATTTATCCGTCGTTAAAGGAAGGTTAGTTGCCTTTTCAAGAAGTACTTCTGACTCAATTTTTACTGTGTTGCCAAAATCATCGTGAGCGATGACGGTCGCCATCGTACCTTCACGTCCATGTACCTCAAAATGGAGCGGTCTTCTAAAGTGAATAGATCCTTCACTAAAGCTAGCTCTTAAATCCTTATCAAGCGCTGGATCATTTGTTTTCCAAAGTAATTGGCCAATCTTAATTCTTGTCCAATTTAAATCACCATGACCAAAAGCTAATTTTACTTTATCTCCTTTTTGAGCCGATCGTGTTTGCGAAGCAGTGTTATGGAGTTTGATCGCATAAATTCTTCCACCCTCTTCTTTCTCCTCAGGCTTACCCGCATCAAACACAACACCGTCCCCTAACTTAAGCGGAGCTTCAAGGAGGACACTAACACTTTCACTACTTACCTCTGAAACAACGCCTAAATAAACGCCGCGCTTAGTACCGAATCTTGCATGCACTAAAGCCTGATTATCCGTACCTTTAAACCAACCCGTTTGTAAACCACGCGAAAAACTCATTTCAAGCTCATAACGCTTTGCATCGAGGTCCGTGGGTTGCGCTTCACTTACAGGAGAATTTATTTCCGCAAGGGACTTCATGACTTTATCGAGCTGATCACGATAAACACGGGTAATACTAGCCACATATTCTGGTGATTTTAAACGTCCCTCAATTTTAAGTGAAGCAACCCCTGCTTTAACTAAATCAAGTAACACCTCTAAGCCTGCTAAATCACGTGGACTGAGTAAATAGCGTCTATCGCCTAACGCTACCTGCTCACCATTAGCCACCAAGTCATAGGGTAAACGACAGGCCTGGGCACATTCTCCACGATTAGCAGATCTGCCACCCAGTGATTCACTGGTTAAACACTGTCCAGAATACGCCACGCACAGTGCACCATGCACAAACACCTCAAGCGGAAGAGGATTATCATTTTTCTGCGCTTCTTGAATCTTGTTTATGTCAGCAATTGAATTCTCACGTGCTAGAACGACTAAATTAGCACCTTGAGCTTTTGCGAACTGCACACCCTCTGCACTCGTTACTGTCATCTGTGTCGAGCCGTGGATTGGAAAGTCTGGGGATATAGAACGTATTAGTTTACAAATCCCCATATCTTGAACAATCGCTGCATCTACGCCCGATGCGATCATTCCGCGGATGAACACTTCTGCGTCTTTTAGTTCATTAGAAAATACAAGCGTATTAAACGTCACATACCCTCTTACGCCACGTGCGTGCAAAAATTCCATCAGTTCTGGCAAATCAGCCTGGGTGAAATTCTTTGCCCGCATTCTTGCGTTAAATCGCTCAAGGCCAAAATAGATTGCATCTGCCCCATTCTCAACAGCTGCACGCGCACACTCCCAGTCACCCGCAGGAGAAAGGATTTCTGGGCGTTTATAGCCAGAAGCGATCTTGGTAGTAAGCGTTTGTTTCAAGTTCTCCATGCAGTCATACCAGTCAAAAGACCAACAAGAGCTAGCGCAAGGTTAGCTTATTTTATCTTTTTTAACCAAGGACAGTATAAAGCCAAAGAGTAAACAGCCCAAAATAACACCTAAGGAAGCGCCAGCACTCACATGTAACCAGGTTTCGCCTAAAATCTTTACTGCCGTAAAAAGAAGAATTCCTATGAGTGCATAAGAAAAACCCACCTGCTTTGTTTTTTCATGTGTCACTAAAAAATACAGTGCTCTTAAGCCAGCAATTGCTAGGACATTAGACAGTATGGCGATAGAAACCTGATTGGTTACGGCCAATACGGCAGGTATTGAATCGAAAGCAAAAACGATATCGGTTAACTCTACAACACAGAGTACCACCACAAGCTGAGTGATTTTAAGTCCTGTATTCGTTTTAACTAAAAATCGATTATCCTTCGTCTCTTCCGCCGCTGAAAGCAAATAGGTGATCAAACGATTGTTCGTAAACTTATCTCCACGTTTATGATCTGGGTGGTTTATTTCTTTAGCTAATTTGTAAGCTGTAAAAAGAAGCACAAACCCTAGGCCATACAAAACCCAGTGATAGTGTTCGATTACTGAAATACCTAAAAAAATAAAAAGAACTCTTAAGACTACAGCACTCACCAGTCCTACGCGAAGAACATAGACCTGTTGTGTATGACTTAGTCTAAAAGAATTAAATATAACACTAAAGATAAAGACGTTATCTAAACTAAGTCCTAATTCAGCAAAGTAACCCGCTAAAAATTGATTACTCAGATCACTACTTACTTGGTATCTCAAAACCAAGGCTACCCCTAAGGCGATCACGATCCATAAAGCTGATATAAATCCCGCTTTTTTAAGGGTCATTGAATATACGAGCCTTCCGGAGGGAAGGAAAGTGGCTTTAGTTCTGCCTTTGCAACCTGATTACCAAGATCTACGAGTTCTTTAATAACAACGGTCGGATCATCCTCATGCTTTGCAGCGATAAACGTTGCGAGTGATTTTTCGTATGCATGCGGTTCCTCCATCCAACGCTTCATGATGCGTGCAAAATCATTTTTCCATTCAATTTTTTCAGAGCCTGCACCATTTCTAAAAAACTTCCAGGTCAACTCTTCTTGAGGCATAATACCTCCGAAAGCATTAAATATAATCGGACAATTGTAATAGAGTGCTTTAGCGCAGGTTGTCGTACCACCCCGCGTTACTATCACGTCGCTTGCCTGAAGCAGTAGATGCACCACGTCAGAATACCCTTCAATATAGCAATTAAATTCAGGATGGATAGCCCTCCAGTGCACCAACTCGTTATAGGTCTCTTTATTTCTTCCACATATAACAATGGCTTGGCACCTATCCGCATACGGCAAGAGTTCTGGCAGTAGATCAAAGTGATTATTCGCTCCATTACCGCCCGTCGCAAGAAACACCGTAAAGAGATCTGGTCTTAAACCTAAACGAATCTGACGAAACGCTGCTTTTTTAGCCTGACTAATAATTTCTACATGGGCTTTAGGGAGCATCAAGGTCGAGCGCACCCGTGTTTTTTCACGAGGCATACCTAATTTCACAGCATAATCATTAGCCGTTTCCGTACGTGAAATATATAAATCGGCACTAGGTTCTATCCAATTTCTAGAATATCCCCACCCTCCAGAAAATTCTCCACAATAAGTAGCACACTTTACGTTAGCTTCTCCTAACTCTTTTCTAGCGAGTTGGAAGTAACCGCGATTTAAGCAATCGTGCACACTAAAAATCAAATGCGGCTTATACTCGCGGATGACTTTTACAAAATATGCCTTACCGAAGGTTACGGTGTTCGTATTTAAAATACTAAGGAGTTCAACAAAAGCGTAAAAGGCCTTATGAATCCAAGGAGCACGTTTCTGAATCACATTATAAAAATTAACCCCGCTTCGATTAACGGCCGATGACTTTTCTAACATCTGTTCAATCCGAACATCAACATCATGCCGGTATAACTGGAAGCACCACTCTGCAAATGCCTCTGCTCTAGCATCATGCCCTCCTCCAGTACTTGAGGTTAAGACGAGAATACGAAGTTTTGACACGAGTGTTTAAGAGTTAAAAAGCTTTGTTTAAGCTTAATTAAAATATAGTGCAGTGATTTTCCTAAGCAACTTTTTAGGCAATAGGTGTGCTGCAAGCGGTGCAAGCCTTGCCTGTAAGAATCCGCCTGAAATCACGATTCCTGACTTACCTGCCTTAAGGGCTTTCTTTAAATCACGCGCTGCCTGGGTAGGCTTTGGAGATGTATTTAAATTTTCCTCTAACTTTAGCCATGCCTGCTTAAGTCGTTTGTCTGATTCTAACTTGTCTACTTTATGAGCCCGTTCATTAAAAGCTGTCTTAAAATCACCTGGCCTAAAATCGATTACTACGAGATTAGTCCCACAAGCTTCTGACATTAAACTTTCGCTTAAGGCAGATATTCCCGCTTTCACGACATTATACCCACTCATGAATGGAAGTGGAAAATCGACAGCCAACGAAGAAATATGAACTAAACAGCCCTGGTTAGTAGAGCGCATAGACGTCCACGCTGCGTGACTAAGAGCAACCGTTGTACCTAGCATTGAGCTAAGTTGAGTATTCCATGTTTCACTCGGTATTAATTCAAAATTTCCAAATAACCCGTAGCCTGCGTTCTGGATAACCAAATCAAAACCACCGGCTTCTTTTTCGGCTTTTCTGAATCGATTAACAGCTTCCTCTGCCTGATTTAACTCTAAACATACCACACTGAACAACTGAGGATATTGATCCCGTAGAGCCTGAAGCTTCGCACTATCTCGAGACGTTCCCCACACCTTAACCCCTTCTTCTAATAACATCCGCGTGAACGCTTCGCCTAAACCAGAACTAGCACCCGTGATAAAAGCGGTCCTATACTGTTTATTAAGAGATCCGCTCATAGCTACTTCATTCACACTTTCTTAAAAAGTAAGGATACATTAGCACCACCAAAGCCACTTGCATTCTTCATCACAATAGTTGGGGCTGTATTTTCTGTTTTCTTTAAAAGAGCGATTCCTTCACACGCTGGATCAACTTTACTGATATGAGCAGAGCCAGGCGTAAATCCTTTCTGAATAGCAAGTGCACTAAAAGCAGACTCCATTGCACCTGCCAGGGATAGACCATGACCTGTTAAGGCCTTCGTACTACTTACAAGCGGCTTAATATTTGGTTGATTAAACACCGCTTTGATTGCCTTCACTTCGGACACATCCCCAATCAAGGTCGAAGTAGCGTGTGCATTAATATAATCTACTGCGTCTGATGATAGCTGAGTTGCTTGAAGTGCGTTACGCATTGCTTTCTCTAAGCCAGCTCCTTCTGGATGTGAGATAGCTACATTGTATCCATCTGAAGCTTGTCCCCATCCCAGAACCTCACAATAAGGCGTTACACCACGGCGCATCACTTCGTCTTCACTTTCAATCACAAGCACGGTTGAGCCACCTGTTCCAACAAAACCATCACGCGCTGCATCAAACGGACGAGAGGCTAAACTTGGATCTGTTTGCAAGGATAGGGTTCGCATGCCTGCAAACGGTAGAATGGCGTCTTTATTTCCATCTTCAGCTCCAACCACAAACATACGTTTCTGCCTGCCCAAGGTAATCTCATCGTAAGCAAAACCTATAGCATGGGCAGATGAAGCACAGGCGCTAGAAAATCCACAGGAAGCTCCTTTTATTTTAAAGGCCGCGACTAAATTAAAGTTAAGTGTACCAACAATCGAAGAAACGATACCAAAGGGAGAACAGCGCATGACACCGACCGCCTGAAGCCTACTATGAAAATGATGCGTTAAAAAAGGAGATCCGCCTGAAGCCGTATAGAGTCCCGTTGATTCATTCGATACATCGGCGTCTGTTAATTGAGCATCCTTAATAGCCTGAATTAAGGCACAATGCGCATACAAGCCATGCGGTGCCATCGTCCTTAATAGTTCACGTTTAAACGAGTAAACTTCTGGATACGTCCAATCTTCTTGATCCGTAGATTCAGTATTAAATCCCTTTACCGTTCCAACGACTTTGCAGGGAATGTCTGGTTTATCAAAGTGAGGATAGAGCTCAAAGCCATGCTTTAAATCACGCAGACTTTGCTCAACTGCTCGTGAGTCATTTCCAATACTGGTGATAAATCCAAGTCCGGTTATATAAGCTCTAGGCATGCCGATAAATTTTTATTCTTGTTCTATACAAGACCTAAACTCATGAAACAACAAGCCTTGGCTTAAGCCGCTCCAAGCATTCAATCACGATGCTTTAGGTGCAGAAGCTACGGGCGTACTTGTATTACTTACTACCTCTACAGGAGCAGCTTCCACAGGAGGTACAACCGCATCAATAAATCCAAAGGTGAGTGTAATTTCTTCTGCTATAACCGCTTTTTCTTGGCCAACACGAATCGTTCCCTCAAAGGTCGCAAGCGGCATTTTCATACGCTTCGGCTTAATTGAGAGACTTAAAATATCACCTGGCTTACAGATACGATGCGCTCTTACTCCTTCACAGCCTGTGAAGTAAATCATTGAGGAAGAAACTTGCTTACCTGGTTCAGGAACTAAGCCCTCTAAAAGATATAATACAGCTAACTGCCCTAGAGCTTCTAGCATGATAGAAGCAGGCATAACGGGATTATCTTTAAAATGACCTTGTAAGAAAAACTCCTGACCTGAAATTTTATATTTACCACTCGCACCCAAGGAGCTTACCGATGCCTCATTAATAAATAAAAAGGGAGGCTGAATTGGCATTACAGTCGCAATATGCTCAATTGGCAAAAACTTGGTCGGCTTAGGAAGCGGCAAACCTCTTACCTTACAATCAATAAAGGCTTTAACATCCCCCACAGTACGAAGATTACGGAGCTCTTCGTTGTTGATCGTCATGTGCAACACATCTTCTACTAAGATAACGATCTCCATCATCGTCAGAGAATCGATACCAAGATCCTCGATCATGCGTAGATCATCCGCAGCATCCTTTAATTTAATTCGTAATTCTGGTTCTACATAACGCTCCACTACCCCAATAACAACAGCGGGTAAGTGTTCAGGATTACCGGTTTTACGAAACTGAACCGCAGCCTCAAACGTTGATGGTGAACAACGTTTTAATGCTTCACGTAAAGCTACTTCATCTTCTGGGCTAAATGGCTTAGCAAGAGATATAAAAGGAGCCTTAGTAGCCTGTGAAGTTTGAGCTAAATCTGACATGAGTCTAAGACTATAGGTTAGATACTAGATTCAAGTAAACTGGATTTTCCCACTTAAGATGGCTTTAAAAAAAGCCGTTTAATACCTAAGCAGGCTGATTTTAAGTTTTACAAATAGATATATAACAATCATTTAAGAAACTTTACTGCAACTATTCATATAAATAATAACCAAAGCCAAGTCTTGGCTCTTTATGGTTTTTAAGCATAGTTGAAGTGTTGTAATGCCTGTATCAAACCAAGGTAAGTCTCTCACCCAAGAACCTGTGTATATCATTACACATGAGTTCTATCCTGTCCGCGGGGGTATTGCGACTTTCACTGAAGAAATGGCAAAAGCCATGCATTCACTGGATCGTAACGTTGAAGTTTGGGCTCAGTCTGCTCCTCCTAGTCATGAAAAAGCATGGCCTTTTCGCTTAAAAAGACTGCCCCTTAAAGGAAGTCACGGATTACTTTGCCAGCTAAGACTCGCTAAAGAACTCATTACCCACCGCAGAGCCTTAAGACATGCAACGATCTATCTTCCTGAGCCGGGTCCCATGCTTGCGATGATGCTTCTGCAATTTGTGAGAGGCTTCACTCCCAATCGACTGATCCTAACCTTTCACGGTTCTGAAATTCTTAGGTTTAAATCTAATCCCTTTAGAAAAATCTTAGCTAAACAGCTGATTAAAAAAGCCTCTAAAATTAGCACGTTAAGTTTCTATACACAGAATCTTCTTACAGATCATTTTCCTGAAGCTAAAAATAAAGTCTTACTTACTCCTGGTGCTCTGAAAACAGATTTTAAACTAACCAGTACAGCTAAATCTGACTCTGCTAAACTTATTATTTTAACCGTCGGTCGTTTGCATCCTCGAAAAGGACAATTGCTCACCCTTGAAGCATTACAACGTTTACCTGAATCGCTTCGTAGCCAGATCGAATATTGGATAGTAAGTGGGCAATCCAAAGAAGGCTATGATGAGCGCGTCTTGGCCTGTGCAAATAAAACACCGGAGCTAAACGTAAAGATCATGCACGACTTACCAGATGAAACCCTGGCTAAAGTTTATGCAGATGCGGACATATTCGCGATGACGAGCACGGCTTATGAATCGAGCATCGAAGGCTTTGGTCTCGTCTATTTAGAAGCAGCAGCACACGGTTTACCTGTTATTGCGCATGACATAGGTGGAGTATCTGAAGCCGTTAAAAACGAAGAAACAGGTCTTGTTATACCACCCGATAATCCAGAAGCTCTCACAGAAGCGTTTGAAAAACTCATTTTAGATAAATCCTTAAGAAAAAAACTAGGTGAAGCAGGAAAAGTATTTGCCCATAAAACGCAGTGGAAAGATTCTGCAGAAAAATTATTAACCTCCCATGCTATCGTCTGAATCCACGGTTACCGTACGTTACGCAGAAACAGATATGATGGGCTTTGTCTATCATGCAAACTACCTGCCTTGGTTTGAAATTGGGAGAACCGACCTATTTAAGAAAACAGGTATTTCGTATAAAGAATTAGAAACCCAAGGCTTTCGTTTACCCGTACTCGAAGTAAATGTTAAGTATCTTAGACCTGCCTATTACGATGATGTCATTACGATACAGACGAGTATGAGTGAAAAGCCGCTCCTTCGTTTCAAAATTAATTACACCATTAAACGTGGAGAAGAGATATTAACCACGGGCTCAAGCACGCACGCTTTTATAGATAAAGAGGGAAAGCCAGTAAGACCCCCAGAATGGGTCATGCAGCAAATTAATCAGTCGTTTGGTAGCACTTAAGAAAGCGTTTCCAATTCAGCACGTACGAGAGGATCTCGTTCAATCATACGAAGCTTCTCTAGATAAGGCTTTGCTTCCAACGGGTTAATCTTACTTAACGCATCTATAGCATGCGCTCGTATAATATTATTTTCGTGATTTAACCAAACTGCCACGAGTGAGAATAACTCCTTATTTTTTGCATTACCTGCAGCGATAAGAACATTACGGATAAACCGGTTAAACTTTAAACGCATAAGCGGAGTTTTTTTAAACCGCTCTTTAAATACTGTTTCGTCAAATTGAAGATACGCTTCAAGCGACAAACCTACACCCTCTTCTCTCACAGTTAAGAGTAACTTCCTTCCCTTTGTTGCAAATCGGTTCCACGGACAAACTTCTAAACACGTATCGCAACCAAAGATGCGATCACCTATCTGTGTTCGAATGTTTTTAGGAATAACACCTTTATTCTCAATCGTATGATACGAGACACATAACCTAGAATCTAAAACCCCAGGTCCAGAAAAAGCTCCGGTAGGACAGGCGTCCATACAGCGTGTACATTTGCCGCACAATAAACCTATTTCGCTACTTTTCTTGAGGTCTTGTTTAATTATTTTTTTAATCGGCTGATCCGCGGGCAATTCTACACGTACTAAGATTGCAGAAAGAAGGAGCCAATTACCAAACTGCCGCGATATAAGCATCGCATTTTTACCAATAAAACCTAAACCCGCTTTAGCCGCCCAAGCTCGTTCTAAAACTGGTCCCGTATCTACATAATAGCGATAATCGTTACTCGTAAGGGTGTAGAGTTCTTCGATTACTTTACCCGCTTTTTCTAAGCCGGGTTTAATCGTATCATGGTAGTCTACATGTCTTGCATAACGAGCAATACGTGGACCCGCCGCTTCATGTGTTTCACCATGGCTATAATTTACCCCTAAAAGAATCAGGCTCTTAACACCAGGTAGCACAAGTTCAGGATTAAGCCTTTTATCAACAGAATTTTCCATCCAGTGCATGTCGGCGTGATAACCCTGACTTAGCCAAGATTTAAGTGTGCTTGGCTCTAGCTCCTCAAGCTGTGCAAAACGGACCTCATCAAATCCGATTTCCTTAAGCCGTGAACGGAGTAATTCAGCTTGCTGCATCAGCTATGGAACCGCGCAAATTCTGCTGCCTCACGCTCCCAGATGCGATATACATGAGCAACAATATCTTTAATGGGACGCTGATCTGTCAAAACCACCGTTCCACTCGATTTATAAATTGGTTCTCTTTGACTATAAAGCATACGTACCTGCTTGTCTGGATCTTCCACCGCAAGTAAAGGACGGGTATTCTGCCGTTTCGTACGCTCTAAAATTGTTTCGATGGAAGCATGCAAGCATACAACAACTCCCCGTGACTGCAGCTCTTCTTTCATACCCGGTTGTACCACTAAGCCACCTCCGCACGATATCACTGCCTTCGTTTTTGGATGCCCGTTGAGAATAAATTCTTTTTCCATTCCTCGAAAGGCAGCCTCACCCTGTTTTGAAAAGATGTCCGATATCGTAGATCCCTCTTTCTTTTCAATTTCTTTATCACTGTCCAAAATGTCAAAACCGATCTTTTGGGCAAGCAAACGACCAACGGTTGTTTTACCGGTACCCATAAATCCAACCAAATATAAATTTACGTCAGATCGATTCATCGTATCGCATAATTACAACAAAGCCCCCGATTGATTGCAACCGGAGGCTTTGTAAAAAAAGTTTTAAAGTAAAACTTAAGGTGTTGGAGTCGGAGCGCCAGCTGGTGCTGGTGGAGTTGCCTTGATCTCTAATACTTCAACATCAAATACAAGGGTAGCTCCTGGCGGAATATTAGGACGTCCTTGGTCTCCATAGGCTAAAGCAGCAGGTACATAGAGCTTAATTTTGCCGCCTTTATTGATCTTCTGGATACCTTCTGTCCAACCAGGAATGACTTGATTAAGAGGAAACTCTACTGGTTGACCGCTCTTTTCAGAACTATCGAAAACGGTTCCATCGACGAGAGCACCCGTGTAGTTAACTTTTACTGTATCTGTTGGAAGCGGGAATGGACCTGTGCCAGGTTTAACAATTTCATAACGAAGACCGGAAGGAAGTGTTACGATATTTTTGTTATCCTTTAATTTAGCAAAGAAAGCATCTGCTTCTGCTGTACTCTTAGCTTTTGCAGCTGCGAGGTAATCCGCCTGGCGTTTTTGCATTAATTGATCGAGTTCAGGCCCGATCTTTTCTAGCTCGTAAGGGGCATCCTTACCATTCATCGCAGTTGTGAAACCACGTACGATAGCCTTAATTTCAGCAGGTGTAAAATTGAGTTCGGTTAAGCTGCTACGTTTAGCAATAATCCAACCTACTTCTTCTATCTTTTGCTCATCCGTAAAGGTTGGTGCTGGGTGTGCAGCCGGTAAGCTAATTTGAGGAGTTTGAGCTGCTTGTGCAGGTGCTTTGGTGTCCTCAGCATTAACTAAGGTGATCGCAACGAAAGGTGTTACGAGTAGACTAAGTTTTGAAATGATTTTCATGCAAATAAAGGTCTATTTTTGCCACCAGTAAGCCTCAATTGCAACACAAGACACAAGGATCACCTAACTGCCTCTAAAACAGGCTATTATTACAATCTAAATCACTTACTTGTTAAATCGGTCAATAATCGTTTGGCGTTCATTGCATGTTTTATGTAGCGACTGAATCATTTCTTCTTTTTCAATTAACTCTTTTTGGAAGCGGGCGATATCCTTAAGACGAGCTTCATGAGCTGAATGAATCTCATTAATTAAGGCATCTTTTTCTTTAGCCTGCTTTGATAGTGAAAGTATTTCAGCTAACTTAGTATCGGTATCTTTCTTTAGGAGATCTATTTCCTGCAGTTTTTTATCGGTATCCTTTTTTAGCAGATCTATCTCTTCTAATTTTTTATCCGTATCACGCTTAAGTAGACGTATCTCCTCTAATTTTTTGTCTGTATCCAGCTTAAGCATTGCTATCTCTTTATCTTTTTCAGCAGCAAGCATAGCCGTTTCTATGAGCGTTTGCTCTCGCTTAAGATGAAGGGCACTGCGTTCTTTTATATCCGCTGCTGCCCTGGCCATAAGCTCAACTGTAGATACAGGATACATAGCGACTTCTCTAACCTGATGAGATACACTACCGTGATTATGGAGTAAATCACCGACTGCACGAATCACTTCTGCAGGAGGTATAACTTTAACACAGGGAGCATCTCCAAACGGACAATCCCAGTCACAGCCAAAGCATGGAAGCGGATTAATGAGAGTTACACCCTGCTTAAACGCTGGTTTAAAACGCGGCCAGGTTCCACCACCGAATACAGCAACGCCTGGTTTATCTAGCGCAGCCGCTACGTGCATAGCACCCGTATCATTACCAAGATAGAGTGTAGCTTTAGCTATTAGCCCGGCTAAAAGGGGAATCTCTCCTTCTTTACCTGCCCACACTTCTACTGATCCAGCACGCGCAAGTCCATGAATTTTAGTCAGAACCTCTAGTTCGGAATGATGACCAATAACAAGTACCTTTAAGTTATGACTATCAAAAAGCTGATTAATTACCGCTACATAATTTTCTAAAGGCCAAGACTTAATTTTTACGTTTGCTGAACCAGCCGGAGCGCAAATCACGAAACTGCCTGACGTTAGATTTAATTTTTTGAGTACAGAATCAGCTAATTCACTTACGCTAGCCGGTAATACCAAACGCGGATGCGTATAAGTATTTTTTTTATCTAATAAATAATCTGCTATGCCATAAAGCCTTGCCCAATCTTGTTCCGTTTCAATTGCAGGAGCCACTTCCTCATATTCCATCACCTCTTTATTTCCCATGGCCCACTTAAGCTGGAGCCCAAAATAAGGATCACGCTCTTTAGTTACAAAGGCAACATGCCTTGCCTTAGGTGCAGCGTTTGCGACAACCATATCAATCCAGTTACGCCTCGGACAAGCTGCGATGATGAGATCAGGTTGAGCTTCGTGTACGAGTTTTTTTAACGATTCGATCCGGTCTTTCGCATCTAAAGGATTAGTCGAATAAGGATCAATATCGGTACCTAACCATTCAACCGAGGGAACGAGTAGTTGAGCGATATCCTTATACGTATTTCGTATTAATACCCGAATCTTAGCCTCAGGCCAGCCATCACGTAAGGCACGTAATGTTGGCGAAAACAACACCAAGTCTCCCATCGCATCGGGCCTAACAACTAACACGGACTGTGGAGTAGTATATTTCAAAATAAAATCAGATACCCTCTGCCGAAATAAGCCTGTAGGACCTTTGTCTTAAATCAGGATTTGGTAGGGTCATATCTTTATTTGTATTTATATTAATATGCTTCACTGACGAGCCTGAAATTATAGGTACAGTTACAACATTAGTACCCGCATGTAGGGTATAACTGCGTGATATAGTTTCATCCACCTTAACCTGTATCTCACAATTTTTAGGTGCACTATCCCACCCCGGATATTCAAATTCTAATTTTATCTCTTTTGATTTCGGAGATACAGGAAGATCAAACGTTACATCACGCTTAGCCCACCCATCTTGATCTATTCCGGTAGATATAGGCCTAGGAGATCCTAGATTTGAAAAGCACACAGCAGTTGAAGGAACAATCCTAATAGAGTCTAGCTTTAGAGAAACAGGCCTATCATCTCCCAAAGGCAAAAATCCGACTTTTTTTAACTGTAAAGATAATCGAGTTAAATTACCCGCTTCTTTGATAGGCAAAAGTAAATCATAATCCCCTTCTATGAGATCTAAAGATACCGCCGGCTGATTATTGATTGTTATTCTAGCCCTATTATCACCACTCACTCTAGCAAGTCCAGAAGGTATATTAAATTTAAGTTCTATCATATCACCAGCGTTAGATTTTCCAAAAATATATTTAGATTCAGAAGAAACCCATCCATCCTCATATATTCCAGAGAATTCAAAACCTTTAGCCTGAACAATATCCCTAGGAAATGATTCTAATTTTTTTGGCCTATCCAAGTTACTATATTCGTTTAGACTCATGGCAGAAATATCTCTGCCAAATCCTATTAATAAACGGTAATCAAGAGGTATATCCTTATTATAAAGCCCCTTCAGTCCGGTGCGCCTAGCAGGAAAAGCTCTAGCAACTTCCTCAAAACTAAGAGCAATATAATTACTATCACCTAATTTAATTGGCCTAACTGGACCAACTATACGATTTATTGCACCGTCGCCTACTAGATCCAGACTTACTTCTTTTTCACCCATAACAATAGCATTTTTAGACCATGAAGTTCTACCAGATGTCATGACTGACTTTGTCGCTGCAACTCTCAAGTATATTTGATCAGTTGGTTTTTCTAAACGTAATAAGAAAAAACTACCTATTCCATTAATCATTCGATTGGGATCGAAAAAATCTCTCTCTTGTTGGTAATAAGATATTCGTTTTCTGTCCCCAAGATAATAATGACTGCCTCTTGTTGAATGTATAAATATTAATAAATTATTAATACTCTTAGATTCATTTATAATGAAAAAATCATTTTCATTAGTTTTTTCATCGTGAATCTTATTAAATAAATTTCTGTTTGCTGTAAGACTTAGGTAATGAGTCGGCTGAGTATTTAATTTTGCCTCTAAAAATTGAGTACCAAACAAAGTCTGTTTTACGTACATATCCCTATTGCGCAATGCAACCATTTCAGCGCCTATTCTGTATACTTCTGGGTGAGGATACCACTGCATTAGAGGCCAATCTAGGCCAATCCAACTGGAAAACCCGCCTATTAGAAACATTTCCCTACTAACATATTTTACTGCAGTACCTTTATAAATTCCAGAGGCCAACTTAGCCGCTACAACATTATCTATACTGCTAACAGTATAGGGATTATTTCCATTAATTTTAGGAGGATATACGAATGCAGCAGCTACATGTTGAACTTCAGCAGGTATACTGCCATTACCACCAGCAGATGACAGTGTATAATTATAACCTGTAATTGAAATTAAAGCTAAATAACCAACACCAAGTGAAGCCAATAAAAACTTATTTTTAAACAAATAGAAATATTCTGCCAAACACACCACTAGCATTGGCTGTATAAACATAGCCATTTTATATAGCCCAAAGTCATTTCCAGAATAAAACATCATAACAGCCAAACCAAATTGAGCAACGAACAAGAAGGCAAAAGGCCGGCCTTTTTTCGCATTATATAAACCTAAATAAGTGGCTGCAAGAAACAGGAAAAATCCCATTACAATAAGCACTGAACCGTATGGTTCAATAATATCTGCAGTTATAGCCTGAAGGCCAAATAAAGACGGGAAGCCTGAGGGTATTAAAAAAAACGGAAATAATGATAACTTTAAATCTACTTTTCCAATACGTCCAAGAAACTGAGTGGCAAGAGTGTATATATAAGAAATAATATTATGTCTTAATAATATAAAAAAAAGTATAATTACATATTGATACAAAACAACCCTTGCTCCAGGTAATACACGTTTAGAAATAAACTCGTATAATATATAAGCGCATACAGCAATTATAGCAAAAGGAGTAACCTCAGGATAAAAGATTGCGAGTGTTGCTGCAATCAAAGCCGTTGGTATTGCGTGTAAAAATATTCTCGCCCGTGATTTACTTCTTATGATTGAAGTTAACATAGCGACTAATCCTACTAACAATCCCAACCCACCTACTTGAGCAATTAACTCATAAAGTGCTCCATACATAAACATAGGACTTATCGCTAATAATGCTGCAGCCAGTATTGCAATCTGACGGTAGCGTCCTTTATAAATCACGATTGCACTAGTTGCACTAATTTGAACAAGCGCCAGAGCAACTATCATAGGCATAAAGACAGAAAAGCTTCTAAGTTTAGTAATCGAAGATAGCCAAGCTAACTGATGTTCTGCTCCGAATCTAATTAAAGAAGGAACGTGCATAAACCAGAAGTACTGACTATAGTCTTTGCCTAACAATTCTTCAGCTGTAGGTGCTCTATAAAAACCAAAATCCTTAAACCTATCAGCTGCTAAACAATAATTAGCATAGTCATCAGTAACGAAACTTATCCAATTAAACTTTAATTTAAATGCAGGCCATGCAATCCAAACCGTTGCACCAATTAAAATACCAATAAAAGGCAAAATCTGAATAAAAGGGAACTTTGGACGATTTATATATAAAACAATTATAGATAATAATAGTACTATGAAGCTTAACTCTAGCGCGAAATCAGCAATAGGGAAACCTGCTTGATTACCAATCATCAAACTAATTGAAATAAATGATAAGCCAACTACTGGTGACAAAAACCAACTACGAAGTACACCTATTCTAGGCGTGCATAGAGATAAAATAGCCTGACCTATTATAGTCCAAAAAACGAAAAGGCAGTAAATAACACCAAGCGTCAACATAGGGTTATATAATCATACAATAT
>Ga0364866_10742_pt1 | contig 16613 bp, 8 predicted proteins | sample ExccelAu500001D3_3_FD_206913 | JGI IMG/M metagenome (GOLD analysis project Ga0364866, IMG submission 206913) | Enriched cells from Trout Bog Lake Hypolimnion, Wisconsin, USA - BchlTB.Aug13.5000.01.D3 | ecosystem: Environmental > Aquatic > Freshwater > Lake > Hypolimnion/Profundal zone | place: USA... | reverse complement strand
CTTCGCTACCGTACTTCATGCTCAGGAGCGAGAAGGCGGATGCGCGGAGCTTTCTTCGCCGACTTCAGAATGCGGCAGAGTCACTCCGCCATATCGATCCTGGCGCACTTCTCACGCTTGCAATCGACGCCGCCGACAACTCCGTCACCGCTGCTGAACATTTCGGAGAACGAACCTTTGTCCATGACATCCTCAGCATTGGCGATCTGCCGGCAAACACCCGGCTGGTTGTCAGTTGCCGCACAAGCCGGATTGCCGACTTGAAACTGTCCGCGGAAGTTCGTAGCGTTCCTCTGGACGGATTTACTCGCGTCGAGACCGAAGCATTTGCCCGCCAGTTTTTCCCCGACGCCGAACCAACCTGGATTGATGACTTTCATAACCTCTCTGGCGGCATTCCGCGCGTTGAACGATATGCCATCGAGAGCGGGCGGCGCAATCGCCAGAATCCTCTTTTGAGTCTGCGGCCCCTTGGCAAGACGCTCCAGGGAATTTTTGAAGACATGTTTCAGGAGGCACTGAAAAAGGCTGGTCTCTCTTATGACTTCGAACCTTTCTGCGCGTCACTCATCGCCTTACCCCGCCCGATCCCCATCGATTACTGCGCACGCGTCTCCGGCATCCGGTCCGGAAGTGTCCTCGATATCTGCTCGGATCTGGCCCCAGGAATTCGAGTCGAAAGTCAGTGCATCGTCTTCGAAGACGAGGATATCGAGGAATTCGTTCGCACCCGCGGCCAGCCCTCCCTTGAGAATGGCCATCAGAAGGTCGCCGATGTCCTCAATTCCGATCATCGGACGAGCGATTATGCCGCGACTCACGTTGCCGCCGCTCTCTCCAGAGCCGGGCGAGGCAAGGAACTCTTACATCTGATCGAAACCGAAGCAGAGCCGGAGGCCATTCGAGATCCACTCCGACGACGTGAAGTCCGCCTTCAAAGGGTGAAGCTTGGTGTCGGCCTGGCGGCCGAACAAAACGACATTCCGTCAGCACTGCGCGCCGCACTGCGAGGCGCTGAAGCCGTGAAGAGTGACGATGCGATTGCCGAGCTCCTCGAATCGAATCTCGATCTTTCGGCTGCCTTTGCCGAAGAGAGCGTTTCTCGGAGGCTCTTGCTCAATGGCGTGAAAGTTGCTAAACACGGCCCTCTGATCGCCGAATTGATGCTGCAGGAAGCTCTCGCGGGTCGGCCAACTATCGTCCGGGCCTACCGCCGGCAATTCTCTGCCTGGATGCAGAGTCGTGAAGCCGCTGCCGAGGAGAACCGGCATGGACACGGCAGACGGATGTGGGATATCTCAATTCGGGACATTGCGGCCCTTACGGAAGCAGAAGCACTGATCTCGGGCCCAGAGGAGGCATACAGCAATCTCCTGAGATGGACCCCGCATACAGTGGCGATTCAGGTTGCGCAGATCGTGGTCCCGAGACTTCTTTCCCGGGGCAGGAGTGACCTGATCCAGAGCCTTTTCGAATCGAGCCTTGTAGGTGGAGTATTCCGCGCATGGCTCGCCGTGCCTCTGCTCCGCTCGGGAGCCCAGCTTCCCGCAGATGCGCTTGAGCAGACATTCAACCCTGCGATGCTGCGTCATCTTTTCCCGATTCGCCGTTCATCTTTTGACCGCAGCAGTAGAAGCGCCTTCATGCTTTTTGACACTCTCCTTTCGGGTTACGAGTTGGCCGCGAGAAATTATCGTGGCGATGGTGCCTTGCGGAGATGCCTGATGCATCTATCCTCCCGTTCTCTCCGTCATTCTGATCGGCTCTGGGAGCACGATACCGAACTGTTGAACATTCTTCTTCGCGCTTATTGCCTCCTGGCTGTAATCGAGGAACTGGAACCAGGCGTCGACGATTTTCTCGGCGGCGCGAGCGTTCCCATGACGGAAAATGATCCAGAAAAGCGGCGTTTGGAATCCCTCCGAACGGCCGTCGGTCTCTTAATTCCGTTCTACGTCGCACGTGTGAGAGCCCTAGTTTCTGTGACCGATCCGCAACTGTCCGTGAGTGAGGTCGGCAACGCCGCACGCTCGGTAAGAAATTCCGGGTATCGACTCTCCGCCCACAGTCGCTCCGATCTCTATCAGCTCCTCATGCTGAATATCTTCGATCTGGCGGCACTTCCTGGGGCGGATGCCTCCCAGGTGCTCGAGACCGCGTTCTCTGTTTCGAACGACGAATCTTCGGCAACAGGATGGGAGTATCTCACTTTCGTTGAGCGTGCGGGAATCTGCCGAGGGACGCACGGAAAGCTCCTGGAATGGGCCAGCGAAAAGGATGCTGCCATAGCTCCTCTTCAGACCAACGCATCCGAGAAAGTTGATGCTCATCTGGCCCTTTCGCGAGCGGTCATGGCGATCAGCCCGCAGGATGCCGCCGTCTTCTTCCAGCATGCACATGAAGATACCGAAGGGGTCGACGTAGATGCCCGCTTCCAGTTGCGAACCTTGAGCGAGCTTGTGCAGAAAGCCGAAGGAGCCCTCAATGACCAGGAGCGGCCAGGTGCGGCTTGCGATTTTGCCGCGCTTATATCGAGTGTCGCTTTGCGCATTGGTGATCGGGAGTCCTTTCCATGGGGGCAGGCTACCGGCTCTCTGGCTAGGATGTCGCCTGGCGTGGCGCTGGCGGCCGTGGCACGTTGGGAGGATGCTGGAATCGCTGGACGCGACGACACGCTTGAGGCTGTGCTGCCGCATCTCAAAATCCCAGGCGTGGATCGCGTTGCCACATTCGTTGCAATGAATCCCCTCCTTCAGTCCGACGCGCTCCTTGAAGAATCGGCCGAATTGGTAGCAAGCCAAGAAGATCAGGCTTCATCTCCGCAGGTCGAGGATCTGTGCCGGGACGCTCTGATATTGAACGACGTGCGGAGGCCGACGCGCATTGCCAAGCATCTCGAAAAGGTTCCTGAGACCGGACCTTGGCTCAAAGTTCTAGAGTCAACAGAAGCTTTTCGGGCAGAGTGTCAAGCGGCTCGGCCTTCGCCAGCCGAACAGGAAGATCCTCCGAACTCGCACGGCAACCTTTCAGTACCGGCGAAACGCTACATTCTTCCGGACGAGATTCTAGATGCTGTCCGTGCCGCAAAGTCTCCGGACCGGTATATTTCGCCTTCAGACGTGTTGAAGGCTGTCCAAGACCATGTTGCGACAGCCGACCGAATTGCCCATCTCGATGCATTGAAGCTGCTTCCATTCGAAGTGGTCGATGGAGAGGCAATCGTCAGTGCCCTTGAACAGGCACGCCAGCGATGGGCCACCGCCGCAGTTTCTGCGTGGCTTGATCAGGCCATACCGGCTTTGCTCTCTACCCGATTGGCCGGTTTTTGCGGCATGCTCGTCTATTTTGAGACCGACTCTGCTCTGGATCGCTTGCTGAACCTGGTCTCCGATCGCACTAGTTGCAACAGACCTCTCTTGCGTGGGCTGGGAGAGTCCCTTGACGCGCTCACCGCCGGAGCAGTCTATGAAGTTTGCCGGCGTGTCATTCAGAGTCTCCGCCAGGAAGATGCGAAGGACATCCTTCTTGCCACTCTGCGGAGGCTCGTCAACGCCCTTCCCGATAGCGCCGACGTTCGGTTTGACATCACCGATATTCCACGCGGGCCAACAGATGCTATTGCAAGATTTCTGTTTGCTCTGATGTCCGATGTGGATACCCGGGTCCGATGGAGGGCGGCGCATTGCCTTCGTCGGTTTGTACGCTATGGCGGCAAGGAGCTTCTTCCCTCTATTGCAGTTCTGTCAAAGAGGACCGCGGAAGACTCCTTCAGGGTTCCGCGCGCGCCATTCTACTGGCAGGCCGCGCGGCTTTGGTTTATGGCCACGCTGTCCCGAATCGCTTCGGAACAACCCGGCGCGGTTCTATTGGTCAAGACTCTACTGCTTCAGACTCTCGACGATCCTGCCTATCCCCATCCCGCTCTTCGTTCCTTTGCCAAGGATGCTCTGGAAGCGCTGGCGAGCTCCGGGATGGTTGCCTTCGACGAGCACGAGCGCGTCCTTATCCAATCCACGAACCGGTCCAGCATTCCTCCGGAGGACCAGGTCTCTATGTTGCCCGCAGAGGCCTCTCTACCTGGCCCGAGTGGGAGATTTCGCTTCGACCCGATGGACACGGTTCCGTACTGGTACGAACCCGCAACCCGAATCTTCGCTAACGTGTCTATGAATCAGCTCAAGGCCGAGGCGGAGCGTTGGATCCTGGATCGCTGGGGCGTTAAACCGGACGTCGGTGAATGGCGAACCGAACCGAGGCGAAACCGGTTTCCGGAACGCAGCTGGAGTTTATCTTCGAACGATCACGGCAGTATGCCCAGACTGGAACATTACAGGACCTTTCTCGAGTGGTACGCGCTCCAGTGCGCGATTGGCTCGTTGATGAAGATCGAGCCCCTCGCACTGCGCGAGAATGGCGAGCAGAGTGAAATCGAAATGAGGCTCAGATGGCAGCGGTTTCCCGAGGCTCCTTATTGGATCGCCGACCTGCTAAGTCCAATCCCACTCGAACAGAGATTCTGGCTCCAGCCCGAGATCGGTGATGAATGGGTCGCAACAGTAACCGATGCCGATTTCGTTCAGGAGTTGCGGCGGGGGATGGATGGTTCAGAAGTCGTCGTAGACGGGTCGTTTCAGGTTTCTTCTTCGGAGTTCTCTTGGGACGTGGATGTCGATAGCGCGCTTGTCAACGAGGAGAATGCCATGGCCCTGGTTCGGGCCTTGCAAACGGCGGAAGAACCCATCGACTACAAGTTGCCCGATGCAAATGAAGATGAGGACGACAGGTTCGCGATTGGCGAGCCGGGGTTCAGATTGAGTGGATGGATAGCCGCGACGTACTCTGATGACGGCTTTGACGAGTACGATCCGCTGAACCTGGGAACGAATTCAACAACCTCCGGGCCGCCGAATTCGAGATCGTCCCGTCGGGCTCTCCAGGGCGGGATACTATCGTGGCCCGAGCATGATGGGGTTGTCTTCAGGTACGAGCGCTGGAAGAGTCATAGAGACCTCTCTTCCGATGAATATGGGGGACCCGGAGTGCGGACCAGCGGCCACCGTCTCTTCACGACTTCGCACGAAATTCTGGAGTTCTTAAAAAAGACTGGAAGCCATTTGATATTCGAAGTACGAATCACACGTAAACGCGGAGGTTCACGTCATCAAATACGCACGGAAGAAGAATCTCTCAGATTGGAGGGTCGATTCTGCGGAATCATCCTCCTCAGAGCCGACGGCACCCTCCAAACCGCCGAAGGATGTATTGGAGCTTGGCCGCTATCTGGTGGATGAATGCCTCGGCGGGCGCAATAACGACACGCTCTCGAGATGGTTCCTTCATGCGATCGCGGAGCGCTTGGCTGCCTGTGACCCGGCGACGAACGCCGCCCAGAAGAAGCAGCGGGAAAACGAAGCTGCCGATCTCATCCTTCGCTTGTGGAAACATCGTGCTGTAGTGCCAATGGGGATCGATCCCTTGGCGCCGTATGGGCGAGTTTTTGAAGCGCTCAGGTCTCTGTTGCCCCAGGCCAACCCTTGGGGACTGCTTGATAGTGCTGCGAATGAAACCGTTGCCGCGGAGCTCTACCGCTGCCTCTCCCTGCTGACAATCGCGATGTTCCTGCTCAGTGTCGAAGCGATTCCGAAACGCTCAAAGAGCGAGAGGGAATTGCATGACGTGTTCTTACCATTCAACGAAAAGGCCATCCTCCACTTGTTCGAACAAGTGGAGGAGTTTGTCTCCCCAAAGTTGAATTCAGATGCGAATAAAGCGGTCCCGAAGGTCGCCAAAACGACGTTGCGCGAAGCGGCGTCCGGCGTTCGGCCCCTGATCGAAAGGACGCGCGCTGCGCTGGATGAAGCCCTCGTCATTGTGGACAGGGCGGAGCGGGGCGGCTCGCGTCGGAAAGTTGTGGGTCTTCAAGTTCCCGCCAAGAACCGTCTGAATGAACTCACCCTTCCGAAGAAGAAATCGTCGAATTCGAAAACAAAAAAGCCTCCACCGGCTTCGCCCGGCAACAAGACGAAACCGAAACGATAGCTTCTTTTTCGCTGGTCGCTATTGCCGCTTCACGAGACATTTGAATGACTCAACTTCTTGCCCCAGAATCTGACGAAGGGTCGCGCCGCCATCCTTCCAAATCTTCGAGAGCGAGTACTTTGCTCGGTTGCCAGCATGTTGCTCAAACCGCGCAGGGGCCTATTGAAGATCCAGTCGAGCGCCGCAATGGTGTGCTTCGATACGGCAGCGACTCGCTATGTTCACTCAACGACTCCAATCTTCGAGTGGCTCATGCCAGATCGGATTTTCAAACAAGGCACCGCGGTCAATCCATCGATAGGCGACAAATCCGGCAAGCACCAGCACTGCCAGCAAGACGCTGCCGCAGATTGTATTTGCAACGATTTCCCACATCGAGATTGGGTCCTCAGTCAGTATGGTGCCGCAGTGCTCGCAGCGGTCACTCCGAATAGGCGTTTGCATCCTCTGCGGAGTCCGTGTCCCTGCCGAAGCTGATGCGAAATCTTTCCTGTGTCTCATCGTCTTCCTCCTCGGATTCTGCCCCATCCTGCATTGCCATGAAAGCAGCCCGCTCACGCTTATCCCTGCGAACAGTCAACAGTTGCGTCCCGATGGTGTGCTTGGGCACGAAGCAGAAGTTGTAGAAAGCCTCGAACAGAGCCACACTGGGGATCCTCTTCTGCGCAATGAGTTCGCTGAGGTGGCGTGTGTAGAGCGCGCGGAATGCTTCAGGGGTGATGATCGTTGTTGACCGTTTGCCGTTGGTGCATACCGTTGCTTCCAGCCATCCTTTTTCGATCCAGGAGAGAATCTCAGATTTGCGTACGTGCAGGATTCGAGCCATGGAGTGAATGGACATCAGATCGCAGCGAATATTGCGGATACTGAGATCATTGCGCTCAGCTGCACAGCGAACGGACTTTTCACTTCGCCCCAACAACTTCGCGGTCTCCGCAACGGAGTGGGTTGCAAGATGCTCGCGCAGCCTTTCGTACTCGTCCTCTGTCCACCGCCGGTGTTCATCGCGAATCTTCAGGCCAGCCTGCAGGATGAATCGCCAGCAGGCCTCTCGCGAACGTCCACTGCTTCGCTGCAGACGCCGCACAAGCTGATCAAGTTTCTCGCCCGATAGCATCCGGGCCTGCTTGGCGAGCGAGATGGCTTCTTCGCTCCAACCGAAGGACGAGCCTTTCTTCTGCGTAATATCCATAGATCACCTCGCAAGGGGGGATGCGAAAGGACCCTTTATATAGATAGCCGTCGAAAACAGAAAAAACGAACACTTGCGCGCAACTTTTCCACAGGCTCTGCGTCGATACCCAATACCAGCTCTGCGTTTTGTGCGGAATGCTTTAGTTTGCCCGCACTCAGGCGGATGCCACACTCACGACTTTGTCCGCCACGCGAGCTCGATCGAAGCACACGCTAAAGAAAAATATCAGCAAACGAATGGTCGCCCGTGCTTCATGGGATCCCCCTGAGTCATTCGTTAGAGAGCTCGACGGCTCGACCTGTCTGGCTCAGTTCATTGGCCCAACCGGTATCCTCCAACTTGGCCTTGAGGCGGACGCTGCCGGACAAACCTGCTGAAAGACGGTCGAGATGCGATTACCTACACCCGCGGATTTATGCTGGAATGTAAAGTGCTCTCCCGATCAGGAATGGATAGAGCGTACCCTGCGCATTGCGGTCGAAAATGTATGGCCGCAAGCGCTCGAAGCCGCGCACTCGCGCAATGGCCATGGATCGCACGTGGTGGAGATCGTTGAATCCGCCATCGAACACGCCGTGTGCCGATTAAAAACTGGAGACCCGCTTGGACCTGAGCAGGTAACGCGACTTTTGCAGCGCCTTGTCCTGCAAGAGGTTAGGCGACGGTGCAGGGCGAATGGCCGCATGGTCTTTGTCGGATCGAGCGAAGAACTGCCCCCGACGCCAGTACGAAACCCGCAAATTCAGATTGATTGTGCGCTGGATTTGGAGATAATCTTGCAGGGCGAACCTCCTGACGTGCGCCTCGCCCTGCTGCTCCGTTACAGCCGATTCCGGTGGAGTGAAATCGCCGCTGCCCTGGGAACTACTGAGGCAGCCGTGCGTCTCCGTTGCAAACGAGCGATTGAAAGAATCCGCGAACAGCAGGAAGGAGAACAGCATGAATCATGAATGTCGCATTGTCTCGTTCATTTCGAAAGGACGCCGTGACTTTGACTGAGCATCCATCTATCCCGTTCGACAACGAAGACGATTCGCTTCTGTTTGAAAAACTACAGGAGCACGTTCTAGCCCACTATCCCAATCCGGAGCGCAAGGGATGTCCAGATCCAGCCGTCTTGAAGAGTTTGATCGACAATCCCGGCAATGTAACGCTAGACGCTCTCAACGATCTGCATATTTTCAAGTGCGCGGAATGTACGCGCCTGCTTTTGGAGCTGCGGCAAAAGAAGAAGCAGCGCGAAGCGGCCGAATGAACCTCCGAATTGCCGGTTTCTTGTCGCTTACCCGTCTCGTCCCCACTGGAGCGTTATCACAATACCCGATGGCAATGAGTTGGCTGGCGCTCCTGCGCGGCGCGATTCAATCGGCCGTGGTCACTGGCCCAGAGGTTCCGCACCCTTTCGCCACCTCCGGAGATCAAAAACCAACTCTTCGGCAAGTTCTTCAGGCAACAGAACGCGATTGGAAAGCTCCTCCGACAAAGCCTCGTCGAATTCGAACTTTTGTCCCATCACGATTTGGAACCACCGTTCGCGATCCCGAACAACCCGGAACATCTTCTCATCAGCGCTGCCGCCGAGAAACGGTTCATATACGACAATTGGCCGGTGTGATAACTCAGCCTTGCAACGAATCCGGTCAAGGCGGCCAGTACGCTGTTCAAGCGTGCTCGGATTCCAGCAAAGATCGTGATGGATCACGTAGCGGCAAAACCGATGGAGATCAACGCCTTCTGCAAGTACAGCGCTGCTAATAAGAATTTCAGGGAACAATGGACTGTTGAACGCAAGCATGAGGCGTTCGCGGACCGCGCGTTTGGTATCTCCATAGACCATTCGCACCGTCGGCAGTACGCGGTACGCTCCTTCGCTCGGTTCAACCGAGGCGTCCCTGTCATCATCCTCTCCCACCTTCTTAGGAGAGACGTAGACGGCAATAGCGTTGAGATATTCCGTCAAAGGGTCTTCGTAATTCTCATCGTCGTTCGCTGCATCTCGATTGATCCCGAGTACCGCAAGTTCTTTGGCAAAACGGAGAAACTCCTCAACACGTCGTCGCATGGTCATCGCGGAGGCGTCAGTCCGGTCAATCAGCGCGCGAGATAGCACCGTCGCCCCATCAAGAGCCACTTGTGCGCGAGTCGAACGCTCGGACAAGGCGGAGCGAACCTCCTCCACATCAAGCGGGAAGTACCGGGCTATGAATGACGGCGAGCGCACATAAGCGAAGAGAAGTCGAACGAGTTCGTCTGAACGCGATGCAAGAACAGAAAACTCCTCCAGTTCAAGAGACTCGTGCAGGGTGTCAACAATTGATTGATGGAACGGGCTGTCTTCGTCCGCCAGACGTCGGGCTACGCGTTCGAACCAATTCCGAATTCGGTCAACATCCCGCAATGCGTTGAGGCCCAATTTCTCCGCTGTCAGGCGCAGCGTTGCATTCTCCACTTCGCGTCCAATATGTTCCCGAAGGGCCTTGGCTGTCTCACGGTAAAAACAAAACACCAGGACTTTTTCGCCCGCCAGCCACAGGTTCACCACACGCTCAACAACCGCCTGCATCTTCGGGTGTTTGTAGCGATCGCCTTCCGGCCCAGTCTTCGACGGAATGGCGCGCTGAATCTGCTCTTCGTACCAAGTAACTGGAATGAGGGCAACGTCGCGTGTCGAATGGGTATCCCTTTTCAAGTTGGCGGATTCGCCGGACCGCTCTCCACCCGCATCGTCAACGTCTCGTGCATCACCTCGGCTTTCTCTAGTGTGATGAAATGCCTCATAGCTCGAACAGAGCCCCTCGGCGAAGAACGCTCGGCCCTTTGCTGAGCCGTGAGCAAGCTCGCCCTGTGCCCGCGCGGCCAGGAGGAACGGAAGAGCGCCTTCACCGGCAATAGCTAGGCCACTGTGCTGAGTACAACCGGTTCCTGTGCTTTCGACTCCGTCCCCTACTTGATCCAGAATGGCGCGCCCCGACCGGTACTGTCGGCGCGGCACTGCTCTCCCTGTTGTGCTGACAAGCTCTGTTGGCTTGTTATGCCGTATCACCCACGGACGAAGCGAACACCATGGCCGCACAGCGTCGCGCTCCGCCCGTGCTTTGGTGCGACGACATTCCTCGATGGCTGCAAGGAGTTCCCGATCGACAGCGTCCTCGCTTCCACCGCGTGCGCGCCTCCACCATGCCGTTGCGGCGTCAAGGGAGTCGTCATCATTCACGTTGCGTAAGACAGCTTCGTTTGCGAGTCGCCCCCAAAGCCTATCGAGGCGCCGCCCGGCCAGGCGGTTCTCGTTCATGCGGCTGTCGAGTTCCTGTATCGCGTCAACGAACTCCTCGCGGGTGCCTGAGGGCGAGGTCGGGCCGGTCCATTTGGCGGCCGCGAACGACCGGAGGACCCTAATGAGCTCATGGTGGCCGAGTTGGAACGGAGTCGCCGTGAGGAATAGCATCCGGTCAAACTTCTCCGATAAGAGCGGCTTGTCCCCTGCGACGAGGCGCTGGGTTTCCTCGGACCTAAAGAGGTTTGCCAGGCGTGTGTAGTCGTTCTTGGCATGGTGAGCTTCGTCGAGCACGAGAAGCGACGCTCGCCAGCGCACGCGGGCGAGCCAATCCCAATAAACCTGCTGACATGCCTCGTTAAGGTCTGATCTTGCCTCCTGGAGCCGCCTGCTGGAAGCCACGCCGCGACGTCCTGGAATGGACTCACCGCGAAGGACTGCTACAAGAGGACTCCAATCAACCTCATTCTGGTGCTGGAGCAGATGCTGAGGAACCGGATCGTCGTCACTCTCGCCAAAAATCCCTTCACGGATGAGAATGCGCCGCCAGTGACTGAGGTGGGCTGATAGAAGTCGTTCGACAATCTCAGGCGTAAGGCCGCGTTTGCCCTTCAGCCTCACGAGCGTTGCGGCCCATTTGCAGATCTTCTTCTTAGTTTCCTCGTCCATTTTTGTATTACTACGGGCTAGCCGTACAAGTGCCAGCTTGATCCACGGATCGGAGAGTCCGAGTTCGAAACACTTGGTAGTCATCCAGACAATGTGTGGCCGTTGGGCGCGCGGGGCGTCCAGCGCCTTGAAGAAGTCCGTAGGCTTATGGACATACTTTTCGCGAACCCAGGCAAGCGCATCCGAGCGCGTGCAACAAAGCACTTTGAACTGGTCCCACTCTCGCGGCCACTTGCGCGCCAAACCGGGCGGAACCATCACCACGACTGGTCTTCCGGAAAGCCGCGTTGACTGGACAACTGAAGCAACGACCGCAAGTGCAACGTAGGTCTTGCCCATTCCAACTTCGTCGGCAAGGATTACTCCAGGCTGCCTCTCGAAATCGGCAAGGATGGAGCGGGCGGTCTCCTGTTGACGCGCCCCGTCTTCCGGCGCGATTTTCTGCGTATCGACGCCGCCAAGCCGGACGACATTTTCAGCGAACCGCCAATCAACCGGCATTTCCCCCTCCAGCTACTGGTAAAAGATCAGTGCACCTTGTTCTGACCGCCAACAGATAGCCGCTGAGACTTGCCGATGGCGCTACGCGTTTCACCCACTCATCACTCATGCGGTCAATCTGCTCAATAGTCTCTTGAAAAAATACCCGGAAACGAACCTCTGCGAGTCGCCTGGCGACGTGCGCCAGCATCAAATTGACTTCCGCGAGGCTAAAGAGCAGCATCGAACCGTCGCCCTCGTGGTTCCCATTGTTCAGCTCTGCCGCCTCCGATTCACGGATGAGCGCCTCAGCAAGCATCAATGGTCCGAGCGGGTCCTGACGAAGGCGGTAGTTCAAAGCCTCTTGCGTTCGAGTAGTGTGCAAGAGCCGTTCTCCCTGCGCAGTGAGAGCTGCACCTAGGCGCCGAGTACGATAAAGCAGGTAACTGCTTGTATCTACCGCCCGAAGAGACTCGAATTCTCTGGAGGCCGAGCCTCCCCTGTCACCCAATTGCCGCCCTTCCATGAACGCAATCCATTCAGCGGGTTCGCGACCGGAAAGTAGGCACTCAACGATCCCCCTCGCGCTAAGCGATCTAAACTCATCCGGCGGCAGCAGGTCTTCGGTCGCTTCGACGTGAACGGGCATTAAACCGCTCTTCATTACTCCAGTTTCGTCGCGCCACGAAAGACGTAAGCCAGCGATGTTCGCTCCGCGAAGAGAAGTGGACAACTGCACCACCGCGCGCCCGTCCGGTGGCGTTTGAGGCAGCGCTTGATCATCCAACAAGGGGGGCGTCCGTTCAGAGCCCTCACCGGGCCAGCGTACAGACCACTCCACTGGAAGGGGTGCTTGCGTATCCATCGCGATGATCAAAACAGCTGTGCGCTGGTTATAGACGGCCCACAGGAACGCCGCTGGTATCGCCTGGTTTGTGCTGGACTGTTCGTCCTCGATAGGATCAGCCATCTCGGGCCAGATTGGGGATTCGCAAAAATCCAGTTTCCAGTCAACCGGAAGCCGGTCACTCAGAAGCAACCCGCTTCGCTTTGTGCTTGACTCGTCCGTATAACATAGGTTGGCTTCAGCATTGGCCACACCAATGCCCATGCCGTGCGGGCTGAAGTTGCTGGAACCGCAAAGCAGCATCTCCATGCCATCGCCCGCCACCAGCACGCCCTTTGCATGAAGGTCGCGATTGGCTTTCTCTCCTTGCCTGCACAGGGGAACAACGTATGTATCCACAGAGTTTGGGTCCTTGCGCCATGCAGAAGCCCATGCCACAAGGAAGCGTCTCGGAAGGCCAACCACCATTCTTGTTGAATCTCTTTCGCTGGGTTGCCCAGGCACGACAAGGTATCCAGCCGCTCCGCGCGCTCGGGGCAACTGCATCAACCTTTCCACCACGGGGTCTACCGGACCTTCAAGATCGCCAACAAATGGCGTCATCACGGTTATTTCCTCTGCTCTCCGGTTTCCCCATTGATTGATAAGTTGATCGAGTGGAGATTGGGCCATTCCCCCTTTCCGCCGCGGCAAACCGCCAACAAAAATGGCGCGAGGAGTCTCACGTGGTTTGAAGTCCGCCGGCATCGAGCGCCAGTCGCGTAGACGACTTCGAGCGCCCTCAACCGCCTGCCGAAACCGTTCGACCGCTGCGTCCGACGCGCGAACGAAACTGCTCAAGTCCCGAACAAAGCTAGTGGCGTCGAGTATCAGCTTTCTCGGTGCGGATGTCTCATGGTTGTAGAAGTCGATAACGCTCGCAATCTCCCGGTTGCGACGGTACCCCTGGCGCGTCAGATTCGCTGACGCGACAATGAGCCGCACGCAGTTCTCCCATACAAGCACCGCGACCTTTGAATGCTGGACGGCGCCCCCAGGCATACGGACTGGCAACTGGTCCCAACGCAGTGTTGTTTGCGAGGGGTCCAGATGGTCAGCATCAACGAGAACGCAAGCCCGCGAGATGCCCAGTGCCTGCTCCCGCTCGACCACAAACGGCCGGACGCCCTCAGTTTCGTCGAATTTCAGGCCGAGAAATCGTGGTAATAGCTCGCTCTCGAAGAATGGCGCATGAAATGTATAGGTTGATGCCACGCATACGAGCGGGCGGCCCGCCGCACCGACGGGCAGTTCTGGCGGTGCCGACCATGCATTGGCAAGCGTCCCGGCGATCTTGGTGTTATTCCTCGGCATCTTGCACTTCCAAGCGAACCCGGCCAAGGTCTCGAAGAATAGCGTAAGCATTCGAGATCTTGAAAGGGTGCAGATATTTGTCACTCCACACGGGCAGCGCATCGCCTGATATGCGGTTTTCACCAGGCATAAGCGTCCAATAGGCCTCACTTTCTATCCAAGGTGCTTTGGCCTTCTCCCGCTGGACCCGTCCGTGGCGGCTTAGCACGACCTGAGCAAGGGAAGCCTCTGACCTCTCAGCGGACACCACCTCTTCATGTAAGCGCGCAAGTGGCTCGACAAACCCCGCCGAGTCAAGCAACGGCTGATTACGCAGAAGATTCATCGTTTGGCACAGACGGGGGACTGTCTTACTCAGCGCAAGGCGCGTCCGCTCAAGGTACTTGCATAAGCGCTCGTCGCTTAGGACCGCTTTCGGTGTTGCGCGGCCTCCCCGGTTTTTCAGGCTCCAGATCAGTCCGTCGAATGCCTGTTGCAGAAGACTGGTCGTCTGTTCGTATGTATCTGCCGCAGCGATCACGTCCGCAATGAGGCAGTCGACAGGATCCTTCCCGAGCTCCGGTCGAACGCCGTCGAGCAAGACAGCTCTTTCGACACGACCGCGATCGCTCAACTGACTGGTCTCGAGGAACAAATCCGCGCGATTCTTCAGGATGCAAAAGAGCCGTCGTCTAACCGGTTGGACTTCGAGCATTTGTAGGAGCGCGCGGCGCTCTTTGAGGCCAATTTGGTCTGGCCGTAGGTGCATGGCCAGCTGTTCCCATATTCGATGACTTGCGCCGGGCCATTCACGCTTTGAGACGCAAGCGATAGTTGTTTTGACCGCATCGTTCATCCAGCCCGCACCAGCGCGAGTTGAAGCGCCGTCTTCATCGAGTACCCCTGAGATTTGCTCATCCTCTGACCAAGCGATCAAGAGCGACGTAGCGTTGCGTCCAACACAACCGTCCGCATCCACCAGCTCCACTTGACGAGCAAGCCTTGCTATCACGCCAAAGGGTCCGTTGACTGCCTGGCCTTTAAGGAAGTTCGCTGGCGTGAGAGGTTCTCCCGCCAACGCTCTGTTTGCGAGGTCGCGGCCCGGAAGCCGAGGTAGTGCCCCTCCGTATTTCTCCGGCTCCTTGGCTGATACTCTGACCATTGCAGAAACAAATAGGCGTTCAAAGGCGAGCCGCGCTTCTAAGCGGATATCTTCCCGCCCTTCCATGCGAGCTACCGCGCGGTCAGCTACTGTCGCTGCCACGACGGCGAAAGTCAGAAGTCTGGCGCGCCACATCCGAACCGTAAACGCTGGCAACAAGACCTCCGCGAGGCGCTCGGCATAATTGAGTGTCCCAAGGGGATCGAGGCTGCCAGGTGGCTCTTCCGCCGGATCAAGGGGCGTGGCAATGGGAAGCCAGGCAGCAGTCAGCGGCATAGTGACCTCGGCTTGGCCAATTGCATGTGTTTACTGCCTACTTCGTCGCATGTATTCTGCACGGCATAGTCGACATGCCTCTGCGTGCTCGCTTCTTCCTCGAAGCGACTGATACCCCTCGCATTATCATGCGCCACTGGTCTGATTAAGGATTCACTTTCGAACAGAAACATTTCGGTCGTATCTCCCCTGCTTCGATTCCATCTGAGAAACGCATCAATTGCCCAGGAGTTTATGTGGCCAGTCTCCGGATCTCTACTGAGGAATTGATATGCGGCCTCGTTCAAAGAACCATTACACTCAACGCTCCGCCGGCAACTGGAAGGAATATCCAGTTCTCCAAAACATTCTTGTGGGACGCTTGTTCAACGGATTTTCCATAAGCGTCAATCTGAGCCCCGTATTCCGTCGCGAGTTGGTCCCAATGTTCTGGCGCCAATTGGCTGGACTTGTGGTCGATCAAGATCCACCCTGCAGTGGTCTCCAGAAGCAGATCAATTCGGCCATTTAGGATCTGTCCGGATTCAAGGAGACACTGCACCGCGATCTCAGCATTCGGCTTCGCGCCGGGCCAGCGCTCTTCCAGCCAAGAATGAAATGCATGAACCTGTTGCAGTACCGCCTCAGACGAGAGAAATTCGGTCACCTCATACCCAGCAAGAATCCGTCCAACCTCTGTTTCAGTCAGAGGAACTGTCCGATCAGCGAATGACAAAGTCAAGCAATCATGAATCGCCGTTCCCAGCACTCTCATATCAGAGCCGGAGGCTACTGAAATCCGTTTACCAATCTTGCATTTTTCAACGACGGTTGCCGGGCGCTCGTTCGCCAAGGATGGATTGAAAATGAGCGGCTGTCTCAGCGGTTTTGTATCGGCTGGTCTGAACCAATGAAGTGCGCCCTCTTTCGTCTGAAGAATAGCTTCGGGCTCCTCGACCGGATCGAGAATCCAGTGCTCGGTACCGACTTTTTCCCCGGATGGCAGGGTAATCGATTCGCAGCCCACTTCTGATAAGAGCCATGGAGCCTTGACGCAATCGATCCATTCGCCGGTCGGCTTCCGACTGGAACGAGCCAAAACCAGAAAGTCCCGCACCCGTGTTGTGCCGACATAGAGCAGACGCTTCGATTCTTCAACTGCGGATTCGCGGAAGGACGCAGCCATCGGGGTCAGTGCGATATCGTCTGCGACTGGCACCTTCTGTTGTTTCCCGAATGGCCACGGCCAGTAGCGAATGAAACGATCTGCCAGTGGATCGTTCACATCGAAGGTGGATTTCGATTGAGCTGATATCGACCAAAGACGGTCTCGGATCGTTGCCGCTAGGTCGACCAACAC
>Ga0364866_10739_pt1 | contig 16667 bp, 13 predicted proteins | sample ExccelAu500001D3_3_FD_206913 | JGI IMG/M metagenome (GOLD analysis project Ga0364866, IMG submission 206913) | Enriched cells from Trout Bog Lake Hypolimnion, Wisconsin, USA - BchlTB.Aug13.5000.01.D3 | ecosystem: Environmental > Aquatic > Freshwater > Lake > Hypolimnion/Profundal zone | place... | reverse complement strand
AATTCAAGAAATTTTAAAATAAGCCCTTTAGATGGCAGTTCGCCGTATATTTTAAAAATAGAGAATCGAATGGGCATGCCTAAACTACCTGCGGTACATCTTCAGGATAAAGCACTGAAAAAAATGCTGCTACCCATTATGGCCCATAGACAGGGCTCTATTACACTGGATGGAAAAGTCATTACTCAAACCATTCTGACTACTCAGTTTTGTGCGGGGGGGGGATTTATTGTGTCATAGTGAGCATCATGGTGTGGATTATCAAAAACGGATGAAATCAGCCCTCAATATTTATGAGCAAATGTTAAGCTGCTTAATAGACATCAACAAAGACGGTTGTGCTTTACCCGATATGAAAAACACAAATTGGCTAGTAGATACAAATGGTAAACTATTACTTGGTGACACTAAATCATTAGTCTTTTGTGAAGAAAATGGCATGATAGACTATAACCATATCTCCCAAAATTCAGCAGACTCTTTCGTTTATACCGCCAATATCAGCCCTCCAGAATTCTATGACAAACTAGCACGCAACATTTCTATCTCCGCCGAGAAAATGCATGTATATATATTTGGAAAAAATCTATACCAATACTTAACTCAAAGCCAAGCTAGTACTTTCAGAAATAAACATGAGGGCAACCGACCCGATTTTAATTATCCCATTTTTGAAACAAGAGAGGGGCAGATACTCAAATCATTAATTTGCGACATGATTCGAGAAGATCCTAAGGACCGCATTTCACTCAAAGAAACCCAAAATATATTTGACTCCATCAAGGTGGAACAAGATAAAAAGAACGTTATAGATGTTTTAGATCAAATTAAAGGCCAAGGCCTTGGTCGCGTGGATACCAAAATGAATATATTTTCAGCCGAAAAAATGGCTCTTATCGAACAAACCAATTCATTAGCCCAACTTGCTATCATTAAAACAGACTTAGAGAATATTCTTCAAAATCAAGCCGTAATACAAGAGGCGCGGGCCATCATTCAAAAATTTGAAGATCGTGCTGGTATATTCACCGTTGGTATGCGGGCTAAAGCGAAAAGAATCAAACAAGCCATATGCGAGATACCCATTGAAGACAGAGGTAAAATAGCCGATCAGAATTATGAACCAGGACTTAAAGTACGTTTACAAATTGCTTCGCACCGTCATTTCTCTCATTTTCGTTCCGTCAAAATATCAAGTCATGTAATTGATAAAAAAACAGCGGCGAACTCTCACAAAGAATTTGAAAAAAAACTAAAAGAACTCATGCCCTCAGACGACACAGATCCCAGTGTTAAAAAAAATAAGTAAAAAGTAACTCCCCAGGTACATCAGATCTTAAATTGGTAGCATACGAATAAATAATAATATTATTGCTACTAGCAGTTTTCACTAATCTAACGTAGATTAATTAAATTTGAACAAATCTATTAATCCAAGATGAAAAAAGCGATTTTTCTTGATAGAGACGGGGTCATTAATCAAGACTCTCCTCATTATATTCGGTCAATTAATGATGTCATTTTCATACCCGGAAGTATCGCTGCCCTTGCCCAACTAACTCAAGCCGGATATCAAATCGGTGTTGCAACCAATCAGTCAGGAATTGCTCGTAATTACTATACGCAGCAGACTCTACATAAAATTCATGACTATATTTGTCAACAAGTTCATGCCGCAGGTGGTGAGATACAAGCAATAGAATTTTGTCCTCACGGACCTGACGAGGGCTGCCAATGTAGAAAACCAAAACCTGGCTTATTACAAGCTTTAGCAAAGCGCCTACCTTGCTTACTATCAGAAACGCCTTTCCTTGGAGACAAGATATCTGACATTCAGGCCGCTTTGGCGGCAGGCGCGATACCCATTTTTATTGGAAAGGAAAATAGTGATCTTGATCTTATCCGACAAAGGGAATATCCGAAGGTACCCCGATTTGATTCACTGGCGCAATGGGTTAGTTTGAAGCTTGGCTCCACCCCTCTAATGCATTCTCACTAAAATGACCAAAAATGCAACAAACGCTATCAGAATTAACGCCAAAATACCCATCGAGTAAAAGCTTTTTTGCCAATTTTCTCGACTAAATACATCTGGTCGCCCTTTAATAACCCGAGCCATGTACCAAACAATCAAACCTGCACCGATTAAACCAAGTACCTGATAAAACGTTTCCATCGTAATTCTCCTAATCTAATCCTAAAGTCCCAACGACGACCAATACCCACTCACTTTATCTAAGATATCCTGATCCATGGTGATAGGAATACCCCATTCACGCGTGGTTTCACCAGGCCATTTTGATGTCGCATCCATGCCAATTTTAGATCCCAAACCAGATACTGGTGAAGCAAAATCTAAATAATCTATCGGCGTGTTTTCAATCATCACACTATCACGTTTTGGATCCATTCGCGTCGTCATCGCCCAAATCACATCGGGCCAATGTCGCGCATTAATATCCTCATCACAAACAATAATAAATTTGGTATACATAAACTGACGCAAGAAAGACCATACCGCCATCATGATTCGTTTAGCATGCCCAGGATATTGTTTTTTAATAGTCACTACAGCAAGACGATAAGAGCAACCTTCAGGAGGTAAATAAAAGTCAACAATCTCAGGGAACTGTTTTTGCAATAGCGGAATAAACACTTCATTTAATGCAACGCCTAATATTGCAGGCTCGTCCGGTGGGCGTCCCGTATAAGTACTATGATAAATAGGATCTTCGCGATGCGTCATTCGCTCTACAGTGAAAATGGGGAAAGACTGCACTTCATTATAGTACCCCGTATGATCACCAAATGGGCCTTCCGGTGCATCAATGCCGGGCTCTAAATAACCTTCTAGTACAATCTCGGCAGAAGCTGGGACATGTAATTCACTCCCAAAGCATTGCACCAATTGCGTACGTTGACCACGCAAAAGTCCAGCAAACGCATATTCTGATAAACTATCAGGGATCGGTGTGACCGCAGCTAAGATAGTCGCCGGATCAGCGCCAAGAGTCACCGCAATAGGAAAACGTTTTCCGGGATATGCAGCCTGCCATGCTTGATAATCTAAAGCACCACCACGATGTGACAACCAGCGCATGATTAGTTTATTCCGACCAATCACTTGCTGACGATAAATCCCCATATTTTCACGATCCTGGGAAGGGCCTTTTGTAGTGACCAAACCCCACGTGATCAGAGGACCTGCATCATTCGGCCAACAAGTTTGAATAGGTAAGCGAGATAAATCAACCTCATCTTTTTCATAAACAATCGTTTGGCACGGTGCATGTCTGAGAATTTTGGGTGCCATATTCAAGGCTTGTTTTAAGAGGGGTAACTTTCCCCAGGCATCCCTCACGCCAGCGGGTGGCTCGGGCTCTTTCAATGCTGCCAGTAAATGACCAATATCGCGCAGTGCCGTGATACTTTCTTGCCCCATAGCTAAAGCTACCCGCTCGGCGGTACCAAACAAATTCGTAAGCACTGGAATCTGATGATCTTTGGGGTGGGTAAACAACAAGGCCGGTCCCTCTTCACGCAAAACACGATCACTGACTACAGTCATTTCGAGGAAGGGAGATACGGGATAATCAATGCGCTTTAAAAGCCCGCGAGTATCGAGCTGTTGAATAAAATCGCGTAAGTCGGCATATTTCATAATCATTCTCGATGGTTGTTACTCGGTATAAAACTATCAATTATTCCAAAGCACATATTCTCAACTTTGGCCATTTTTGTAAAATCTACTAATAAACCGTATTTGCGAGCGATAGCGGAGCAATCCAGACCGGAACTCCAATCAAAAATGGATCTAGATTGCTTCACTTCGCTCGCAAAGACGACGCTTCCAAATAACTTCCTTCCTTATTACCCTCTCCCCGGAAACGGGGAGAAGGTGCCGCAACGCGGCGGATGAGGGGTTCTTCAACCGTTATTTGCTGTTTCAGGCCACTCCGATCGCTGAGCCGCTTTTAAATGTTATGCAAAAAAAGGCTAAAATCCAGATAGTTAGATTTTGATATTTACATGTGCTGGGCCATGGCCCAGCCTAAATCATGAATGCATCACTCTTGACGCTTCATGGCGTCAAAAAACTCTGCATTGGTTTTATGATTTTTCATGCGCTCGATTAAGAATTCGATCGCATCACACTCATCCATTGATTGCATAATTTTACGTAAAATCCACGTGCGCTGGAGATCCTCTGGCGAAAGCAGCAGATCTTCACGGCGTGTGCCTGAGCGGTTAATGTTAATTGCAGGAAATACTCGACGTTCGGAAATATTACGACTGAGATGAATTTCCATATTACCGGTCCCTTTGAACTCTTCGTAAATGACTTCGTCCATTTTTGAGCCAGTATCAACCAAGGCTGTTGCGATAATGGTCAAACTACCACCTTCTTCAATATTTCGTGCAGCACCATATAAGCGCTTGGGTCGTTGTAAGGCATTTGCATCAACTCCACCCGTGAGAACTTTTCCAGAGGATGGAATTACAGTATTGTATGCACGCGCTAAACGAGTAATCGAATCTAGTAAAATAACCACATCTTTTTTATGTTCAACCAATCGTTTTGCCTTTTCAATGACCATTTCAGCAACTTGAACATGTCGATTAGCGGGCTCATCAAACGTACTAGCAATCACCTCACCATTGACCACAGATCGTTGCATTTCCGTCACTTCTTCGGGACGCTCATCAATCAACAAAACAATTAAGTAACAATCAGGATATTTCTTTTCAATTGAATGAGCCAAGTTCTGGAGCATAACTGTTTTACCAGCCTTAGGTGGCGAAACAATTAATCCCCGTTGTCCCATACCAAATGGTGCACACAAATCGACTACACGAGCAGTTAAATCCTCTGTGCTACCATTACCTTGCTCCATCACGAGACGTCTGGTCGCAAATAACGGTGTCAAATTTTCAAATAAAATTTTATTCTTAGTATTTTCAGGGGCCTCATAGTTGATTTGATCAACTTTTAATAAGGCAAAATAACGCTCACTATCCTTAGGCGGACGAATTTTACCAAAGACCGTATCACCGGTTCGTAATCCGAAACGTCTAATTTGGCTAGGTGAAACATAGGTATCATCTGGCCCCGCAAGATATGAATCATCACCTGAACGCAAAAAACCAAACCCATCAGGGAGCACTTCAAGCACACCACCACCCCAAATATCTTCACCCTTACTGGCATGAACTTTGAGTATCGCAAACAACAAATCTTGTTTACGCATTCTGGATGTATTTTCAATATTCATTTCCATGGCTATATTGACTAACTCGCCAATTGGAAGTTGCTTGAGTTCTTTAAGATTCATAGGTCTCACTTGATTGATTGGTTATATAAAAGAAAAAATTGAATACTCGATTAGGATGTGTTTACCATTCTACTATCTTGGCCGAACCACACCCTTGGTTAGTAACAGAATGCCGATGTCATCATATACAGATATTATGAAATTAAGATTTTAAAACTCGACATAATGATACTTTATATACCATATTCTTACGGTTAGTCTACTTTGTTTACCTTCTTTAGTTAGTTTATACGTCGGAATAACTTAAGGAAACCAGAGGATGTTGACCTTCTTCACAAGAAATGGGTCTTATTTTGAATTTAAAAGGATATCACAATCGAATTCTAAATACAATAATTTGGTAGGCAACTGTTTCGGCCAAGATCGTAAAATTCAAATACAAGTTAAGGTGCAAAAGCACTGATACAAGCATTGATTAACGCAGCAGGAAACAATCCCATCATCAGTAACGCGATGCAATTAACTGAATAAAGTGCGGTAGCAGATCTAGAAAACGATAAACGTGATGAATCAGCTGGCTCATCAAAATACATGACTTTGACGATCCGGATATAGTAATACGCCCCTACAACAGCAAACATTAATCCGAAAACCGCCACCCAAGTCAATTGAACATCAACTAATGCCTTGAGTACCAATAATTTCGTGAAAAAACCGACCATCGGCGGGACACCTGCCATAGAAAACATCACCAGCATCAACATCAGTGCCAACCAAGGGTTGCGCTTATTGAGCCCCTTTAAATCATCCACATTGACAGCATCGAAACCCTTATGAGAAAGCAACACTAAAAAACCAAATGCGGCAACAGACATCACCGAATAAACAAGGATATAATATAGTGCAGCAGAATATCCTGCCTCAGTCCCAGCAAGAATACCAAACAAGGCATACCCCGTATGACCAATCGCTGAGTATGCTAATAGTCGCTTAAGATTGGTTTGGACAACAGCCAACACATTCCCTAGGGCTGTTGATAACAAAGCCATGACAAGAATTAACTGCTGCCATTGGTCCGTCGCATCAGGTAGAGCCACGGCTAACAGGCGCAGTGTCATACCCATTGCCGCTACTTTAGGAGCTGCACTAATAAACAACGTAACTGAAGTAGGTGCTCCTTGATAAACATCTGGCGCCCACATATGAAAGGGTACAGCAGCTAATTTAAAGCCTAATCCCACAACGATAAATACCAATGCAAAAATAATCATGGTATTGCTTTCTTGCCAGTTTGTGGCAATGCCATTTGCAACATCAAGCAGATTCAGTTGCCCTGTAGCACCATAAATCAATGAAATGCCATATAACAACATCCCCGATGCTATCGCACCCATGACGAAATATTTCATCGCCGCTTCAATGGCATCTCCCGAGGTTCGCTGCATGGCTGTCATCGCATAGATCGGCAACGACAGTAACTCAAGGCCTAAATAAATAGTTAAAAATGAATTAGCTGAAACTAATACCATCATCCCTAACGCGGAAAATAATCCAAGTACAAGATAGTCTCCATACGCTATCTCCTTCTCAAAAAGATAGTCCTTTGAATAGAAGAAACTAAGTAAAACCGTGATGGCAATAAATATTTTCATCAACTGTGCAACATCATCACTCACGTACAAACCCGCTAAAATGACGGTATTATAATTACCCAACAACAAATAGCTCACCCATCCAGACGCCAGCAATCCAATACATGCTATTGCTAATGTTGAATATTTTGAAAAAGAAGGCTTAAAAAATAAATCACTTAACAACGCAAGACATGCCGTCACTAAAATGATAATTTCTGGTAAAGCAACATGAATATTTTCAAATAACGTGATCATTTCTATAACCTTTCATTAGGAATAAGTATTTCGAATCTAAAGCTTTGATTTGTCCGCCTGTGACAAAGTATAGGTCACGGTATGGTGAACATAATTTAAAAGAGGCTTCGGATAAACCCCCATGGCAATAACCATAATTGCCAATAACACAAATGAAGACAATTCATAACCGGAAATATCTCTCAGCTTAGCAATTTTGTCATTTGCGACGGGCCCAAAAATAACCCGTTTATACATCCAAAGCGTATATGATGCGCCAATGATAAGCGTCAGGGCAGCACAAAATGAAATCCAAAAGCCAGCCTTCATAGCACCCAAGATAATCATAAACTCGCCGACGAAGCCTGAGGTACCCGGCAAACCTGCATTGGCCATTGCAAATAACATGAAAAAAGAAGCAAATAATGGCATTGTATGGACTAAACCGCCAAAATCCTTGATGTCACGTGTATGCATCCGGTCATAAATGAATCCGACACCAGCAAATAATCCGCTGGAAACGAACGCATGTGATACCATCACTACAATAGCACCTTCAAGAACAAGTCCAGCAGACTCAAGACCCGAATTAGCACTAATCATATAGATCGCAAAACAACCTAAGGTTACGAATCCCATATGAGAAATCGATGAATAAGCAATCAAGCGCTTCATATCCTGCTGAATAATAGCAATTAACCCAATATAGATAACTGCAATCAATGACAAGGCAACCATAACCCCAGAATACGCACGACATGCATCAGGGACGATGGGTAACGCAAAACGAATAAATCCGTAAGCCCCTAGCTTTAATAAAATAGCCGCTAGAACCACCGATCCACCGGCAGGCGCCTCAGTATGTGCATCGGGAAGCCATGTATGAACAGGAAACATGGGGATTTTAATTGCAAAACCAAGAAAGAATGCAATAAATATTAGCGTTTGAGCACTCATACTTAGTTTCAGGGCATAGAATGACTCAATTTGAAAAGTCCCCGCCGCATATCCCATGAATAAGAAGGCAGCCAACATTAAAACTGAGCCCATAAATGTATATAAAAAGAATTTAATTGCAGCGTATACCCGATTGCTCGAACCCCAAATACCAATAATCAGGTACATCGGAATCAGCGTTGCTTCCCAGAAAATATAAAACAATATGGCATCAGTTGCTGCAAATACGCCGACTAACAATCCCTGCATAATTAAAAATGAAGCCATATATTGACCGACCTTTCGATCGATACTGTTCCATGTAGCCAGAATTACAATCAAATTGGTAAAAATGCTCAAGACAATCATCACCAAGGATAAGCCATCAATTCCTAAGCTATAACGAATGCCCAACGATGACATCCAATTAAGGCTTTGAACATATTCCATACTGTAGGTATTCAGATCAAAGTGAGAAACAAGTGGAATAGAGCAAAGTAAACAAATGACCACTGAAAACAAGGCTACAAATCGAGCAATAGTAGGATTATTATCATCAGCTACAAGTAAAACAAAGCAACCTGCAATGATAGGAAACCAAATCAATAAATTAAGTAACTGAACCATCTATTTTTACCTTAATAATAACCAGCACAAAAATGCAAATAGAGCAAAAACCATCATGGTAACATAATGGTACAAGTAGCCCGTTTGAATAGTACGTCCTGCCTTGGCAAACCAACGTACAGCTCGCCCCGATCCATTCACCACCAATCCATCTATCAAGCACTGGTCGCCAACTTGATAGAAAACTCGGCCTAATAATTTGGAGCCTTTAACGAATACCATATTATTGAATGTATCAAAGCCATATTTATTCGCCAACAGTTGATAGATCCATGAAAATCGCCTTGCCAGTATTGCTGGAATTCGGGGGAAGCGACTATATCCTATCCAAGCCATCGCGATACCTAACAAAGTTAACCAAAAAGTCATCCCCTCAGGGGCATGCATCATCATTTGAAGTGGTGATCCAACTTCGTGACTTAATTCTTCCAGGATTTGATGATTCGGCAGTACAAAAATCGATTGAGCCAGCATCGATGGCTCTGCAAACAACATCGGCATAACCAGACAATACCCAATGACAACGGATGGAATTGCGAGTAAGACAAGTGGAATCCAAACCACACGTGAGGATTCATGCACATGTGACCATGTATGCTCATCCATTCGCGGCTTACCATGAAAAGTCATAAAAAAGGATCGAAAGCTATATAGCGCAGTAATCATTGCGCCAATTAGCACACAATAATAGGCATAAGTTGCTCCGGGCAATTCAGACAGTTGGGCAACTTCGATGATCGTATCTTTTGAATAAAATCCTGCGAATGGTGGGATAGCACAAAGGGCTAAGGTTCCAATTAAAAAACAACCGTAGGTGATCGGCATTTTACGCCATAAACCACCCATTTTACGCATATCTTGCTCATGATGCATACCAATGATGACAGAGCCTGCCGCCAAGAATAATAAAGCCTTAAAACAGGCATGTGTCACCAAATGAAAGATACCAGCGCTATAGGCTGACGCGCCCATTGCGACCATCATGTATCCCAACTGGGACAATGTTGAATAGGCCACTACACGTTTAATATCGTTCATCACAATTGCCAAGATCCCCGTAAATAATGCACCGGTCGCCCCAACAACTAAAACCAAGTTTAATGCAGTTGGCGTATATTCAATCATCGGTGAAATACGCGCGATCATAAATACACCCGCGGTGACCATGGTTGCCGCATGAATTAATGCAGATATCGGCGTAGGGCCTTCCATTGATTCAGGTAACCAAACATGCAAAGGTACTTGAGCCGACTTACCCATGGCGCCAATAAATAACAGAACGCAAATAACCGTCAGGACAGACCACGAGTACCCAGGAAACAGTTGAATCGTCTCATTGACCAGCGGCTGTGACGCATGAAAAACTGTCGCATAATCAAGACTGCCAATACTCGCTAAAATAAGCCCAAGACCTAAAATAAATCCAAAATCACCTACTCTATTAACGATAAAAGCTTTCATACTGCCTTGGTTAGCCGACTCACGGTCGTACCAAAAACCAATGAGCAAATAAGAAACCAGGCCTACGCCTTCCCAACCAAAAAATAGTTGCAAAAAGTTATTCGAGGTAACCAGCATCAGCATCATAAATGTAAACAACGAGATATAACTGAAAAATCGTTGATAACCGTTATCATCGATCATATATCCAATGCTATACACATGAACAAGTAATGACACAAAGGTAACCACCAACAACATCACAACCGTCAGTGGATCAATTAAAAATCCAATATTAAAAGCGTATGAAAAGAACTCACCACCACTAGCCCAGGTGTACAAGTCTTGATTGAAACCATCAGCACCAAGAAAAAATACCGCATAAGCCAGATAAAGTGACAGAGCAAATGAAAGTCCCACCCCGGCAATTGTCACAGTATGCGCGCCAGCTCGACCAATCTGATTACGAAAGAAACCAGCAATAATCGCACCCAACAAAGGTGCCATAACAATGATTAGCGTCAGTTGTATACCCACGTTTATTAACCCTTTAAATAATTCATTTTATCAACATCAATGTTACCTCGATTACGATAAAGTAACATAACAATCGCCAATCCAATTGCAGCTTCTGCGGCCGCAACGGTTAATATAAAGAAAACAAAAATCTGGCCTGATATTCCCCGATAAAAATGCGAAAAGGCAATAAAATTAGTATTAATAGCTAACAGCATCAGCTCAACACAAATCAGTAAGAGAATAATATTCTTTCGATTTAACATCACGCCAACTAGACTTAATCCAAATAAGACAGCGGCCAAAATAAGATAATGAGTAACGGGTATCATAAGTTTTTCCTAGTGTCTTCTATGTGTTTTTTTAACTGGCTCTGACTTCATTGAAACAAGTGTCACACGATCATCTCTTTGCGTCATAATCTGATTTTTAATGTTTTGTTGCTTCGATCGTGCCAAGTGACGATGTGCCAAAGTTACTGCAGAAATTATTGCGACCAATAATAAAACAGCGGCAATTTCAAAAGCGTAAATATAATCTGTATACAGAACCATGCCTATTTGCTGTGTATTGGACAAAGTTGGCTCTGAGGTTGCCTTTCCGGCAACATCACAATTATCACATCGTGGTGCACTAGCCGTAGTTGATGTCGCTGCATACTCTGGCGTAAACAGATGCTCTGGCATGGCGATGACTAACAAACCAACCAAAAACGAAACGACAATCAAGCCCAACGGTATATAGCGGCGATACTGGATCTTAATGGATTCAACATCAATATTTAGCATCATGACCACGAATAAAAATAAGGTCATCACTGCGCCAACATACACTAAAATCAAGATCAGTGCCAAAAACTCAGCACCTTGCAGGATCCACAGTACCGCACTCGCGAAAAAGGTTAGCACCAAGAAAAGAACGCACCTAACGGGGTTATTTTGCGTGATAACCATCAAAGCCGATAGTACCGTAATAGCTGCAAAAATATAAAATACAATTTGCGGTAATTCTAAGTTTGTCATTGAGTGTCTCAATTAAATTTAATAATCTTTTTAACTCGACTTTGGCCTTTTTTAGCATAACACTTAAAAGTGTCGTCTTTGCGAGCGTTAGCAAAGCGATCCAGATCGTTTTTCAATTAGAATGCGGATCTGGTTTGCTTCGCCAAGGCTCGCAAATACGATGTATCAGTCTGTTTCACCAAAATAGCCAAAGTCCAGTTTAAGTAACTAAGCTCCCAGCCTATCTGTAAGGCGCATCCTCAAGCCGGTCAGCAGCCAATTGCGTTTCCATCAAATCACCAATAGCTAAAAGCTTATCCTTGGTCATAATGTTTTGTCCACGCTCACTCATGTGATAATGTTGAATTGGCGTAACCACAATCGAGTCAACCGGACAGGACTCTTCACACAAGCCACAATTAATACACTTAAACATATCGATATCATAGCGCGTTGTTCGTCGTGAACCATCTTCACGTGGCTCAGATTCAATCGTAATCGCTAATGCCGGACAAACCGCTTCACACAACTTACAAGCGATGCACCGCTCTTCGCCATTCGGGTACTTTCTTAACGCCAATAAGCCTCTAAATCGAGGTGACATTGGTGTGAATTCTTCTGGAAATTGAACCGTGACCTTTTTCTTAAAGAAATACTTTCCCGTCACCTTCAAGCCCAACAGCAAATCAATCAAGAAAAAACTCTTGAAATAATGCTTAAGATTTAAAAATATTTTTTGACTTGTCTTTTTCATAAGTTCGCTCTTAAAACCACGGCTTTAGTTGAAGCATCACCATCAACGCAGTGACAACAAGCCAAACGATAGTCACAGGGATCAAGACTTTCCATCCGAGTCGCATCAGTTGATCGTAGCGATACCGAGGAAAAGTAGCCCGTATCCACAAATAAACAAATAGAAAAAAAGAAACTTTTAACATGAGCCATACAAAGCCCGGCACAACGAAAAAGATTCCTTCTAACCAAGACATCCCTTCAAACGGTGACAACCAACCACCCATAAAGAAAAGGGCAAGCATGGTTGAGATCAACACCATACTCGCATATTCAGACATGAAGAATACTGCAAAGCCAATCCCTGAATACTCAACATGGAATCCAGCGACAATTTCACTTTCACCTTCGGCCATGTCAAATGGGGCACGATTGGTTTCAGCTATGCCTGCAATCCAAAAAACCATGAACAAGGGTAATAATGGAACGAACCACCAATGTAAAATACCACCCTGTTGCGAAAGCACAATGTCTGATAAATTCATGCTACCAGAAGCCATCAATACGCCAACTAACGCAAAACCCATGGCAATTTCGTAGGATATCGCTTGTGCAGTACTTCTCAATGCGCCAAACATCGCATACTTAGAATTAGATGCCCATCCAGCTATCAATACACCATAAACACCCAAGGAGCTGAGCGCAAACAAATATAACACCCCAGCATTGATATTGGATAAAACAACGCCCTCAGAAAAGGGGATAACTGCCCAACCTGCAAGCGCGGGCGCGAGAGATAATAGTGGCGCAATCACAAATAGATATTTGTTTGATTGCGTTGGGACAATGATTTCTTTGGTGATTAATTTGATAAGATCGGCAAATGGCTGGAGTAAGCCTCGAAATCCAACACGATTAGGACCAATTCGAACCTGGATATAGCCAATTACTTTTCGTTCAGCATAGGTTAAATAGGCAACCACTAATAATAGGGGTAAAACTATCCCTAAAATTTTAAGAATAATCCAAATTAAAATGCTGATATCTTGAAACATATACCTACCTTACGATTTTACTGTGATCGCCGCAAAAGAGTGCCCGAGATCCATCGTCTCTGGCAACGCGTTATCAATCCAAACAACATCCAAGGCGACTCGCTCATCATGCTCCAGAGGCAATGTTATCTCAATATTACCCTGAGATATAGTAGCAATTTGCTGTAATTTCAGTCGGCTAGCTGTCTCTGGATGAATACGTATACATGCCGTATCGACTTGCCCGGCACGTTGCAGCGCTGCCGCATTTCTAACGAGCGCATCAGCCCGGTACAACGGCCATGAAGCAACCCGAACAATCGGATCTTGACAAAATGGTAACGACTCAGCATAAACCGGCTCAAACTCGTGAGTCGTTGCATTGTCATATTTGTTTTGTATTTCACGCAAGATGTCCTGTGTCGAGTTATATTCAAACCCCTCACAATTCAACAAGTTAGCTAATACACGAATAATTTTCCAGGCAGGTCTTGCTTCGCCAGGAGGCGTAATCGCCCCTTTAACCGTTTGCCATTGATTATTTAAATTAATATAAGTACCTGATGTTTCGGCATAAGGACCGTAGGGTAAAATGACATTAGCATAATCAAGCATAGACTCATGACAATGTGCAGAAACCAGCACAACAAATTCTGCAGCAAGCATAGACTGACGCGCTTTAGCTGGATTTTCAAAGTCATATCCCGGTTCGACGCCAAGTAAGAAGTAGCCTTTTAATTTAGCGTCTAAAGCTTGTTGAACATCATAACCAGACTTCTCAAGGTTTGCACCGCCGGCTGCACGATGAGGTAACATCCCAGCCAACCAAGCACCGGCAGCATTAGAGCCGGTTGTTAGGCTAAGTATCTGGATACCACAAATACTTTCGAGGACATGTAATAATGCGCGCATTAATGAAGCATGTGGATGATTTTCTACATATGCTCCCGTGACGATGACACAACGCTTCTTGGAGAGCACCTTGGCCATGGCCTTTGAAGCTTTATCGGGTGTAATACCAATTAATAATCGCTGAACCGCCTCACTCAATTTGCTCGTATCAGGGATAAGTGAAACAATTAGTTTACATAGCTGCAAAGGCATTTCGTAGGGGGAAACAACTGCTTTCGCATCAACATTAAAATGATAATCAAAATCAATAGGATTAATAGCTGCAACATGGGCCCCGTTCCGCGTTGCTTTCCGAACACGAACTCCAGCTAAAGGCGCTTCCCGATGAATATTACACCCAAGCAATAATATACCTTCTTGATGCTCAAGTTGCGCATAGGGGAATGATTTCGTAGGCATTAGTGGCATAGCGTGCTGATCATTAAAATCCACTTGATGCAGTCGGTGATCGATGTTGGAAACACCCAATTCACGCATCCATTTTTGCAGCAAATAAAACTCTTCGGTGGTTGATGATGGAGACGCAAAAGCAGCAAACTGTTCTGGACCATGCTTTTTAATCAGCTTCGCCATACCATCTGCGGCAAATTTCAATGCGGTCGGCCAATCCACTTCTTGCCACTGTCCATCTTGCTTGATCATCGGCTTCTTAGCCCGCGCGGGACTGTTCAATCCAAGGTAACTAAATCGATCGCGATCCGACAGCCAGGTCTCATTAATCTCTTCATTTTCTTTGGGAACGACACGCATGACTTCGTTACGTCGGACGTGAATATAAACATTCGATCCGAGACAATCATGAGGTGCAACACCTTCGTGCTGAGTAAGCTCCCACGCTCGTGCTGTAAACCGATATGGTTTAGATGTTAAAGCACCGACCGGACACAAATCAATAATATTTGCCGAGACTTCTGAGGTCATACTGTGTTGAACATAAGTTCCAATTTCGACTTTCTCACCTCGACTCATGGCACCCAGCTCACGTACACCAGCAACCTCATCACCAAATCGTACGCACCGTGTACAGTGAATACACCGTGTCATTTCGGTTGAGATAAGTGGGCCTAAATCATCATCTTCTACGGCACGCTTACTTTCATTATATTCAGAAGCATCCTGACCAAATCCCATCGAAACGTCTTGCAACTCACACTCCCCGCCTTGGTCGCATATAGGGCAATCTAAGGGGTGGTTAATCAGCAAAAACTCCATGACCGCTTGCTGCGATCGAATGGCCTCTTCTGATTGAGTAAAGATCTTCATGCCATTAGTAATCGGTGTGGCACAGGCTGGAACCGGCTTTTTCGAATTTTCTATTTGAACCAGACACATTCGACAGTTTGCCGCAACTGACAGTTTTTTGTGGTAACAAAAACGGGGAATGTGTATTCCTGCGTCATCAGCCACTTCAATAATCATTTTCCCATTTTCTACGTCCAACGGTTTTCCGTCGATTTCAATGGTTGCCATGGTTAGAACCTTATTCATGTTGCAAAAATCATAAAATTAAGCATGCACAATTGAGCGCTTATGCTTGATAAAATACTCGAATTCATGATGAAAACATTTCACGAAACTTTGCACTGGCCACGCCGCAGCTTCACCCAATGCACAAATTGTACGCCCTTCAATTTTATTGGCGACATTGACTAATTTTTCTAGATCGCCTGGCTCTGCATGACCTTCTTTGATGCGATGTAACAGTCGAACCATCCAACCGGTACCTTCTCGACAGGGGGTGCATTGCCCACAAGACTCATCCATATAAAATTCTGAAATGCGATATAATGCATCTACCATGCAAGTCGTTTCGTCCATCACAACGACAGCGCCAGAACCTAGACCTGAACCGGCCTTTTGGATGCTATCATAATCCATATCAAGCGACATCATCACATCACCGGGCAGGACTCGCATGGACGTGCCTCCGGGAATGACCGCCTTGATTTTATTGCCATTTAGCATACCGCCAGCTAATTCTAATAATGTTTTGAAAGGGGTACCCAAAGGTATTTCGAAATTACCTGGCTTGTTGACATGTCCACTGACACTGAAACATTTTGTGCCCCCATTATTGGGTTTACCTAGATTCAAAAACCATTCGGCACCTTTTTCCATGATAACGGGAACAGAGGCAAAGGTTTCTGTGTTGTTAATCGTTGTAGGCTTGCCATATAAACCATAATTTGCTGGAAATGGGGGTTTGAACCGTGGCATACCCTTTTTGCCTTCCAAAGAATTCAGCAAAGCGGTTTCTTCACCACAAATATAAGCACCCGCACCTAAGTGATTGTGCAAATCAAAATTGACACCACTACCTTGAATATT
>Ga0364866_10738_pt1 | contig 16679 bp, 9 predicted proteins | sample ExccelAu500001D3_3_FD_206913 | JGI IMG/M metagenome (GOLD analysis project Ga0364866, IMG submission 206913) | Enriched cells from Trout Bog Lake Hypolimnion, Wisconsin, USA - BchlTB.Aug13.5000.01.D3 | ecosystem: Environmental > Aquatic > Freshwater > Lake > Hypolimnion/Profundal zone | place: USA... | reverse complement strand
ATATTGGGGAAGATAGTCGCCAAGTTGCTGTTGTCCACACCAAACCACGTGGCCAAAGTGGCGAAATACTGATCCACGGCCGTGGTGGGAATCCAGCGGCCGGTGCCGGTGTCGTCCGGGCCATTGACAGCGAGGGTGGGGAAGGTGCCGTAGGTGCGGCCGCCCTTTACCGCGCCGCCGACGATGACGTGATGACTGCCCCAGCCGTGGTCGCTGCCCTGGCCGTTGCTGGGGAAGGTGCGGCTGAAATCGCTGGCGGTAAAGGCCGTGACTTGTTGCGCGAGGCCGAGTTGCTCCATGGCGCGCTGAAAGGCGTACAGGCTCTGGCTCAATTCGGAGAAGAGATTGGAGTGCGCCCCCGTCAGCACGTTGTTTGGATTGTTCGTGTTGTAATTGGTCTGGCCAGTGTGCAGGTCATAGCCGCCGACTTGGACGAAAAAGATCTGGCGCTTCATGCCAAAGCCGCCGCTCCCGGAGGCGCGGTGGCCTGCTTCGATCAACCGCGCGACCATTTGCAACTGCGGCGCCAGGGAGGAATTGAATTTGTTTCCACCCACCGCGGCATTGTTGGTCACGACGTTAGGAAAGGCATTGGTCCAATAACTGCCGGCCGTGTTGGTGATGGCGTTGTTGAGCAGGGCGCCGCTTTGGATGCTGTGCTCGGCCACCCCGGCGTAGGCCTGCTCCTGCAAATTCGCGTAGCTCAAGCCCAGCAGATTCGTCAAGGCAGCCAGCCGGGCGCCGGACACCCCTTGCAGCGAAATCGCGCCGCTGGTGGAGACGGAGTACTGGGTGACGATGTTGCCCACTTCAAACGTGTTCGCCCCCGCCAGGGAAATGCAAAGGGAAACCTGCGCGCCTGGCTGGACCGAATTCAGCAGATCGCCGCAGCGGCCGCCCCAGCCGGTCGTGGGCGGCTGATCCGGAATGGATGTCTGCCATTGCACCTGCTGGTCGGCGTGGGAAAAAAGTTGCGGCGGCTTCTGTAAAATGCCGCTGAGATATTGCGCGCGGGTCATGGGAAACACCAGCGTGCCCGTGTTGAGCAGCAAGGCCGCCTTGTTTTCGCCAAAGAGGGTAATCAGCTCCGGGCACGCTGGATGCAGGCCGTAATTGTGTCCGGCGGCGTCGGTATAGCCGGTGGCCAGGATGGCGGTTTGTGGGATCGCGAGCACCGGAGTGCGGATGGCGGCGTAATTGTTGTATTCGGACTGGATCGTTGGGATGATGAGATTGTTAGAATCGTTGCCGCCTTGCAGAAAAACACAAACGAGCGCCTTGTAGTCTGCAACATTCGATTGCGCGACTGCGGCGTTCATCAGACGGAGGTCGCGAATGGACGCCGTCATGGCCGCCGTCCCGACCGCGGCGCAGGCCGCGCGGCGGATGAAGTCCCGGCGGGTGATGGCGGACACGTTTTTATCTTCCATAATAAATGGTCTTCATCTTTGAATGCTGTAGTCGGGACTATTGGCGATTTGATGAACCACGGCGCGGACACGGTCACGCTGCCAAGTGGACGAGGAAGTGGGGAAATTGTTCGTGATGTAATTCACGATGTTGGTCTTGACGCCGTCTGACAACTCGCCGGCCGTCAGCAAAGTGTTCAGCGAATCAACGAGCGAACTCACGTTTGCGTTGGCGGTGAAATTGGTTCCCATCCAAGGGCCGACATCCAGCACGATGGCGCCGTTGCCGACATAGAAACTGCTCAAGCCGTTGGTGTTGTTCCCGTTGTTGAGCAGGCCGCCTTCCATGAAATTCATCAGCAATGCCACGCTGGTATCGGAGGTCAATTGAAATTCGGGCGTGGTCAAACCAGCCGAGGCCAGCGCGCCCGGAAACTCGAACCCGGGATAAAAAAAGTTGAATACCGTCGGCGCCCGCAGGGGCGATTGCGACAGGCTGTAGGTGGCGCTGGTGTCCGTGTAGCCCATGTTCCAAGTGCTGTACTGCGCGGAAACAGTGCCGTTGCGAGTGAGCACCGGCTGGTTAAGCGGATAGAGGCTGAAGCTACTCTGCGTCTGGCTGGTCGAGTTGGTGACAGTGATGGTAAATTGCGTGGCGTTGGGAACGGTGGCTACCTGATATTGACCGGGCGGCGGTGTCGAGGTCGGGAAATTGACGTAGAGCGATTCGCCGGCCATCAAAGTGTGAGGCCCGGAGCAATCCACCGTGACGACCGTGCCGCTTTGGGTAAAGCCGCTCGCGGATATTTTCGGCAACACGCAATTTCCCGAGCGCACCGCCGCGTCCGGCGTGGACACCGTAAACGACGATGACGAAATCACCTGCGGCACAGCGTACAGTCCACTGGTGGCGCCGCCGGTAACGAAATCAAGATAAGCCGGATTGCCCACCAGCAGACCATGACTGCCAATGTTGAGGGTGATAATATTATTGCTTTGGGAATAGCTGCCGGCCAACAAATTGGGTGCGGCTACTGTGAACGTGTTGGTGCCCGTGCTGGTGACACTGTAATTTCCGTTCGGCGGAGCAGGATTGCCCGACGTATCGGTAAACGTTAGCGCGATGATGTCTCCGTTATTCAACCGGTTAGCGGTGGCGTTCGTGAGGAAAATCGTCTGCGCCCCATTCTCAGCATAGGTTCCACCAACCGGCGGCGGCGACGGAAAGGCGCGGGCGAGAGCGGTGACGCGCAACAGCGGTTCGCGCTGCTTGCCATACGTGCTGAGTGCCCGGTTGGTGACGACACCGGGGATGACATAGGAGTAAACCAGGTTCGTGTTGCGCGCCTCATAATCGAGCAGGATCGCGCTAACCACGGCTTGCAAATTGCCGCGCGCGCCCTTGCCGTCGTCATTGAATTTTTGCACGACGCGATACAGATAATCGCGGCTCGGGGTGCTGGTGACGAGCCGCTGAATCAACTGTCGGCAAATGAACGGCCCGACGTTGGGATTGTAAAAGATGGAGTCCATCGCCTGCTCCAAGTCCGCCAAGCAGTAAGTGTCGTTGTTGGTGGTTGAGGGGACGGTTTGGGTTCCCCAGGCTGGCGGCAGCATGACGTTATCCAGCAACAATTTCGTTCCCAGCTCATGATGGGTTGGCACGAGCACCATCGGATTGGTGTAGTTGGACGGCGGATAGAAATTTGACGGCAGCCGGCCGCTGGCTTGGTTGGTCTGATAATAATTCCACCCTGTAAAGACGCTGGCAAAGGCGCTGATCACGCTCTGGTTGTAAGTGGGTACGAGGGCGTTTTGCGAAGTCAACACCAGCGAGCCGTCCGGCCACATCCGGTTTAGACCGATCGAGAAGAGCTGGTTGATTTCGCGCGCGTAGTTTTCGTTGGCATGCAAGCCGGTGATGATGCTGCCCACGTTGTTCCCCTGCATGTTGAGATAGACCCCCATGACCGGATGGAGGGTCACCGCCTTCAGCAGCGAACGGTAATTGCCAAAGGCATGGTCGAGCAGGGTATCATAGTATGACGACAGGCCATTGGCATAATAGTCAGCCAGCGTGCCGTTTTCGGAAACCACCATGATTTCGCTCAAGGCAAACGCCACGCGCTGCCGCAACTGATCCGGTGCGGTGACGGACTGCTGCCACCACGTGTTGAAGGTTAGCGAACTGGGGAACGGTTGCGTCGGGTCGGCGCTCATGTTCGCCAGCACGACCGGCAGATGATGGGATGGCGGCAGGGAGAATTGATTGCTGATCCAGCCGGCGTAACCGAGCGTCTGCACAGCGAAAAGGTCGCTGGGACTCGCGCCGAATGTGGCTTGCGTAAGGAACCGCACCGCGGCGTTCGGGTTGGCGGAGTCGTCCGTCAACGCCGGCGGCGCGGGTGGTGGGGTGAAAGTCTGCGAGCCATTAGCCAGGGTGAAATGCCCGCTGACTTCACCACCGCCGAATACCGTGCTTTCGACGATGAGGTAGGCTTTGCCTTCGGTCAGGATTTCGAGAATGTCATTGGCCTGCAGGGTGCCGGTCGCCTTGATGTTCCAAAGATAGGTACCGTTGGCCTGCGGCTTCGATGCCGAGATGTCATACATGAGTTCACCGGGATTGCTCAAATAGGGATCCGAATCAATGGCCTGACCGGTGGCGGTCCCCACGAGGTTGGTGAAAGTATAACTTAAAGTAGCCTGGGTTCCAGCGGCATTCACCAGCAAGGTCGCCGATCCCACCCCCGAACTGACGACCCCAGGCACCGCCAGCAGGTTTGCCGTGTAAAGCGTTCCCGCGGCAATCGAAACCGGCAGCGGATAATAGCGTGACAGCACATACCCAGGAACAATGCCAGCGGGCACCGTATTGGTGCCGGTTGGGTCCTGCACCCAGCCAACAGACCAATGATCCGGCGTGGTGGTGCCCGCTTTGTGCAATACCTCGATGAAATACTTCTGCCCGGCGGTGAGTGACAGCCACTTGCTCTGCTGATTCGTTTGCGTATTCCAAATGCGGAAGCCGGTGCCGCCATTCGGGGACGAGACGAAGGCGCGCTCCAATTGGTTGACCGATTCCCCATCGTCGGAAATCCACAATTGCGCCGAGTCGCTTGCGGCGATCCAGAAATAATAATTGCCGGTCACGGGCGCAGTGAGATAGCCGCGAATGCGTTCGCCGTAATTGCTGCCATAATTTGTGACGCCTTCCAGTGTGCCGAGAGTGTTGGTGAAGTTGGCGGGCGTACTCGTCGGAATATCAGCCACATTGGTACCGGGCACGTTGGTCCAGACTTCACGCACCACGGAACTGCCTGTGTCAATCACCTGAATATTGACGAGTGAGGCGGCCACGCCGGCGGCATTGCTGGCGGTCAGCATGACGGGATAATTTCCCGCCAAGGTGTTGGTGCCGGCGATGAGGCCATTGGTGGTGTTGAACGAAAGGCCTGGCGGCAGGCCCTTTGCGGTGAATCCCAGCGGCGAGTTGGCCGCTGTCACCGTATAGCTGAACGGCTGGCTTAAAAAGGCCACGGCATTCACGGGGCTGGTGATCACGGGGGGAGCATTGGAGCCGCCGGCGGCGGTGTTATTCGTGGGATACAGGCATGCGGTGGGAATGATTTGTTCGGACTGGTTCGGACTGTACCAATTCAAATGCGCCTGTGCCGAACCGCCCGTTTGGAGATATTCCAGCTTGAGGTCATAGCGCGTGTTGGCCTGCAAGGCGATGGCGTTGGTCGAATGGGTTACGCCTTGCGACTTCCAATCGTCAATCAACAACTTGTCGTTGATCCACAGGCGGCAGCCATCGTCGCTGTACACGTCAAAAACATAAGTTTCGGAGTTCTGTGGCTGCACCTGTCCCGTCCAGCGCACGGTATAAAGCCCGTTGCTCAAATTTGGCAGCGCATTGGTGCCGCCCCAGAGGAAATCAATGACTGGGTCAACCCGGGTCAAAAAGAGGTTCGTGGGATTGAAATTCGCCGCATTGGTATAAGTTGTGCTCGAATTTGTGTAATACTGTCCTAGCAGTCCCGTCCCGCTCGGCGTGGGCGTTGGATAAATCACCACGCTGGCGTTGCTGCTGGCGCCAACGGTGTAGTTCGTCCCTGGCGCAAGTTGCAATTGTGCAATCACTGGTGCCAGCCGGTTGGTATTTGCCAGGGGAAGGACCGTGATGGTGGTGGTGCTTACTCCGGCCGCCAAAATCGCGGCTGCCGGCAGGCTGCCGGCGTAATCCACTCCGGGATGGGCAAAACCTGTTCCAGGCCCGCCGGCGGCGAGATTGACGGTGATCGTGTCCAGCGGAAAACCACCGCGTGCAATGGTGAATTGACCCGTGGCGGCGGAGATGTGCCCCGGGTCAGGCTGGGTGGCCGAAGCATCGCTGGCAGCGACCGTGATGACATTTTGCGATGCCAGCGCGTTGGTGGCGTAGGCGTAATCGGTCAATAACTGCCCGTTGCCGTCCAAGTTGCCGTTGCTGTACGAGTTCAGGGGATCCAGTGCTATCTGATATTTCTCCCAGTCGTTCATCAGGCTGCCATCGGTATTGGTGTCGGCGATGGCGATGCGGAAATACTTCACGGTCGGGCCCGTCGGCGCGGTCAGGGTGACGGACGCTCCGGCGCGGACAACCAGTCCCGTTTCCATCAGCCAGTTCGTGCTGCCCAGCGCCGTGACGCTCTGCAGTTGGTAAACTTTCCCCAATTGACACGGAATCGTCACACTGAAATTGGTAGTCGTCGGGCCGAAGGCGGTAATGTGCGGATACGAATTGGAATCGAATGGATTGGTTCCCGCGAGCGCTTCCTTGAGATTGGCAACGCCATCGCCGTCGCTGTCACCATCGGGATTGATCCCGTAGGCATTGTAAATCCACTCCCAAATGTCGCTCATGCCGTTGTGATTCTGGTCAATCATCTGCGCCGGCAGCCGCTGGGCCGCGCCGGCCAGCAACAGCAACAGCATCAGCAGTCCCCGCCAAAGGCAGGCGGGCACGGCTAAACGCGAAATCCGAGGGCGTTGGCTGCCATGAAACGGCGTTGCGTGTGGACTAAACATTTCTAATGGATTTCTTTACTTTTCCAAATGTTCATCGAAGAACCGTGGTTGTCAAGCGACGCTTTGCTTTGGCAGAATCCCAATCTACGGTACGCCGGTCTCCCAACCCGGCTAGCTGGCATGACTGCTGAAACGAGCCGGATTGGAAACCAGTGCTCCATTTCCAAATCCGCACACTATCTCCGCTTTGCGTCCCTACGTCCCAAACAGCCGGTCGCCCGCGTCTCCCAAGCCCGGCAGGATATAACCGGCGCGGTTCAGTTCGCGGTCAATCGCCGCCGTGAAAATGGGCAGGGCGGGATACCCCTTGCGCACGCGCGCAATGCCTGCCGGCGCAGCCACCAAGCTTATGAGGCGGATGTGTCTGGCGCCCTGTTCGCGCAGCAAATCCAGCGCGGCCACCGCGCTGCCGCCCGTGGCTAGCATCGGGTCCAGCAGAATGACTTCGCACGGGCCGAGTTTCTTGGGCGAACTCTGGTGGTAACAATGCGCGCACAAGGTGGCTTCCTCGCGCTTGAGGCCGATGAAGCCAACGCGCGCGTGCGGGATGATTTCCAGGATCGGATTCAGCAGGCCCAGGCCGGCCCTCAGCACAGGAACCAAGACGATTTCCCGTTCCAGCCTGGCACCGGCGGCGGTTTCCAGCGGCGTGCGGACGGAAACGATTTTCACCCGCAGCGAGCGGGTGGCTTCATAAATCATCAGCGACGCAATTTCCCCGAGTAGCCGGCGAAATTCCTGCGGTTGGGTGCGGTGATCCCGCACCAGGGTGAGGTTGTGCCGCACTAGCGGGTGTGTGATGACTGTGAGGTTCTTCATCCTCATCCTCATCCTCGTGCTCCGCTTCGCCCAATCCATCCCACCGGGTTCGTGATTGCAGTAAGGTGTTTCATGCCGCGCTACGGCTGATACAGAAAATACATCAGCCCCGCGTGAAGCTTGGGCGCCTCGCTCTCGATTTGGAGTTTGATGTCGTGCGCCTGACTGCTCTGGCCAAACATGGAGAGAAAATTCGAGAGGTCGTAACGCTCGCGATATTCCACCAGGTTGCAGTCGTGGATGCCCGCGATCTTTTCAGCTCGATCCACGGCGGCGTCGAAATCGCCCAGTTGATCCACAAAGCCGTGTTCGAGCGCTTCCTGGCCCGAAACCACGCGGCCATCGGCGAAATCCTGCCAGTTGCCCGCCAGTTCCCGGCCGTCTTTCTTATTGAGCACGTGGGCGGCTGCACGGCCGTCGGCCACCACCGCCTTGAAGCGTCCGTACGTCTTGTCAATCAAGTCCTGCACCATGCCGCGTTCCTCGGGCGGGATTTCGTTGGCGGCCCGCTCGCCGCTCAACATGTCCTTGAATTTTCCGCTCTTATAGGTCATGGGCGCAATGCCGACTTTGTCCATCAGGCCGCGATAATTCCATCCGTGCATGATCACCCCGATGCTCCCGGTGAGGGTCAGTTCATTCGCCACAATCCAGCGCGAGCCCGAAGAAATATAATAACCGCCCGAGGCCGCGAGGCTGCCCATGGAGCAGATCACCGGCTTGCCTTTGTGGCCCGGCTTGCCGCGTTCTTCCGCATCCGTGTTTTGAAAATCGCGGATGGCCTTGTAAATCTCGTCCGACGCCAGCACCTCGCCACCAGGCGAATCCACTTTCAGAATCACGGCCTTGACCCGGCGGTCTTCGCTGGCGCGATCCAGTTGCGCCCGAATGACCTCCACCATGTTGTTGCCGGTTTCGTTCCGGTCATGGCTGGTGATGATGCCGTCCACGGTGATGACCGCGATCTTATTCTGCGAGCGGTTGTTCTCCAGCAGGCACTCGTCCAGTTTCGGGCCAATGTCGCGGACGCTGCCAAATCCCTCGGTGTGCCCTCCGTGCTTGAAGGACAGTGCGCTGGCAATGAATTGAGTCAGATTGCCAAACACGCTGAGCGCCAGTAGCAGGGTCAAAATGATGGCGGCGATCATCCAACCGCGGCTCCGGCGTGGCTTGGGCGCGGGCGGCGGGGTGATGAGCGGCGGCGGCGGCATCGGCGGCGGAACAAAAGCCGGCGAAATTGGCGTTGGCTCCATATTGGGCGTCGTTTCCATATGTGCGCAAACTAACCCAAAGCGGGCAGGGGAGCAAGACGGTTTGCGGATGGTTTGCGGACCGCGCGCCGTCCCGGCGCGCAGCGGGCAGGGAGCAAGCGGCGCGCGGCGAACCTTTGGAGCTTGTGCGTGAATCCAAAGTGCTGCGACCGGGGACCGGTCGCGGTCCGTTGTTTTCGGACCGCGCGCCGTCCCGGCGCGCAGCAGGTGGGAGCACCACGGACACTGGACGAACCTTTGGGGCTCGTGCGTGAATCCAGAGTGCTGCGACCGAGCGACCGGTCGCGGTCCGTCGGCGGCGGACTGCCGCACAGACGGCCTTTTCGCTTTTTTCACGGCATCCGTTCCGGCACACTGGGCGCGTGGAGCAGGCGATGTTGGCCATTCTGTTGTTCGCGGGCGCGAGTTTCTTCTTCGCGCTGGCGGAAACCGCCTTGTTTTCGCTGAGCCAGTGGCAGGTGGTGCAGCTTGTCCAACGGCATCCACGGCGCGGCAAGATTGTGGCGCAATTGCTGGAACGGCCCGAGGATTTGCTGGCCACACTGGTGCTGGGCAACACGTTTGCCAATGCCGCCATGCTAGCCGTGGCCTTGCGCATGGTCTTCAACGCGCATTGGGCGCTCGCATTGACCATGATTTGCCTGACTGCGCTGGTGTTGCTCGGCTGCGAAGTCCTGCCCAAGACGCTGGCCGTGCGCCGATCCGAAAGCTGGGCTGTGCGCATGGCTTGGCTGATGTTCATATTTGAGAAAATCTCCAAGCCGCTCCACCGCGCCGCCCAATGGCTGAACTCCGCCATCCTGGGCCGGGCGGCCAAACCCTCCTTCGCCGCGGCCAAGCTTACGGACGCGGAATACCAGGAGTTGTTGGACATGGCGTTGCAACAGGGCACCCTCGCCGAAACCGAAAAGGAGATCATCCTGCAAATCATCAGCCTGGATCAGCGGGTGGCGCGCGACGTGATGCGCCCGCGGGCCAGCATGGCCGCCGTGAGTGACGACGCAAGCGTCGGGGAAATGATTGCCGCTGCGAAAAAGTTCCAACACCGGCGCCTGCCGATTTACGATGAAACGCCGGACACCATTGTGGGCATTTTGAACACGCGCGCCCTGCTGTTCGACCCTCAAGTCGAACTCGCCGACGCGATCGAGTTCCCCTCGTTTGTGCCGGACACGATGAACCTGCTCCTGCTGTTCCGCGCCTTGCAGAAACAGCAGCGCGGCATGGCGATTGTGCTGGACGAATTCGGCGGCACGGCAGGGCTGGTGACCATGGAAGACATCCTCGCCGAATTGGTGGGCAAACACCGCGCACCTTCGCGGCCGGAAGGTTTTGTGATGACCCGGCTGGCGCCAGGCCGCTGGCATGTGAACGGCACGATGCGGCTGGAGGACTTTCGCCGTGAATTTCCAGCGCTGCCCGAGGTCCCGGAGGTGGAAACCATGGGCGGCTTGCTGACCCATCTGCTGGGCGTGGTGCCAGACACGGAGGAATCCGCCGTCCTGGCGGGATTGAAACTCACCGCGAAAGTCGCGGATGGCCGGCGGGTGAAGGAATTGTGGGTGCAACGCGTCAAATGAATTACTTGCTGCTGATCCTGTGTTTCGGCGCGTCCTTCCTGCTGTCGGGCATGGAGGCCGGCGTGTTTGCACTGAATCGGCTGCGGGTCCGGCGCCTGGCGCGCAAAGGCCAGCCATCCGCGCAGATCCTGAATCGTTTCTTGGAGAAACCGGAACAATTTCTGTGGACGATTCTGGTGGGCAACACGCTGGCGAACTTCATCATTCTGGGCTGGATGCTGGCGCAACTGCATGCCTGGCTCCCCGCACGGACCTGCGCGGTGGTGACGCTCTTCGCGGTCGAGGTGTTCCTATTTTACACCTTCTTTGACCTGCTGCCCAAAATGCTCTTCCGCGCGCATCCCAATTCGTTATGCCTCTCGGCGGCGCGGACTTTCCGGATCGTGAACTATCTGGTGATCCCCCTGGTGTGGCTGGTGGAAGAAGTGTCGAAGCTGATCCTGCACTGGACTGGCGGACAGGTGTTCAAAGGGCAGTTGTTCGGCAATCGCGAGGAAATGCGCGCGGTGATGCGCGAGTCCGGTCAGGCGCTCACTGTCGACGAGCACACCATGGTTAACCGCATTCTCGACCTGCAGAATTATACCGTGGGGCAGATTGCCAAACCGCTGGCGGCTACGCAGGGCGTGGAAACACAAACGCCGTTGCGCGACGCCATCGCCCTGGCGCGCGCGAAGGATCTGTCGCGCCTGCCGGTGTGGGAACTCCGCGACGGACAGCGCCGAGTGGCCGGCCTGCTGGACGTGGGGCCTTTGTTGTACCGGGAGACATTGGACCTGGATCAGCCATCGTCGGCTTACCTGATTCCGGCGGTGTTTGTCAATGAAGGCATTCGGCTGGAAGTGGCCCTGCGGCTGATGCAGCGCGCCGGCCAGCGCATGGCCATTGTGTTATCGCGGGAACGCGCGGAAATCGGCATCGTCGCGGTGAAAGACATTTTGCAGGTGATGTTCGGGGAAATGAAACTGTGATGCACAATTCAATCCTTATTCACCTCGTCCCCGTCCTCTTCCTCGCTGATTCGAGGACGAGGACGATTTCATCATGAACGGCCCCGCTCTCCTGCTGATCGCGCTGAAAATCCTGGGCCTGCTGGCCTTGGTGTTGTTGAACGCTTTTTTTGTCGCGGCGGAGCTGGCCATGGTCCGCATCCGCGATTCCCAACTGGCGGCGCTGGCCGAACAAGGCAACCGCCGCGCCAAGACGGCTCGCCATATCGTCGCCCATGTTGACGCCTATCTTGGGGCGACGCAATTCGGCATCACGCTGGCGAGTTTGGGCTTGGGCATGGCGGTGGAGCCGGTGTTCCATGCGTTGCTGTCGCCGATCTTCAATCTGGCTGGCGTTACCTCCGAACCATTGCGCCACGACATCGCCCTAGGGGTTGGGTTTTTTAGCAATTGCTATTTGCTCATCGTCGCGGGCGAACTGGTGCCGAAAGCCGTGGCCATCCGCCGGACCCTGCCGGCGGCGTTGCTCACGGCCAAGCCGCTCGTCTGGTTTTACCGTGTGTCCTATCCGTTCATCTGGCTGTTGAACCGTTCCTCCCAGTTGATCTTGCAATGGCTGGGCATTGCGGCGGAGGGGTTCCAAGGCGCGCAATCCGAGGAGGAATTGCGCATGGTTTTGGGGGCAGCCCAAGGCTCCCCCCAGCGGCGGAATCTGGTCTTGAACGCGCTGGACCTGCGGTTGCGCACCGCGCGCGAAGTGATGCGCCCGCGCAACGAAGTGACGGTATTCGATACCGGCGCCTCGCTGTCCGACTGCCTCGCCATCGCGGAGAAGACCCGCTATTCCCGTTTTCCCATTTGCGACGACGGCAATCCGGATCGGACGCGGGGCGTGATTCACATCAAGGATCTTTACGCCCATCGCGAGCGGGCCAAAACGGCGGCGGATTTGCTGCCCCTTGCGCGCAAGCTGATTTGCGTGCCCGAAACCGCCCGACTGGAACGGTTATTGCATCGGTTTCTGGAGAAGAAAGCGCATTTCGCCCTCGTGGTGGATGAGTACGGCGGCACGCTGGGGATTGTCACCCTCGAGAATGTGATGGAAGCGCTGGTGGGGCAGATCCAGGACGAGTTCGATGCCGAGGCCACTCAATTCATCCGTCGCAGCGAAAATGTCTGGGAAGTTTCCGGCACGCTGCCATTGCACGATTTGGAAGCGATCATTGGGGTGGTGCCTCATGACGAAGGGGTGGCCACTGCCAGCGGCTGGGTGACGCAGCAGTTGGGCGGCTTTCCCAAGACTGGCGATACCTTCGTGGCAGGCGATTATGAATTGCACGTGGAGGCCATGGATGGACTGCGCGTGGCGCGGCTGAAAATCACGCAGCTCAATGGCACCCCCCCTTCGCCCCGCGAAGGGTAAAGAATGTGGCGTCAGGCATCCTTGCCTGACGGGGAGGGCGGTAACTCTGCTGCCCGGAAGAAGCGTGAGTTGTTTCGGGGCGAAAGAGAATTCCAAGGTGCTTTGGTTTGCACGAGATTTTCGCCGCCGGGCTGGGAAGCCCGAACTTCGGCTTGGCACCGACTCCGCGGCCGGCAAGGATGCCTGCCGCTACCATTTCGCCCCGCGCAACGCAAAACCTGTGGTGACCGCAGCCAGGCTGCTGTCCACGATTACCGGTCCCCACAGTCCCAGCCGCGCCGCGGCGGTGGCGAACAGCAATAGCGCGCCAAGCCAGAGCCCGAGCGGATGCCAATCCGGCGCGCTGGGATTGCCGGGTTGTTTGCGGATGAGCGATGGCGTGGCAAAAGCCATGATCAGCAGCGCCAGGAAGGTCCAGCCCAGAAAATTCAGCGGCGTGGCTCCCTGCCAGGTGAGGCTGATTTTCGTGGGCTGCCAGAGCCAGAAACGTTTCGTCGAGCAGGCGAACGGTTCCAGCGCCAGATCAAATGCCACCGCCAGCGCCGCAGTAAGCCCTATGAGCCAATAACCGTAATTCTTCACCTTGCGCCAGGGCCGCAAAATCAGCCGCGCCACGCCTCGCGCGTTAAAGATGGCGATCACCCAGAGGAGCGGCACCGTCCACGGAACGGCATTGAAAATCTTCCCGCCCGCGGCCGGGCAGAAGACCAGCGGACCGAACGGCAAGGCGAGATCGCGATTGGCGCTTAATCCGTGCGCGATCCCACCAATCGTGGCGGCAATGAGCGCGGCGGGCAGAATGTTCTGCCAGGGCAATTGCCGGTGGAGCGCCGCCACGCTGGCGACGGCCGCCAAGGCTATGGTCGCGGCATCCCAAGCCTTTGCATATCGGGGGGGCGCAAAGTTCGATGATAAACGCCAAGCCGAGCAATGCGTTCAAAGCTCGGAAATAATTCTTCGACGTGCTGGCAGGCAGTGGCATCTTGTTGGGCGATAGTCTATAGAAATTGTGCCGCGAGCAAACTGGAAAATGACCCTCCGTTCAATCATTCAATTAGGCGCAGCGAGTGACAAAGTCGGCAGGACGCGCAGCCGCCGACGTGAGGCAGAACTTTCGAACGGAGTCGCCCGGTCAGGTCCGCCTTACGGCGGCGACTGCTTTGTCAACCACTCTGTTCAATCCAGATGCACGATGCCGTGGCGAATGGCGGTGATGGCGGCCTCGGTGCGGTCTTGGACTTTCAATTTGCCGAACAAAGTCTTGAAGTGCGCCTTGACGGTGTCTTCGCACAAAAACAACGCCGCCCCGATTTCCTTGTTGCTGCGGCCCTTGATCAGCAGTTGCAACACCTCCGTTTCCCGTGAGGTCAATTCCGGCCGGCGCTGGCGCTCCGCCAGCCGCCGGGCGAGCTGCTCGGAGAGTATCTGTTTGCCGGCATGGACGTTGCGGATGGCGTCGGCCAGTTCATCATCCGGCGTGTCTTTGAGCAGATAAGACTTCGCGCCCGACTGGATGGCGCGAAAAATATCCTCATCCAGGTCAAACGTGGTCAGCACAATCACGCGGGCGTCGGGAAACTCCTTGCGGATGGCGAGGGTGGCTTCCACGCCGCCCAACCCCGGCAGGCGCAAATCCATCAGCACCACATCCGGCTTGGTCTGGCGATAGACCTCCAAGGCGGCGCGGCCATCCCCGGTCTCCGCGACAACCAGCAAGTCCGGCTCGCTCTCCAGGAGCGCGGCCATCCCTTTGCGAAATGCCGGATGGTCGTCCACCAGCATGACCCGGATGGGATTTTGTTTTTTCAATTTCTTTACGGTCACTTTACTCCAATTAGGGATCGCTTGTCATTTACCCGTTAGGGTAATTATGCCTCAAAGCGGCACGCTTAAAGATACTTCCGCACCTTGGCCCGGGGCGCTGCGGATGTTCAGTTTGCCCTTCAGCACGGCGGCGCGTTCGCGCATTCCCACCAAGCCGAAGCCGCCGCCACCCGACTGCGGGCTGGCTGGTTCGAAGCCCCGGCCATCATCCGTCACCACGAGCCGGAATTGCTTTTCGGCAAACTCCAGCCGGACGCTGACCTGTCCGGCCTGCGAGTGTTTGATAGCGTTGGTGATAGCCTCTTGGCCGGCCCGCAGCAGATTGGTTTCGACCACTGGCGCCAGTCGGCGGGGATTGCCGGTGACTTCAAAACTCGTTTTCATGTCCGTGCCATGCGCCATCTGCACCAGGATGTTTTTCAAAGCATCGGCCAGATCGCCGGTTTCCAGCACCTGCGAGCGCATGTTCCAGATGGAGTTGCGCGCTTCCTCGAGACTACCGCGCACCAACTGCTGGGCCGTGTCCAGGTGTTGATGCAGGGCTTCCGGTGAATTGGCGGCGTGCTTTTTTGCGAGGCGCAATTGGACTGAGGTGGCGACCAAGCCCTGGGCGAGGGTGTCGTGAATTTCCCGCGCCAGGCGATTGCGTTCCGACAGGATGGCGGTGAATTCCGCCTCGGCCATGGCGCGTTGGCGCTCCTGTTCATGCAGGCGGCGGCGGGCCAGCAGGGTGACGACGCCGGTTGCGAGCAGCAGGCCGCCCAAAGCCATGCCCAGGAGTAGAATGACATGTCCGGCAGTCCACCACGGTGGGCGGGTGATGACCACCAGATCGGATGGCGAACGTAGCAAGATTTGGAACGACTGCGGCTGCCAGATACCCATCATCGGCCGGACATCATCGTGGATCACCGAGCAGATGCCCGACACGCGAACTCTTCCGCCGGGCTGCCAATCCAGATTGTGGTTGAAATCCGGCCGGCGTTTCAGAATGGCCTTGAAGATTGTGCCCTCATCGTTCAGCGTCAGGGCGGTGCCTTCCAGCACCGGCTGCACGTCCGTCAGGGTGGCTTCGGTGGCAATCAGATCGTCTTCATAATCAAACGCCTTTGCCGCGCTGGCCAGAAAGATGGGTTGGGGCGGCCGATTGGTTCCGGTCTTTCGAAAAATGGCGTCCTCCAGCATGGGGGGAGGGGAATTGTAGGCTGGAAAACCCAGCACCTCCAATTCATCGCCGGGTTTCAACTCTTCCGATTGGCGGGTCTGGATGCGCAACCCGCAGGTTGCGTCGCGGATCCAAAACAGGGAGCCAGATTGGGCGTAAGTCACCACGCCGCCGACATGTACGCGGTGGCCGCTGGGATTGTCCGGTGAAAAGAGCAGCAGACTGTTTGCCGGTCGCCTGGGCATGGTAAACATATTGGCCGGCGCAGTCTTTTCGACTTGGAGTTTCACGCCGGCAGGCAATTGCAGCACCGGGGTGAGCACCTGTCGCTTCTGATTGAACTGATAGAGGCATACGGCTTGCACCAGCACTTCGGCATCTTCCTGAATCAACGGATCGCGGGGCATGCTGCAGCGGACCGACACCACGCCGCCATTGGCTGCGATAAAGGCCCGCCAGATGTCCCCCTTTTTGGCTGGCTCCAGGCAATGGCGGACCACGCCGGAGAATTCCACCCACTGGCCGTCGAGTGAGCCGGTGATCAATTCCTGGTAGGAAACCCGGCGGGGCGGCGGAATCGGCCCGGTTCCCACTTTGCGCATGTTCCGGACCTTGACGATGGGGGCAAATTGTCCCGGGTCTGTGACGCCTTCAATTTCCAGTAAATCCTTGCGGTGGCAGGCGGTGAACAGGTTTTTGTCGGTCAACAGGTAGATGCCGGCCGTCTGGTCCGCGAGCACCACCGCGCGCTGCGGAGGATCCGCGTCGTAGATGACCACCCCGCGCAAATGCACCGGCAGGGACTGGGCGGCTCGTGCCGCCGTCAGCGCCCGGACTTGCGCGGCATTGGTCAACACATCCGTGGTTGGCGGCAACTGCTGGGCGCGGGTGGCCGCCATGCCGCCGGCCAGAGCCAGAAGCAGCACGGCTATTTTCAATTCATGCAGGTCTGCGCGCATTGCAGGATTGATCTGAATTATGCCGGGGAAACGGTTCAGCCGCAATGCCCCCATTTTTACCCTTTCGGGTAATGGACGCGGCTGAAGGTCCGTGCTACCTTGGGCCATCACTCAAATCAAACCAACATTATGCCCAAATGAATTGTCCGCCAGACAGTTTTTAAAGAACAAGTCCCAACCCAGTATGAATTCCTTTATGCAAACCA
>Ga0364866_10736_pt1 | contig 16751 bp, 11 predicted proteins | sample ExccelAu500001D3_3_FD_206913 | JGI IMG/M metagenome (GOLD analysis project Ga0364866, IMG submission 206913) | Enriched cells from Trout Bog Lake Hypolimnion, Wisconsin, USA - BchlTB.Aug13.5000.01.D3 | ecosystem: Environmental > Aquatic > Freshwater > Lake > Hypolimnion/Profundal zone | place... | reverse complement strand
ATATATCCGAGGTCGTTGCCAGCTCGAACGAGCAGCCCCAAGGCTCGGAGCCCTTCTTGGTGAAGCACCGCCTCGTATCGACCCGTAATATTGGGCGGCATCGATAGGGCTTTCTCACCACCATACGCGGCAACCGATTTGGCCATCAATGCTTCGACCGAAATCCCTGCATCGAACTGGACTCGGTGGCGATAAACCGTGGTCGAATTTGCGGCGACTAATGTAACTTCGGTTTGCCCCTTCACACCGCGATCGTCAGTGAAAGTTAATTGCAAACGGGGGTTTCGCGAGTCTGCAGTCACATAGGTGCGCCAGGAGTTTCGTTTAAGGCGAATCGCTTTACCTTGGTCGAGAACTGCCCATAAGCTGCCGTCGTAATAGGTCCTGAGGAGGTGTGTTGCAGTCGGATCGACATAGATTCCAACCTCTTTGGCAGGCTGGCCATCGTACTTCATGTCGCGCTTGCCGACGAACTTCTCAAGAATTGAACGGAGCAAGGCAGAGCCCATTCCTTGATCGTCGGCGTTGTCTAGGATCACGACGCCAAGATGCTTTGAAGGGACCAAGCACACGTTCGACCGGAATCCATCCAAAGATCCACCGTGAGAGATCACGGGGACCGGCCACCTATTGTCGTGTACCCAACCCAGGCCAAACCAGTCGTCATCGGCGGTCTCTTGGCGGGGCCTATATGCTTCGGCGAGGATTGACGAATCGAGGATCTTCTTGCCCTCGAAGGTCCCTTCTCCGAGATGGAAGCGAACCCACTTGGCAAGATCCCTCGCCGTCGATTTGATCGCGCCGGCACCCAGTATGTTTTGGGCGTCATCGTATCGCTCTCGTTCGATGGCTCCGGATAGTGGATTAAACCAGTAGCCGACTGCCATCCGCGAAGCATCGATTCTGGCTACGACTTCGGGAGAAGTTGAGTCCATTCCGAGCGGTCCTGTGATCTTCTCTCGCAGAACTTGTGGCCAGGGTTGGGCGTAGGCCGCAGAGGTGACCATGGATGCCGCATTGACGAGGACGTTTGAGTATTGGGCGTTCTCCCTGAATTCAAACGTAGGCTCACATTTGGAGAGGAGCTTGACGCACTCTTCGGCATCCAGCATTTCGGTTGACCACGCCTGGTCGGTGCGCGGCAATCCGCTGGAGTGACACATCAGGTCAGCCACCGTAATCTTGGCGTCGGCCAAGGGATCTTTCAGATGGAAATATGGAAGATACTTGCGAACGGGATCGTCCAAGTTCAGCTTGCCGTCTTGAACTGCCATCAATGCTAAAGTGCTCGTGAATGCCTTACTGCAAGAGGCGATTGTAGTAATCGTATCCGGCGTGAACGGTAGCTTCTTCTCCAGATTGCGGTAGCCATAACCTTTGAGCCATACGACTCTGTCGTCCTTAACGATTGCAATCGAAACTCCAGGTACGTGGAATGCCTCAAGCAACTCTGGAGCCTTTTCGTCGATCGCTCGAAGCGCCTTTTTGAACTGCGATTCGCTCAAATCCGGAATAGCGTGAAGCTGCCTGACAGGTTCATTCTGCGCTGAAGCTGAACTGAGACATGCCGAAGCCGCGAGCAAACCGAATCCCAGGTATCGCATTCGTCGAGTATACAAATGAGCCATCTCGAATCATCTGGATTGGGCTGCTTATATTCACGACCTATGCAGCCATCGGATAGTTTGGCCCGTAGCAGAGTCCTTGGAGGACATGATTCATCCCGCGGCTCGTTTTACATTCGATGAGGGGTGAACACTCCCAAAAGCCGATCAAAGTAAGCTTGTGGGCAGAACTTCTTATGCCAAACCCAATCGCGATCCTCGCCGTTTTGCCTTCCATCGCCCTCGGTCATACCGACCGAATATCTGCGGCACAGATTTTGGCAAAGTGCCAAAAGGCGTATGACTCCGTCACCACCTTTCAACAGGACGCTCGGGCGACGACGAGAGGGACGCCTACGACGGCTCAGTTTTGGTTCTCCCGGCCAGGCAAACTCCATGTTATCGGGGTCTCCCTGCCAGGCTCCAAATACGAGTTGATCGTCAATGGTGGATCGGCTGAGGTTTTCAACGCGGGACAATGGCAAAAGGTCGATAGCCCGGACATCGGATTAGCGAACCTGATGGGTGTTTCGGGAAGCGCAGCAACTAACGTTTCTGCGCTTCTCCTCCATACGAAGTGGGGTGGGCTTTCACCTGCGTCAGTCGCCAAGTACAAAGTGTCCGAAGAGAAAGTTCGCGGATACGACTGCTATAAACTGGAAGGCAACGAGCAACTCAAGACGACTGTTTGGATCGACAAGAAGACCTTTTTCCTAGTTCGAACGAACGCCACTGTTATGAAGTTTGTCATCGACGTCGAATACGGAAAGGCGAAGATCAACAAGCCGATCCCGAATAGCAGATTTGCGAAGTAGCGACAAGCGCTAGAGCTAGCGTTGGCGTCGCCTTTGAGGTGAACCCATGTACCCGCCAATGATGTAGGGGAACTTTCCGGGTGTCACATGGTAATGCCAACCCCGGACCGCGTCGAAGTGTGCATTGAAGGCGTCGAGTGGATTCACCTTTAGGTCCTTCGCCATCACTCCTGCACTCTCATATGGACCGTAGACGGGGAAGCCATCGAGGGCAAAGCCGATGATCGGCGAGTGAGACTCTCCCTTGTCGACGAACGGCGTGTTAACGCAGATCGGATACTTATGATAGTGGTATCGGTTATCGGGGCTCGGATGCCCGCAACAACGATCCATGATGTTCGCGGCGTCGACCATGTTGGCGTCAAAAGGGTTGTAGAACACCACGCCGTTCACAGCCAAGCCGACGGGACCCATATTCAAGGCGCCGTTCGCGTCTCGGTCGGTCATTGCAACCGCATTAGGGTTTTTGGTTGGGTTCACGGGCAAATAATAGGTGTCGTTGTGTTCCTGAATGTAACTTGGGTTATAGCCCTGAGTTCCGACAGTATCCGGGAATTTGGCCGTCGGGTGGTTCGGAATGTTATGCACGTGTAGCGCCATCATGCCTGAGTTGTCGAATGTGATTGAGACGTTGTCGGGAATGAAGCGATCTTCGGTCACTAGCTGGCGGTTGACATCAAGATTGCCTTTTCGGAGCCATGCACTCATGTTCGATTCGAACGGATTCTCGAGCCGTTCGTCTTTGTAAAACAGCCGCGATGAGTTTGCCTCATTGACGGTGAGGACTCCCATTAGTCGGCCAGATGCATCGATCGAAACGGATTCTCCGTTTTGTGGCTGGTAGTACCACCGACCCCCAAGTGCCACCAATTCGTGGGTGTCGATCTGCTTGAGGCTATTTGAAGGTGCCTTTGCGGTTGGTTCAAGTCGACCATCTGAAGATGTGTCGCTCTGAGTTAAGGAGAAGTCCTGAATGAAAAAGGAGGAGAATTTGTCGCTCTTCGCGATGCCGTTTTTGAACTCGACGCCGATCCTCACAGAGTCGACCTCTGGAAAAGGCATGAGTTCCTCGAATTCGTAAGTTCGCCAAACTGCAGCCCCGTTCTTGTGGTCGTCTCCGTTAACTGCGAAGTCCTTTCGGTCACGCAGGATCTCGCGGTAAATGAGCTTCTGGCCTGCATCCAGATAGTTGGACCCGCCCTTCGAGTAGAAGGCGATCTTCATCCCCAAAAGGTCGTTGGCGACTGCAAAATCGTCCTCCGCTCTTCCTCGAAAGCTGAATTTGAGCCACTTGCCCTTTTTCTGGTCGATTCCAGTAACAAGTTGGCTTACTGACCCATCCGAACTCCCCGATGCGTCGTGTGCCCTTAGGGATACGCCCTTTATCGCGGTTTCATCGGAGTATCCGGACCATGCCCACCGGGCATTTCCTTTCAACTCGAAGCCGGCCGGCCCGTTCCCAGATGCGTTTTTGGTTTCGAAATTCGGATTCGTAACCAGATTTGTGAGCGGCCTTGCTCCTGGCCACATCATTGTTGTCAGTAGTATCGTCGCTATCATCTTGATCTTCTCCCAAGGCATGTTGGTGCTAAGGTCCAACTCGCGACAGTTTCGTGCATAGAAGTGAGGATTTTATGAGGAAGATTCGGCTAGCCTACTCGTCATGCGCGTTTTGATCATGACCGATATGGAGGGCGTAAGCGGAATCGTCGTCTGGAACCAGGTAAATGGCGGGGACCCAATGTTCGAGGAGTGTCGACGGCTATATACCGAAGAGATCAATGCGGCAGTTCGGGGTGCAAAGGCCGCAGGAGCGACGGAGATCCACGTCGTCGATTGTCATGGGGCAGGGGGAGGATGGACTTTCAACTCGCTCGTGCCCGAACTGCTCGATCCGGATTGCGAGTGGGTGGCTCACCATCCATGGTCACGGTACGTCGATATGTTGGAGGAGGGGTGTGACGCTTGTCTCCTCGTGGGAATGCACGCCCGGGCGGCGACCCCGGATGGCGTGCTATGCCATACGATCTCAACAACCCAATGGCGGCATCTTCGGTTTAACGACACTTACGTCGGTGAAGTCGGCATAAACGCCGCTCTCTGTGGTCACTACGGAGTTCCATGTGTGCTCGTCACCGGTGACACCGCTACATGTAAAGAGTCGACCGAACTCTTAGGGGCGGGTCTTACTACGGTTGCAGTGAAGAAGGGGCTGACACGGTTCTCAGCTAGGCAGATCCCTCCTGTGCGGGCTCGACAGATGATCGAAGAGGGAGCCCGCGTTGCACTTGAGAACCGTAAGAGCGTCGTTCCTTACGTCCCTGCCAAGCCGACAAGCATCACGATCGAGATCGGCTCAGTCGAACATGCAGCGAAGTGGCGAGGGCGTCCTGGTGTCGAATTTCCAGACCCGCTTACGGTTGTAAGCACAGCCTCCGATTGGATGACGGCATGGAATCAGGTCTGGGATTGGGCCGTTTAGGGTCTGAATTACTCAGTTCGTCGAGTTGGATCGAACTCGATGGGATCACCGAATCCAAGATCGGTGATCCCTATCTGCTTGAGTTCATTGATTAGCAGGACTCGTCGATAGGCGTTGTAGGTGATCATGTGTCCGAAAACGCCGATAAAGCTAAAGACTTCGGGTGGCTCGCATAGCGCATCCACGAACGTCATATCCCAGCGACCTTCCTGCTCGATAGTCGTCGCCATCCTTGAAATTGCATCGCAGTTTTGGTCGAGTCCAGCGTGGAGTCCATCGATCGACGACTTATCGTAGGACAGTTTCTCGCCATTGATCGATTCCAGCCACGGTTGGGCAAAGCTGACGTTTTGCTGCAAGAGCCTTCGCAGCGTCTCCTTGCATTCGTCCCACGGAAATGGGCTGGAACTCGCGATTTCGCGGTCAAGCTGACCTGGATCAAGTCCACGGCAAGCGTCAAGAATTCGATGGACCGACCAGCGGTGGTGTTCGATTAGCCGTTCGAGAAGTTTCATATTTAGATCTCCTTGTCGACGAGGTCCAACCGGTGCACCGGCCGGGGCGTAGTGAATCCGCTCGGCAGCGTCTATCCGATAGTCGGAAGGGCCCAGCTTCCGGAACTGCAACGGCGCAACCCCAAACGCGCGCTTGAAGGTTCGACAGAATCCCGCAAGACTCTCGAAATCGGCATCGCATCCAATTTCGGAAACTGATTTCGCAGTTCGGATAAGCTCGTAAGCGGCCCTTTCCAACAGCAATCTGCGCCGGACAGCCATCGGAGTGCTTTGGGAGCCTCGTCTGACGATTCGGTAGTACTGAGCCGTGCTGTAGTTGGCCTTGAGAGCAAGGCGAGCCGCATCAACCTCTTCATCAAGTGAGGTTGCGATATTCTTTGCGACGGCTTCTGCGGTGGGATCGGACATCATCGACTCGAGGATTTTCGCCTCCTCGTTGGGCTCGACAATTGACCTGGATTCTCATTTTGGCGAACCGATTAAGACTCCTGAATCTGCGAGAATTCGCTCACTACAGACTTGCTAGCCGAATGTAATCCCTTGCGACTCGCAAATCTTCAAGCGCCTCGGCAGCCTCGCAAGGCGGCTTCCGTTCACCACGGACACCGGCAACGAAGTTCTCCGCTTGGCGGCGCATTGCATGGACCCACGGCATCTGTGGGGTTGCAGTAACCGGTACCGTTCCGGGAATGTCTCGGTGAATTTCGACTCGGCCGGGGCGATTCAGAGCTACCGGAGCCGGCAGTTCGATCTTCACGTATCCCCGTTCGAATGCGACCAGGGCAGTCTCTTGCCAATCGATAGTCGTTTTGTATGGGGACATCTCCAGGGCGCCCGCAATACCCGATTCGCTCTGAATAGCCATTAGGACACCCGATGAGTCGGCAAATGTGACCCTATACGGCTCTCCGAGCAAATGCCGCAGAAGGTTCACTTGGTGGATATAGTAGTTCACGAATGCAACATAACGACCGTAGGTTTCTGCGTTCATGTCAGAAGCATGCGGGTCTGCGGGCGTGGAGGGAACTGGCTCATCGGAACGAATGAGATCGGTGAATCCGGCGGCGATCCAGTCGCCTTCCGGCATCGTAACTCGAACGTATCGCATCTTCCCAAGCTCACCTGTCACTTTGAGCCGGTCGATTTCGGCTTTGGCATATTCGGTGGCAGGGTCGCTACGTTTGTGATATCCCACCATATGCCAGGAACCTCCCCGATTGAGCGCTTCCAGCATCTGTTCGCCGATTTCAACCGAGGACGCAAGTGGCTTTTCGGTGAGAATCGGTAGCCCGAATCGATAGAGTGGCATCACAAGAGAGCCATGTCGTTCGAAGGGCTGAGGCGCAACAAGAGCATCGAGGTTTTCGGATGCAATCATCGTTGCCGCATCGGGGTAGACGCTTGGAACGGAATACCTAGCCGCAACTTGACGAGCCAGATCCGGACGCGGTTCGGCAAGTGCGACAACCTCGCAGTGGGCAATAGCGCCGTAGTTGCGAAGGTGGGCGCACTGGCCCATGCTTCCGACGCCGACGAAGCCTATTTTTACAGGAGCCATCGGCGTCAGTTTAGCGCGAGTGCCGGAACCTAGTACATCTCGTTGTCGCCGTACAACGTCTGGATGTAGGCGATCTGTCCGGCGTGGTACGTGAAGTTCCACTCGGGGTAGCCCATCATTTCAGGCATCGTAAAGTCTTTGCCGCCGCTGAAAGGCAGCCACTTTGTCTCTGCCAACCGCTCGTCGGGGAGCGTTTTGTACAGCTCAAACAGCTTGTCGAGTCGCTTCTGGCATTCGGCCTTACATACTTCGACCGTGGTCCATTTGGCTATTTCGGCCTTGTACGCCGCCATCGAGTCTTCGTTTATTTCGGGTACTGCGGCGCCGGATACGAGGTTGTATGCCCAATCGGGACACTTTGCCATTTCTTGCATCTGGTCGAGTACCGATCGACCACTGTCGAGTGGCTTCCACGTCAATTTGTCTTGTGGCACTGCCGCTGCGTATCGAAACGCTTCGTCGGCGGCCTTCTGAGTTCTTTCAATCATTGAATCTTGAATTCGCATTGGCTCCTCCTGCGTCTTTATAGTAGACGCTTGTTGCCTATTATCGCAGAGCGTACCAAAGATTGCAAGCATTTCGCTTGTTAAATCTTCGACTGAAATCAGACCGTAGCAGTCAAAATCAACGGCATGCGCCGCTTGGTAATTGCCTCCTTTCTTATTGCGTCCTCTTTTGCGTTTGCGGATCGACCGATCACGGTGACGTTGATTCACAGCAACGATCTGCACGCCCACATCGAACCTACGAAGATCAAGGGCCAGGGTTACGGTGGATATGCGAGGCAAGCCACGATTATCAAGCGAACGCGCGCAACCGAACCGAATGTGCTGCTACTGAGTGGTGGTGACACGTTTCAGGGAACGATGTACTTCAACACCTACGAAGGACTCGCCGATCTTGCGTTTATGAACGCGGTTCATTACGACGCAATGGCGGTTGGCAACCACGAATTCGACCGTGGCCCGAAACCGCTTGGAACGTTTGCTTCGCTTGCAGCATTTCCAGTACTGAGCGCCAACCTTGACGTAACCGGAGAACCGGCGCTGAACGGGGTCATTCAAGACTCAGCCATCGTTACGGTTGGTGGCGAAAAGTTCGGGATCGTAGGCGCGACTACCCCGACGGTAACGAATATAAGTTCTCCCGGGCCGACGATTAAGCTCAAAGACCTCCACGATTCTGTACAGGCCGCTGTCGATAAGCTAATCGTGAAGGGAGTCCACAAGGTCTTCCTCGTAACTCACATTGGTTACGCAGAAGACCAGGCGCTCGTGAAGACGCTACACGGTGTTTGCTTTGTGGTCGGTGGACATTCCCACACGCCGCTCGGGACGCCTGATCTCCCCGGTTGGCCAAAATCCCAGGGGGAGTATCCGACGGTTGTCAAGGACTCACAGGGAGTCAGCGTGCCGATCGTCCAATGCTGGGAGTGGGGAAAGGTATTCGGCCACATCACCCTCGACTTCGATGCGAAAGGGCGTCTGGTTCGATGGCGCAACGCTAAACCGATCGTCGTGGACTCTTCGATTCCCGAGGACAAAGAGATCGTTTCGATGGTGACGGCATTCAAGAGGCCCATTGCAGCGATGGAGGGACAAACCGTAGGCGAAGCGGCAACTGCGCTTCCCAAGGAAACCCAAGGTGGAGGCGACAGCCTTATGGCCGATGTGATCGCCGACGGGATGTTGGCAGCTACGGCTAAGGGCGGATCTGTGGCGGCGTTCGTGAACTCGGGAGGCGTACGCGGAGGACTCGAACCAGGCAAGATCACTTATGGTGAACTGATTTCCATCGAACCGTTTGGTAACACCCTGGTTGAGTTGGATCTGACTGGGGTTGAGTTGAAGGCGGCTTTGGAGGAAGGGGTCGGAACTGGCGGTGAACTGAACCCGTCTCAAGGATCTTCCTATGAAATCGATAGATCAAAGCCCATCGGTTCGCGAGTTTTGAGTGTCATTGTCGCAGGCGCGCCACTCGACCTGGCAAAGACCTATCGAGTCACATTGCTGAACTTCACGGCAAACGGCGGAGATGCCCACCAAGTCTTGAAGGACGCCAAAGGGGCGAGGATTGAGACCGGCCTAATCGACCTTGATGCGTTGATTGAATACGTAAAAGCCCACAATCCGCTGTCTGCGGAACGCCCCAAGCGAATCAGGGTGAGATAGGGGATATTCTATGTTAACTATGAACCTGCCAACTTCGCTTTCTCGCGCTGTTTTAGGTGCGGCGGCAACCATCGGCACAGCGCTGGCGCTCGGTCAAGGGGGGATGAGCCAGATCAGAGTCCGCGTCGACAAACCGGGTGTCACGATAAGCCCGACGTTCTACGGATTGATGACTGAGGAGATCAACCACTCCTACGATGGAGGGCTCTATGCCGAGCTTCTTCAGAATCGTTCGTTCCGAGACGGGCAGACAGGAAGCCAGCATTGGAGCTTCCTTGCCAAAGGGAACGCAGCAGGAGGATTGGGATTTGCGGGTGGTTCTTCCCTGCCTAATGCACTCGAAGCTATCCTCTATGTGGAGGCGTCAAAGGCGGACAAGAATAGTCCCGTGGGTGCGGTGAACGATGGATTTTGGGGGGTTCCCCTTACTCCGCATACCACTTACCGTTCCTCTCTTTATGCAAAATCTAGCTCCGGATTTAGCGGTCCGTTGACGGTAAGTCTGCAATCGGCAGATTCAAAGCAGGTGTTCGCGACGGCAGTCGTTCCGAAGGTATCGAGGGAGTGGCGTAAGTATTCGGTAACTCTTCACACCGGCAGAATCGAGTCAACAACCAACGGTCGATTCTTTGTTTCGATATCTCAACCAGGAAAGGTTGAACTTCGAGACCTTTCCCTCTTTCCACCGACATTCAACAATCGGCCGAACGGGAATCGAATTGACTTGATGAAGATGCTTGGCGAAATGAAACCCAGCTTCTTGCGGCTACCCGGCGGCAATTATCTGGAAGGAAACACGATCCCGGAGCGCTTCAACTGGAAAGAGACGATTGGTGACACATCCAATCGCCCCGGTCACCAGTGCCCATGGGGTTATCGGTCTTCGGACGGCCTCGGGTTGCTCGAATATTTGGAGTGGTGCGAAGACCTTCATATGCAACCGCTGTTGGCGGTGTATGCCGGCTACTCGTTGGCGCAGCAATACGTAGCTCCAGGGCCGAAATTGACGCCATATGTGGAAGACGCCTTGGATGAGATTGAGTATGTGACGGGTAGCGTCCAAACGAAATGGGGCGCCATTCGGGCGAAGAACGGTCATCCGAAGCCGTTTCCGCTTGCCTATATCGAGGTCGGTAACGAGGATCAATTCGACCGGTCCCAAAGCTACGACGGACGGTTCGCTCAGTTCTACGATGCGATCAAGGCACGTTGGCCGAAGCTCCAGATTATCGCCACGGCACCGGTTCGATCTCGAAAACCCGACGTTGTCGACGATCACTACTATCGATCTGCGGCAGAGATGGCTCGCGATAGCGGCCACTATGATCGTTACTCTCGAACGGGTTCCAAGATCTTTGTCGGCGAGTGGGCTTCGATCGGTGGAAATCCCACTCCAACCTTCAAAGAAGCTATAGGGGATGCCGCATGGCTCACCGGTCTGGAGAGGAATTCGGATTTGGTGGTCATGGAGGCTTATGCGCCGTTGATGGTGAACGTTAATCCAGGTGGTTCTCAGTGGCCCACCAACCTGATCGGATATGATGGTCTTTCGAGCTTCGGGTCGCCCTCCTACTACGTTCAGGCGATGTTCGGACAATACACTGGAAAGGTCGTCCTGCCCGTTGATATAAAACTGGCGGGCCAAAAACTTAAACTACTACCGGCTCAGCACGGTGGAATTGGCCTCGGCACTTACACGACAAACGCGGAGTACAAGGACGCAAAGGTCACCGCTGAGGGGAAGACCCTGTACTCAGAGGATTTCAGCCACGGCGCTGGCGACTGGAAGTTCGGAGCCGGCACATGGCGTGTCGAGGGTGGCGCCTTGCGCCAGAGCAGCAATCGACGAGAAACCCATGCATCGGCGGGCAATTTGGACTGGACCGATTACACCTATGAGGTCAAAGCGAGGAAGATCAGCGGCGCCGAAGGGTTCTTCATCAAATTCCACGTTCTCAGTGCTCAGGACTTCATTCAGTGGAATATCGGCGGCTGGGGGAATAGCCGGTCGGCAATTCAGCGCCATGATGGCGGCGAAATCGATGAGATCGGAGATAGCTCCGATACGACAGTGGTTTCTGGTAGATGGTACGACCTCAAAGTCGTGTTGACAGGCTCTGACGTCAAATGCTATTTGGACGGGAAACTGGTGAACGAGGCAACAGTGGTTCCTCGTGCTCCTGCTTCGGCACTTTACGCGGCGGCAAGTTCGACCGGTAACGGTGGAGACGTGTTCTTAAAGGTAGTGAATGTTTCCGACGGGGATATCTCTACGGAGATCAACCTGGATGGCGCCCAAGGTCTAGAGGCTACGGCACAAGGATGGGTACTTACCGGCAAGCTTGAAGATGCCAACACGGTAAAGGAGCCGCGCAAGGTTGCGCCTAAGGCGATATCGGTTCCGGTTTCCGGTCAGACCTTCGAACACAGGTTTCCGGCTCATTCGGTCACTGTCTTGAATTTCAAGACGTCCGGATTAAGATAACTCGGATCCCCAGTGTGGGGATCCGAGATTCATCCGTCTTGTCCCCCGACGACGGATTAGGGTGAAGTTCCGTTGGTAGGCGCCGTAGGCGGCGCCTGCTTACCCGAACGCTTTGCGAGAGTCTCCTGTAATCGGCGAGCTCCTTCCCCAGGTGGAAGCTTCTTGTACTCTGTCGACTCTACTGCTTGATTCGGCTCTCCACAACTGCTGATCAGGCCCGCAGATACCACTGCAAGCAGAACGACCAAGATTCGAAAGTTGGCTCTCATTTCTGGCTTACCAGTTCGTAGCGATGTTGTCCCAGTTATACGTGTACGGCTGAACGTTCTTGAGCTGGATTGCTTGCATGAACTTGACGTGGCCGTCGAAGAACCCAGGTGTATTCCCTGGAACGCTGTATCGGTATGGCTCGACCAATGGGAAACCTGCTGAGCCCCAGTCTGAGCCAGGAGTGTTATAGAAGTTCGTCCACTTCAGCGTCATGTTTGGATTCGATGGCTGGACGATCGTCGAGAGCCCTCCATCCGTCGTATAGCCAACTTGGTATCCGTTGGACATCCACTGAGCAAGCCCAGCCGCCTCAAGCAGAATGATCTGCTCGGCGGGATGGGATAGAACAGACATTCCGATTCCCGATCCAAGGAAGTTGTTGAGGTTGGAGAAGTTGTTATCGCTCCAGCCTGACTCGTTCATGAGGTAGCTCATGGAATATCCGCCATCAAGGGCAGGGTCGTTCCCAAATGGGTCGCTGGTACCGTAGATCTTGGCACTTGTATAGACCTCAGAGCCGGCGCCTGGATCTTTCCAAAGGGCTTTGCTCTTGATGTACGGGTTGATATATGGATGGAAAGTGTGGTCGCCGTTGAAAGCCTGACCGGGGCCATTCCATGCAGGGTAACCGGAAAAAGGCCACTCGCAAATGAGTTTGTCGTCGCTGTCGCCAGCGTACATGATCAGGCCCAATAGGCCCTGCTTGACGTTTGAGATTCCGTTTGTCTTCTTCGCCGCTGCTTTGGCTTGCGCAAACACAGGGAATAGGATCGCGGCTAGGATCGCAATGATCGCAATCACGACGAGAAGTTCGATAAGAGTAAATGCCTTTCGAGGGGTAATCATGGCTTTGGGTCTCCTTTGACTATAAGCGGTCCGAAACTGGCAAGCCCAGCCCAGACGCAATCCGGTTATACGTCCTGTCAGAGATTTTCCTCGGAAGTAAAATAGTTTCGGTGTAAGTAAAATACTTTACTGGCTCAATTACTTAGCTGGGATGGCACCTTTGCCCGGTAGCCTCCTACTGGAACCGGCATTTCCCCTGGTAAATGGAACGGGCCCGACAGTGTCGGCAGAAGCACATAACCGGTCAATAGAATGAAGCTGTACGGCGAGAACAAGTCCACGATTACCCAAGTGGCGGCACTAGCCGGGATCTCCGTTACGACCGTTTCTTTGTACTTAAAGGGAAACCGGCGTGTTTGCTCGGAAAGAACAGCCGAAAGAATTGACAGTGCCGTTCAGCAGCTCAACTACCAGCCCAATCCATTGGCGGGATGGAGTTTCGGACGCGAGCGACGGACTTTGGGGTTATTGGCTAGCGACGACCTTGAACGGGGAAACGCTCAGTGGAACGTCTACAATATTCGAATTGTGAGCGGCATCATCGAGGCCGCAAATGAGAACGACTATTCGGTACTGACCTATCCCTATAGGGTCTTCATGGAGCGTCGATATAGGGCAGTCCTCGATGGGCGCGTCGATGCGCTCCTTTTCTATGGTAGTGCCGTTCATGACTTCGTAAAGAAAATCGTCGACGCCGGCATGCCGGTTATCTGCTTTGGATGCCCTGAAAGCGTTGGACCGGTAATGGGGTCTGCGCATATGGACGAAGCTTCTATTTCAAGTCTCGCCCTCGATCACCTCTGGTCCTTGGGGCACCGCCACATTGCGCACATGGCCGGCCCTTATGGCGATTGTGTCCGACTGTCCCTTGAACCGAACGGAGAACTGATATTTCGGCCAGAAGCGGCAGAATCTGTATCTCGAGCTCGACTTGAGGCGGCCGCGAGATTCCTATCTGACCGAGGTGCGTTAAACCCGCAGTGGATTTCGCCGCCAAACGCATGGAGAAACGCGTTGGTTACGGAGACCTTGGAGCGTTGGTGGAGTCAGCCGCAAAAACCGACGGCCATCTACTGCGCAAATGACTTTATCGCACTAGAAGTCGTCTTCTGGGCTCGCGAGCGTGGGATCGAGATTCCGCGTGACGTCGCGATCATCGGAGTCGACAATATCCAATCCACTTCGGTGAAACCGATCCTATCCAGCGTCGAATTCTCGGTTGAAGAGATCGGTCGTCAGGCCTTCGACGCGCTACTTGAGTACAAGAAAGGGCTGGACCCCCAGCAAAACCACCGAGTGGTGGGGCCAACGCAATTGGTCGCCCGCTCAAGCACGGTTGGACGAGATACTCCTCCCGTTGAATTTGACCTCGTACGCAAGACGATGCGTCGTTACATACGTTCGGACGCGCTTCCAGAGGACTGAGCGAATCCAAGAAGTAGCGATGAAGCAAGGGAACTTGAACAGTTTATGGAATTACTCACTCGCCTACTCATCGGAGCGATCGTGTTAGCTTCTTCTCAAGGATCGTCCGACGGGTCGACCTATAGGTTCGCCGACATTGGGAAGGTTGCCACTGCCGATACTGCTGTTGCCGTTCGCGCTGGAAATGGCGAACTCGCCCTAATTGGGCTATCCGCGAAGGGGCACAAATTCAGTTGGGCCGAGAGAGCCGGTAAGACGACTCGTCTTGTGAATTCAGGAGTAGTCAACGGAAAGCATGTGTCTCTCAGTTGGCGACTTGTCGGTAAGAGCGACATCAAGCGGGAGCATCGGCTGATCTTTGAGTTTGCTTGCGTGTCACCAAAGCTGAAGGCGTACTCGGTTTGGACGGGCTGTGCGGGGCAAGGTCCCGTTGAACATACCCTTTCGATTGTCAATTTGGACAAGGACCCGATAGCGCTACCAAAACAAACCTCTTTGGCTTGGTCGTTTGTGCCTGCAAAGGGGCATGTCCTTGATAGTTGGTGGGTAGAGAAAGGGGCAGGGCGACCAAGCAATGCCGGCGTTCACCAAACCAATTTGACTCCGGATATCTCCCAGGAGCTCCTTACGCTTCCATATGTCACCGATCAACGGGCCTATTCCGAGAACGGGAATGAACGCGATCCGATTCCGTGGATTTCGGTGGTGGACCGGTCGTCGAATAGTGGCTGGTATGCGGGAATCGAGTTCTCGGGTCGAACTTCGATTCGGCTCAACTCTCGTGCCAACGAAAGCGTTGCGGTCGACCTCGGTTTGGCGGACGAACCAAAGGGGCTTCCTGAATTCGTGACCGTAATAGGGGCTGGGCAAACATACGTGTTACCGACTGTCTTTATCGGTTGCTTTACCGGAGATGTCGAAGTCGGGTGCAATAGCCTCAGGCGATGGGTTGCCACCGAGTTGCGGCCCAAATCGACTAACGCCAACTATCCATTGCTCACATTGAATTCGTGGGGCAGCGGTATGGCGATCGACACGCCTCTCGGCAGAAGCATGATGCGAGAAGCCGCCGGACTTGGACTTGAGATGTTTCACGTTGACGCCGGCTGGTTCCAGGGAGTCGGCGATTGGAGATCTAATCCGGCTAAATTCCCTGAAGGGATCGATAAAATCGCGAACGATGCGCACAGCCTGGGCCTGAAATTCGGGCTCTGGGTTGGGTGGACTCAGGGTGGAATCATGTCAGAAGACGTCGATCGCGGAGCGGTGATTAACGTTCACTCCAACGATCGGAGTTCCTGGTTTGCAAACGACTACGCTGCTGACTGGAAACCTGCAGACTTTGTAGGCGCCGATCTTTGCCTTGCTGAACCGAAGGCTTCGAAGTGGTGCGTTGACCTCCTGACGCGACTCGTGAAGGAGTACCACATTGACATGCTCGAGCACGACCAGCGAATGATCGTCGACGAATGCAAACGCACGACGCACTCGCATACGGGAAGTCAAGGCGATATCGCCTATCACGCAACCCTCGGCTACTATTCGGTTTACGATGGACTACGCAAGGCGTATCCAGACCTAATGTTTGAAAACTGCGTGAACGGAGGGCGAATGGTGGACTTCGGCGCCGCGCGTCGCGCTCACTATTTCAGCATTGCCGACTCCTATTTTCCGCTGGCGAATCGAAGGGCGTTTTGGGATACATCCTATGTAATGCCTCCTTCGATGTGTGAATGCTACGTCATGGAGGTTCCCCTAAAGAGCTTGGATGAGTTCATTGGAATGCTCCGAAGCGGAATGATGGGCTGGTGCACGATCATGCAGGATCCTGCAAAATGGACGCCCGAACAGCATAGGGTTGCGAAACGAGAATTCGAAACCTACAAGAAAGTGTTACGGCCGATGATTCTGAACGCCGATCTCTACCATGTTTCGGATCGGCCAGATGGAGTTAGATGGGACGGCGTTCAATACGTCATGCCGGACAGGCGAACCGGCGTGATATACGCATTTCGAGGCGAAAACGACCAGCCGACCCACTCATTTGTACTTAAGGGGCTGATGCCTGAGAGGAAATATCGCCTCCATTTTCAGGATGGGGGGCAGGCCGATTGCACCGTTTCCGGGGCCGAGTTGATGGGCAAAGGAATCGTTGTTGCGTTGAGTAGTCCCAATACATCTCAATTAGTTCTTATCGCTTCTGCCTAAGGTCAGGTATTATTAACCGTTACGATCCAACGGTACGGACTTCGTTTGGCTCCCGCCTCTGGCCGGTTCTCTACATTGCCCTTCTGCTTTTGAACCGGAACATCTGAATATCGGGAGTTACAAGTCTTATGGCTATCAAAACACTTTATGTCGGCAACCTGCCGTACTCGGCGACTGAGTCGCAGCTCACAGCCCACTTCGCCAACTATGGCGCGACCAACGCTCGCATCGTCGAGGGTCGTGGATTCGGATTCGTAGACGTCGAAGCGGACAAGATGGAGTCGGCAATCACCGACAAGAACTCCGTGCAAATGGACGGACGAACCCTAACCGTCAACGAGGCCAAGCCTCGTGAGAATCGCAGCAGCGGCG
>Ga0364866_10493_pt2 | contig 16763 bp, 15 predicted proteins | sample ExccelAu500001D3_3_FD_206913 | JGI IMG/M metagenome (GOLD analysis project Ga0364866, IMG submission 206913) | Enriched cells from Trout Bog Lake Hypolimnion, Wisconsin, USA - BchlTB.Aug13.5000.01.D3 | ecosystem: Environmental > Aquatic > Freshwater > Lake > Hypolimnion/Profundal zone | place... | reverse complement strand
GTATAGTAAGTGTCCATAAAATTGGATATAAAATAACGACTACGTTTCCGTAGATCCTCAATGTAATAAAAATTGATAATTGATTGGCGGTCCTTAACGGGACTTTTGAAGAGGTTTACACAGATGCATAACTCTTCTGCCGCGTGCCCATGGGCCGCATTGAGTTTGTTGCGCAGAAGTGATTTAGAAGTAGCATCGTATTATTTTTTTGCAAAGATAAAGAGTTTTTTTTATAAATGATTACACCGATTGTAAAAAGATTCTCTTGATTTTTGATCACAGATTTTGGCTGATTTATATTATTTCGCTGATTTTAAAATCTGCGTAATACGGGAAATCTGCAAAATCTGCGATTCATTTTTCGCAACTTCCTAAATCTGTGAAATATCCGAATCGGCGAAATCCAAATCACCCAAACCAATCATACAAATCATTCTGCTTTAAAGCAGCTTTACTTTCTGTGTCGAAATCTTTTATAATTTGCCCTTCGCCCATTAAAATAACACGGTTACCATAAACGTAGGCATCCTTCAGGTTGTGGGTAATTAAAATAGCAGTTAACTGATAATCCTTTATTAACTCATCAGCTGTGCGCATCACCAATTCGGCCGAACGTGGGTCGAGTGCAGCGGTTGGTTCGTCAAGTAATAAAACCTTGCAGCTATCCATCACACTCATCAGCAAAGTAAGTGCTTGTCTTTGTCCACCGGATAACGTACCCATCAACTGGTCTATTTTATCTTCGAGCCCCATGCCGAGGGTTGCAATTTTTTCCCTGACTTGGTTTTTAAACGTGTCATTTATACCTATGGTTAATCCTTTAGGTTTGGTCCGGATGGCGGCCAACCTGAAATTATCGAGGATGCTCAAATCAGCTGCTGTGCCGCTTGCGGGGTTTTGAAATACACGCGCAATCCACTGGCTGCGTTTGTAATCCGGTAATTTTGTTACTATTCCCCCGTCAATTTCTATACTTCCGGAGGTTGGCAGCACGCTTCCGGCAATCATATCCAAGAGTGTAGATTTACCAGATCCATTGGAGCCAACAATTACCAAAAATTCTTTTTTTTTAATATGCAGGTTAATACCATTAACCGCGTTTACCTGATTTGGCTTGCCGGGGTTGAATATTTTGCAGACATTGTTAATGTCGATCATCCTAAGCTGATTTTAATCTAATTTTTAAAAAAACTTATCCGGATTTGGTACCAGGTTTAAAAACTTTTCAAAATTTTCGGCGTAATTCGATTGATCTAATTTATAATAAAATGCCCCTTTTTTTGAGGAAAACTTATCTTTTTCGGGTAGTTTAACCAGCAATCCGGTCGAAAGCAATTTGCGGCTAAAGTTTCTGTCATCGAATTTTGTATTGTAAACCCCTTCGTAAAGGGCCTGCAATTGAGGTATGGTAAACTTTTCGGGCAATAACTGAAATAGAATAGGATGTAAAGCGGCTTTATATTGAAGTTGCTTTTTTGCCAGTTTAACCATTTCGTTGTGGTCGAATATCAAATCAGGAATTTCGCTCAATAAAAACCATTCGGCATGGAATTCATCGCTAATTTGTTTTTCATATTGATGAATATCAATCAGCGCAAAATAGGCAACCGATAAGGTTCTTTCTACGGGGTCACGATCTGGCTGGCCAAACACCTGAAATTGTTCCATGTAAACATTTTTCAACCCGGTACGGAGCTCTAAAACGCGGTTTGCAGCGTCCGCCGGTGTTTCCGATGGCTGCATAAACCCGCCCATCAGGCTCCATTTGTTTTTTTCAGGTTCAATATTCCGAAGCACCAGCAGCAACTTTAAATTCCATCCGTCAAAACCAAAAATTATACAATCGATAGCTACTAAAATTCGTTTCTGACCAATATATCTCTGCATCGTTAGGTTAAATTGTTAAATTACAAGGGCATGAATGTTAATCTACAAGTGTATAAATAATTTTTGAAAGTTTTGTTAAAAATCAACTCGCCCTCTTCCCATGCAACAGCATATTCATGGCATGGTCAAACGAGCCGGCCTGTATAACCTCGCCAGAATTTACAAAAAATATCTCGTCGGCATTTTCAATGGTGTTTAAACGGTGTGCTATAATCACCCTCGTGGTTTCAGCGGGTAGCTTGTTCAGTATATCGCTTAACAATTTTTCGGTAATGGTGTCGATATTTGCGGTTGCCTCATCTAAAATCAATATTTCCGGGTTCCGCAAAACTGCACGCATAAACGCGATCAATTGTTTTTGGCCGAGGCTTATATTGTCGCTATTCGACACCACTTTGGTATCTAAACCACTCTCAAAAATAGCGAGTAAACTGCCGAGGTTCGCGTCAAGTATAACTTGCTCCAATTGTTCGTTAGAATGGTTGACATATAGCTCATTTCCGTACAAAATATTATCGCGCACTGTGCCAGTAAACAAAAAGGGTTCCTGCAAAATAAAACCAATTTTTTTGGTGCGTTCGGTTGGCCCATAAGTACGAATATCCTTGCCATCCAGCAACACGGTACCTTTGCTCGCATCGTACAAACGGGCTATTAATGAGGCTGTGGTGGTTTTACCGCCGCCAGTTGGGCCAACAAGAGCATACGTTTTACCGCGTTCCATTTTGAAGCTGATATTGTGGAGGATTTCTCTTTCTTCATCATAACTAAAATGAACGTTTTTAAATTCCAATAGCGAGGTTGACTGCCGTTCAGCAGTATCTTCAATAATCAAAAGGTCAGTATCGAGTGCCAAAATCTTCTCAATTCTGTCCCAACCAGCCATTGCAGTTTGGAAGCCCGCCCAAAGCGCAGCCAGTTGTTTTAATGGGCTATAAAAGTTGTTAGTGTACAAAAAATATGTTACCAATAAACCCACGAGCTCTTTTGTGGATCCTGCCGATAGGATGTGAATACCAAAAGCCAGTACGATGAACAGTGCAAAGTTTGAGAACAAACCATAAATCGGAATTAATGTACTATTGGCAATTCCCGCGCCAATTGCCGTTTGATAATTATTCTGGTTTGCTTCATCAAACTTTTTACGGAAATAATCGCGGCGGTTAAAAGCGATAATTACTTTAAAATTGTTCAAGCTCTCCTGAATTTCACCACTCATCCCGCCAACGCTTTTTAGGTTTCTGGCGTTCTTTCTTTTTATCCATGGCGATACGATACGGGTGAATAATAGTATGACTACTGCCGGGGCAAGCGTCGCTGAACCAAGTTTTATGTTAATGGATAGTAAAAAGATACCGGCCCCTGTCATGGTTGCTATGCTGCCAATAAATTGCATTAGCTGTTGCGAAAAAAACTGGTTCAGCTTATCGGTATCGTTATTCACCCGCGAAATAAGATCACCGGCTTTGTTTTGATTAAAGAATCCAACTGGTAATAATTGCAGCTTATTGAATATGGCGTTACGAAGCGTAAACAACATGCGCTGCCCTACCCCGCCCATCAGTATGGTTTGCAAATAACTGCTTAACAGGGCAGCCAGGGCCATAGCCAGCAAGATGCAGCAGTTTATCAATACCCCGTTATAATCTTTATGCCGAACCAAAATATAATGGTCAAGGGTGTGCCCGATGATAAGCGGAAACATTAAATTGAGCGTAGCGTTAACCAATATGGCGATTAATGCAAATATCAGGTTTTTCCGTTCGTTCGAAATAAGCTGCAGCAGTTTATTAAGTGAGGACCAGGTTGACGATTTCGGCGCCCTGGCCTGAATGTCATTTAGATTGTAGTTCATAATTGCTGGTGCTTTGCTGCGAATTAAAAATTTGTACGTATTCGGGACTCGATTCCATCAGGCTTTCGTGTGTGCCTGTTGCTATAATTTCGCCCTGCATCATTAAAATAATCTGGTCGTAATGCTCTACCGAAGCAATTTTTTGCGTTACCGAGATGAGTGTTAGTCCGGGATAATTCCTCTGAACATTGGCCAATATTTTGTTTTCGGTATTGGTATCAACCCTTGCTGTAAAGTCATCAAGCAATAAGACTTTCGGATTTATAGCCAGAGCCCTTGCCAGCATTATACGCTGTTTTTGCCCGCCCGAAAGGCTTGAGCCACGTTCAGAAACTATAGTGCTTAACTTTTCTGGCAGGTTATCCACAAAATCCCTTAACTCAGCCGTTTGAATTGCTTTTTCTAAAGATTCATCGGTAACAGTATCGCTAAACGCGATATTTTCGCGCACGCTCATATTAAAAATAATACTATCCTGAAAAACAAAACCAACCTGGTTATGAAACGATTCGCTGTCGAAATTATCGATAGCTATTCCGTCAAATAATACTTCGCCAGAAGTCGGCTTTATTAATCCCGTTAGCAAATAAAGCAAAGTTGTTTTCCCGGCGGCTGTTGGACCAATAATGGCAATTTTTGACCCCGGTTTAATTGCGAATGATATGGTTTTGAGGGCAGGTTTTTGTCCGTAAACTAAAGAAACGTCTTTCATTGCTACATTGCCCAAGAGCGTTTGTACTAACGTTCCTGTATCGGCGGTATCGCGTGTATTTAAAACAATACTGATGCGTTGGAACGAAGCCGTTGCAGCTGCCAAAATATTGCTCATAAAACCAATAATTATTATAGGGAAGATTAATAGTGCCAAATAATTGTAAAACGCTGTAAAATCGCCCATGCTCATACTCCCATTTATGGCATAGCGCCCACCTAATGCCAAAATGCTAATGTTGGCCATGTTTGCCGAAAAAGTGATTACAGGTATAAGGCCAGCAAAAAGCCGTAAAATAGAAAGACCATAATCTTTGGCTTTGGAATTAGCCTGTAAAAACTTATCGTATTCCAGTTGTTGCGAGTTAATTACCCGGATTAACGCCGAGCCTAAAATACTTTCATTAATTACTTTGTTAAGCCAGTCGATAACTTCCCGGCTTTGTTTAAACAATACACGTACTTTTTTGAGCACCCAAAAAAATGTCCCGCCAATTATTGGGATGATCGCGATAACGCATAACGCCAGTTTCCAATTGATGGTGAGCAACAAAATGCTGACCCCAACTATAGTAAACACTGAAGATATCATGGATACAAACGCCTGCGACACAAATAGCTTTATGGCATCGACATCGGTTGTGAGGTTGGTAAGCAATTTTGAGGGATTTACCTCCTGGATAAAAGCACTGCTTTGCCTCGAAATTTTGTCGGAAAGGGTTGTGCGCAGGTCACGTGCCACTTTTTCCGAGGTATAGGTTTGGATAATATTTTGAAGATAGGTGAATACAAAAATAAAAAACACCGCCGACGTAAACCAAATCAGCGTGGGGTTTATATCAAAATGGCTCCGTGTCATTACGCTACGGATGTAATCGTCGATACCATGTGATATAATTTTTGGCAGCCATAGCGTTACGCTATTGCTAAAAAGTGCAAACAATATCAACATGAAAACCAATCCCTGGTACGGTTTTAACAGGCTGAAAATGCCGGGTTGTTTTGGTTTTTCGTCAGTTTTTTTGGCCATTTGGTTTTTTGTGTGGTATTTTTCTGTAAAAATAGCAATGAAAAGCTATTTTAATCATAGAGACGAATGAAGAATTAAAATATTTTAGGGGAATTAAAGTCGATCATCTATTCAATCGGCTAACACAAAATAACAAGATTTATTTAGCGTTATTTCTTTTAAGGCATGGGTCTTAACTAACAAGTTGAGGTATTCAAACTCATGCTACAGCATTAGCAAGCTGAAACATCGTAAACAAGTGATGGGCTTCGTGTAGTAGAAAAAACTCTGTCCATTGAATGATGGTTAGGTTGCCATATTTAGGATGAATCCCTTTACGCATCAAATTATCTTCGGATAAATTAGCAACCAGTTGATAAAGTATTTCTCTCTCAATCGCTATTTTATTAAGGAGGATTTCAAGTGGCTGGTCGCGCCACATCATAAAATTTTCGTCATTATCGGCGACATACCGTTCAAATGATGGGCTATCTTTCGTTAATATTTTATGAACGCGTTCTGCAAATACAGGTTGGTAAGTGGCTAAGTGAACAATATTTTCTTTAATGTTCCATTTGCCTGGCGCCGGGCGAAGCAGCACCCTTTCTTCAGCTATATTGCTGATGATTGCATTGATAACCGTGTGCTGATTGCTTAATCGTTCGTTCAGTGAAGTGTAAATCATCATTTTATGAATTAATGTCGTTTAGCTATGGAAACCTTGTGATTTAGCCCCCTTTAAACAGCGAAGCACTCATGAGTGCCATAAAAAATAAAATTATAGAACGAATAATCTCCCCCAGTTCGGGAGAATTAGCTTCGCTCGCGTTCATTTTTTAAGTCCTCCCTTCCGGAGAGGATTTAGGTGGGGCCAATAAACGCCCCAGAGTTTTAAGGCTTTTTTCAATCTCATCATTATAAGGCATCCCGAAGCTTATCCTGATAAAATTTGTAAAGCGGCCATCGGCACTAAAAATTTGCCCCGGTGAAATACTTATATTAAAAACGAGCGCCTGTTCGTAAAGTTCGTAGGCATCGATTTTTTTGTTCAGCTCTATCCATAACACATAACCGCCTTCCGGCCTGCTTATCTTAATGTCCGGTGGGAAAAATTCCGTAATCGCCTGGGTATAGCGCAAACATTGGGTATATAATGCTTTACGCAGATTGCGCATGTGCAAATCATAACGCCCCGTTTCAAAAAAATGTCCAATGGCGGCATGTGTGGGCGATGCTGATGAAATAGTGTGTATTAATTTAAGGTGCAATATTTGTTCTTTAAACTTTCCGGGTAAACACCAACCCACTCGATAACCCGGTGCCAAAGATTTAGAAACCGACGAACACAGCATCACCAAACCTTCTTTATCGTAGCTTTTGCAGGTGCGCGGCCTTGTTTTGCCAAAGTACAATTCGCCATAAATATCGTCTTCAATTAGCGGTACCTGGTGTTTTGCTAACAGCTCTACTAATTTTTTCTTGTTTTCGTTGGTCATGCAATAACCAATTGGGTTGCTAAAGGTGGGCACAAACAAACACGCTTTTATTTGCTGTTCGGGAATTGCCTTTGCGAGAAAATTCAAATTAATACCGTCGACAGGGTGCGTGGGTACCTCAACTATTTTTAAACCCAGACTTTGTATAATATTAAAAATACCGAAGTAAGCCGGGCTTTCAATGGCCACCACATCGCCCGGTTGGGTAACGGCCCGTAAACAAAACACCAACGCTTCGATGCAGCCCTGCGTAGTAACCACTTCATCGGCCAAGATATTTCCACCCCAGCTAAATGCAAGCCGCGCAATATGCTTGCGCAGATTTTCGTTACCTTGTATATGATCATACCTGAGACAGCCACCGGGACTTAACCGAATAGCCTCCATCATTGATTTATTAAGCCTGGCTTGCGGCAGCAAGGACAGCGCGGGTGCGGCAGATGACAACTTAACAATGCCGTCGTTGGTGAAATTTTGATAAACACGGGTAATCATCTCATCAAGACTGATTTTTTTAGCCCCATAAGGCTGTTTTTCCCGTTTCGGTACATCAAACGACCGCGCGGGTGTATATCGTACATAGTACCCCGATTTTGGCCTTGCTTCAATCAACCCCTTATTTTCCAACTGCACGTATGCTTTATAGGCGGTGCTAATGCTTATCCCCTGTTCCATGCTAAGCGCGCGAACCGATGGCAGCTTTTCACCGGTTTTTAGCAATTGCCCCCTTATCTGACTATCCAATCTATCGGCAATCTGAAGGTATAAAAAGTCTTCATCATGAACCGGCGTTAAAGTCCTGTTTTCCATTTGTTTATTATGGATTAAATTGATCTCAAAAATAAGCTTAAAGCATTTAGTGAACCGCAAACAAAATGAAAAAAACAACTACGCACCGCCGACTATTCACTTCTGACTTTTGACTTTAAACTTTTGACTTAAACTTGTGGCTTAACCACCAATACGGGAATATTCACTTGATGGCGCACTTTATTGACCGTGGTACCGAAAACAAGATCCTTCAAAACTTTGTGCCCGTGCGAGCCCATCACAATAAAATCTATCTTCTGCTCTTTTACAATAGCGGCAATTGAACGCGCCGCGCTGCCATAGCCAATTTGGGCAGTGGCATTATAACCCAATTTATTTAACGCATCTACGTATTTATCCAGGTTATTCGCATCGCTTTGGGTTTCATGATCCAACACTTCCGTACCATAATAGCGGGCGCCTGCGGTTTCTACCACATGGATTAAGGTGTACAGGGCATCTTTACCGCCTTGCATAATCGCATGGCGGATACAATCGCGGTCGTTTTTCGAGAAATCGATCGAAACCCCGATATGCTTATAGGTAACTGGCTTCAAATCGTGGATAGTAGTAGCAAGCCCATGCGGCACCCGGGCTGGTGTGTCATGGTGTTTGTAAAGTATAGGCCGTAAGAATACATATACAAGTAAAGCGGCTATCCCGATGATCAATGGAATTACAAGGAAATATATCCATGGGTCTGCCGCCGGAAATTGCTTTATCCAGTCATGTAATTGGTCCACAATTAATTTCGCATTTAAGCCTACTATTAAAATGGCGCTTATCCATGCAAGTATCTTAACTTTTAAACTGATAGCGAATTTCCCCATCCGTTTACGACTTGATGTAAAATGGATGAGTGGTATCACAGCGAATGCAAGTTGCAGGCTTAAAACTACCTGGCTTAATATGATCAGATTACCGAGGCCAGCTTCCCCAAAATAAACAATCGTGAAAACAGACGGGACTATCGCCAGCAACCTGGTTAGTAACCTCCGCAGCCACGGTTCAATACGCAGGTTGATATGCCCTTCCATAATGATTTGTCCTGCCAATGTCCCGGTGATAGTTGAACTTTGGCCGGAAGCAATTAAAGCGACCGCGAACAGCGTGGGCGCAAGAGACCCGAAAATATGCGAAAGTAATTTATAGGCATCTTGTATTTCGGCCACTGCGAAATACCCGTTTTTAAAAAAGGCCCCCGCAGCCAATATTAATATTGCGGCATTTACAACAAAGGCGAGGTTAAGCGCGATAGTCGTATCGAACAGGTTGAATTTAATGGCAGTTTTTATGCCTTCATGTGTGCGGGTAATCTGCCGGGTTTGTACCAGCGACGAATGCAAGTAAAGATTGTGCGGCATTACTGTGGCTCCTATTATCCCTATGGATATATACAGCATGTTTTTAGTGACCGGATCTTGCTTAAATAAGTTATTCGGGATAAAGCCTTTGGCTATTTCTAAAACATCTGGAGCGACAATGAACATTTCAATCAAAAAAGACGCGCCCATAATAAATATCATCGACATGATGAATATTTCGAGTTTGCGCATGCCCTTGTTCATTAAAAAGAGCATCAAAACCGTGTCTGTTAGGGTAAGCGATACGCCCCATATTAGCGGTAAATGAAATAACAATTCTAACCCAATGGCCATACCAATTACTTCGGCAAGATCGCAGGCTATAATGGCTATTTGAGCCAGTACGTACAGACACAAGTTCACAAACTTAGGGTATGCGTTTTTTGAAGCCTGTGCCAAATCAAGGCCGCGTACAATTCCCAGCCTGGCGGCCAACGATTGCAGCAATAACGCGATAAGGTTCGAGGCGAACAATATCCAAATTAATTTATAACCGAAAGCACTTCCACCTGCGATATCTGTCGCCCAATTGCCGGGGTCCATATAACCTACGCTAATAAGGTAGGCCGGGCCTATAAAAGCCAAAATTTTACGCCAACCAGTTTTGTTTTCTGTTCCGATAGAGCTATGTACATTGCTTAGAGATTGGTTATGGGGGTTGTTATTCATAGGGCTATTAATAAATTATTGGCCACATCGCGGCTTATTTGTATCTTTTTGTCTTCTGTTTGCAAAACCATGGAATGATCAAATTCGATAATTTCGGTTACGATAATTATTTTACCAATGGTAAGATTGTGTTTTTCGAGATATTGTAAAAATGCAGGGGTATGGTTTCTAACGCCCCAAATGGTACCACTTTCGTTTACTTCGATGGTTGATACCAACCTAAGGTCGTGGGTTTTGAACAGGCCGTTACCATCCGGAATAGGGTCGCCATGCGGGTCGTATTTAGGATAACCCATAAATTCATCGAGCCTGTTAATCAGCTCATTCGACGACAGGTGCTCCATCTCTTCGGCCATTTCATGCACCTCATCCCACTTAAATTTTAGTTTCTCCACCAAAAAATACTCCCAAAGCCGGTGCTTACGTATAATATTGATGGCGATTTTTTCGCCTGCGGCGGTGAGGCTAACGCCCTGGTAAGGGGTGTAATTTATCAATTGTTTATCGGCCAGTTTTTTGAGCATATCGGTAACCGACGAAGCTTTGGTATTTAACAAAGTCGCTAGCTGATTCGTGCTCACACTTTGCACATCGGGCGATAAATGGTAAATTGATTTTAAGTAATTCTCCTCGGCTAAAGTATTCATTTCTACAAATCTAATAATAAATTTAGACTTGTCTAAAAAATATTAATAAAATTTATATCGGTTAAAATAGTTTTTTTTAAAATTTTATTTTGCTGATTAACTAAAATCCTATATTTGTTGGTATCATGGCTGCCGAATTAGATAAAATAGACTTTCAGATATTAAGGATTTTACAAGAAAACGGGAGGATAACCAATCTTCAGCTTTCTAACGAAATAGGCCTTTCACCTGCGCCGACGCTGGAACGTGTGCGTAAACTCGAAAACGCCCAATACATTAAAAGCTACCACGCCCTGGTCGACGAAGAAAAATTGGGGCTGGGTATCAAAACTTTTATCCAGATCTCACTCGATTTTCATCAGAAAGATACCATACAAAAGTTTTTAGAAGAGATACAAAACATAAAAGAGGTGACCGAATGCCACCACGTAACCGGCCAATGTGATTTTTTGCTAAAAGTTTACGTCCGCGATATAAAATCGTACGAGCAACTAATTATGGAAAAGATAAGCCGCATCTCGGTGGTAAAAACTTTTCAAACCATGATGATTATGTCTACCAGTAAAAAAGAGCCGATTGTGCCGCTGGAATACTAATTTCGATGTGCGGATTTTTGATGTGCGGATGGTCAGGTACTTCAAAATTTAACGCCTGCTGTCTCCGCAGGGTCTCTCGCAGAGGACCCTGCGTAACGGAATCACTATCGTAGCACCCAACCCCAATAATCAATATAGTTCGCAATATCAACAAAAGCGTGCTGTAAACCCAACTCATAAAAAGCCGCGCTGCTATGGGTATATTCGGTAAATTCATTACACAGGTTCCATTTACTGTCCCCGCAGGGTCTCTCACAGAGGACCCTGCGGAAACGGAATCATTATCGTAGCACTCAACCCCAATAATCAATATAGTTCGTAATATCAACAAAAGCGTGTTGTAGCCCCAACTCATAAAAAGCTGCACTGCTGTGGGGGTATTCCGTAAAATCATCACATAGGTTCCATTTTCCGCTTACAGGATTATGGTGGACGTAATCCAGTTTCTGATATAAAAAGTCGAACGAATAAATCACCTTTGCATCAAACGAAGGTTCGAATACTTTGTGCAATTGTCCTTTAGCTTTTTCTTTACCAGAACATGCCTGCTCCAGACCATTCAGTAATTGCTGATTATTTTGTTCTTTTAGTCTTTTTATGACCTCATAAGCCATAAACCGCTTTGCATTACTGATAACGGTGTTGAGGTTAACCTGGTCATCTGTTAAATAAAGCAATAGGTGTACGTGGTTGGGCATAATAACGAAAGCCAGCGTTTTTATTTTGTATTTATCATCTGCCAATTTTAGCCAGTTATAAATGAGATCGTATGATTGGGTAATGTCAAATAATGGTATCCAGTTAAAACATGTGAAAGTAATAAACCAGGTATTGTCGGTTACTTGATGTTTCGTTCGGATTGCCATTGGATAAAATTAGTGATTTTAGTTCACATGAATGCCGTGCGCAGGGTCCTCTGCGAGAGACCCTGCGGGGACAGTAAAGAAGTACCGTAAGCGTACAGCACATCACAAAAATGTCCGCTTTCGAACAGTGCAATTTTTATTAACTAATTATTAATCAAACCCATAAAAAAAAGGCATCTTTTTGGTATGTTGTTTTGCCAAAAAACACATATCCCATGAAAAAAACCTTATTTATTTTATGCTTACTTGCCACATTAAAATCCTTTGGGCAGGATATTCCGAACACATTGAGTCCTGCCGCGAAAGTTTATGGTCTGTCAAAGTTCTGGCAGGAGGTCAACTACAATTTTGTTTATCTCGACAAGATCGACCGCCATGCCTGGGATAGCACATACCAGGCACTGATCCCGCGGGTGGAACAAACCCACAACGATTACGAATATTACCGCCTGCTGCTCGGCTTTTGTGCCATGCTGAAAGACGGACATACCAACATTTACGCGCCCGGCTCAATCGGGAAGCTGCTGTATGGAAAAATGTTTGGCAAATACTGGTTCGGATTAGAAGACATTGGTGGCAAAGCCATTGTGAACCGCATATTAAAAAGTGAGGCCGCCGAGCTGCCCATCGGCACAGAGGTGACAGCGGTTAACGGTATACCTACCGCACAATATGTTAAGGAAAACGTAGAACCTTATATATCCAGTTCTACCGATTATGTACGGGAGCACTGGGCCATTCAAAACCTGCTTTTCGGCCTGATTGGCACCAGCTACGATGTTCAGTTTAAAAAACCCGATGGCAAAGTATTTTCGCTGCATCTCACACATGCCCGCACAACCGATACCGCTTTTTACCCCGCTTTTCAACACTTTCCGTTGCTGGAGCTCAAATGGTACCCCGGGAAAATCGCTTACCTGGCCCTTAACTCCTTTGGCGATGATAAGATTGATTCGATGTTTATCGCAAAACTCCCCGAACTATGCGAAGCCAAAGGTCTGATTATTGACCTGCGCAACAACGGAGGCGGCAGTACAGGCACCGGCACTGCTATACTTCAATACCTGATGAAAGACACACTGATGCAACATTCGCGCTACTTTACACGCGACCACCTGCCTGCATTTAAGGCATGGGGGGCATCGGTTAAACCAAAAGATACTGTTGGCAATGCCTGGAACAAAAAAAGCTGGTTAATTAACCACGACCAATACTTTTATACTTTTGATTATGCCCCCGATACCATACACCTGCGCGCCAAACGACTCGTCGTACCAACAGCCATCCTTACAGGTAACAACACAGCTTCAGCGGCAGAAGATTTCCTGATCAGTGCCGCTAACCAGTCGCACATGATACGCATTGGCGAGAAGAGTTTCGGCAGTACAGGGCAGCCCTATCAATTTGAATTGCCGGGAGGTTTCAGCGCCCGTGTTTGCACCAAAAAAGATACTTATCCCGATGGCAGCCCATTTGTGGGTGTAGGTGTAAAACCCGACATAGAAGTTGCACCCACAGTACAGGATTTTATTGACCAAAAAGATCCGGTGCTGGAGAAAGCACTTATTTATCTGAAAGGGAAAATTGGGAAGTAATGCCGGATTGGGGACGGGTATCGCGCTATCACCGGAAACCATTCCCCTTCCTCAAAAAATATCCTCCGAAGCTCCGACCAACGCAAGCAATTCTTGCTTGGGAGGGGTTTCGAAGCCACCATTTTTTAGCTGTTGCTGAAAATAGTTGAAAGCCGGTAAATCGTGAAGTAATTTCTGATCTTCGTCGGTTTTAAAAAATGCGGTGTGAATAAAAGAAATGCCATCGGTACCCGTACAAGCATGGTAAAATATACCAGGGTAGTTTAACCGCTGCAAATCGTCCATCACCGCTTTAATATTTTGCTGGTTTTGCGCTGCAAAATCAGGTTTGGTTGTGTAAGTTACTTTTACAATTTTCATAAGGGTGCGATAAAAAATAGTTGATTTACGTGTTCAGATTATTTAATTGGTTTGATAAATTTAACCCAATTAAAATAAAAAATAACATTTATTGATATGTCATTTCAGGCTTACCTCAAAAACATCCACTCTAAAACCGGCAAAGGCCCGACAGATTTCCGGGAACTCGCCGAACAAAAAGGTTTTACCTTAAACGGTGCCCTCAAACCTGCTGTAAAAGCGGGTGATATTATCAAATGGCTCCAGGCCGATTATGATTTGGGCCACGGGCATGCTATGGCTATTTTTGCTTTACTGAAGGGTGTAAAAAACGAGGACAGCTTATAAATCAAACATTTGGTATTTTTTAACCCTTTATTTGTCGTGAATACACCTGTTAAATTTATTTAAAAACATATAGGTTTGTTTGGGTGTTATATGAAATAACAACCCGGTTTTTTTAGCCATAATCAGAACAATATGTTTAAGGACACAAAAGCATTCAGCAGTTTTGCTGTTACCGATTTGAAAGACGCGTTGGCGTTTTACAAGGGCATACTTGGCCTGGACGTTACCGAGGGCATGATGGGAATTTTAAACATCAACATAAGCGGCGGCGGCAGGGTTATTATATACCCTAAACCCGACCACATCCCGGCCACTTTTACAGTTTTAAATTTCCCGGTAAATAACATCGACAAAACGGTCGAAGATCTTAACGAACTCGGCGTTGAGTTCCTGCAATACGACGGAGATTATAAAACCGACGAAAAAGGCATCTTGCGCGGCCAGGGGCCAACAATAGCCTGGTTTAAAGACCCCGCAGGTAATATCTTATCGGTGATTGAAGAAGCTTAAAAGGCTGTTTTATTTTACAGCCTTTTAAACAAATTCTCTTTTACCTCGCTCTCCCATTCATCTTTTAATATGCTTAGGATAATGGAGTCGCGGCGGCCACCTTCCTGCATGGGCAGGTGGCTGCGTAATATACCCTCGGCTTTACAACCAATACTTTTCATGGCGGCTATGCTTGTATCGTTTCGGGCATCGGCCCTAAACTCAACCCTTACAGCACCCAGTTGCTCAAATGCAAATTCAAGTAATAAAAATTTGCAGTTTTTATTGAGTCCTGTACCCCGGAATTTTTCGCCGTACCAGGTATAACCTAATTCCTGTTTTCCGCACTGGGACACCCGAGGCTAAAAATCGAATAGGCTGGCCAGATTTCGTTGTTCGTCGGAGGTTAAGATAATTTTGGCGACTGACTCTTTGGACTTTGGTTTGACGGCATTAATGCAGTAGATTGTTTTTGCTATTTCTATCGCCTTTTCGGGACTGAGGGAGGATTTCTTCTCTTTAAGTAGTCTTTCTAACTCTTTGTATACTTTATAAGCTGTAAATGCTATACAAATGTGGGCTTCTATACGACGTTGGAGACGGTGATAGATGGGGCGCACATTGAGGTCTGTCTTGGCAATGCGGAAAGCTTTCTCTATCTGCCAGAGGTGGCCGTAATTAGTGATGATTTCCTGCATGGTAAGCGTTGTATTGGTAATGTATCCTTTAAGGCCATCCCACTTGCTATCCAAAGCTATCTTTTCGGGGTCAAGTAATACGTCTATTTCCCCTTCCATCTTCAGTAGCCGGTTATAACCCTTATTATTGATCTGCGATTTGGTAAGCTTTCCGGTTTTCAGCATTTTTTCCAGCCTGCGTATAGCGCGCTGCCGGTTGTCGTTGTCTTTTATAGCCCTGGCCTGGGAATAGTTTATGATAAGCCTGCTGCCGTCATTGCGTAGCAGTTCGGCACTCTGGCCATCTTTGAGGGACAGTCCCAGGATTGCTGTCTTTAAACCCGCAGGCTCGTTCTTAAGCCTTGCCCCGATAATATACTGATAGCCATTAAGCCGCAGGGCTTCGATATTGCTCCCGGAGAGCAGGCCTGCATCTGCCACTACGGCCAATTGGCTAAGTTTATATTTTCGCCGGAACAAGTTGAGTACCGGCATCATCGTATGCCCTTCAAATTTACTGCCCTTGAATATGTCGTAAGCCAGTGGGTACCCACCTGTGCTTACAAGCAGCCCCAGCAATATTTGCGGGTTCTGATGCTTTCCGTCCTTGGAAAACCCGGGCTTACGTAGCTCGTCCTCCTGCTTTATCTCGAAGTAAAGCGTGGTAACATCATAAAAAACCACACTAATCTGTTGGTTCAATACCCCAAGTGTATGTTTGTAACTGATACATTGTACCTGGCGCTTTTGTGTTTTGTTGAGTTTGTCCAGGTAACGGTATATCTGATCCTCGTCGATAATGTAACCTTCATAACGACGCAGGTATTCGGTTGTCTTCAATTTACTGACCGGGTAGCATAGCCGGGCAATCACCAGTTTACGGAACAATTCTTCGGGTATCGCATTGAAACCAATGGCATCAAAAATACCCCCCAATAAAAGTGAAGGCCCGATAATGTGTATGCTGCTGATTCCGGCAAGAAACTGTTCAAACAACCCGTCTACCTGTTCAAAATCGAACTCCGCTCTTCCGCTACGTTCCCGTATCCAGGCCTCACCATTTAATACCAGGATCGTTATCTGCTGCGGATCATTAGAGGAGCCTATGGTTTTAACCACACGGTATTTCCCACGTGATTTGTCAATCACCTGGACGCTCACCAGCCCGCTTTGGTTCTTTTTCTGCCGTACAAACATGCCCCAATATACGCTGGGACACCCAAGGACACCCAATGTCTATTCGTAACAAATTGATTATCAGTGAAAATTAAAATTTCAAAAATTTAATCTCAAAAAGTGCGGAAAACAGGAGGCATCTTGCGCGGCCAGGGGCCAACAATAGCCTGGTTTAAAGACCCCGCAGGTAATATCTTATCGGTGATTGAAGAAGCTTAAAAGGCTGTTT